>Ga0315336_1006483_pt1 | contig 11940 bp, 7 predicted proteins | sample ASW5metaG_FD_204512 | JGI IMG/M metagenome (GOLD analysis project Ga0315336, IMG submission 204512) | Ammonia-oxidizing marine archaeal communities from Monterey Bay, California, United States - ASW #5 | ecosystem: Environmental > Aquatic > Marine > Intertidal zone | place: USA: California...
ATGAACGCGGCGCCGGGGCGCGTTGATGATGGGAAACTTGGCGGCATCGGCGTAACCCTTATCCACCAAATCGACGGCATCGCTCATGGTGATGACGTCTTTAACGTCGCTGGGTCCTAGGAATAAGACCGAATTTATATTGGATGGATCGCTCATGGATGGTTCCCCTCTTAACATCTAATTGGGCCCACGGCGGGCAACGTTCATTCAGTTTTAAGCGCGACGCATGAGATTCGCAAGAAGCATGCTTGGGAACCACCGGCCAGAAGCTCTCTTGGAACAGGGATCAGACCAGATCAGCACCAGAGCGAATAGCTTTTGACCAAAAGACTCAGGCCTCTTATGAAAAGGGGCGTCCATGGGAGGACGCGTGCGGCCGCTATCGAACACTATCGCGGGATTATAAGCCAGGAAAGGTAATGCTGAGATGCCGGCCGACGAAACCAGGGACGCATCGCCGTCCGGACAACCTGCGACATCGCGAATGGCAGTTTTCCGCCACCGAGATTTTGTGCTTAACCTCCTGTGCCGGGTGTTTTCCCAGGTCCCGCTTTACATGGTGATGGTGGCGATCAGCTATCAGGTCTACGACCGCACCGGGAATCCTATGGACCTCGCCTATATCGGCCTGGCGTCGTTCGCGCCAGCCTTCGGCTTCGCCCTATTTACGGGATACGTAGCGGACCTGTTTGACAGGCGCCTGGTGATGGCGGCTTGTTACGGGACAATGGCGCTGTCGGCCGGCCTATTATGGGCCTGGTCGATCAGCGAGATAGCTGCCGTCTGGCCGGTATACGTCATCCTCGTCATCCTTGGAACCGGGCGCGCCTTTTACCAGCCTGCCAGCAACGCGCTGGTGCCCAACCTGGTGCCGGTTAACATTTTTCCCAATGCCGTGGCCTGGAATACCAGTGTCAGCAAAATGTCCCAAGTTGTGGGTCCAGCGCTAGGCGGCTTGCTTTACCTAGCCGGGGCAGAGGTTGTTTACGGGTTGTCCGCCGGGCTTCTGGTGGTGGTTGTTATCCTTGTCGCCTCGATCCGCACCAGGACCGAGCGGACTGGCAAGGAACCAACCAGCCTCAGGACCCTACTGGCAGGTCTCCGCTACGTTTACGAGAAAAAAATCATCTTCGGCGCCATCACCCTGGACCTGTTCGTGGTCATTCTCGGCGGCGTCACCGCGCTTTTTCCAATTTTCGCCAAAGATATCCTCGAGGTCGGACCATCAGGCGCGGGCCTTCTCAGGAGCGCCATCGCGGCCGGCGCCGTGATCAGCGCCCTGGCCCTAACCCAGGTTACCATGAAGCGCTCAGTGGGGCGGATTCTCTACCTCACGGTCTTCATATTTGGCGCGGCAACCCTGGTCTTCGGCCTGTCAGAAACATTTTGGCTGTCCATGGCGGCAATGGTGATTTTGGGCGCCGCCGACATGGTTAGCGTCTATATCCGCATGACGCTCTTGCAGATCGCCACCCCCGATGACATGCGTGGCCGGGTTGGTGCCGTGAACTCCGTATTCACCGGCGCGTCCAACGAGATCGGTGAGTTTAGGGCCGGTTCCATGGCACTCGTCATCGGCACCGTCCCGGCGGTTCTAGTGGGCGGTATCGGTTCCATCATCGTCGCCGCCGCCTGCTGGAAACTGTTTCCCGACTTGCTGAGCTTGGAACAGCTCGACCGCAACATCTGAGCGGAGCCAAGGCCAGAAACGGTTAACGGGCGCGTAATCGACTCTGATTCCTGTAAAACTTAAATGCGCTGCCAGACTGCCACCGTGAACTATTCCGGCGACCTTCCCCTAGCCTATGGGGATCAAATTCGATATCGGCAACGACTAGGCCCGGCCACTCACGACGTGTGCTCTTGGTAGCGAGAGAAGTCATAGCCTTCCTTGGCAATGATCTCCACTAGGTAGGGCTTGCACGAAGCGTTAGCGTCTATGGCAGCTCTAATGGCGGGCTCGATTTCACTGGGGTTTTCCACCCGTGTGGACCCGACATTAAGCCCTTCGGCAACCTTCGCGTAATTACCACCGACGCTGAGAGAATCATATTTTTCCGTGGAGGTTTCCATAACCGATCGCTCGCATGCCATGACGGCATTGTTGAAAACCACAGTGGTGATGCCGATGCCATTGCGCGATGCGGTCTCTATATCCATGCCGGTCATACCGAAGGAGCAATCGCCCATGATGTTGATGCACATCTTATCGGGCGCCGCTAGCTTGGCCCCCATGATAATGCCGAGTCCGTAGCCAAGTTGGGTCGATTTTCCCCAACCCATGTAGGACCCCGCCGTAGTGGTCTGCCAGAAGGGCAGAGTCTGTTCCCGAGGGCTGCCAGAATCATGGGTGACGATGGCATTGTCCCGGTCAACCAGGCGCATAATTTCATTTAGTACCCGATACTGATTGATGGGGACCTCGTCAGAATTGAGATGTTCGGCCCATTCCTCTAGCCACTCTTTTTTGACTGCGGCGATTTCATCGGTGAGTGTTGTCAGGGCCGCATTATTACCAGCACTGACTATCTTCTGGCGCCCGACTTCTTCGATCAAGGCATCGAGCACCAGGCCCGCGTCCCCCACCATGGCCAGATCGACAACGTAATCCTTATTGATATCGGCCGGTTCATTAGTGGAATGAATGATGGCCTTGCCCGATGGAATGCCGGGACCGAAGGAGGTTCGCGTTAGGCTGGATCCGAGCACAAGAACCAGATCTGCCCGGGCCATGAAATGAGCGTAACCTTTGGACTGAGACCGGGTAGAGCCACCAAGCGCGAGGGGATGGCTGTCGGCGATGGCACTCTTGCCCGGGTTCGTGCAGACCACTGGTGCGGGTAGCAATTCGGCCAGAGTCGCCAAGCGATCCGATGCTTCGGCATAATGCACGCCCTGGCCGGCCCAAAGCACTGGGTGCTGGGCCGCCAACAGCATCTTTGACGCTTCCTTGACGGCGGCGGGATCAGGGGCGGCACGCTGCACCGGGACCGGGATGTAGTTTAGATTACCTTCGAACTCAGCGGCGAAGACATTATTGGGCACCTCCACCAGGACGGGCCCGCCCTTGCCCGAGCGCATGGCCTGATAGGCACGACGCATAACATCGGGCAGGGATTGAACCGTATGAGCCATTTCCGCGTGCTTGGTGACGGGCCGGTATACCTCGGCGGCCCGGAAGGATGGATGTACGGCTTGTCGTGGACCCGCAAAACCCGCGGGAATAACCAGCATGGGCACGTTCTCGGAATAGGCCTGGGCTACACCGGCAAAGGCATTTTCGATGCCTGGTCCGTGCTGAGCGGCGAAGACGCCGTTCTGCTTGCCCCGGCGGATGCGGCTGTAGCCATCAGCCATACCAACGCCGATACGTTCCTGACGGCACAGGATAGGCTGAATATCGATCTTTGCGCAGGCGTCAATCAGATCGTTTCGGGGATAACAGGCGAGGAAGTCAGTTCCCTCGCGCTTGAGGATTTCAGCGATAAGATCGGCGCCGTTCATGTCTTTGTCTCTTTCATTTTGGAGGATATAGGACTGATTAAGTAATATAGTCGTTTGGCCGCGAGCTCTCAGGCATTGACGCGGACGCGATCCTCCACTTCATCAAGGAAAGACGTCCCCCGTGGCGCCTCGTAGCGGGTCGAGCGCACGCCCCGGAAGCTAGCCGGATCGATGCCCGGTAAGGGATTACCAACGGCGAGATCCTTCAGGGTCTCAAGCAGAAGCTGACGGATCTTAACGATCGCCGTGTCGCAAATCAGCAGGTGTTCCAAGGTACGGTTGGAGAGCGGCCCCATGGATTCTTGGACCGCACAATCCTGGATGCCGAGCCCGCGCATGCCGGTATAGGAATTCCCGCTGGTCTGTAGCTCGCGATCAATCAAGTAATTGTTGTCCTTGTTCATTGTGGCGTGGTCGGTGCCGGGGAAGTTTTCCGTATGGATGCCCTGCCAACTCTTAGATCGCTCCAATTCCTCCTCGGTGAAAGGCCTATCGGGTTGGAAATCGATGGAATACAGCATGGTGTTTTCATCATCGATCGGCATCCACATGTGAGCGGCATGGGGCACCGAGGAAATGATCTTGTGGAAGGGCATCAACATAACATTGATGTTCCAGTGCAAATCGTCACCGCCCAGGTCCCGGCCCGTCCCAACCACGAAGCCGAAATCCATCGGCACGACCTCATAAAAGGACGGCACAACGCGGCGGTTTGCCTCGGTAGTACCACTGTGTAGAAATGTCAGATGGGGTGCGTCGAAACCACCCTCCACCCCCTGGAGCCAGTTGCATTCCTGAATGTGGCGAGTGGGGAATTTTTGAGATTCGTCGAGCCGCATCCATTCCAAATCGGGAATTTCCGGCATGTGTTCTGGTGGGCCCATATAAGCCCAGACTACGCCACCGCGCTCTATACAAGGGTATGCCTTGATCCTCATCTGCTTCTTGATGCCTGCGATTTGGGATTCACTGCTGTTCGGCGGCAGGCAGGGCACGTCCACGCAATTGCCGTCCACATCGAACTTTATGCCGTGATAGACGCAACGCAGGCCGCATTCCTCGTTGCGACCAAAAAACATCGACGCCGTGCGATGGGGGCAACGTTCATCCAGGAGCCCAACGCTGCCTTCGCTATCGCGGAACAGAACCAGATCCTCACCCAGCAGCCGCGCCCTAACGGGGGGCGAATCCGGCGCCGAAATTTGTCGGGAATAGGCTGCTGGCAACCAATAGCGACGCATCAAATCACCCATGGCTGTCCCAGGGCCAACCCTGGTCAACAGCTCGTTTTCCTCAGCTGAGAGCATCGAAATCCTCCTCGACGTAGTTGCCGGTGCGCCTAATCTGGTCCGACAATCCTGTTATTTTACAGTGCGTCCAAGAGGACCCAAGGTGATCTTGTTTATGCTATCGCTCCTCGTGTAACTAGGCAACATAGTACGATGACCGTCCGATCCCGGCAGCAAGCATGACACATTCATCGAACAAAAATTCCAATTACCGGGATGTCCCGACATGTAGAATTTGACCTTGTCGCGCCAATAATCACCTTTACTGAGCATCGATTACAAATTTTTGATTAAAGTAAGTTTTTTACGTACTAGGACTGAATGCGCTGTGCCACCTGGACGACGCCGACGGCAGCACCAATGGTAAGAAGGAGGGTGAGCACATCGAAGGCGATTTACAGGGTAAGAGAAATTGTGATTCACCCTAAACCCAGGCTGCCCAATACACATTGGACTTATATTTCGCTGAGAATTTTGGTCCGGGGTTCTCCTCTTCGGCAATGGACGCTGAAACTCTAATAATTACGCCTTGAACCTGCCATGCCACGCCCATGAAGGATATTGAACTAATGATTGGCACCCTGGCCAATCGCGGAACCGGTATAGCATCGGCAACCAGCTAGATTCATAATGATGGATCATTCTGTCTACAGCAGTCCCGAATTAGAGCTTCTTGCACACGTCTCAGGAATTGATAAGTTGGCACTTCACCGCCATAGAATTGGGGGCCGGCAAAGCCCAGCAGGGAGATAAAAATGAGCAAAAATTCTAAAAATCATAGCCTTCTGGGCCGCGCCCTGAAAGGGCGGCTTGCGGTGGGAGACCTTATGCTCTGCCTGACTGTGCGGTATTCGCGTTCGGTGGAGATCGTCCGAATCGCCAAGCTTGCGGGTTATGATGCTCTCTACCTCGACCTCGAGCATAGCACCATGACCATCGAGACCTGTGCACAGATTTCCCTTGCCGCCACCATGGCCGGTATCCTGCCCTTGGTCCGCGTGCCGAGCCACGGCCATCACCATATTAGCAGGGTGCTGGATGGTGGGGCCCAGGGCGTGATCGTCCCCCATGTGAATAACGCTGCTGAGGCCGAAGCAGTTATAGACGCCAGCTGCTACCCGCCTATAGGTAAGCGTTCGCTTTCGGGACTGGGCCCGCTTGCTGGCCTTTCGGTCAGCACCGAGGAAGCCTATAAGCTGATCAACGAGAACACACTACGTATTGTAATGCTGGAATCGCCTGAGGCCATTACCAAGGCCGATGAAATCGCGGCAGTCGAAGGCATCGACATGCTGTTGATCGGCACGAACGATCTTTGCGCCGAGATGGGCATTCCTGGCCAGCTCGACCATGAGAGGGTGCGCGCTGCCTATCAGACCATGGCCGATGCTTGCAAATCGCACGGCAAGGCCATCGGTATAGGCGGCATCAAGGAAGGGCCAATGCTGGAAGACATCTACGCCATGGGTGGGCGTTTCCTCATGGGCCGCGTGGATTCCGCGCTCATGACCCAGGCGGCGGCCAAGGAAGTAGCTGATTTCAGAAAACTCATGCCCTGATTTCCTTGCACCTATTACAAGCCTGATCGATACGGACCCTCATGCTGAGCCGAATGGGGGAGCCCGTCCCGTGCATCTATCAAGACCATTCTGAATTCGGACGAGCCATAGATGCCCCTAAAAAACCGAAGCATGACATGCGGGTCTCATTGACTCTAGTCAATGCGCCTCGTGGAGGCACTTGTCCGGGGCTTCGCCACCGATCAGCACGAAGGCGAGGCGGCAGGTGCCCTGCCCCCGGTTTTCCCAGCCGTGCCAGGTACCCCGTTGGATTAGAATATCTCCGGTCCCCAGGATGACTTCCGCGCCGTCGTCCAGTTTCATGGCGCATTCTCCCTGCAATACGATGCAATAATCCATCGTATTGGTGCGGTGCATGAAGGCTTCCTTACCAGCGGCAAGCTCGAGTATGCGCAATACGCTGCCGCGCGCAGGCGGCGCCAAGCCCATCTCACGCATCGCCGGATCCTCGTCGCCGGATACGGCAGCGGGGCTATCGTCGGTGACCCACATGACGCAGCCCTTATGCCCCGACGGCATCACCTTAACGTTGGTCATGGGACCATCTGAAGTAATAATAGCCTTCCCGTCTTGGTCGTGGCCGGTGACTACCCTACGGATTTCCATGAGATCACTCCCTTTTATGAATGACGCACCGATGTTCTACGATCCGACGACTTGATTGTAATAACTGAGATCGAAATAGCGCTCAGGATCGGTGAGCGGTGGCCCATCGCCGTATTGTGAGCGCAAATCCAGCACCGTTTTTACCCCGTCGAACAAAACCTCGGCCTTGGGCGTCAGCCCCGATCGTGGGTTGATTAGGCCGTCTATGACGGCACCCACCACGCCGGGCTTGAGGACCGGCATTTTGGCCAGTATCAGTTCAGTAGCAGCGGCACGATTGGTGGGATCGAGGGTCCAGTCAAGGCCCGCGAGATAGCCTTTGATGAATCCCTTCACAGTATCGGGGTTTTCGGCGGCCCAGGCGCGGCTGGCCGCGAAGGTGCCCCCCTGGTAGCAGTTGAACAGGGTCGTGCTAGTTTCCAGCACGTTGAAGCCCTGGGCCTCGGCGATGGAAGTAAAGGGCTGCAGCACAAGCGAACCCGAGGTATCCCCGTCGCGCACCGAATCCCAGCGCTTGGGCGTCGCCCCCACCGCAACCATTTCGTAATCGTCGGGCCCCAGCCCGCCCCGGGCTAGCATTTCGTAAAGAACGAACGCAAACCCGGTAGATAGCGCGTCCAATGCCAGCGTCTTACCCTTGACGTCTACATAAGATTTTATCTCGGGTGCCGTGATGAAGGCGAGCTGCACCTGAGTCGCCCCCATGAAGACGAAGAGATCAGGCGGCGTGGTGGGCTTGAATACCCCTTGGCCTTCCTGATAGGCGACAATATTGTCGAATGCAGTGCCAGCCATCTTGAAGGTGCCATCGATCAAGTGTTCAGCCTGATAGACGGAGCTTGGCGTAGTCGTCAGGTTGACGGTGACACCTGCTTCTTCGAAGGCGCCATTCTCCTGGGCCGCAAATATGGGAAGATTTGGTGCCCCGGCGAAGCAAATAAGCTCAATTGGTGTTGGTGTATCAGTCACGGTTCGATCCTTAGGTTTTTTAAGCGTGCCCTTCAGCGTCGCAGATTGCCCGCCATACCGAAAACGGCGTGGCCGGCATCTCCAGGTTATCGATGCCATATCCCTTGAGCGCATCGACGATGGCACCGATTACCACCGCCGGCGCCGGTGTGGTGCCGCCCTCGCCGCCCGCCTTTATGCCGAGCGGATTGGTAGGCGAAAGCACTTCGACAATTTCGGTTTTGAGAGAAGGCAGGTTGTTGGACCGTGGCATACCATAATCCATGAATGATCCCATCAGCGGCTGGCCCGACCCTGGATCGATCTGACATTGCTCCCACATAGCCTGGCCCACCCCTTGGGCTATACCGCCATGGGTCTGACCATGGACGATCAAAGGATTGATACAGCGCCCAACATCGTCCACAGAGGTGTAGCGGGTTATCGCCGTTGACCCAGTAGCCGGGTCCACCTCGACCTCACAGACAGCGCAGCCGTTGGGGAAGACCTGTTCGTGCATTTCATTGTCGGCCACCACGGCCAATCCGTCCGAAAGATCGTCTGGCAGTTCCAAGGTCGCCGCCGCGCGGGCGAGCTCCAGAAAATCGAGAGATCGGTTGCTGTCAGGCGCCCGGAACCTACCGTCAGAAAATTTCACCTGTTCAGCAAGCGTGTCGAAAACGATGGCGGCTATCCGGCGGCCCTTTTCGATTAAGACCCCCGCCGCTATGGACATGACCGTGCCAGCATGGCGCATGGACCGGCCCGAATGCGAACCACCGCCGATGCTGACAAGATCGGTGTCGCCCATGATGATGCTGATCAACGAGACCGGTATGTGGAGCAGGTCCGAGGCCACCTGGGCGAAGCTAGTTTCATGGCCCTGGCCGCTCGGCTGAGTGCCGATGACCACGTCAACCACCCCTTCGGGCTTAACGGTGATCTCGGTGCGCTCTTTGGGCGCCCCGGTCGACGATTCGACGTAGTTGGATAACCCCAGGCCCAACAGCCTGCCACGAGCTATCGCCGCCTCCCGGCGCGACTCGAAACCCTGCCAATCGGCCAGCCCCATGGCAAGGTCCATATTGGTCTCATAGGTCCCACTGTCATAGCGAGTGTCCATGGCATTGCGGTAGGACATGGCATCGGGTGCGATCAGATTCTTGCGGCGCAGTCCGATGCGGTCAAAACCGAGTTCCCCACATGCTATATCGATCAGCCGTTCCAGGGCGAAATTGACCTCAGGTCGGCCCGAGGAGCGGTAGGCCTGTGTTGGCGCAGTATTGGTGAATACTCCCAACGCGCGCAGGGTCGCGGCGGGAATATCGTAAGAACCGGTGATCAGGGCCGAACCTTTGGCCAGGGGAGAAAGGGAAACGCAACGCGCACCGGAATTGGAAATATTGGTAGCCCGCATAGCAAGGAAACGTCCGTCTGCCTTCATCGCAAGTTCGACCTTGGTCACCAGATCACGGCCCTGGTAGTCGCTGAGAAAGGATTCCGACCGGGTAGCGGTGAACTTCACCGGTCGGCCAAGCCTGCGCGCCGCCCACAGAACCAGAGCGAATTCAACGTACATGCGGTTGCGGGTGCCGAAATTGCCGCCCACGTCGTAAGACAACACGCGAATGTCGTCGTCGGCCATACCCAGCACCTTCGCCATCTCGCCCTTCTGGCGGACAGCACCACCGCTGCCCGCATAAAGGGTGCAACGCCCGGTTTCTGCGTCGAAAATGCCGAGGGCGGCGCGCGGCTCCAAGGGCACACCGGTCACCCGACCGATATTGAAATCCCGCGCGATCACATGATCGGCTTGGGCGAAGGCGGCACAGGTAGCCGCCTCATCGCCAAAGGTAGTGTCCACCAAGATGTTGTTGGGTGCGTCATCCCAGACCAGCGGCGCGCCCGGCTCCATGGCATCTTCGGAATGGCCGGTCCAGGGCAACTCAATGTAGTCCACCACCACAGCTTCCGCCCCGTCAAGAGCCAGTTCCTGGGTTTCAGCTACCACCATGGCCACGGCTTCACCCACATGGCGTGCCTTGTCAGCGGGCAATGGCATATGTGGCCCTTCAAACACCTTGGCGCCTCCCGGCCCCGCCAGCTTCATATCGAACTTGGTGGACGGCACCGGCGAATGGGGGATGGGCTTGAGACCGTCAGCCAGGCAATCGACTCCCGATAGCACCGTCAGCACGCCAGAAATGGTCAGGGCCGCCGCGCCATCAACCCTATTGATACGGGCATGAGGAAACGGCGAGCGCACCATGGCGGCGTAGGTCTCGCCCTCAGCACGGAAATCGTCGCTGAAGCGCCCCGTGCCGATCAGCATGCGGTGATCTTCCTTGCGGCGGATGGGCTGACCTATCGCCCGAAATCCGGATTCCGCCGGTGTGTCAAGCTCCCGCTCCAGGGTTTTAGCGTTGGCGTCGGTGGCTTTCGCCATGGTGTTAATCCTCTCCAGCGCGGAACTTCGTTGCCGGGGAACCCAGGCTGTGGACTCCTCTGTCCCAAATACATTACTTTCGGGCGCCTTATGTAACGCAATAAAGCGCAGCAGGGAACCACCCGGGCGGAATTTGGAGGCATCATGGCGACCATCGAGAGCCAAGCCAAGGCGACCGAAATGCCCGCGCGCGGGTATCGCGACCTACAGGAGCACATTGCGGCGCTAGATGAGGCCGGGCTTCTGGAGACCATAGACGCACCCGTCAACAAAGACACCGAGCTCCATCCCCTGGTCCGCTGGCAATTTCGCGGTGGCATCGCGCAAGAGGACCGCCGGGCTTTCCTATTCACCAATGTCACCGATTCCCGGGGCCGTAATTTCGATATCCCCGTGGTGGTCGGTGCGCTCGCCGCCAACCAAGAGGTCTACCGAACGGGATTGGACGTTCCCCTGGAAGAGATTGGTCCGCTTTGGGCCCGGGCCATGAACAATCCGATCCCCCCCAATATAGTCACCCAAGCACCCTGCCAAGAGGTGGTCATAACCGGCGACAATTTGATGGGCGAAAATAAGGGGCTGGATGCACTGCCGGTACCTATTTCCACTCCGGGCTACGATGCCGCGCCGTACTTCACCGCCACCAACGTGGTCACCCGGGATCCCGAAACCGGGGTTCAGAACATGGGCACCTACCGGGCTGGGCTGAAGGCATCGAACCGGCTCGCGGTACGCATGGCATCGCGCACCGGTGGTGCGGGGGGGTATCTTCATTGGGTGAAATACCAAGAGAGCGGCGAGAAGACCATGCCCTGCGCCGTGGTCGTCGGCGCCCCACCGGCGGTAGCCTATCTCGGGCCCCAGAAGCTCGACCCTGCGCGTGACGAAGTCGAAGTAGCAGGCGCATTGGCCGGCGCGCCCATCAACATGGTCAAGTGCCAGACTAATGACCTGATGGTCCCCGCCGAGGCTGAAATGGTGATCGAGGGATTGGTCGACGTGGAGTATCTAGAGCCCGAAGCGCCATTTGGTGAATCCCACGGCCATATCGCACTAGAAGACTACAACATGATCCTAGACGTCACCGCCATCACCATGAAGGCGAAGCCGGTGCTTGCCTCGATCATTTCCCAGGTGACGCCGAGCGAATCCAGCGTCATCAAACGTGTCGCCTATGAGCCCATGTTTCTCGCTCATCTGCGCGACACCCTGGGCATCGGCGGCGTCAAGCAGGTGGTCTTGCACGAACCACTGACCAATATCCGTAAAGTCATCTTCGTGGTCATGGAACGCGGCGCACCGCGCACCGAAGTGTGGCGTGCGCTTTATGGTGTGGCGTCCTTTCGCGCCGATTGCGGTAAATACGTTATCGCCGTCAATGACGATATCGACCCGGAAAACGGCGACGCCGTATTCTGGGCGCTGGCTTACCGTGCCAATGTGCTCGCTGACGTGGAGGTCCTGCATCATCGGCCGCGTGGCCACGGCCCCAAAAGCGGCAATGTAACCGAGGACGGCAGCCTGCTTATGGACGCGACCCTGAAGGGCCATATGCCGCCCCTGGCGC
>Ga0315336_1006484_pt1 | contig 11939 bp, 4 predicted proteins | sample ASW5metaG_FD_204512 | JGI IMG/M metagenome (GOLD analysis project Ga0315336, IMG submission 204512) | Ammonia-oxidizing marine archaeal communities from Monterey Bay, California, United States - ASW #5 | ecosystem: Environmental > Aquatic > Marine > Intertidal zone | place: USA: California...
AAAGAGATGATGCTCGTCGCCGGCTACTCCGGGATCGGCAAGTCGGCGCTGGTGCAAGAAGTCCACAAACCCATTGTCGAGGTCCGCGGCTATTTCATCTCCGGCAAGTTCGACCTCCTCGCGCGAAACATCCCCTACGCGTCGCTGATCCAGGCTTTCAAGGGACTGGTGCAGCAACTTCTCACCGAGACAGCCGCCGAGCTTGCGATCTGGCGGGAGCGCATCGCCGAGGCCGTCGGTATCAACGGCCGTGTCATCACCGATGTCATCGGGGAAGTCGAGCTCATCATCGGGCCCCAGCCCGTGGTTGCGGAACTCGGACCCGCAGAGGCGAAGAACCGGTTCAACCTGGTCTTCGCAAACTTCATTCGCGTGTTTTCCGGAGCCGCTCACCCGCTGACGCTGTTCCTGGACGACCTGCAATGGGCCGATCTGCCCTCGCTTCAGCTGGTGAAGCAGTTCATGACCGATGGCGAGACCACCCACATGTTCCTCATCGGGGCCTACCGTGACAATGAGGTCGACGAGTCCCACTCGCTGATGATCACCATTGAAGAGATGGGACGAGAAGCCGCCGAGATCAACACGATTACGCTGGAGCCGATCCCCGGGCGGCACGTCAATCAGCTCATCGCCGACACCCTCAAGGAGGACCCCTATTCGGTCGCCTCCCTCACCGGCGTTTGCATGGAGAAGACCCGGGGCAACCCGTTCTTCTTGAGCCAGTTCCTGATCGCCCTCTACGAGGGCGGAGCGATCGATTTTGATGCTCAGAAGTCCCGGTGGACCTGGGATATGCGTCGCATTGAGGCCATGGAGATCACCGACAATGTCGTCGAGCTTATGGCGCGCAAGATCGGCGGGCTTCCCGAGGAGACGCAGCGCATGGTGCAGCTGGCGGCCTGCGTGGGCAACACCTTCGACTTGAAGACGCTGGCGATTGTCGCCGAGCAGCCGGCTCTGAAGACCGGCCAGGATCTGTGGCAGGCGTTGGCGGAGGGCCTGGTGATCCCGCTGGACGACTCGTACAAGTTCCTGGAGTCCGGGCTTCAGGACGGCATGGCCGCGGACGCCGATGTGGAGCGGGTGCGCTACCGATTCCTGCACGATCGCGTCCAACAAGCGGCGTACTCCCTGATTCCAGAGGCCGATCGCCAGCCGCTCCACGGACGGGTTGGCCAGTTGCTTCTCGACAAACTCGACGACGCGTCCCGGGAGGAGAACCTGTTTGCGATCATCGGCCACCTGAACATCGGCGCGTCGCTGCTGGACGCGCCGGCCGAGCGGCTGAAACTGGCTCGGTTGAACCTGGTGGCCGGCCGAAAGGGCATCGGGTCGGCGGCCTATGAGCCCGCCCTGGATTTCCTGAAGAACGGCATCGATCTGCTCTCCGAAGACGCCTGGGCGCAGTACTATGACCTGGCGCTGGCCCTGCACGAGGAGGCCGCGCTGGCGTCGTTCCAGTGCACGCGATTCGACGAGATGTTCGCCTACGCACAACAGGTGCTCGACCACTCGGTCACGGTGCTGGATCGCGTGCAGACCTACCAGACGCTCATCAGCGCTGGCGTCGCACAATCGGACTTCCTGACGGCCATCGACCACGCGCTGACCATCCTCGAGGAGCTGGGAGAGACGTTCCCGTCGGCACCGACCCAAGCGGACATCGACGCCGGGTTTGCCGAGGCGGCGGCGGCGATAGGCGACCGGGAGGTGGAGGACCTCTACGACCTGCCAGACAACGACAATGCGGAGAAGGCGGCCGCGATTCGCATCCTCGCGAATCTGGCTTCTCCCGCCTATATCGCGCGCCCAATGCTCTTTCCGCTCATCGTCTTCCGCACGGTGATGGTGTCCTGCAAGTACGGCAACATCGGGGCGTCTGGCTACGGTTACTCGACGTACGCGATCTTCGTTTCCGGGGCCGTCGAGGACGCCGACCAGGGCTACCGTCTCGGACAGATGGGCAACCGGGTCATCGCCAAGTACGGCGCCCAGGACTTTGCGGCCCGCACCTACTACATCCCGTTCTGCTTCACGAAGATCTGGATCGCCCACGCCCGGGAGGCCGTCGAGGGTCACCGGCGGGTCTACCAGATGGCGCTGGAGACCGGAGACCTGGAATTTGCGGGTTGGACGCTGATGAAGCGCATGCAGCAGAGCTTCCTCATCGGTCGCGAGCTGTCGGAGGCCGATCGAGAAGCCGGGCGCTACATCAACGCTCTGAGCCAGCTCAAACAGCACCCGCAGATGCACTACGCCATGGCCACCCGACAGGCGATGCAGAACCTCATGGGGCTGGGCCGCGACCCGCTCAAGCTGGTGGGCACGGCCTTCGACGAGGACGACATGCTTCCAAAGCACGTCGAGGCCAACGAGATGTACGGGCTGTGCAACCTGTACGTGACCAAGATCATGCTGGGCTACATCTTCGAGGACTACCGAGGCTGCCTCGCCCACGCCGAGGCCCTGGCGCCCTACGCACCGGCCATGATTGCGCTTCTGCACGTGCCGGCCTTCTTCTTCTACGACGCATTGGCCCGGCTCGCGCTGTATCCAGAGGCCGACGAAGCGGAGCGCGAGTCCTTTCTGGCGGCTACAGATGTGGCAATCGGCCGCTTCGAGCACTGGTCGTCCAACTGTCGCGAGAACTTCGCTCACCGGCTGGAGATCCTCAGAGGCATGCGAGCGGCCGCCATCGGCGATCTCAAGGTGGCCCGTCGCCACCTCAAGGAGGGCATCCGCGGTGCCGCCGAGAACGAATTCCCCCACGACGAGGCCATCGGACACGAGCTCACCGGCAAGATCTGGCTGGACGAGGACGAGCCGGAGATCGCGGGGTTGTTCCTCACCAAAGCGCGACATCGCTACCAACTCTGGGGCGCAAAGGCGAAGGCCCTGCGCCTGAGCGTTCGCTACAGCAAATACCTGCTTCGCAGCGACAGCTCGGACCGGGGAACCCGGGCGACGCGGGTCACGACAACCACGACTTCGACCACGACGAGCGCGACCGGTGGAGGCAACCTCGACCTGGACACCGTGCTCAAGGCGTCTCAGGCCATCTCGCAGGAAATCCACTTCGAGCGACTCCTCGAGCACATGATGCGCATCGTCATCGAGAACGCCGGCGCCCAGCGCGGTGTGTTGCTCGTCGACCGTGGCGAGGGGCTCGACGTGGTGGCGGCGGCGAAGGCGGGCAAACAGCCCAGGCTGATCAACGAGGCCACCTCCCAAGGCACCGATGGGGACTTCTCGCAGGGAATCGTGGCCTATGTCGCCCGCTCCCAGGATCACGTTGTGTTGTCTAACGCCACGCGCACCGGAGCCTTCACATCCGATACCTACGTGCTCCGTCAGCGTCCGAAGTCCGTTCTGTGCTCGGCGATCGTCAACCAGGGAAAGGTGGTCGGGGTCATCTACCTCGAGAACAACCTCACCACGGAGGCCTTCAATGAGGAGCGCTTGGAGGTACTCGATCTCCTGCTCGGACAGATGGCGATCTCGATGGTCAATGCCCAGCTGTACGAGAGCCTCGAAGAGAAGGTTCGGGAGCGCACTGCCCAGCTCGAGGTTCGCAACCGCTTCATCCAGGAGACCTTCGGACGCTACCTGTCCGACGAGATCGTCTCCAATCTCCTCGAGCACGAGGGCGGCCTGAAGCTGGGTGGCGAGGCGCGCAAGACGACGATCATGATGACGGATCTACGCGGATTCACAGCCATGTCCGAGACCCTTCCACCGGAAAAGGTCGTCGCCGTGATCAACAACTACCTCGGCGTCATGACCGAGGTCGTGATGCGCTACGACGGGACAATCGACGAGTTCATCGGGGACGCTATCCTGGTCATCTTCGGAGCCCCGGTCATCCGTCCCGACGACGCCGAGCGAGCCGTCGCCTGTGCCCTGGCCATGCAGCTGGCGATGGAGGAGGTCAATGCCATGAACGTGGCCCAGGGGCTGCCGGCCGTAGAGATGGGCATCGGGCTCAACACCGGCGAGGTCGTCGTCGGCAACATCGGCTCGCAAAAACGCGCCAAGTACGGCGTGGTCGGCAGCAATGTGAACCTGGCCTCGCGGATCGAGTCCTACACCATCGGCGGCCAGATCCTCATCCCGGAGTCGACGCTGAACGAGATCCGGGACATCGTCGAGGTCCGCGGCGAGCTGAAGGTCCAGCCCAAGGGCGTTCGCGAACCGATGACCATCTACGCCGTTGGTGCCCTCGGAGGACGACACAACCTGAGGCTTCCGACAAAGGAAATTCCGATGGAGCGACTCTCGGAGCCCGCGGCCGTTCGATACGCTGTATTGGCTGCAGGAGATGCGGTGCAGGTCACCTTCGACGGTGAGCTGATCGCCCTGTCCGAGGTCGGCGCCGAGTTCCGGACCGAGCAGGCCGTTGCGCAGCTCTCGAATGTGGTGTTCCAGGCCGTCAATGTCGATGGCACCTGGGTGGACTTGGAGCTGTACGCCAAGGTGATCGGGGAGCGGGACGCCGGTCTCGAACTGCATTTCACGTCGCTTTCGGAGAGCGGGCGAGGGGTCCTGAAGCGGATTCCACGGTAGTGCGGTATCTTCCCTTTCCGGAGAGAACCCCATGAATCGCGTCCTCGCGGTAGACGACGACGAAGACATTCGCCTGCTTGTCGACGACGTCCTACGCGACGCTGGATTCGAACTCATCTTCGCCAAGAACTGCGCGGAGACGATGTCTACCGTCAAAGCGGGCTTCAGCGGCGTCATCGTCCTCGACGTGAGACTGCCCGACGGATTTGGATCCGACCTGCTGCCGGAGCTTGCCGAACACGCGCCCGACAGCCCGGTGATCTTTCTCACCGGCCACGGAACCACGACGATGGCCCTGGAATCCATTCAGCGTGGGGCCTTCGACTTCATCGACAAGACCCAACTCGTTCAACGGTTGCTGCCGACGGTGATCGCCGCGTTTGCCCATCGCGATGCACGGGTGCCAGATCAGAGCAGCTTCGAGAGCATCATCACCCGGTCGGCCTCGATGTTCGCGCTCTTTCGGTCGCTGCGGCAGGCCCTCGAATCCGATGTGTCGGTCCTCATCCGCGGCGAGAGTGGCACGGGCAAGGAGCTCGTCGCCAACGCGCTCCACAACAGCGGTCCGCGAACCAGTGCTCCCTTTGTCGCCATCAACTGTGCTGGAATTCCCGATCACCTGCTCGAAGCCGAGCTCTTCGGCTACGAGCGCGGCGCCTTCACCGGGGCCGTCGGGCGCAAACATGGGCGGTTCGACCTGGCCAGGGGCGGCAGCTTGCTCCTCGACGAGATCGGCGAGATGCCGATGGCGCTGCAGGCCAAGCTGCTCCGCGTGCTCCAAGAGGGGGAATACCAGCGGTTGGGCGGCGTGGAGACCCTGCACGCTGACGTTCGCCTCATCTCGGCGACGAACCGAAATCTCGAGGCCGAGGTCGAGTCGGGAAAGTTCCGAGAGGACCTCTACTATCGGCTGGCTGTCTTCACTGTTGAGCTCCCACCATTGCGCCTGCGACACGGTGACATCCCCCTGCTCGTCGAGCACTTCATTCAGCGCTCGGCAGCGCGAGAAGGCAAGGAGATCAACGGCATCGACACGATGGCGCTGGGCCTGATGGAGCAGTACAGTTTTCCCGGCAACGTGCGACAGCTCGAGAACGTCATTGCCCACGCCGTGGTGACCAGCGGCAGCCAGATGATTCGCATGTCGGACCTGCCTCCGAGCTTCCTGCGCTCTGTCATGGCCGAGCGGAGCGCGACGCCGATGCCGCACTCCCTGGCGCGGGAGTTCGCGCCGCCACGACCGGCGAAAGAGGCGTTTCCGTCTTTGAAGGAGATGGAGGAGGCTCACATCCGCGAAGCGATGACCCGCACAGACGGGAACAAGTCGAAAGCTGCGAAGATCCTGGGGATCAGCCGCATGACGCTATACCGGAAACTGGAGGAGATGGACGTCGCATGAAGCTGCTCTTCGTCGATGACAGCGAGGACATCTGCGAGGTCGTGAAGATCTCGTTGGAGCCGACCGGCTGGCACGTGCAAACAGCTGGCGGGGGCTTGCAGGCGCTGGCTATGGTCGCTGCAGACAAGCCCGATGTCATCCTCCTCGATGTGCGCATGCCAGGCGTCGATGGTCCGGAGACTCTGAGTCGCCTGCGCGCAGACCCGAAAACCGCGGATATCCCGGTGATCTTCATGACCGGCTTGCGCCGCGAGCAGATGGAGAAGCTGAAGGCGCTCAATCCAGCGGGAATGCTCTCGAAGCCGTTCATGCCCTCGGATCTGCCGCGTTTGATCGAGGCGTGTCTGGCCGATTAGCGGGCCAGGCGCCTAACGCAGCCAGAGCTCACGCTCGCGCTCGGCACGAACGGCCGCGAAGTCGTCGATGACGAGCTTCTTGTCGTCGACGGCCTCCTCCTCGAAGGTGACCTGAATGGTGCGAAGCTCGCCGCGGCGGCTGATGAGCACCTCGGCTGTCTCGCCGGCCTTGTACTGCTTCAGGCGCTCGGGCCAGCTTCCGCCGGTGACTCGGAAGCCGTTCAGGGCGAGGATCTCGTCGTCGACGATGAAGCCGTGCTCGTGGGCGGGGGTGTCGCGGTGCACATTGCTGACCCGATCGCCGCCGAGGGCGAGTCCGAGCCAGGCGGCCGGCTCTTCCTCTTCTTCTTCCGCATCCTCGTCTTTGGATGCTTCCTCTTCTTCGTCCTCTCCCTCTTCTTCCGCATCTGCGAACTTGAGGCCGAACCAGTCGAGGGCGTGCTGATAGTCGAGCTCGTCTGCGGAGTCCACGGCTGTCGTGAAGAAGGGGGTCAGATCGGTGCCGGCGACCTCGCTAGCGACGTCGCGGAACTGCTTCGATGTGTAGCCGGTCTCGCCGCTGTATCGGCTGTAGGCGAGTCTCATCACGTCGTCGAGGGACTTTTCGCCGACGGTTGCCTTGCGGATCTCGGCGTCGAGGAGCCAGGCGACCACGGCGCCCTTGCCGTAGTAGCTGACGGTCGTGTTCTTGCTGTTCTCGTCGCGGCGGTAGAACTTGATCCAGCTGTCGTACGACGTCATGGCGAGGGGATGCACCAGCCTGCCAGGTGTCTGCTGCAGCCCGTGCACCTGATCGGAGAGGCGGGTGAGGTATTCATCCTCGGTGATGAGATCGGCCCGCTTGAGGAGCAGGTCGTCGTAGTACGAGGTGAATCCCTCGGCTATCCACAGATCGTGGGTGTGAACTTCGTTTTCGTAGTCGAACGGTCCGAGCGCCTTCGGCCGGAGACGCTTGACATTCCAGGTGTGGAAGAACTCGTGGCTCACCAGGCCGAGCCACTTCTTGTGGTTCTCTTCGACCCTGCTGTTCCAGCGCGACGTCATCATCAGCGTCGAGTCCTTGTGCTCGAGCCCGCCGCCCGACTCGGCGATCACGTTCAGATACCAGTACTTCTCATAGGGAATGTTCCCCCAGAAGTCGGCGATCTCCTGGGTGATCTTCTGGGTGTCGTCGGCGCTCTTCTGGCCGTCCCAGATGCCTGACTCGCCGATGTTGGCGAGCACGTGCGGAACGCCGTTGACCTCGAACTCGTACAGGGCGGGGTTGCCGGCAACAATGGGGGAGTCGACGGCAGCGTCGTAGTCGACGGCGACAAAATGGCAGGGTTTACCATCGGAATGCGCAGGAAGGGCGGTGACACAGTGCTTCCAGTCATCGGGGAGCTCGATCTGGACGTTGTGGGGCTTGGCACGACCTCCGACCACAGTGAGAAAGGTGGGGGCGCCATTGAGCACAGCCAGGTCCTCGTCGACCCAGTTTCCCCGAACGCTCATCTCTCGGCTGTACAGGCGGTAGGAGACCTCGACCTTGTCGGCGCCTTGGGTCTGGAGCGTCCAGCGGTTCTTAGCGGTCTTTTCGACGGGTAGCGGGCCCTCGTCGCTGCGGACCTCGAGCGCTTCGAGGTGACGCGCGTACTCCCGAATCAAGTAGGAGCCGGGCGTCCAGGTCGCCATCATCAGCTCCAGCGAGGCCTCGCCGGCGGTGGGGAACACGGCTGTGATCTCGAGGTATTGTTGTTTTCGCGCGTCGAATGCCAGGGTGTAGTCGTAGCCGGGTCCGGAGGGCGTCGCGATCGGGCCTGGAGGCGGCTCCGGCGCAGGCACTTCTGCTGGGTCGACGCGAGTGCAGGCCGTGAGCGTCAGAGCGACGAGGCAGAATCTCATGGTGTCGGGGGCTCTTCCTGGCCTTCTTTCTGGCCTTCCGCCTCGTCTTCGGCCTCGCCATCAGACTTCGCGCCCAGCGCCTCCAGTGTCGCTCCCAGGTCGTCGAGGGCCCTTCCGTAGGCGCCCCAGTCCCCGTCTGCGCCAGCAGCGTTGACCTCGGCCCACTGCATGGAGGCCCGCTCGACGAGCGCCGTGATGCCCTCGGGCTTGGTGGGGGCCTCGCCGTACACGCGCTCGCCATCGGGGGCAGTGGTGACGGGTCTCCGTCTGGGCTGACGCGTGCCGAAGATCTCCGCCAGTGCCTCCTCTAGCGTCGGCTTCATCGCGATCTTGCTCTCATAGGCGACGATGACGCGCTTGAGTTCGGGCAGGCTGTCGACGTCGGCCTGCAAGTAGAGGGGCTGGACGTAGATCAGCGATTCCTCGATGGGAATGACCAGCATGGTTCCGCGTTCGACCTCCGAGCCCGCGTCGTCCCACAAGGAGATGTCCTGGGAGATCCTGTCGTCCTGGTTGATTCGGGCGTTGATCATCGACGGCCCGTAGACCATCTTTTCTTTGGGGAACTTGTAGACCCGCAGGGAGCCATAGGCCTCACCGTCGCTTCGGGCGACCATCCAGGCCGCCAGGTTCGGCTTTCCGATGGGGTTGAAGGGGAGCATGAGGATGAACTCTTCGTCCGCCTCGTCCGGTAGCTTCATGACCGTGAAGTAGGGCTGCATCTGCGTGTCTTCGAGCCGGGGCACCTCCCAGTCGTCCTCGCGGTTGTAGAAGATCGCTGGGTCAGTCATATGGTATGTGGCGAAGAGCTTGCTCTGAACGCCGAAATAGGTCTGCGGATACCGGAGATGAGCGCGGATGCCCTCGGGGATCTCGGCCGCGCTCTTGAACAGGTTCGGGAACGTGGCGTGCCAGGCTGCCGCGATCGGGTCCTCCTCGTCTATCCGGTAGTAGGTGACCGTCCCATCATAGGCGTCTACCGTGACTTTTACGGAGTTTCGCATGTAGTTGAAGCGGGTGCTCTCTCCGTGTTTGGCGTAGGGGAAGCTGTCGCTGACCGTGTAGGCATCGAGGATCCAGATCTGACGACCACCGTCGATGACCATGTAGGGGTCGCGGTCATAGACGAGGAAGGGGGCGATCTCGTTGACCCGGGCCATGATGTTCCGGTGCATCAGCACTTTGGTGTCGGACCTGATGTCCGAGCTGAAGAGGAGCTCGCTGCTCATGCTGAAGCGGAGCGCGAACAGGTAGCGCCCGACCGAACCCAAGGTCACACCGCCCTTTCCGCCGCGCTCGACGTAGTTGGTGTACTCGTTCTCGTCGCCCTCGGGGAAATCGAATTCGTTGTTGTTGGTGTTGACGAAGACCTCGCCGTGGCCCTTGTAGGTGCCCTCGCCGTAGTAGATCTCCGGCCGATCGATCTGCAGAGCTTCCGGGAAAGTGACCTTGGGTGGCAGGTCTTTGATGAACAGAACTGGCAGGCCCTCGGGGGTGACCTCGTTGACCGGACCGAGTGCCATGCCGTAGCCGTGGGTGTAAGTCATGCGCTGATTGACCCAGGTACGGGCTTTCTCGGGCAGGCTGGACGCCACCAGTTCGCGGGGCGAGAGCATGATCTGTCGGAGCTCGCCGTCGATCACGTAGCGGTCGTTGTCGACGTGCTGGAAGTCGTAGTACGTCCGGATTTCCTGGACCTGGCTGAACGTGTCGAGCAGTGGTTCGTGATCCCAGAGACGCACATTGTCGATGGTGACCTGGTTGTTCTCGATATCCTCCAGGGTCAACGAGGAATCGCCGGACAGCGGGCTCTCCTCGACGCGATCGAGGTCGAAAGCGCGACGCGTGGCCTCGATGTGGTCTGCGATCTGGGGGGTCTCTCGCGTGAGTTCGTTGGGCACAACGCTGAAGTTCTGAACAAAGCTGGGATATGCCGACGTCAGGGCAGAGAACCCGACGACCATGGCCCCGGCGAGCACAATCCATGTTGCGGCCATGCGCTCGATCCCCACGAAGGCGACAAAAGCGGCGATCGCAGTCGCAACGGCCTGGAGACGGAGAAGGGGCAGGGTTCCGTGAACAGCAGCGTAGCCCGGCCCTGAGAAAAGCCCGCGATGATCGTACATGATCGCGTACTGCTGGAGAAAATAGCCGACCGACATGAGGAGCAACAGACTCGCTCCAATGGAGGCGATGTGCCGGCGGGCTTCGGGTTTCAGATTCACCCCACTCGGCACGAGCTGGCCTTCTTGTTCGACCATCTGCACGCTGACTGCGCCGCCAGTGACGTAGACCACTACGGTCGCGATCCCAGTGAGGATGAGAAGGCCGACCAGGGCCTGCCTCAGCGTGAGAAGGAGCGGCAGTACGAACACGTAGAAGCTAGCGTCAAAGCCCATCAATGGGTCTTCGTACCCGAACGCTCCACCGTTCATGAAGAGCAGAATCTGTTGCCACCATCCGGTGGCCGACAAGCCGAAGACGATCGCGGCCACGGCGCCAATCCCACCCGAAAGGACCGCTGGAGGCGCCCGGGAGATGATCACGCCGATGGGGTTGTCTTGAAAATCGGGGTTGGTCACTGGACCTGTGCGGGTGACGCTGAGCGCGTAACGGGTGCTCCCGGCGACCATGACGAAGGCGAGCAGGCCCATCCCGAGGCCCGCAGCGGCCTTGATCGTCAGTGTTTTGACGAACGTCTCCTCGTAGGTGACCGCTTGAAACCACCACCAGTCGCTGACGAGTGTGGCTGCGGGAGCGATGGTCATGAAGGCGAAGACGATCAGCGCTGCCAGCACGAAGCTGGGAATTCGAGATTGCATGGGCACCCGGGTAACATCCTGCAGGGGAGAAGTCGGACTTACCGGCGTGCAATCTCCGCGAAGAGAGGGCCGGCCAGCAGACCGTAGGTAATCACCGCGTCACCGACGTGGTTCCCGAGGGCGAATTTTCTGGCCCCGTCCGTCTCGGTGGGCATGGCCACCAGGTTCAGCGCTGCGACGAGGGACGACAGCGTGCGCTCGTCTCCAAAAGACCGGGCCGCCATGATCATCAGTCCGCTCGCGCTCGGGCTGCCCTGCAGGATCGGGACGATCGGTCCGGAGTCGACGTCCATCGGGCCCACCCAGGATGTCGGCCACTCTCGACTGAACCCGAAGCCGAGTACACTCCGGCCGAGTTCATCCCGGGCACGAGCGTATTGATCTGCGGCGAAGTCCGGATCGACCAACCGGAGGTTGTGGGCAGACAGGAAGATGCTCGACCCCTCGGGCCCATCCAGAGGTTGTCCGTCCCAGGTGTAGCTCGACACGAGCAATCCAGTTGTCGGGTCGAGCAGATGTCGCTTGGCACCTGCCATCCACGACGAGATCAGGGGCGTGTGATCCACTCTGTCCAGCGCCTCCGACATGCGCAGAGCCACCAGGCCAAAGCTGTTGCAGAAGGTCCAGCACTCGTCGGGATAGCTCTCGGCCGAGGCGATGGGCCCGCGTTCGAGACTTCCTTGGATGTCCTGGATTCGGGATTGGAACTCGGGTCGCCAACGATCGTCCGCAAGGATCCGGCGGGCCCCCATCATCGCCGCGATCTCGCCGTCGAGGAACAGGCTGTGGGTCTCCGGGTCCCGAAACGAGCCCGCCCAGGCATAGGGGAGCAGGAAGTGGAACTTGCCCTTGGCCTTCTCCACGGCGATCGTGTCGGCGATAATTCGATCGATCGCGGGTAGGTATCTGGGG
>Ga0315336_1006485_pt1 | contig 11937 bp, 9 predicted proteins | sample ASW5metaG_FD_204512 | JGI IMG/M metagenome (GOLD analysis project Ga0315336, IMG submission 204512) | Ammonia-oxidizing marine archaeal communities from Monterey Bay, California, United States - ASW #5 | ecosystem: Environmental > Aquatic > Marine > Intertidal zone | place: USA: California...
CGCCCCTTGGGGCGGGGTTGTTCATTTGGCATAAAACCTGAGAACTTTTATTGGTTCTTGAAAGAGTGCGAATGGCGCTTCAACTCAGGAGGCCATCAAAAGCTTCTCAAGCAGTTTAAACACTGGTATAAATCAACTACACACTAACCTTAGCTAGGACAGCCCCTAGTTTTTTGGTTCAATTTGCAACAACTTGGTTAACAAAGGGTTTATACCCTTAACTAACTTTTACCCTGATCGATATGAGCATACGACCCCAGCACACCCTCGTTTTATTAGCTGTTGTCTCGATGATATTCCTAACTAATTCTCTTAGAGCCGAAGACGAAAAAAAGAATCCGCGTTTACAAAATCGAACTTCCCAAAGCAATCAAAATACCGGGCAGTCTAGTCGCTACGGCACTCAACTTCAGCGCTTGAAACAGCAAAATCAAAGTGCCTCAAGCCGTTCACAAAGTCAGACCAGCGTTAGGCCGAGCACCAGACCAACCACAACTCCCACCACTAGCAGAAGTCGCACAACTACAGCTTCTGGAAGCTCTAACAATCGTTCGGTTACCTCTTCGGGTTCAAGTAGTCGCCCTAGTCGGATAACCACCAACACGGGCAGTAGTACTGATCGAAATAGACGTACCACCACTACTTCTGGCTCTAGTAGTAGTCGCTCTGGCCACACTAGTTCCATTACAGGTAGTAGCACTGATCGAAATACTCGCACAACCACGACCCCGAGTGTTATTAACCGCTCTGGCCGCACGGCCACAATGGAGGGGAGTAGAAATTCCCGAGTTACCTCTGGTAGAGGATCGTCCACCGTTCTGAATCCTGGCAGCAGAAGCTCAGGTGGCAGTGTCGGTAGTAATCCTGGGAATCGTGGAACCTCGAATAGCGGCATCGATCGCGGTTCACGGTATCCAAGCATCACCTCCGGGAGCACTAACCTCGGTGGTGAAAGGACAGGGAATTCTTCTGGTAGTTACAATCGAGGCGGCAATTCCAACGGGAGTCACGATAGTAATAACAGGACAGGCAGAGACTCACGAACCGGCCATGATTCCAATTCCGGAACCGGAAATAATAGAGGTGGGCACGATGATGGTGGTCGACGTGACCATGACGATGATGACAAAGACTATGGTCGTGGTCATGACTCTCATGGAAGGGACGGTTACAACGACCATGACAGACGCTCCAGCTACAATCGTTACAACAGTCCTTTGAGACGCTTTGGTTCTGATTACTATAACAACAATTATTATCAAAGATATTCTAGTCGTTACCTTTCCTCATCTTCACTTCATACCAGTATCCTTTTAGGTGCCGCTGCAGTTTCTCATGGAAGTCGGGTTCTGAGTTCAGAGCGGCGAGCTGAATCAGTTGGCTATGCTATTTTATTCGAGGATGGTAGTTTTCGTGGTGAAGCTCTTGAGATTTATGCAGGTGAAAGTGTCTACAATTTGAAGGACATTCAGCTGGATTACTCCAAGACATTTAATGACCGTATCTCCTCCTTGAAGATCTACGGAAGATTGACGGTTGTTCTTCACACGGATGCAGCATTTGGTGGCGATAGAATATTTGTTCACGGAGACATGATCGATTTTAGCCGTATTAGCTCTATGCGTCACTATAATGATCGCATTTCCTCGATCGAAGTTCTCCAAGGAATAGTGGATGAGCATAATTACGCGCCAGCCAGAGGAGGTGAATATGTGGTCTATGGTGATCCAGGTCCTGCGGTTGATTATTCCCTGGGCCAACCAAATGTTTCTTATCCAGCTCCGGTTTCACCACCTCCCATTGATTCGGCCAGAGCTTCGGTTCCTCAAGCTGTCAATTCGGGACAAGGAAATTCCCGTGTTCATTTATTTGACCAACCAGGATTTAGAGGAAATCAAATTGTGCTTACCACCGGGTTTACTGAAGCTGACTTAGCCGTCATTAATAAAGGTCTTGCAGGAAGTTGGGATAACAGCGTCGCCTCTATCCGTATAGAAGGGGCTGCAGAAGTATTTCTTTATACCGACCGAGAATATTTAGGACAAGCGATAGTAATTAACAACAGTGTCGAAAATTTGAGCGTTGAGAATGAGCTAGCCCCCTTTGTGGGTACCATCAGTTCTGTAATTGTAAATCCAGCGCGCTGAATTAAATCAGGAGTCGCCTCTTACTGTTTCGAGAAGCGCTTCGACATTTTCTAACTTGGCATCCTTGTCGATACCATGTCCTAGATTAAAAATGTGTCCGGGTCTTCCGCGCATTGAATCCAATATTCTTTGAGTTTCTCTGCGGGTAACATCTGGTGATCCGTTTAAAATCATAGGATCTAAGTTTCCTTGTATGGCTATGTGGTCAGGAATCTCTTTGGACGTTTCTCCTATATCCACTGTCCAATCCAAACCTATGATTTGAGCCCCAGTTTGGCAAAGTTGTGACATGTGTCCGGCGCAACCTTTTGCAAATAGAATAACTGGAATGTCATCGCTGATGGCTTCGATTATTCTACTCATCCACTTTAAAGATCCATCGATGTAATCATCACCTTTTAGGATTCCGCCCCAAGAGTCGAAAATTTGTACCGCGTCCACACCAGCCTTGATTTGCATTTTATAATATTCGATCAGTGCGTCGGTGATCTTTGTCATTAGGACCTTAAAATCGTCGCGGTTATTATGATACATATCCAAAACAACTTTATAGTCATTTGAAGAACCGCCTTCTACCATGTAGGTGGCAAGGGTCCATGGAGACCCTGCAAATCCTAGCAGGGCTCGTTGGTCGGATAGTTCTCCTCGAAGTATTTCTAACGCTGCTCTTACATAATCTAGACGTTCCGTCACCGAGTTTATGGTGAGGCGATCAATGTCGGAACGGGTACGAACTGCAAAATCCATTTCAATTCCGCCCTTTTCGCGGAAAGAGTAGGGCTGACCCATTGCTTCCGGAATTACCAAAATGTCACTAAAAAGGATGGCTGCATCGTAATCAAATCTTCGGATTGGTTGGAGTGTCACCTCGACAGCTAACTCGGGTGTTTGTGCGAGCTCCAAAAAAGAATAACGCTGTTTTAGTTCACGATATTCTGGCAGGGATCGGCCCGCTTGTCGCATGAGCCAGACAGGAGTTCTGTCAACGGGTTGGCAACGCGCAGCAGCTAAAAATCGTTCTCTATAATTCATCGGGTGGATCATTTCCAAAGTAGCAGTTTAGGAAAGGAGGGTGGTTTTGTTTTGCCAAACAAAATCAATCTTTATTGGCCAGGCCTAGCCAGTCTCGAGGTTGCAAGTATTTGGCATACAGATCTTCCTCACGTGTTCCAGGTATCGGATTCCAATCGTATTCCCAGCGTGCCAAAGGTGGCAGCGACATCAGGATAGATTCAGTACGACCTCCCGTTTGAATACCAAACTTGGTGCCTCGATCCCATAGAAGATTGAACTCTACATACCTGCCGCGTCGGTATAATTGGAATTCTCTTTGCTCTGCAGTCCATGGTTCGTTTTTTCGTTTTTGAACTATGGGAATGTATGCCGGGATAAAATGATCCCCAACACTTTTTATCAGATTAAATCCAAAATCGAAATTCTCTTCACTAAAATCATCAAAGAACAATCCACCGATACCTCGTTGTTCATTTCTGTGGGGCAGGGTAAAGTAATCGTCACACCATTTCTTGTAATCAGAATAGCGTTCGGGTCCAAAAGGATCGCATGCATCTTTTGCTGTCTGGTGCCAATGAATGGCATCCTCATCATAACCATAATACGGAGTTAGATCAAATCCGCCACCAAACCACCAAATGGGTTCTGCTTCTTCCCGTTCGGCATAAAAAAACCGGACATTTGCGTGCGTAGTCGGAACGAAGGGATTGAGCGGGTGGATTACGAGGCTGACCCCCATGGCCCTGTACTCGCAACCAATGAGTTCAGGTCGATTGGTGGTAGCTGAGGCGGGCAATTCATTTCCCGAAACATCGGAAAAATTGATTCCTCCTTTTTCAATCACGTTCCCTTGAAGCACCCGGCTTCGACCTCCGCCTCCTTCTTTTCGCAGCCAGTTATCCTCTCTTATTGCGAGAACCTCATCTTCTTCTTTGAGCACACCGCATATGCTGTCTTGTAAATTGAGTAGGTATGATTTTACGCGTTCTGGGTCGGGTGGATTAGGAAGGTCTTTCATCTAGTTCAAGCGGATCAATGGGTAGGAGGAAAATCAACGGTCTGCAAAACGCAACTCTTCGCTCTGATTCTTCATCCTTCATAGGTATAAAGTGAATTCCCGAAGGTACAAAAAATGACGGACCCTGAGGCCCGTCATTGAAATGGAACTGTTAGGCCTTATCCCTTAACTTTTCTGACAGGTAAGTATTGTGGCTTTTTCAGTATTACAGCCAGGCTAGATGTGAAGTCCTTCGTGAAATCACGAGCCTCTGCGGATTCAGCACACATTTTGTACAATTTTTCGAACTCCTTCTTAAATGCCGCAGGAAGTCGATCGACTTCAAATAACCAATTCCGGTCCTCCTGAGGTTTTTCCAATGGAGTTATTTTCAGGTAGTTCTTAACTGATTCGGGGGTGACATCTAATAGATAAGACTTAGCCAATTCGGCTCGTTCACTATTATCCTCTGAACATTCAGCTATGATGGCAGCAAGATGCTCCTTCGTGATAGATCTGAAGTTATGATGAAGATAATTGTGTACTTGTGACGGCGTTAAGTTGGTGCGCTTTGCCAACTCAACCTGATTTATACCATTCTTTTCCAGAATGATGCGCAGGCGAGTAGAAAATAAACTCATATACGGTTTGGTATGATTTTCTTGTATGTTCGATAACTACCTTACTTCAAATCACATTCCATTTCGGAACATTGATAAAAGGCAAGATTCAGGTACATTATTTATCACCATTTCTTGAGTTTACAATCTATTACTCAACAAAAATTTATTCCTAAAATTTAGAGAATATGAATTAGTCTATACCTGCGGAGCTAAAGGTACCGGTATGAGTAATCCCTAGTAAATCCCTGATACGGTCTTCAATTTTATTTAATATCGATGCATCATCCAGTCCGTTTTCTGACCTGAGTTGATTTACCGAAGAACCGTGTTCCACAAAATTGTCGGGCCAACCGATTCTAAGAACAGACCCTTTTAAGTTAAATTCGTTGAAGGCTTCCAAAACGCCACTTCCGAATCCGCCTTGAATTACGTTGTCTTCAAAGGTAACTATCAGGCTGGCTCGATTGCCTTGTTTCTTGAGTAACGACTGGTCGAGTGGTTTGGCGAAGCGTGCATTTACAACTCCAACGCTAACATCAAACCTTTCTGCGATGATGGGGGCTAATCGCTTGCAGTCTTCCACCCAAGGACCGAGTGCCCAGAACTGAATATCTGCTCCTTCACGGATTACCTCAGCTTTTCCAAGTTCAACCAAGGCTGGTTGATTCTTAATTGGAGTTCCAACTGCTGCTCCTCTCGGCCATCGGATAAAGGTGGGTCTTTCGTATTGGATCGCCGAATAGAGCATATCTACCTGTTCGTCCTCATCTTTTGGCTGCATAATCACCGCATCCGGGACACAGCGAAGGTAAGATAAATCAAACAAACCGTGGTGAGTAGGTCCGTCGTTAGGTGAAAGTCCGGCACGATCCATACAAAACACCACAGGAAGTTTTTGTAAGCAGACATCATGAATAATTGGATCGTAAGCACGTTGCAGAAACGTTGAGTAAATAGCTACGATCGGCTTTTTGCCTTTAGTGGCCAATCCGGCGGCAAACAGCACCGCATGTTCTTCGGCAATTCCCACATCAAAAAATTGTCCTGGTACCTCTTTTTGAAAGATGTTCAACCCTGTTCCGGAAGGCATGGCTGCCGTGATTCCGATGATATCCTTATCTTTCTTTGCCAACTTACTCAGGTGTTCACCAAACACATTTTGATAATTAGGCGGAGTATTGGGCTTTGAAGGAAGGGACTTTCCTGTTTCCGGATCAAAGGGACTTGCCCCGTGAAAGCGTTCAGGCTGATTGATGGCTATTCCGTATCCTCTGCCTTTTTGAGTAATTACGTGTAGCAGGACCGACTCAGGAGAGTTTCTAGCAAATTCCAGATATTTCTTCAAAAGATCAAAGTCGTGACCGTCGATGGGTCCCAAGTAACGCAAACCAAGCTTTTCAAATAGAGAGGAGGGTACAAAGAAGTCTTTCGCTTCCTTTTTCATCTTTCCACCGAGTTGGATGAGGGAATCACCACCAGGCATTTTTTTCAAAAATCCTTCCAAGTCGTGGTGTAAACGGTTGTAGGTCGGATTGGTGATCAACTCACCTAGATATTTGGAAATAGCTCCGACATTTTTTGCAATGGACCATTCATTGTCATTTAGAATCACTACCATCTTCTTGGTTGATTGAACGATGTTGTTGAGTGCCTCCAAAGCGATTCCACAGGTCAGAGTCGCATCTCCGATGACAGCGACTACATTCTCATCCGTGCCATTGAGATCCCGAGCGGTTGCAATTCCCAGCGCCGCTGAGAGAGCTGTGCCTGCGTGCCCCGCCCCGTAACTGTCGTATTCACTCTCGGCGCGATTTAGAAATCCACTTAATCCTCCCGTTTGGCGGAGTTTTTCGAAGGCCTCGCCTTGTCGGCCGGTAAACAATTTGTGCACGTACCCTTGATGAGCCACATCGAATACAAATGGGTCTTCCGGGCTGTTGAAAACGCGGTGCAACATGATGGTTAGTTCTACTACCCCTAAGTTTGGTCCGATGTGACCCCCGTTCGCTGCAGTCACTTCAATGATCAGGTCACGAATCTCTTGAGCCAGTTGCTCCAGTTGGTTCTCCTCCAATGCTTTTAAATCAGCAGGAGATTGTATCGTTGGGAGTATAGGGTTATCTTCGTTTTGGGACATTCGTTGGTAAGGTGGGTGGGAGTATTGAAGCTAGTACAATAGTTTCTTATTCGTCGGGATCAAAGTTTTCAAAGACTGGTTGGTCAGCTTTATCCCTCAGCTTTTCGATCTTTAATTCGGCCTCGTTCAAGCGCTCATGGCAGGTTTTGAGCAGGAGCGTACCTTTTTCGTATTGGTCTACCAAGTCGGCTAAGGGAACATCTCCTGTTTCCAATTCTTCAATTATGGCCTCGAGGTTCTTTAATGCTCCTTCAAACGACTGGTCCTTTTTAGTTTTACTCACAAATTCCACAGTGAGAGTTTCTTTCTTCTTTTCAATGTTATCCTTCAATTCTTTTCAGTGAATCGCAGCGGCCTCATTCGCCGTCTTTTCCGGCGTCACTGATTCTTCCGATTCATCAATCTCCACAGCCCGAAAGGTTGGATTGCTGTTGTTCTACATTGCGGACTTCCGTCATCGACTGCTGACGTGGGGGTGGCAAACCAAGGGCGAAGATATTCATTTTGAAACCTTGCGCTGCTTTCTCCGGTCGCCTAGAACGCTCATTTTTAAAACAATGCACTGGCTACTGACAACCTTCCTTATTCTTCTGATCCTAAATAGTGTTAAATCACTTGTTTTAGATTTGCTTAACACACGCAATATTCGCGCCAACGCGGGGAAAATCCCCGAATCGTACGCAGGTGTTATGGATGAGGAGACCTACGCCAAGAGTGTGGCCTATTCTTTAGAGAAAACGCGTTTTAGCATTATTACTTCCTTATATGGGAGCATCATTCTGGCCGTGGTTATTCTTTGCGGATTTTTGCCTTGGATGTGGCATGCACTTGAAGGATTCTGGGGTGCTTCCCTCTGGGCCCAAGCCGGCTACCTGGTTGTGGTAACTTTAGTATTAAGTGTACCAGATATGCCTTTTGATTGGTACAGTACCTTTCAGTTGGAGGGAAAATATGGATTCAACAAAAGCACACTTAGGCTTTGGATCTCTGACAAAGTGAAGGGTACGCTCGTCGGTTTTGTAATTGGTTACCCATTGATTTGTCTGTTGTTGAAATTAGTGGACTGGCTCGGCTCCAATTGGTGGATCTGGGGATTTGTAGTCATCTTTGTTTTCCAATTAGCGATGATGGTGCTCTACCCCAAGTTGATTATGCCGCTTTTTAACAAGCTTGAGCCTTTGGAATCTGGAGACCTTAAAAATCAGCTCATGGACCTTTCAGACAGTTCGGGGTTTGCCGCCAAAACGATTGAGGTGATGGATGGCAGTAAACGCTCAGGACACTCCAACGCGTTTTTTACAGGATTCGGAAAATTTCGCCGCATTGTTTTGTTTGATACTCTAATGGAACAGCTCGAAATCAATGAACTCAAAGCCGTGCTTGCTCACGAAATCGGTCATTACAAACGTGGTCATGTGCCTAAAATGGTCGCTATGTCCGCAGTGGGAATGTTGGTTGCGTTTTGGGCGATAGCTTTCTTGGCAACGAGTACCTGGTTCTATGCCGGCTTTGGATTCGAAGGCGTCACAAGTATTGCACCTGCCTTTCTATTGTTTTCGATTATGAGTGGATTGATCACCTCCTGGTTGACTCCGGTGTTCAGTATTTTGTCGCGGAAACACGAATACGAGGCCGATGCCTTTGCCCGAGATGCGATGGGTGAGTATCAGTCACTAATTGGAGCTTTGCGTAAGCTTAATGAGAAGAATCTGAGCAATCTTACGCCGCATCCAATCTACAGTGCATTTTATTATTCTCACCCAACTCTTCTCGAACGGGAGTCGGCCATGAAGGGTGAAGCCTGATCGCGCATGGCTCGTACGGCGCTATGTATTATTTTTTTATGCCTAAGTACCTATGGCTTAAAGGCGGAAGTAATTCGAGTGGCTACATACAACGTTCGCGATTACCTCGAAGTTGATCGCTGGGTCGACGGACGATATCGTCCAAACTTTCCAAAGTCAGAGGAGGAAAAAGAAGCACTCCGATCTGTAATCTATTCTGCACACCCAGATATTTTGGTCATCCAGGAGATGGGTACTGAACTGTATTTAAATGAACTCCAAGCCGATCTAAAGGAAGTTGGAATTCACTATCCCTATTTGTTTGTAGCGAAAGGTTCCGATAAGGAACGCCACGTGGCATTGTTAAGTCGCGTAAAACCACTAGAATTGATCGCACACACTGACATGGTATTTTCCTATTTCGAAAATGAAATTCCAGTTAAACGTGGCATGATGGAGGTGGTTTTTCAAACAAACGGGATCAAATGGAAAATCTTTGGGCTGCATCTTAAAAGTAAATGGTCGGACTACAAAGACGACCCACAATCGAACGATCGGAGGCGATCAGAAGCGTTGGCTTGTCGGAGTCGGATCCTTGATCTTCAAAAACAGGATGAACTTCCCTTTCTCATACTCGGTGATTTAAATGACACCAAATCAACCCCTCCGGTAAGCCTGATTCAATTTCGTGGAAAAAAAGAAGTGGCTGCTGCTGTAGAAGCGAAAGATTCTCGAGGGGATCGTTGGACCTATTACTATGAAGCCGAAGATGTTTATACGCGAATCGACTACATTTTTAAAAGTCCTGATTTTCCGTTCCAGGTCATCGGAAACCAAGCTCATATTTATGATGGTCCCTTCTCCTTGGATGCGAGTGACCATCGATTAGTGTGGGTCGATCTCGATTGGGAAGGAGCGAACTAATGACACGTGAAACTGGATTAGGGCTATACTGTCACATACCATTTTGTGCTAGAACGTGCGATTTCTGCGCTTTTTATCAAGAGAAGCCTCAGCGCGCGGAGCTGGATCGGTATCTCGATGGTATGGAGAAAGAACTTGATTGGCTAACTATTGATCGTCCTATCGATACCGTTTTCTGGGGTGGGGGAACACCAAGCCTGCTTCCGGCTTCTGACCTTCAACGCTTAGGCGAAACTGTGCTGAAGACCGCGCAACAGCAACCGCTCGAATGGACTGTTGAAATGGCGCCTAGTACGGTGAAACCAGATAAACTGAAAGTTCTTCGAGACCTGGGAGTAACCCGTGTCTCTATGGGAATTCAAAGTTTTCAGGATCGATTCCTGGAAGGGCTGGGTCGGTTGCATCGGCCGAATCAAATTTATAAAGCCTATGACTGGATTCGTGAGGCTGGATTCGACAATGTAAATCTGGACTTGATTATCGCCCTTCCTGGTCAGTCGGTGGAGGACTTGAAACAAGATTTGACTGAAGCTTGTCGACTCGATCCTGAGCATTTATCTACTTATTGTCTGACGTTTGAAGAGGACACTGCTCTTTGGGTAAAGCTATCCGAGGGCACCATTAAGCAGGATTTGGAGAAGGATGCTGACCTCTACGAAATCACTTGGAAGATTCTAAGCGATGCGGGTTACAATCATTACGAGATCAGCAATTTTTGTAAACCAGGACATGAATGTGTTCACAATCTCAATACCTGGGAAATGAAAGAATGGATTGGAGTTGGCCCTTCTGCGGCATCACAGTATCAAAAACTTCGTTACAGTAACCCGGCTGATCTGAATCTTTGGTTGGCTCAGAATATAGTCGCGCCTGAAGATCGTTGCGAAGTTCAAGTTCTCACAGACTTAAACTTGATCGAGGACTCCATAATATTTGGCCTTCGAACGGGGCAGGGGATTTCACTGAGCGAAATTGAAGCGCGCTTCCCTGGTCAATCACTTGAAACGTTTAGGCCATTCTTTCTCGATTTAAAATCCGAAGGTCTTGCCAGCGGAAATGACGAGGATAGAATCCAACTCACTCTCCGGGGAAAGCTACTTGCGGACAAGATTGCGGTCGAGATTCTTGAGCTCGCGGGGATGAATTGTTCACAATAGCGTGTGCATATTATGAGCGATAATTGATTCCCTCAATTTCCTTGCATCAAGAATTGTCTCCTGACTACCTCGTTTAAAATATATTTGTTATGATAGAGATCTTTAAAAACTGGGTGCTGAATATAGGAAACCCACAAGTTCAAATCGATGTAGTCATGTTTGTCGCGAGAATTCTTGTAATTGTCGCCGTTGCCTTTGTTTTGAACCTGATCGCAAAGCAAATAATAGTTCGTGCCGTGATCGCAATTATTCGGCGGAGCAAGACCTCCTGGGATGATGTGCTTATCGAGCATAACGTTTTCAAAAGAATATCGCACTTCGTTCCTGCTATTGCTATCAATTCGTTGGCGCAGCTCTTTTTCGCAGACAGCGAAAAATTTGTCTATGTGCTTGAGATGGGGGTAAATATTTACCTGATCCTCATATTTATTTGGGTAATCGATTCCTTCCTCAATGCGGTGCTCGACCTCTATAATCGTACCAATAAGGCCAAGCGGGTGCCGCTCAAAGGATTTCTTCAAGCGGTCAAATTGGTGATCTATTTGATCGGCATCATCATCATTCTTTCGATTGCGTTTGGAAAATCTCCGATCTATTTTTTCTCCGGCTTAGGCGCGGTTACTGCCGTACTTCTCTTGGTGTTTAAGGATGCGATCCTTGGATTTGTTGCTGGTATTCAAATCTCGGTGAACAACATGGTTCAAGTCGGCGATTGGATTGAAATGCCTAAAAGCGGCGCGGATGGCGATGTCATTGATGTAACCTTAACCACCGTTAAAATCCAGAATTGGGATAAGACTATATCCACGGTCCCCACTTATACTCTGATCTCCGATTCCTTTAAAAATTGGCGTGGCATGTCTGAAGCTGGAGGACGTCGTATAAAGCGATCAATCAATCTGGATATGAATAGCGTTCGGTTTGCCGATGGTGAATTGATGGATAAATTTAAACGATTCGAACTGCTTAAACCCTACCTGGATTCCAAGTTGGAAGAGGTGCATGAATACAACAGTTCAAAGCAATCGGATATGAACGAGCTCATCAATGGCCGTCATCTTACGAATGTGGGCACTTTTCGTGCCTATTGTTTGGCCTATCTGCGGGAGCACGAACAGATCCATCAAGACATGACGTTGTTGGTTCGCCAACTT
>Ga0315336_1006486_pt1 | contig 11936 bp, 7 predicted proteins | sample ASW5metaG_FD_204512 | JGI IMG/M metagenome (GOLD analysis project Ga0315336, IMG submission 204512) | Ammonia-oxidizing marine archaeal communities from Monterey Bay, California, United States - ASW #5 | ecosystem: Environmental > Aquatic > Marine > Intertidal zone | place: USA: California...
GGCTGTATGCTCGCCAGGTGTCCCATCAGGTTCTTCGCTGGCAGGGGAGAAAGCCGAAAACCGGTATACAGGCGGCTGCCCGAGATGCGCGCTACGGGCTACTCATGGAACGATGTGGCAAGGAAGGAATCCTTCACCTTCTGTTGGCTCACCACCGTGAGGATCAAGCGGAGACATTTCTTTTCCGGCTGGCTAGGGGAAGTGGCATTGAGGGTCTGGCTAGCATGCCTCGTGAGAGTGAGCGTCCGGATCTTCGATTGTTGCGTCCCTTGCTTACAGTCCCGCGGGCCCGTCTTCTGGAAGGCCTCGAAGCATCGGGACAAGTCTGGATCGAGGATCCCTCAAATAAAGATCGCTCCTTTGCCCGGGTACGGATACGCCAAATGCTGCCCACTCTTGCCCACGAAGGGGTGACGATAGAACGCTTGCATAAAACAACACAGAGCCTGGCCGTGGTGCGGTCTGATTTTGAGACTCAGACGACAACGCTGTTGGCGAAGGCGGCAAGCCTTTACCCGGAAGGCTATGCCCATCTTCGGGCAGAGCAGTTTCTATCGGCGCCAGCCTTGTTAGCACGGAGCGCGCTTGGCCGTTTGCTGCGAGTGGTTGGTGGTTCGCTGCATGGGCCGAGGCAGGAACGTCTGAATCGCCTGTATGACATTCTTTCCGATAACCAACTTGGCAAGGGCCGCACACTCAGCGGCTGTCGAGTATTGCCCGGAAGGGATGGCTTTCTATTTTGCCGCGAGGCACGTGGTAAGGAAAGATCACTTACACTGGTGCCTGGCACTCGATTTCACTGGGATAGGCGATTCCTTATCGAGGTGGCGGCCACAAGGCAAGGAAGCGAGCTAGCAAAATGGGCGAGACAGACAAAACTTTGCCGACTGGGTGCAAGGGGGTGGGTTGAGATTGCTGCCGCCGAACCGGGATTACGCGACACTCGGCTGCCGGCTGCTGTTCTGCCGACACTGCCAGCACTTTGGGATCGTCGCGGGGTCGTTGGTGTGCCTCATCTCGGCTATGCCCGCGGGGGCGGTCTTTCAGAAAAGGCGGGTCTGAAGCGCCTAGATTTCTGCCCTGCTCAACCCCTGGCAGGGTCTGCTTTTCCGGTTTAAGGAATGGGGCAAAATCCCTATCTTAATGAGGCGGCCATTCCTCGCGTGCTAGTATCCCTTTGCTTAGAACCAGAGGGCGCGGTGAGGGGTGGAGAGGATATTCGAGGTTAAGTAGAGGGAACGATGAGCAATTTAGGCAAGAATCTAGCGCTTTGGGCCATCATAATCCTGTTAGTGGTGGCACTTTTCAACCTGTTCCAAGCGCCTAATCAGAAGGATGGGATGCAGGAGTGGGCCTTCTCCGACTTTATCGCGGAAGTAGAGAGCGGACAGGTGCGTGATGTCACGATTCAGGGCCATCAGATCAAGGGACATTCTGAGGACGGCCGGCCATTCACGACCTATGCACCGGATGATCCAGAACTTGTCAATCGACTAACGGAGCACGGAGTACGGATCTCTGCTGCACCGGACGAGGAAGGTATGCCGTCGTTATTCGGAGTGCTCATCTCGTGGTTCCCTATGCTGCTGCTGATTGCGGTCTGGATCTTCTTCATGCGCCAAATGCAAGGTGGCGGCGGCAAGGCCATGGGATTCGGAAAATCCCGCGCGCGACTGCTGACGGAACACCGAGAGAGGGCGACCTTTGATGATGTCGCTGGTATTGACGAGGCAAAACAAGAACTCGAGGAGGTCGTTGATTTCCTAAAAGATCCCCATCGCTTTCAGCGCCTTGGCGGAAAGATCCCGAAGGGATGCTTGTTGGTTGGCCCGCCTGGGACAGGAAAGACACTGTTGGCCCGCGCCATCGCGGGTGAGGCGAACGTACCCTTCTTCTCGATCTCCGGTTCGGACTTCGTAGAGATGTTCGTCGGAGTCGGCGCAAGCCGCGTGCGAGATATGTTTGAGCAGGGCAAGAAAAACGCTCCCTGCTTAATTTTTATTGATGAAATTGATGCCGTCGGTCGACATCGTGGCGCTGGTCTCGGCGGTGGCAATGACGAACGTGAGCAAACTCTCAACCAACTTTTGGTCGAGATGGATGGCTTCGAATCGAACGAAGGTGTCATAATTATCGCTGCGACGAATCGTCCGGACGTGCTAGACCCGGCGTTACTGCGGCCAGGCCGCTTCGATCGCCAGGTCGTCGTGCCCGTGCCTGACGTTGTGGGTCGCGAGAAGATTCTAAAGGTCTACATGCAGAAGATTGCATTGGGCCCAGACGTTGTTGCTAAGATAATTGCCCGTGGCACACCAGGCTTTTCGGGAGCCGACCTTGCAAATCTCGTGAACGAAGCTGCCCTTTTAGCAGCTCGCAAGATGAAGCGTCTCGTCACTATGCAGGACATGGAAGAGGCGAAGGACAAGGTAATGATGGGTGCTGAACGTCGTTCCATGGTCATGACGGAGGAAGAAAAAAAGCTAACCGCCTATCACGAGGCAGGGCATGCACTTGTTGCAATGAACATGAAAGAGTCGGACCCCGTACACAAGGCGACGATCATTCCGCGCGGTCGAGCGCTTGGACTAGTCATGCGGCTTCCTGAGGGCGACCGGATTTCGGAATCTCGCGGTAAACTACAGGCGGACTTGGCCGTGGCAATGGGCGGTCGGGTTGCAGAAGAGCTTATCTTCGGTCATGACAAAGTGACGAACGGCGCGTCGTCAGATATAGCGATGGCCACCCGGATTGCGCGCCTCATGGTGACAGAGTGGGGGATGAGTGACAAACTCGGTCCGCTTACCTATCAGGCTAATGAACAGGAAGTTTTTCTGGGCCATTCGGTGACGCAAACAAAGCACATCTCGGAAGCGACCTCCGAGCTTATCGATTCAGAAATCCGTGCAATGGTTGAGAGCGCGCTGGCCCAAGCCAGAAAGATCATCACGAAAAATCGCGATAAGCTCGAGATTATCGCGAAGGGCCTCTTGGAGTATGAAACTTTGACTGGCGATGAGATTAAAGCGTTGATGCGAGGCGACGCCATCCATCGTGAAAGCGAGGAAGGGGAAGCCGCAGAAGCGGATATGCCACAGTCGTCTGTGCCTACTACCGATGAAGAGAAGCAGGAAACTGGCGGGGAAGAGTTAGAGGGTGGCATGGAGCCAACTCCCCAGCCGGGCAACTAAACCTTCAAGCGAGCCGATGCCGTTGTGGCGAGCTGAAATTTGGCCTCCCGATTCCTTCGAGGCGGAGGCCCTTTACTTAAGACCTATTGACCTGATGGGCGGCGCTGGCGGGCGGGCCGCATGTAAAACGGGTGCTGCCCAAAGTTTGGCCGGCGGTCCTCTGGCCTTTCGCAATGTGGAGCTCATCGCTAGAGGAGCGGCAGGCGTGCGCGCTTGGCAGGCAAGCCTCAGGGAGGTTCGGGAGTGGGCTGAGGAGAGGGGGGGATACGCGGCGAAACGAATAGCCCGGCTTGAGGCTAATCTCACCTATGCCCGCCCGCCGTTTGCTAATGTTTCTCTCGATCACCCGCATCTTTTCGGCATTCTCAACGTCACCCCGGACAGCTTCTCGGATGGCGGAGACTATGTACACCCTGACCGCGCCATTGCTTACGGCGGCTTTCTCACGAAGGAGGGTGCTGCCATAGTCGACATCGGGGGCGAGTCAACACGACCAGGAGCGGAACCCGTAGGCGTTGAGGAAGAGATTGCGCGAGTGCTGCCGGTCATAGGCGCAATAGCCTCGCAAGGCGCAATCATTTCTATTGACAGCCGACACGCTGATGTCATGGCGGCAGCACTTGATGCTGGCGCCCTCGTTTTAAATGACGTGACGGCGTTGACACACGAAAGTGCATCTCTTGCCCTGGCGACGGAACGACGAGTGCCCGTCGTGCTTATGCATAAGCAGGGCGACCCACGAACGATGCAAGACGCCCCCGATTACGACGACGTAGTGCTCGATATCTTTGATTATCTGGAGGCGCGTGTTGCGGCTTGTGAGGAGGCAGGAATAGTGCGCGGCAATCTCTGTGTAGATCCGGGCATTGGCTTTGGCAAAACACTGGGCGACAATTTAGAAATCCTTGGGAAGCTTTCGCTCTTTCAGGGACTCGGCACGGCAGTCATGGTCGGCGTCTCGCGAAAAAGCTTTCTTTTGCACACCCATCCTGGGCTTGAGCCAAAGGAACGACTTGCGGCATCCATTGCGGCAGGGCTTGGCTGTTTGAACCAAGGGGTACAATTCTTGCGCGTGCATGACATACCCGAGTCGGCGCAGGCTTTACGTGTGTGGCTGGCACTTCGGAATGGGAAAAATCGTTAAATTTCCTTTCCCGTACAGGGTCTTCTGTTACAATCTTAAGAGGCCGGTCCGGAAGGGAATGAGGGACCATGCGCAAACTCTTCGGCACGGACGGAATTCGCGGCACCTCCAATCAGGAGCCAATGACGGCTGAAACGGTGTTGAAGGTCGGTATGGCGGCCGGGCGACAGTTTCTCCGCGGCGATCACCGCCATCGTGTAGTCATTGGCAAGGACACAAGGCTTTCCGGATATTTGCTGGAGCCCGCGCTCACTGCGGGCTTCATCTCGATGGGGATGGACGTCGTCCTAGTCGGCCCGATCCCGACACCAGCAGTCGCGATGCTGACGCGTTCCTTACGTGCCGACATCGGCGTCATGATCTCGGCATCCCACAACCCCTATCAGGACAATGGGATTAAACTTTTCGGCCCGGATGGTCGCAAGCTTTCTGACGAGATTGAATCCAGCATTGAACACCGAATCGACAACGGCAGTGAAGAAGACCTCGTTGCGTCTGACCACCTTGGTCGCGCGAAACGTTTGGATGACGCGCTTGGGCGTTACACGGAACACGTTAAGACGACCTTTCCGCGCGGACTCACGCTGGATGGGCTTCGCATCGTCGTTGATTGTGCAAACGGAGCTGCTTACAAGGTAGCACCCACCGTGCTTTGGGAGCTTGGTGCGGAGATCGTGCCAATCGGTGTTTCGCCAGACGGCCTCAATATAAACCACGCCTGTGGATCGACAGATCCACAGGCTATGTGCGAGTCAGTTAAAGCTAACAAAGCGCATCTGGGCATCGCACTAGATGGTGATGCGGATCGAATGGTGTTGGCCGATGAGGCAGGCGAGCTGGTGGATGGCGACCAGATTATGGCGTTAATCGCACGGTCTTGGCAGGAAACAAGGCGGCTTGACGGCGGCGGGATCGTCGCTACCGTGATGTCGAATCTTGGACTTGAACACTATCTGAAGTCCCGTGGGCTTGGGCTTGCCCGCGTGAAGGTAGGCGATCGCTATGTCGTTGAGCACATGCATGAACACGGCTACAACGTGGGTGGTGAACAATCCGGTCATATTATTTTCAGTGACTTCGGGACGACCGGCGACGGACTAATTGCCGCCCTTCAGGTGTTGGCAGAAATTGTGCGTGCGGAGCGGCCGACGAGTGAGGTGGTGCGTTGCTTTAGTCCTGTGCCTCAGCTACTGCGAAGCGTGCGTTTCGAAGAGGCATCATCACTTGAAGACATGGATGTGTTGCGGGCGATCCAGGAAGGGGAGACGACGCTGGGACAGGATGGACGGCTACTAATACGTAAATCCGGCACCGAACCTGTCATCCGCGTTATGGCCGAGGGAAGCGACGAGGCGCTGATTGGTCGAGTCGTCGATAAAATCGTGACCGCCATCGAACGCACAACTCGTTAATCCCAAAGCAGCAGGCAACATGCAAGGGCGGATTCTTATTATTGCGGGCTCCGATTCCGGCGGAGGCGCTGGAATTCAGGCGGACATCAAGACGGTGACGGCTCTTGGCGGTTATGCCGCAACAGCGCTTACTGCGCTTACTGCCCAAAATACAGAATCAGTTGCTCGCATCGAGGCCATATCGGCCTCTTTCGTTCGCCAACAGATGGAGACTGTGCTTGCCGACATCGGGGCCGATGCCCTGAAGACCGGCATGCTACACACGGCCGAGATTGTCGAGACAGTTGTGAGAGTCATAGAGGAGAAAGCACCAAGCGTGCCACTTGTTGTTGATCCTGTCATCGTGGCAAAGGGAGGGGAGGCTTTACTGGATGGCCCTGGAATTAAGATGTTGAAGGATCGGCTTTTATTGCGGGCAAGTGTGATGACGCCAAACCTGCCAGAGGCAGAAGTCTTGACGGGTCTTAGTATTACTTCCCCTGGCGATCTCGAACACGCAGCACAAGCTCTACTTGCCCTTGGGTCGAAGGCGGTCCTACTGACCGGCGGCCACCTCAAGGAGAAGACTGTCCGCGATGTGCTAGCTACCCCTGATTGTATCGAGGTGTTTGAAGGCCCCAGGATTGAGACTCTCCACACCCATGGCACGGGATGCACTCTGGCCTCGGCGATCGCTACCGGCCTTGCTCAGGGCCTTGCCTTGCGCGACGCTGTCTTGCGCGCGCGCATTTATGTCCAGGAGGCGATTCGCACAGCACCAGGCTTTGGCCGTGGCTACGGGCCGCTCAACCACGGTCACCCGCTCAGCGATCAGAAGGAAAGTGTTACCTAAAGCGGCCAAAAGTGCAGGATCAGTGGAATAGTGACGGCGATGATAAGGATGTCTAGCGGCAAGCCCATTCGCCAGTAATCACCAAACTTATAGCCGCCGGGCCCCATCACCAACGTGTTCGATTGATGGCCTATCGGGGTTAGGAAGGTCGACGACGCTCCCACTGCGACCGCCATCAGGAAGGGGTCAGTGTTCACACCGAGCCCGAAGGCGACACTAACGGCAATTGGTGCCATCAGAACCGCTGTGGCGGCGTTGTTAATGACGTCTGACAACAGCATAGTTGCCACCATAATCAGCACGAGGATTAGAGTCGGATCCATAAATTCGGAAAAGCCGACGATCGTCCCACCCACGAGGCTATCCCCGCCAGTGTATCGCAATGCCTCGCCTACCGGGATCATGGCGCCAAGTAGGACAATAATCGGCCATTCGATAGCTTCGTAGGCCTCGCGAAGTGATAGTAGATCGAAGAGCACTATCGCAACCACGGCACCGGTGAAGGCAATAGCCGCCGGCAGGATGCCAAAGGTTGTGAGTGCAATGGCGATAGCGAAGATGCCGACTGGAAGTAAGGTACGTTGGCGCTTGCCAAGCCGCAGATCGCGCCGAGCAAGCGGCAAGCAACCAAGCTCCGACATCGCTTCGGAAAGTGCCACCGTATCTCCCTGCAGCAAGAGGACGTCGCCTGCCTGATAGCGGATGCGGCCGAGCCGCTCCTTCACCGGCACGCCGTGTCGGGCAACACCCAGCATGTTGATCCCGAAACGGGCATGGAGTCTTAGACTGCGGGAGGTCTGGCTTTCCATCGCCGATCCGGGCGGGATAACTGCCTCGATCAGACTAACGTCGTCCGAGCGGATGGTTTCTGTGCTCAATCCCTCGCTGCCAATGAGTTCGAGCGCCGCTTGATCGACGAGCGTTCGTAACGCGTCCGGGTCGGCTTCGAGGATCAAAATATCGCCCTCCTGGAGACGTATGAAGCTGGAAGGGGCCAAGAATTTCCGCTCCCCCCGAATGAGGCCAACGATTGCGACGTCTTCTTGGCCGACAGCTTCGAGTTCCTGCAGCGTTGCGCCCAAAAATTCCGAATCCGGCCCCAGTCGGGCCTCAGTGATGTAGTCCTCGATCTGTTCAAAGATCGTCTCGGTTTGCACAGCCCCCTTGCGTTGCGGCAGCAATCGCCAGCCGACGATGACAATGAAGCACACGCCGACGATGGCCACGCCAATACCGACCGGAGAGAAATCGAACATACCGAAGGGCTCATCGCCGAGCGTTGCTCGGTAATTGGCAATGATAATATTCGGCGGTGTGCCGATCATTGTCATCGAACCACCCAGAAGCGAGCCGAAGGAGAGAGGCATCAGCACAACAGAGGTTGGAAGCTCGGTCTTGTTGGCGATCTGCAGAGCAACTGGCATCATTAGGGCTAGTGCTCCGACGTTATTCATGAACGATGAGAAGATGGCAACGACGACGGTAAGAGCAGCGACCTGTAGGGTTGTATGGCTGCCAAAGGGCTGCATGGCATTAGCCAGTAGGTCCGGGATCGCGGAATAATGGAGCGCACGTGTGATGACAAGAATAGCAGCGACCGTAATGACGGCCGGATGGCCAAAACCGGAAAAGGCGCTTTCTGCGGGCACAATTCCGGCCAAGACGGCAGCCAGCAACGCACCGACGGCAACGGCATCGTACCGCCATTTGCCCCATATGAAGAACGTCAGCGCCGCCAGCAAAATGGCGAACAAGGCGGCTTGGTCAACCGTCATGTGGGCCTTCCCTCCCCTTTACATCTTTTAGGCCCTATGGCCCATAGGTAGGGAGAGTACCTGTCGTTCGACCGCCCCGCAAATTGCGAATTCGGACCCTATACGCCGTTGACGCCCCGCGTCCCTCCCCACTAAACTTCGCGCGAATTTGCCGTTTCAGCGGGTCGCCTCCACAGGGAAGCATATGACGAAGCCGATTTCTCGGCCGAAGAATCCCTTTTTCTCGTCCGGCCCTTGTGCAAAACGTCCCGGCTGGTCGCTTGATGCCCTAAAAGATGCCGCCATTGCACGGTCTCATCGCTCGAAACCGGGAAAAACAAAACTCGCAGAGGTATTAACGCGAAGCCGTGATCTACTTGGCCTGCCTGCAGGCTATCGAATCGGCATCGTGCCAGGTTCGGACACCGGCGCTTTTGAGATGGCAATGTGGTCGATGCTGGGCGCACGCGGTGTCGATGTGCTGACCTGGGAAAGCTTCGGCAAGGGATGGCTGACGGACATCCAGAAACAGCTGAAGCTCACTGACATACGTAGTATCGAGGCGGACTACGGAAAGCTTCCAGATCTTGGGCAGGTGGATACGGATCGGGACGTCGTCTTTGCCTGGAATGGCACAACGTCTGGCGTTTGTGTGCCGGATGGGAAGTGGATCGCAGAAAATCGAGAAGGGCTTACTTTTTGCGACGCGACGTCGGCCGTTTTTGCAATGGCGCTTCCCTGGAAAAAACTCGACGTCGTGACCTATTCTTGGCAAAAGGTCATGGGCGGTGAGGCGGCCCACGGTGTTTTGATACTGGGCCCGCGTGCCGTAGAACGACTTGAGAGCTACACGCCGGATCGGCCGCTGCCGAAAGTGTTTCGGATGACGAAAGGCGGCAAGCTGATTGAGGAAATTTTCGAGGGTGCAACCATCAACACACCGTCACTGCTTTGCGTTGAGGATGCGATCGACGCGCTCAAGTGGATGGAAAATGCCGGCGGGCAAGAGGCCATCATCGCACGCAGCAAGGCTAATCTTGAGACTATTTCCAAATGGGTTGAGAAGACGTCTTGGATTGCTTTTCTGGCAGGGGATCCTTCGATCCGCTCCTCAACCTCGGTTTGCTTTAAGGTCGAAGATCCCTGGTTTTCCTCCCTGAATGTAGCCTCGCAATCGGCGGTATTGAAACAAATGACGGGCGCCCTTGAAAAGGAGGGTGTCGCCTATGATATCGGTGGTTATCGTGATGCGCCGCCGGGCCTTCGGATCTGGGCCGGTGGTACGGTAGAAAAGGCCGATCTCGAAGGGCTCTTTCCCTGGCTGGACTGGGCCTTTACCGAAGCAAAAGTAAGCGCTTAAAACGGACGTGCCATGCCAAAGGTTTTGATTTCCGATAAGATGAGCCCGCGCGCCGCGGAAATTTTTCAGGAGCGCGGCATAGAGGTCAGCAGTAAGCACGGCATGAAGCCCGAGGAGTTGGCCGCCTGTATAGGTGATTACGATGGGCTCGCTGTGCGTTCAGCAACCAAGGCAACAGCAGAGATCCTAGATAAGGCGTTAAAATTAAAAGTGATTGGCCGTGCTGGTATCGGGGTCGACAATATCGACGTGCCGTCGGCAACTGCCCATGGTGTCGTCGTTATGAACACGCCTTTTGGCAATGCAATTACGACGGCTGAGCACGCCATAACGCTAATGTTTGCGCTTGCTCGCCAGATTCCGACCGCAAACGCCTCCACCCAGGCCGGGAAATGGGAGAAGTCAAGATTCATGGGAGTCGAGCTCACAGGCAAGACACTGGGTATCATCGGCTGTGGGAACATTGGCGCCATCGTCGCGGATCGGGCATTAGGCCTTAAGATGAAGGTGCTGGCTTACGATCCCTACCTAGCACCGGAACGGGCAACAGATCTTTGCATCGAAAAAGTCGAGCTCAACGACCTACTCGCACGTTCGGATTTTATTACCCTGCACACGCCGCTCAACGATGCAACGCAGGATCTACTAAACGCGCAGACTTTCGCTAAGATGCGTGATGGGGTTCGGGTTATCAATTGTGCGCGTGGCGGTCTAATTAATGAGGCCGATCTAAAGAAGGCGATTGAAAGGGGGAAGGTCGCAGGGGCAGCAGTCGACGTTTATCCGCAAGAACCAGCGCACGAGAACGTTTTGTTCGGTATGGAACAGATCATCGCCACCCCCCATCTCGGAGCTTCGACGTCTGAGGCCCAGGAGAATGTCGCTATCCAGGTTGCCGAACAGATGGCGGATTATCTTCTGACCGGTGCCGTGACGAACGCGATCAACATGCCGTCCGTTACAGCAGAGGAAGCCGTGCGGCTGCGTCCCTACATGACGCTTGCCCAGCAGTTGGGAAGCTTTGCTGGCCAGATGACGGAAACGGGAATCGAGGCAGTGACCATCGAGTATGCAGGCCAAGTCACGGAGCTGAATACGCGCCCACTTACGGCGCTTGCGCTAGAAGGTTTGTTGGCACCGCTTATGGAGTCCGTGAACATGGTGAATGCGCCGATGATTGCTCGCGAACGCGATATCGACATCACCGAGGTCAAGCATGAGCGGGAGACAGATTACCAAACGCTGATCCAACTGGTCGTGAAAACGGAAAAACAGACCCGAAGTGTCGCCGGCACCCTCTTTGGAGGTGATAAACCCCGCGTTGTTCAGGTCGACGACATTGCTGTTGAAGCCGAGTTGGGCTCGCATATGCTTTTCGTGACGAATCAGGACAAACCCGGTTTTATCGGAAAACTGGGCGGTGTGCTTGGAGACAACGGGGTCAACATCGCCACCTTTCATTTGGGCCGCAAGGCATCTAGTGGGAATGCGCTAGCGCTGATTCAGGTAGATGGGCCTGTCGATGATGCCACGCTCAAGGAAGTGCGCGCGATTTCCGAAGTCCTGCAGGCCCACGCGCTTTCCTTCTAGGAAATCCGTCAAGAAGATTCCGCTAGTTTCTATCGAGCGCGGCATAGATTTCCGTTTGCCGTAGGCTTGGAAACCAGCTAGTACGGAGCCGCCCGCGAGCAAAGTTTAAGCGGGCCATTCCCCTGGAGGTTGGGGAGATGCCATGACAGACCTATCAAAGCAGGCGCTACTTCCGACGGGGCTTCGTGACGTCCTGCCGCCAGATGCGGCGGCTGAGGCGCACGCAATGGAAACATTGGTTGCCTCTTTCACGGCCCACGGCTATGAGCGCGTGGCACCACCGCTAGTGGAATTTGAGGAGAGTCTGCTCGAGGGGGCCGGTGCGAGAGTAGCTAACACGGCCTTCAGAATCATGGACCCGGTCTCTCAGCGCATGATGGGCGTACGTCCAGACATGACTCTGCAGGTGGCGCGTATTGCTAAGACGCGTCTTGGGGATGCACCGCGACCACTCAGGCTTTGCTACAGCGGCCAAGTGCTTCGCGTATTAGGAAGCCAGCTTCGTCCGGAACGGGAATTTGCCCAGGCTGGTGTTGAATTGATCGGATCGTCATCCGACAACGCTGATCTCGAGGTCATTCTTCTTGCCGCCGAGGCGTTGGAGAAGATCGGCGTGCCTGACCTTTCGATCGATCTCAATTTGCCGACGGTTGTGC
>Ga0315336_1006487_pt1 | contig 11935 bp, 10 predicted proteins | sample ASW5metaG_FD_204512 | JGI IMG/M metagenome (GOLD analysis project Ga0315336, IMG submission 204512) | Ammonia-oxidizing marine archaeal communities from Monterey Bay, California, United States - ASW #5 | ecosystem: Environmental > Aquatic > Marine > Intertidal zone | place: USA: California...
TATTTCTATTTCGCGCTCGGCCTGTTCGCCGTCACCTGGTTGGTCACGTTCTCGATTGTCGAATCGAAGTGGGGCTACTGGTGGCGCGCAGTGAAGGACAGCGGCGAAGCGGCCGAGAGCCTTGGCGTTACGATCTTCCGCTCCAAGATGGCGGCGGCCGCGATCTCTGCCTTCTTTACCGCCGTTGGCGGCGGGTTCTACGCGGCTTTCGTCTCTTACATCGACCCGGACAGCGTGATGCATTTCCGGTTCTCGCTGCTGATGGCGTTGCCAGCGGTGCTGGGCGGTGTCGGCTCGCTGTGGGGGCCTGCGGTCGGCGCGTTGATCCTGATTCCTCTGGCTGAACTGACGCGTTCGTATCTCGGCGGATCGGGTTCGGGGCTTGATCTCGTTATCTACGGCGGACTCATCATGATCGTTTCGCTGACGCGCCCGGAGGGTATTCTCAGCATCATCAAGCCTGCGGCGAAACGCGAGGCGACGGCATGACCGATAAGCCGCTTGTCAGCTGCCGCAGCGTCACACGCCGTTTCGACGGGCTGGTCGCCAACGATTCCATCGATCTCGACGTCAAGCGCGGCGAAATCCTTGGGCTGATCGGTCCGAACGGCGCAGGAAAATCGACGCTGTTCAACCTGATCGCAGGGGCGTTTCCGGTATCATTCGGCGTCATCGAATTCGATGGACAGGATATCACACCGCTGCCTGCTGCCGATCGCTGCAATCTCGGCATCGCACGGACCTATCAGGTGCCGCGCTCGTTTGATTCCATGTCGGTGGTCGAAAACGTCACGGTCGGTGCGTTTGTGCGTTATCCCGGCGTGTTGCAGGCGCGCGCGAAGGCGCTCGATGTTCTGGATTATGTCGGCCTTTCATCGCAGGCCGATGCATCGGCAGCGGATCTCACGCCACCGCAGAAGCGCCGCCTCGAAGTGGCGCGCGCGCTCGCCACCGAGCCGAAGTTGCTGCTGCTGGATGAAGTGTTGACCGGGCTGACGCCAAGCGAGGCTGCCGCCGGTGTCGATCTGATCCGAAAGGTGAGGGAGACCGGGGTGACCGTCGTGATGGTCGAGCATGTGATGGAAGTCGTCATGCCGCTGGTGGACCGCGCCGTGGTGCTGCACCTCGGCAAGGTGCTGGCAGAGGGACTGCCTAGGGAAGTCGTGCGCGACGACAAGGTGATCGCCGCTTATCTGGGGGACCGCCATCGTGTTGCTTGATGTTGCGAATCTCACCACGGCCTATCGCGGGCTGATCGCGATCTCGGATATTTCGATCAGCGTCAATTCCGGCGAGATCGTCACGGTCGCCGGCGCGAACGGCGCGGGCAAATCGACGCTGCTGAAATCCATATCCGGGATGGAGAAGCCGAAATCCGGATCGGTCAGTTTCGGCGGCGAGCGGATCGATACCATCCCGGCGCATCTCGTGACCGCGCGCGGGCTGGCCTTTGTGCCGGAGAACAAGCGGCTGTTTCCGCGCCTCAGTGTCGCTGACAATTTGCGGCTCGGCAGTTATCTGCATCGCGGCAGTCCGGATCGCGACAGCCCGCTCGAGTTTGTCTTCAAGCTGTTTCCGCGTCTCGAAGAACGGTTGTCGCAGCGTGCGGCGACGCTGTCCGGCGGCGAGCAGCAGATGCTGGCAATTGCCCGCGCCTTGATGACCCGGCCGCGGTTGCTGATGCTCGATGAACCGTCACAGGGCATCATGCCGAAACTCGTCGACGAAATCTTTCAGGCGGTTCAGCAGATCCGCGACAACGGCGTGACCATCCTGCTTGTGGAACAGCGCTTGTCGGAAAGCCTTGAAATCTCCGATCGCGCCTATGTGCTGCAAACCGGCAAGGTCGTGATGAGCGGACCCGCCGCGGACATCAAGGCCAATCCGGAAGTCCGGCGGATTTATCTCGGAATGTAGAATCCAGCCTGTCAGTGAAGCAGGCTTATTGGCGGCATTCGATGCCGCGACCGCTTTTTCAACAAAATGAAATGCGATCGATGTGCGAACGAAAGGAGATGCCGTGACAGTCTATAGCGGTCCGGTTTTCGACATGGCTGTGAAGCAATTCGGCGTGATCGCAGATCACTTGTCGATCCCGCACGACGAGCGCGCACGGCTTTTGATGCCCAAGCGCTCAGTAACGGTGTCCTGCCCGATCCATCGCGACGACGGCACCATCGCGGTGTTTGAAGGCTATCGGGTCCAGCATCACCTTACGATGGGGCCGACCAAAGGCGGTACCCGCTTCGCCACCAGCGTCGATCTCGGCGAGGTGGCAGCACTTGCGGTCTGGATGAGCTGGAAATGCGCACTGGTCGGATTACCTTATGGCGGCGCCAAGGGCGGTATCAACGTCGACCCGTCTGCATTGTCGCGCACTGAACTGGAAGGGTTGTCGCGACGTTATATGCAGGAGATGATTCCGTTCGTCGGTCCGCATACGGATGTGATGGCGCCGGACATGGGCACCAATGAGCAGGTGATGGCGTGGTTCATGGACACTTACTCCATGTATCAAGGCAAGACCGTCACCGAGATCGTCACCGGCAAACCTGTTGCGACCGGTGGCACACTTGGCCGGCGCGAGGCGACCGGGAGAGGCGTTGCTTACCTTGCGCGGCGCGTCCTCAGCTTAAAGGCGATCAATTTCGGCGAAGCGACCGCGGTTATTCAGGGGTTTGGCAATGTCGGTTCATATACCGCGTATGAACTGGCGCAATTTGGCATCAAGGTGATAGCCGTCAGCGATCACACTGGCGCTGTTTACGATGCAAAGGGACTGGATGTTGCAGCGCTGGCCGCGCATGTTTCCCTGCATGGCAGCATCGCCGGTTTTTCCAAGGAGTTACAATACGATCCGGCGGCGATCCTGACTCTGCCGTGCGACGTGCTGGTGCCCGCCGCAACCGAACGCGTGATCGATGCGAAGGTTGCCGCACAGCTCCGTTGCCGCGTGCTGGCGGAAGGGGCGAACGGGCCGACCACGCCTGAGGCCGACCTTGTGCTTGAGCAGCGGCAGGACGAAATTTTTCTGATCCCGGACATTCTGTGCAATTCAGGCGGCGTAGTGGTGAGCTACTTCGAATGGGTACAGGATCTTCAGCAGTTGTTTTGGGAAGAGGAAGAGGTGACGCGCCGCGAATACCTGATTCTTGATCGCGCGTTCGACCACATGGTGGAGCGCGCCCGGCGCGACAAGGTCTCGCACCGAACTGCGGCCATGGCGATCGGCGTTGAAAAAGTACGCGCAGCCAAGACGGTGCGCGGGCTGTTTCCGTGAGGACTTGTCATTGCGAGCGAAGCGAAGCAATCCAGAGCCAAAAGAAAAACTGGATTGCTTCGTCGCAAGTGCTCCTCGCAATGACGGTTACGCAGTTTGCAGTTACGCGTGCGCCTTGATCAGCGCCTTGAGCACATCGTCCGGCCGCTCCGCCGTCAGCATGTGGCCGGCGCCGGGAAGAATAGCGGACTTTGATCCTGCGATTGCCGCCGCGAGCTGCTTGCCCGACTTGAGCGGCGTCATCATGTCCCGCTCGCCGAGAATAAGTGTCGTCGGCACATTTACTTTCGCGGCGGAGTCCATCGCAGCCTTGTAGTCGCTGCAGGCCGACAGATCGTTGAACAGCACACCCGGCTCGTCGCGCTCCAGCACGCGCTGACCGCCGCCCATCATCCACAGGCCCGGTGCCTGCGAGCCGCCAAGGCCTGCGGCGAAGCCAAAGCCCCAGATCGATACCATGTCGATGGCGTCGTGGTTGTTATCCTTCGCCGCATTGAGGAGATCAGGCGACACCGGCATCGCTCCGCCGACGCCGATCAGCGAGAGCGCCGAAATCCTGTCGGGATAGCGCGCGGCGGCATCCAGTGCGACCAGCGATCCCATCGAGTGACCGACAAGGCCGGCCTTCTTGGCTCCGGCGGCATCGATCAGCTTGATCGTCCAATCCGCCATGCCGGCGATGGACGAGATGGGCTTTCCCTTGGAACGACCATGCGCCGGCAAATCCGGCGCGAGCACGCTGTACCCGTGATGGGAGAACCACCGGCTGAACAGCGCCCACATAGAATGATCGAAACCGGCGCCGTGCAGGAAAACCACCAGCGGCAATTCGGGATTGAAAGGCTTGCCGCCCGTTGTTGCGAAAGCCTCAGCACCATCCACAGTCAGGATCATGTTTCAAGCTTTCTGCGAAAAGCGAAGCGCTTGGCCGAGGTCGCCGATAATATCTTCGGCGGCTTCGATGCCGATGGACAGCCGGATCAATTCTTCGCCAATGCCAGCGACTTTCAACTGCTCGGCGTTCATCTGCTGATGCGTCGTGCTGGCGGGGTGGATGACCAATGTTTTGGCATCACCGACATTGGCAACATGGCTGACGAGCTTGAGCGCTTCGATAAACTTGCGGCCGGCGTCGCGGCCGCCCTTGATGCCAAAGGTAATGATCGAACCCGCCCCGCGCGGCAGCAGTTGCTTTGCAAGCGCGTGGTCGGGGTGGCTTTCGAGGGATGGATGCAGCACCCACTCGACGGCCTTGTTTGCGGTGAGGAAAGCCAGCACGGCGGAAGCATTCTCGACGTGACGCTGCATACGGACGTGCAGGGTCTCAATACCTTGCAGGATCTGGAATGCGTTGGTCGGCGAAATGCATGCGCCGAAATCGCGCAGTCCTTCGGCGCGGGCGCGCATGATGAACGCCTGCGGCCCGAATTCTTCTGCGAAGACGATGCCATGATAACCGGCATAGGGCGTCGTCAGTGTGGGGAATTTTCCGGATTTTTCCCAATCGAAATGTCCGCCATCGACGATCACGCCGCCGATGGCGATGCCGTGGCCGCCGATCCACTTGGTGATCGAGTTCATGACCATGTCTGCGCCCATCTCAATCGGGCGGGCGAGGTAAGGCGTCGCGAATGTGTTGTCGATCAGGAGCGGGATGCCCGCGTCATGCGCGATCTTTGCCACAGCCGGAATGTCCATCACTTCGAGACCCGGATTGCCGATGGTCTCGCCGATCACGAGTTTGGTGTTTGGCTTGATGGCGGCGCGGATGCCGTCGAGATCGCGCGGTTTGACGAAGGTCGTGGTGATGCCGAAGCGCGGCAGCGTATGGGTCAGGATATTGATGGTGCCGCCGTAAAGCGAAGCGGATGCCACGATGTGATCGCCGGTACCAAGAAGTGTGGCGATGGCAAGATGCAGCGCGGCCATACCGCTCGCGGTGCAGACCGCGCCGACGCCGTTTTCGAGTGCCGCGAGCCGTTCTTCGAGCACCGCCGTGGTTGGATTCGAAATGCGCGTATAGATGTGGCCCGCGCGCTCCAGGTTGAACAGCGCTGCGGCGTGGTCAGCGTCCTGAAACACATACGATGTCGTCTGATGAATAGGAACCGCGCGCGAGCCGGTGACCGGATCGGGGTGCTGGCCTGCATGCAGGCTGAGTGTGTCGAACGCGGGAGGTTTTGGCGCGGCCATCTATTTTCTCACAGATTGAGCGAGATATGTTTCATGCGGGATCGCCGAATGCAAGCTCAGGTGCCGGGTCGCGGATCGATCGGTGTTATTGCCCCAAGACCGAGGATGGTTTCGAGCAGTTTCCCGCCCGCCAGCACGCGGGCTTCGCCACGCGGCGCCGCGACGATCTGCAATCCGACCGGAAGTCCTTCGCGGGTGAAGCCGCAAGGGATCGACATAGCCGGACAGCAGGCAACCGTAATTGCTGAGACGATGGCGAGCCAGCCGACATAATTGTCGAATGTGGTGCCGTTGCATTCGGCCAGATAGCGCTGTTCGACGGGGAACGGGCTGACGATGGTGGTCGGGCACAGCAGCAGATCGTAGGTCTCAAAGAAGGCGAGGGCGCGATTGGTTAGTGTGACGCGCTGAGCCTCGGCGCGTTCGATGTCGGTCAGCGTCAGCTTGAGACCTTGTTCGATGTTCCAGATCACTTCGGGCTTCAGCTGATCGCGATGCTGTTTCAGGAGTTTGCCCTTGGTCAGCACATAGTCGTAGGCGCGCAGCACATGAGCGCAGGCGACGGACTCGCTGAAATCGGGATGGGCTTCCTCGACGATCACGCCGGCTTCGGTGAAGCGTTGCGCGGCCTTGCGCGTAATTTCCCCGACTTCCGGATCGACCGGCGAGATGCCGAGATCGGCGGAATAAGCGATGCGCGCTGGTTTCTTGCCAGAGCGGGCTGCTGCGAGAAACGATGTCGGCAGGAGGGGCAGGGATAGTGGATCGCCGGAATGCTCGCCCGACATCGCGTCCAGCATCAGTGCAAGATCTTCGACATTGCGGGCCATCGGCCCGTCGGCGCTGAGTGTACGGTCGATCTTCGCAGCTTGCGAATGGGCGACGCGACCGATGCTCGGACGCATACCGACCACGCCGCAGAAGCTGGCCGGATTCCGCAACGAACCGCCGACATCGGTGCCGTGGGCGAGCCAGGCAGTGCCGCTAGCCAGCGCCGCAGCCGCGCCCCCGGACGATCCGGAGGCCGAGCGCGACAAATTCCACGGATTGAGCGTTGCGCCGAACACTTCGTTGAAGGTCTGCGCGCCTGCGCCGAATTCCGGCGTATTCGATTTGGCGTAGATCACTGCGCCGTTGGTCTCGAGGTTTTCGACCACGATGTTGGATTTTGTCGCAATGCTATCCTTGAAAATCGGTGAGCCCTGCGTGGTGAGGACGCCTGCGACATCGGTGAGGTCCTTAATCGGGACCGGCATTCCGGCGAGCAGGCCGCGCTCGCCGGCCGGCTTCTTCATCAGCTTGTCGGCTTGGGTGCGGGCGCGGTCGAAGCAGAGCGTGGGCAGGGCGTTCACCTGGCCGTCGACTTTGCCAATTCGGGTTTCCAGCGCATCCAGCAAATCGTGCGGCGTAATATCGTTCTTGCGCAGCCGGTCGACAATGTTGCAGGCCGTCGCCCGCACGAGTTCTTCACTGGATCCCACGAAATCGCCTCCCGTTTATTTGGCTTCTTTGGAGGCCAATATAACGGGAGGCGTTCGAATGGCGAGGCGAAACTGGATGAAATTCGCCTCGCTTAGCTCAGGTCTCGTCAGCGCGGCGCGCATGGTCGCGCATCGCGCAGATGCTTACCGCTCGCCGCCGGCTTCGCCGTCAACAACGCCGCCGAACAGCTCCCAGCGCTCGCCCTTGAACCGCATCAGTTGCAGCTGTTCGATGGGTGAGAAATCCGTGGGACTGGTGTTGATCTTGATGCCGGGCAGCAAGCCACCCTGCTGAAGATCTTTGATATTGGCAGCCTGCTTCATGACGTTGGCGCGGGTCAGGTCATCGCCGCATTGCTTGAGCAGCGCGGCCATGGTCTGCGCCATGTTGTAGCCGGTCAGCGCAGAGCTGTCCGCAACGTTGGCTTCCGGCACATATTTAGCGAGAAACGCCTTGAAGTCCTTCATGCCGGGATCGTTGGCCCACTGCGGATCGGATGCGTCCTTTGCATACGAAGCCGAGATAATGCCCTGCGCGTTATCGAAGCCCGCAGGCTTCATGACCGTCGCCGTCGATGCGCTGACATTGGCGATGATCATTGTCGGCTTCCAGCCGAGCTCGCCGACCTTCTTGATGGTCTGCGCGCCGAACTTCGGCGTCGTGAAGATCACGAGGACGTCGGGATTCAGCGACTTCACTTTGACGATGTGCGAATCGATGGTGGGCTCCGAAAGCTCGTAGCTTTCTTCCGCGACGATCATCGACTTCTTCGCGCCAAGGCCGTCCTGAATGCCCTTCAGGTAATCCTTGCCGAAGTCGTCGTTCTGGTAGAGCACCGCAATCTTCGCATCGGACTTCTCTTTCAGAAGATACTTTGCGTAAATGCGGCCTTCGCTCTGGTAGCTCGGCAGCCACCCCATCGTCCAAGGGAAGTGCTTCGGATCGTTCCACTTGGTGGCGCCGGTGGCGAGAAACAGCTGCGGCGTCTTTTTCGCATTCATGTATTTCTGGATCGCCGAATTCGACGGCGTACCGAGCGCGCCGAACACCAGCAAGACTTCGTCGCTCTCGACCAGCTTGCGGGTCTGCTCCACCGCTTTCGGCGGGCTGTAAGCGTCGTCATACGAAATGAAATTGATCTTGCGGCCGTTGATGCCGCCGTCGTCGTTGACCTTCTTGAAATAGCCTTCCATCGCCTTGCCGACGACGCCGTAGGCCGAAGCTGGGCCGCTATAGGGAATGATGTTGCCGATTTTGATTTCGGTGTCCGTTGCGCCGGTGTCGTATTTTTTTTGGGCCATGGCGCTGTTTGTGGCTGCAATCAGAAATCCTGCTGCAACGGTGGCGCATAGCGGGTTCGTCAAACGCATTCAGTTTCTCCCGTTTTTGATTTTTATGAGTTCACAAAGCAGCTGCTAACCGCGCTTTGCCTTGTCTTTTTCGTTTTGCGCCATGATGGCGTCGCGTGCAGCACTCCAGTCGGAATCTTTCCAGTCGCGCATTTGGTAGAAGTTGCCGCCCATCGCCAGCGCCTGCGCGCCGTCCATCGCGATGGTCTCGCCGTTGATCCAGTCGCAACCGCCTGAAATCAGGAAGGTCGCGAGATTTTCCAGTTCGCTCATCTGGCCGACGCGGCCCATCGGATTCATCGCGATCGTGCGGGCACCGGCTTCGTCGCCAGGCTTGATGCGCTTGCTCATGCCTTCGGTTGGAATTTCGCCGGGCGCGATGGTGTTGAGCCGAATGCCGTAGCGCCCCCATTCGGTCGCCAAGGACATGGTCATGGCATGGATCGCGGACTTGCTCATGGCCGAAGGAACCACATACGGGCTGCCGTTGCGTACCCACGTCACTGTGATGGAGACCACGTTGCCGCGATGGCCGCCTGCGATCCAGCGCTTGCCGACCGCGTTGGTGACGTAGAACGTCCCATGCATCACAATGTTTGCAACCGCGTCGAAGCCGCGCGGTGAGATATCCTGCGTACGCGAAACGAAATTTCCCGCAGCATTATTGATCAGGTCGGTGAGGGGGCCGTCCTTGAATGTTTCTTCGATCATGGCATCGACGGCTGCGGCATCGCGGATATCGACGCCATGCGCCGTAACCTTGCCGCCATGAAGCTTCATCAGTTCGGCGGCGGTTTCCTCGCAAATACCCTTGCGGCGGCCGCAAATGTGGATTTCCGCGCCAAGACTGAGAAACTTCGCCGCCATGGCCTTGCCGAGGCCGGTACCGCCGCCGGTCACAAGGATTTTGCGGCCCGCGAGAAGACGATCTGTGAACATGGTGCAACCCTCCCAGTACTGCTTTTCTTCATTAGTTAGTTGATTAATTAAAACAGGGTGGGCTAACTCTGTAAAGAGAAGAGATCAAAAACAATCAGGGAGAGGGCTATGACCGCCACGAACGATCGCATTACGGTTTCGATGTCGGAGGGTGTGGCAGACGTCCGTCTGGTCCGCGCCGACAAAATGAACGCGCTGGATGCGGCGATGTTCAATGCACTTGTGGACACGGCGGCCCGGCTCAAGGACGAGAAGGGCTTACGCGCGGTGGTGTTGTCAGGAGAGGGCCGCGCATTCTGCGCCGGTCTCGATATGGGGCGTTTTGCCGCAATGGGCGAAGGCACCAGCGATCTGCGTGATCTCGCCAAGCGCACGCATGGTCTGGCCAATCATTCGCAGCAAGCGGTCTGGGGCTGGCGGCAGTTGCCGGTTCCGGTGATCGCGGCCGTGCATGGCGTCGCGTTCGGCGGTGGATTCCAACTGGCGATTGGTGCCGACATGCGGTTCCTGGCGCCTGACACCCGTATGTCCGTCACCGAGATCAAGTGGGGCCTGGTGCCTGATATGGCGGGCACGCCGATCCTTGCGCGCCTGGTGCGCGATGACATCCTGCGCGATCTTGCCTTCACTGGCCGGATATTCTCGGCGCAGGAGGCGATGAGCTACGGCCTGGCCACGCGGATTTGCGACGATCCCCGCGCCGAGGCTCTGGCGGCTGCGCGTGAGATTGCGGGCAAGAATCCCGACGCCATCCGAGGCATCAAGCGGATGCTCAACGATCTCGGCGGCGACCCCGGCCCGGCGCTGCTGGCGGAATCGGTCGAGCAGATGAAAGTGATGGGAAAGCCGAACCAGACGGAAGCCGTTCGCGCCAACATCGAGAAGCGCGCGCCGAAATTCGCCGACGGCACGAACTGAACGAGCCAAACCAATGTCTGCTTCTGCCACAAAACTCGCGACGGGCATCGTCAGCGGTGAGCGTCGCAAAACGCGCGACGAGGTCAACGAGCGTGCACGCCTGATCGCGGGCGGTCTTGCGGCACTTGGTGTCAAGCAAGGCGATAGCGTCGCCATCCTGATGCGGAACGACATCGCGTTTCTGGAAGCCGCTTACGCCGTCATGACGCTCGGCGCTTACGCTGTTCCGGTTAACTGGCACTTCAAGGCGGACGAAATCGCTTTTGTCATGAGCGATTCCGGTGCGCGTGTTCTGATCGGTCACGCGGATCTGCTGCACGGTCTTCACGGCGTTGTGCCGCCGGAGGTGACGATGCTGAGCGTCGCGCCTCTAGCGGAAATCGCTGGCACCTATGGAATCGATCCGGTGTTGCGGGAAGCTTCGCCAAGCACGCTCGATCTCGATTCCTGGCTGGCTCTGCAGTCTCCCTACAATGGCCCGACGCTGCCGCAGCCGCAGAACATGATCTATACGTCCGGCACCACCGGGCATCCCAAAGGCGTCAAGCGTTTCGCACCTACGCCGGATCAAACCGCCTCGATGGAATCGATGCGCGCGCTGATCTACGGATTGAAACCCGGTGTCCGCGCCTTGTTGCCGGGACCGCTGTATCACTCCGCACCGAACGCGTTTGGCCTGCGCGCCGGACGGCTTGGTGACCTGCTGGTGATCATGCCGCGTTTCGATGCCGAGGACTTCCTGCGGATCATCGATGAGCAGAAGATCGACAACGTCTTCATGGTTCCGACCATGTTTACCCGGCTTCTGAAATTGCCCGAGCATGTTCGCAAATCCTACGACGTCTCTTCGCTGCGTCATATCATCCACGCCGCAGCACCTTGCCCGGCGGAGGTCAAGCGAGCCATGATTGAGTGGTTCGGTCCGGTGATCTATGAATTCTACGGCAGCACGGAATCCGGCGCGGTGACCTTCGCCAATTCCGAGGATGCGCTGAAGAAGCCCGGCACCGTGGGCAAGATTTCTCCCGGCGCCGAATTGCGATTTATCGGCGACGATGGCCAGATTCTGCCGCAGGGAGAGATCGGCGAAATCTACTCCCGTATCGCTGCTAATCCGGACTTCACCTATCACAACAAACCCGAGAAGCGCGCCGAGATCGACCGGGACGGATTCATTACCAGCGGCGATGTCGGATATATCGATGCCGATGGCTATGTGTTCATCTGCGATCGCAAGCGCGACATGGTGATCTCCGGTGGGGTCAACATCTATCCGGCCGAAATAGAGGCGGTGTTGCATGGATTGTCAGGCGTCCATGACTGTGCGGTGTTCGGCATTCCTGACGAGGAGTTCGGCGAAGCGCTGATGGCGGTGGTTGAGCCGCAACCGGACGCGATGCTGGACGTTTCGAAGATCCGGGAGCAGCTCAAGGCCTCGCTGGCGGGCTACAAGGTCCCCAAGCATATCGAAATTCAGCAAAGTCTTCCCCGCGAGGACTCGGGCAAGATTTTCAAACGGCGGCTGCGCGATCCCTATTGGGAGCGGGCGGGGCGGAAAATCTGAAGCCACGACGGGTCCGTTCCGATTTGGTCCGGACTGCGATGTTCCGGGTCCGGTTATGTTGAACGGAATGCATCCGACATGAGCATTCCGGCGCTTGCGCCTGCGAGAAAAAATTGCGACTGGAGAAGCGCTGGTCATTTCTCGCGCAAACGGATCATCCATGTCGTCCGAGGTGTCTTCGTCCACAATTCACGACACCAGACTTCGGGA
>Ga0315336_1006489_pt1 | contig 11933 bp, 8 predicted proteins | sample ASW5metaG_FD_204512 | JGI IMG/M metagenome (GOLD analysis project Ga0315336, IMG submission 204512) | Ammonia-oxidizing marine archaeal communities from Monterey Bay, California, United States - ASW #5 | ecosystem: Environmental > Aquatic > Marine > Intertidal zone | place: USA: California...
AGGCAGCCATATCGCTGCCTCGGTCCGTTGACTTGGCAGCCAATCAAAAAGGTGCTCGTACGAACTTGCTTGCCGCCCCGTAAAGCTGCGGTCGGGGCAAGTACGGACGAGTGCTTTTTTATTGCGTCTGTTGTTCGGCTTGATCAAGCCACCCCTTGACCGATTGTCGTACCCGCAACCCAGCCCGGTACGAGTGCCGGCATCATACACGAGGCCCTGGGGATCGACGCGTACTGGAAAAAAGCATCCTGTCCAACCAAACCGGTTGTCACCGCCGATGTTCTGGACCGCTTGGCGATCTAATGGAAAACGAAGTTCAACCCGCCATCAATTCGCAGGTTGGCACCGGTGATATAGTCCGCCGCATCGGAACAAAGAAAGGTAGCAGCTCGGCCCATGTCCTCGATAGTGGCAAGCCGTCCCAAGGGACATTTTTCACCTCCGCTTTGGATTTCTTGTTCGGTGGAATACTGTCGTTCACCAGGGGTATCCGTCCAGCCTGGCTCGATCACGTTGACACGAATGCGATGAGAACTCAACTCGTTGGCAATGGTCTCGGCCATGTGGTTGACGCCCGCCTTGGCGACATTATAGGAAAGTGAACCACTGTGGGGTATGAACGCAAGAATGGAACTGATGAACACCATACTTCCTCCGCTGCCCTGCTTGACCATCTGTTGAGCGGCAGCTTGTGCAGTGTGAAAGGCACCCCACAAAGTAACATCCATGGTTCGCTGCATCCCCGATATTTCGATTTCCAGAAATGGCTGTCTTTTACTGTAATAGGAATTACAAACGGCGATGTCGAGGTGTCCGAAGCGTTGAACTGCGGCCTCGACCATCCTGTCAACGTCCGAACGGTCAGCGACATCGCCCTGAATGATAAGGGCTTGTCGCCCCATTGCCTGTACCTCTTCGGCGACCTCCTCGGCATCCTGCTTGTGTTGAAAATAGTTGATGGCGACATCGGCGCCCGCCCGAGCCATCTCCAGGGCACACCCCTTTCCGATTCCGCGTGAGGCACCGGTAATCAAAGCAACTTTCTTAGTGAGATCAGCATTCATAATATTGTGTTTCAGTGGTTACTCGACTGTCGACCGCGGGGGGATCCATCCTGGAAATTAAACACCCCTTCACAACCAGAACGAATGGTTATCCAATCGTGATCCACTCCTTTCACGACAATCTGATTGTCTCCGCCTCACGGTTGGAACCAGCGTACAAGGTAAGGTTCATTCGGTATCTAAGGTACCCTTGTTTTTTCCCTTCGAACAAGTCTTACGAAATCAACAGGGCCGAAGCGGTTTTCATCTGGGAGACGCCAAAAATCTGGGGAGTTTTGCGGGTCTTCAACCTGGCGCTGCCGTCAGCGGGATGACTCCTGGGACCAGTACGACAAACGGTAACAAGCTACATAAGACTAACCTGCAACCAGATTCTCACAGCTGTGCGCACGGCTAGCGCGATCACTATCAGGAATCCGCACCCGGTGATTATCAACATCCAGGGAGTAGCGACGAAGTTTCCCTGGGCGTCGCGCCGCGTCCCCAGGTAGAGCATCGAAAATGCGAGCACCGGTCCCCCTAATACGGTCATTGCCTGCGCAAAGATAATGAGCGGCACCCGCCCTTGGGCACTAGTCGCCAGCGCAATAAACATCCCGATAAGCATGACAACCACCGTAAAGCACTTCGTCCAAACCGAGTCCATACGGGCATCAAGACCCAGACCGTCGGCCAGCAAGGTTCCTCCAACGATCGAGTTGACCAGGAAAGAGCTGATCGCACCAGCGAATATACCGAGACAGAACAGCATTTTTGCATAGGGGCCAAAGAGCGGCTCCAATTGCTGGGCCACTTCACCGGCGCTTTTCAGATCAGCAGGTTTCACATTTCCGGCGAGCACCGACGCGGCAGTAATCATAACCATCAGCGTAATACCAACCAAAATCACGGTGCCGGCAATCGAGTCGACCAGGCCTTGACCCAGCTGTCCACGCGTCCAACCTTTCTCTTTCACCAGGTAAGCCTGATAAAAAGCACCGCCGATCGAAAATGTGGTCACGATCAACCCTTGCAGGGTGATCCAGGGATCGATTAATTTTGGTCCGGCGGCAGTTGGGTTCCCCATGTCTGCCACATGCTCGATCCGCGGCAAAAAACTTCCCACCAATTGCTCCGGCAGGCTGGGAACTAGCCCCAGAAGAACGGCGAACCCGTTGGGGTTTGCCCTCACAAGATTCGCCGCGAAACCCAAGAGCATTAGCCCCATCAGGATCATCATCAGCCGCTCAACTGGTACATAAAGTTTTTGCAAACCGAACAGGCAAGCAATCAGCAGACCATTCAAGCCAACCAGCAAAACAATCCTCCCCGTATTCGACACGTCGAATAAAGGTTCAACGGAAGCCAACACCCCCAGGTTGTTGCTGAACTGAAAACAGGATGCCATCAGAAATACTGTGACACCAGCCAGTAGTGCCACGGGCCTCCCCAATCGCGAGGCCAATTCACGGCAGGGGGAATGTTCCAGCGAAACTCCAATCCGCATGCCGGTCGCAATGGTTCCCACCATCAGGAGACCAGCACCAACCAAGACCCACTCCATCTGGTATCCGAACTGGCAACCGATTTTTGAACTCGTGAGGATGCTGCCTGGACCAAGAACCACGCAGGCGACAATGATCGCCGGGCCAAACGAGTGCCAAAAACGGCGGAACCTTTCTGAATCTGGTTCGGAATGAGACATTGTGCAGCCCTGTTCTAAAAATGGCCCTGTTCTAAGAGCCGTGCGGGAAATCCTCAACTGCGTTTACCAGGTTTTTTTCTGCGCGGCTTCTACTTCCGCCTTGGCGATCAAATCGGCGATGCGAACTGGGGTCCCGCCGCGCTGTTTACTCAGGTCTGCTGCTTCCATGAATGCAAAGATCTCGATTGTCTCATGGTAGGTCGTAGCCGGGTCGCCACCGCGAAAGAAATGTACAATGTCCACGACCAATGGCTCATATCCGCCGTAGGTCCCCACCACTAAATTGCCAGTAGTACCAAACGCGATACCGCCATACGTCGTTTTACCAACACGCATCCCTCGATAGGTCCCAATCCGCCCGCCGTCCCAAACGCCAACGGCCACATCTTCTCCAGCGGTATGAGTACGGGAGACCGACTGGCAACCAGTTCCCATGACGGTAAACAGTGCTTCCACGCCGTGAATGCCATACCAGAAGAAATCGGGATGGGTTGGTTCCAAGCTACAGGAGCTATAAGTATCGCAACCGAGGATCGGACCTATCGAACCTTGGTGGGCCGCCAGGGTCCCTTCACCATAGCGGAGCGCTGAAGTTGAAAAGACGGGCACCCCATAATGTTTGGCCGCCGCAAAAATAGCAATCACGTCGACCAACGAGGCCGCCATCGGTTTGTCGATGAACATCCGTTTTCCCGCTTTCAACACGGGTAGTGCCTGGCCGAGATGAGGACGTCCATCGTTGGTTTCCAACAACACGGCGTCAACCCGTGGCAGGAGTTCCGCGATGGAACCCACAATCTCAACTCCCATTCCTTGAACCTCTTGCGTGTATTTCGGCACACGGCTGACACTCGACTCGATGTCAGGGCTCCCCTTGGGATAGGCTGCAACGACCCGGCAACCCGCCAGCTCGGGCGGTGGATCCTCGGCATTGAGGAGCCTGGTAAAGTGAATCACGTGCGAGGTATCAAGGCCGATAATCCCCACGCGAATTATTGGCGGCGGCTGGTCGTCACCAACTGCGGGCATCACGAGTTGCGTCAAGGCCCCAACGGCGATCAAAAAGACGGTCAATCTTCGACAAAGGGCAGTCATCACGATCTCCAGTGTGTATCTACAAGCCTGCTTTACCGTAACGACATTAGATACGCCATCAAATCTGTCATCTTGGCCTTGCTGAGTTGATTTTCAAAACCGCTGGGCATCAACGATTTTCCCGTGTTGACCATTTCCTCAATATCAATCCGCAGAATTGTGTTGGTAACTCCATCCGCACCAATGAGTGTCACGCTCGTGGCCGTTTCCTGCTGGATTACCCCCGAGAATATTTGCCCATCGCCGGTGACAACCAGTCGTGTTTGGAACCGGGGATCAACCTCCTGGTTGGGAATCAACGTATTGTAGAGCAGCACCTCGGGACCACGATTTTTCATGGCGGCCAGGTTTGGCCCGATGGCTTGCCCAAAATCTTCCAGTTTGTGGCAACTCGCGCACGACTGCTTGAACAGTTCTCTTCCCCGGCCTACGTTGCCCGGCTCGCCTAATACCGACCGGTAGGCATCGTAAACCAGCTTGCGTTCTTTCGAAACCTCATTGCGAATCGGTTCCTGCCCGCCGCCACTCACTTCAAATACCATCACTTCATCGGTATCGTCTGCATCGCTTTGCCTGGCCACCTGTTCCCGCAAGGTGTCAAGGAATGCCTGCCCCTCTTTGGTCGACGCAAATTGCTGATCCTCGTTTAACTCCAAGAGCACAAGCTGGGCACCGTTTCGCAGCGAGCTCAGCAGGGCACCGTTGATATCTTTATTTGCGATGTCTCGACGGGCCAAAGCGATTAATCCGGCAATACTTTCTGACGAGGGCCACTCCCCCAGGCTGAAGGCCAGCTGGTAGCGAACCGGAATAGCAGGATCGTCGACGAGGGTCAACAGTTTCTCCCGCAGAGGCAGTGAGAGCGGGGCATACGACTCCGCCAACCGAATCCCATTTCGCCGCACCTGGGGATGGTCATCTCCGAGCGCGGTCAACAAGATTCGTTCGTTCAGCGCACCAAGGCCTTCAAGCGCGTAGAGCGCACCAATCCGGCCCTCCGGAAGTTCGGCTTGAGCCGCAAGTTGCTGAAGAGCAGGTACGACCTGGACGTCTTGACGCTGGTAGATTAACCGGGCAGCGGTCTGGCGATGCCAGGCATTGGGATGATCGAGAGCCGCCACAAGTTCCTGGGATGATGCCGAGCCTAGCCGGGTTGGCCTTGGCTGCTTGAAATCGGTAGGAACTACTCGATAAATCCGGCCCCGGTCATTCCCACTGTTCAGGTCGAGGTGCCGTTTGATCTCTGGTGGCAGGCTCAAGGGATGCTCGACAACTTCTCGGTACATATCGGCGATGTAAAACGCCCCATCAGGCCCGTTGCAAAACTGCACGGGCCGAAACCAAATATCGGTGGAGGACAGGAACTCCGTCTGTTGATCCACCCGATGGCCCAAGTACGCCACACCATCTGGCTGCAATTGCTTGCGATGCAACAAATTGCTCCCCACATCGGCAATTAGTGCCCAGCCACGATATGTGTCGGGCCAGGCATCACCTTCGTAGATTGTGATACCGGTCGCACTTGTAAAGTACCCGGCCGGCGTGCCGCCACCTTCAACAGGACCGCGGACGGCCTTTGCCACGCGTAATCGGGTACGCACGATTCGCCACGCTTCGACAGGGCTGATTCGATAAACGGGAGCTTGGGGTCCATCGACGGCAATACTTCGCCGCGGCGCACCACCGGCCTGATAAGGGTTACGACGCAGATATCGGTCCTCCGCCAACACCACCTGCAAGTGGTCGCTGTTGGAGCAGACAAACTTTTCGCCCCAACGATTAAAACTCATTCCAAACTGCCCGCCGCCACTTGTTGGTTCGTATTCCAGAGTACGGGGATCGAAGGCCAGATCCCGCCCGTTGAGTTGCATTGGCTGCCCACTGGCCTGGTCATCGGGCCGGAAGATGGCACTGTCGTTGCCCACCACCAGGTGGATGCGATTGTCCAGACCCCAACGAAAACTATTGATCAATCTTTGCACATTGCCACGACCAAACCCGCTCAAGACAACCTCCCTGCGATCGGCCCGACGGTCACCATTTTCATCTTTCAGATAAAGCAAATCGGGGGCTACTCCCACAAACACCCCTCCGTCATAACACGTCACTGCTGTCGGCCAGGACATACGGTCGGCAAACACCGTACTTCGATCAAACAGACCATCTCCGTCGTTGTCTTCCAGAAACCTGATCCGGCCCATCTGGTCAGCTCCTTGTTCGGAGTAACCACGCATTTCAGCAACGAACAGATTACCGTTCTCATCGAATGCCATCGCCACCGGATCGGTAACCTGTGGTTCAGCCGCTACCAACTCAATTTTGAAACCGTCGATGAGTTGAAAGGTGTTGATGGCAGCGGCGGGCTCGGTCGCTGGCACACGAGGCAGCTCGTCCGCGTAATCGGGTTCGGCGTGGAGACTCGCCAAGCTCCCACCGTAACCGATCAACATGGCTGCCAGCGCACAGGTTCTCAGTAAGTCATGCATTTGACAAAGGGAAGTAAAAGTCTAGTTTGCAGCAGTTGCGATCGCATCACCAACTTAGTGGTCCCAAGATACCTACAGTCACACAACGACACCTGTCATCCGTGTAACGCATCATGATAGCTCGCTGACTGCCACGCCTTTTGAGACATCCCTGCAGACAAGCCGAAAGCTGTAATGTATCTATCATACACGTGCATATCGACCCTGACATGCACCAGCATCCCAGAACCTCTGGTAACACACGTATCAGCTGCTCGGGCGATGTCTCGCTTCTGGCACGATGAATCTGTGCCAGCCTTGGGCCGTCACAGGAAGTGACCAACGTACCCGCTTTCAGTACTACCGGCGTAAGCGTAGAATCGCGGGCTGGCCCGAGAAAACCCGCCAAATTAAGGACCCAAAACGGTGACTGCCCCAATTCGAGTTGGTTTGATTCGTTGCGACACCCATGGCCTGTGGTATGGGCCGATGATGGCCAGCCACGACCCGTTGGTCTTCCAGCGGCCCAAGCCCAACGTCGACGATCCCAACAACGTTTATTCGTGGCAGAGTGGTGGAATCCACATGTTCTTTTACGCCCAGTACGGTTTCCCCACGACGATGACCGTGCCGTTTGTAGGTGGCTTCGAAATCGTCAGGCTGTGGGACGTCGACCGCGACGCCGCCGAGCAGGCCAAGGCCGTGTTCCATGGCGTCCCGGAAATCTGCGATTCACCCGAACAGTGCAGCGACGATGTCGACCTGGTCTTCATCTCAGACTGCAACTGGGACGGGGCCGATCATTTGGAGCTGGCAACACCAGGACTCGAAAAGGGAATTCCGACTTATGTCGACAAGCCGTTTGCCGACACGGTTGCCAATTGTCGCAAGATGGTTGATCTGGCAAAGAATCGCGACATCCCGATCTTCTCCGCATCGATTCTGCGTTTTGAACCCGCCTGGGAACAATTCCGCAATCGACTACCCGAAATCGGGGACGTGAACTTTGCCACCTTCAGCGGCTATGGCACACATCCCGCGGGACTCGTCCACACCGTAAGTGCTACCCAGCTCATGTTCGGTTCCGGCATAAGCACGGTCCAGGTAATGGAAACCCCCAAGCAAACAGCCGTCTGGCTTGATTACGATAACAATCCACGGGCACCGGAAAAAGGCGTCATGATTCATACCGAAATGGGAGAGAGGCCATTCACCGGGCTGGCCGGAAGCGTGTATGGTTCCAAAGCCGATATCAACAAGCTTGTGCTTGGTGATCAGCAGTATCCGTGGGGCACTGCCGAAATCATCCGGAAGATCCAGCACATGGTCGAGACCCGCACCACGCCGAGCGAGCTTGACGACATGATTGAAGCGATTGCCGTGATTGAAGCCTTTCGCCAGTCGAGTTCGACCGGCCAACTTGTGAAGGTCTCTGATTATCTTCATGGATCTTAGAATCGGTCCTTGCAGCCCCAGAAGTTGCAAGGAGTGGCCCGGCTGTCACCTCCGCTGAGAGATCGTCCGTCCACTCATACCACATGATAAAGTCAATTGCCAAGTGATTTTGAGCAATATCCTGACTCAGAAACAGTCATTTTATTTCCCCACCGGTTCGCAGTAAAATAGCTGCCCGCCTGTCGGTCCAATCACCCGCATTCACAAACTCGAACCAATGGATATTCGCCCCTACCGACCCGATGACCTGCCCATTCTGAAACAACTCATGGTCGAGGTCTTCGACGGTGTGTCGATGGACCAGGCCATGGAGCGCGAGTTTGGCACAGTCGGTGGAGGTGACTGGAAATGGCACAAGGCCCGCCAATTGGATGTGGACGTTGGTCGCAAATCTGCCACAATTTTTGTGGCCGAAGTCGATGGAAACATTGTTGGTTTCATCACGACCTGGCAGGACAAGGCGACTGGTATCGGTCACATTCCAAATTTGAGTGTTGCGCAGGAGATCCAAGGCCTTGGATTGGGACATAAGTTGATCCAGCACGCATTGGACTACTTTCGCCAGAGCGGCCTGACGCACGCCAAAATCGAAACGGTCGTTCAAAACGACATCGGCAACCATCTCTATCAGTCCGTTGGATTTCGCGAGATCGCGCGGCAAATCCACTTTGTCGGGAACTTAGCCGAGATGGAGTGCTCGTAGGACCGGCACGGCTTACCGGGGATCCGTCGACAATGGTCACAAACCTCGTACCTAAAGAGCGGTTCTTCGAAATAAGATTTGTTGAACAACGGAATAGGAACGTTATTCTGTTACTCGAATAGCCCGGTGACAGTGTCGGCTGAAAATCATCTGGTCAATGTTGATTGAAAGGTTTGCCATGGCCCGCAAAATCCGCCTCGCGATGTTCCGGGTAGATAACCATCTGTATCATTATCTACCCGTTCTGGCCAAACTCGACATGCTACGCCTGCGGGAGATATCGCCGGAGTGTCACGCATGGTTTACCGATTGCTACCGGCCGTTGGAAGTCATACCAAAGGTGGCAACCGGATTTGAGGTGACGAAGATCTGCGACTACAACCCAGCTTGCGCCCGGGAAGCAACCAGCGTGTTTGCAAAGCGGCCGGAAGTTGTCGAAGATCCACGGGACCTGGCCCGCGACGTCGACGCCGTTTTCATCGCCAATTGTGGTGATGACGGATCAGATCATCTCAAACTGTCGGAACCGCTGATCCGCAAGAGAATCCCCACATTCATCGACAAACCCTTTGCGCTGGCCACCAAAGATGCGGTCGAAATGGTGCGCCTGGCCCGCCGATACCAGACCCCCATCTATTCCTCTTCGCTACTGAGCATCGCCGAGCAGCCCGAGATCCTGCGGCGGCAATTTCAGCGGATTGGAGGTGTTTCGGCCGGTGTCGTGACCGGCGCGCCGGGCTGGAGGACCGACAGTGGGCAGGAAGGTGTGATTCACGGGGTGTCGCTTGTACAAGCCGTTTTTGGATGCGGTGTTGCGTCGGTCTATTGTCATGGGGACCACCCGGGACACTACGCGGCAATTGTTTTCGAGTCGGGACTACAGGTGAGTATGCACCTGGCACCCGGTATTGCGGGTTACACGGTAGAAGTCTTCGGAAACAACCGCGATCCAAATCCTGGTTACCTGTCCAGCGGCATGATCGGCAACATCGACTTCTCAGTGGGGGCTTCGGTCATCGCACATCGCTTCAAGCGGATGATCCAGACCGGAAAGCCACCACGGGACTACGAAGAGATGATTGAGAACATTGCTGTCTGCGAGGCACTTCGAAAAAGTCGAAAACTGGGGCGCAAGGTGAAGATCCGTGAGGTTTGGAAGAAATGATTGGCGAATCTCAGTCCACCCTCGTCATCGTCATTTCAGGCGGAATCTTATTCACCAGTGCAAACCTTCAGCAGATTGGATCGCACGTGTGAGGCATTCTCACCGTGAGGCAGGCAGTCAGACTCGGTAAGCTGCTATTCGGAGGCACGCTTCGATATCTCACATCTCACGATCTATAAAAGAATCTCGCAATGTATAAAAACACCGTCTGTCACAACTTCCCATTTGTTGGTGCCTACCAAACAAGCAGGTTACAATGAGAAATGGAGGAGAGATGTGGCAAAAACCGTGGCAGCACACCGAAGTGGCGGGACCATTGGGGGGTTTACCCTTTTGCTGTGGCTCTTCGTTGGCTGTACCCAGGCAGGTGTCGTCGTAGTCCGTGAGGGCTACCCCGATCCACTGCTTGGCCTCTTTAGCGGTACCACCGACAACACCATCACTGGCCATTTTCCAGACCTCTCACAACCGCCTGACGCGGTGGCACTGAATGTCGGCAGCTTCTTTCCGGAACCGCGTGGTGGGCTCCTCCGCTTCGATGTTGCCGAACCAATTCTGAAACCGTTGGTCGACAATATCACGTCGGCCAGGATCACCCTCTGGACTCAGACCACCAGTTCCACAGCCGACCAGGATATGCCCGTGAACTTGGGCGTATTATCGCCAGCCAACTCAGGCTGGTATGAGAATACCGTCAATTGGCGTTACAAAAATTCACAAATCAATCAACCGTGGGCCAGTGGGTCGGGCGGTCCGACAACGAGCAATGTCGACTATCACACGCCTGTCTCCTGGCGGGTCGTGAAGTCAGCCGAAATGAACTCGACCGGCACTCCCATTGATTTTGGTTTGGACCCGAACCATGTCGATAGCTGGATTCAAAGTTCGGCAAGCAATGCCGGCGCCTTTTATTGGTCGACATTAGAGGACAACGGAGGTGCTAATCTGGATGACAACTTTCAAGTCCGTTCCAGCGAAAACAGTTTTTCCGAGCAACGACCGACTCTTACCATTCGCTACCGCAGCCCCTTTACACGCCAGGTTTTTGATGCAGCCGACCTGTCGATTAACAACGGCGATGGATTCAAGGACGCGGACAACTCCAACCGCCTTCTGACATGGGGCGAAGCGTACATCATGAGCTCGTACGCTCAAATGTATCGTGCGACGCAGGATACGTATTATCTGGATAAACTCGTTGACCACGCCGATACGGTGCTTGCCAACCGCGATGACTTTGCCAACTTCTCCCACGAAATTCCCGGAAACAACCCGATTTGGACAAGCGGAACGGATGGCACCACGTCGGTCCCGCTGTCGACGGGGCATATTTTGCAACCGATGGCCCGTTTTTCCCGACTCGTTAACGAAGATCCTGTACTCGCGGCAGATCCGACCTACGCGGCCAAGGCAACCCAGTACATTCAACGGACCCAGGAGTCGATCGATTATTTTAACGACCTCTATCTCGAAACCGTCACCAATCCAACTCGTTCCTACTACGCTCCAACTCCAACCACGAACGCAACCGATGCGGTAAACACCGACTCAGCCGTCGGCACTTTGCTCCTGGATATGTTTCATGCCACAGGCAACCTCTCCTATCGCAACCTGGCAATGGAACTTGCCCAATCCATAGAGACGAATGCTTTCTACACAACAGACCAGGGCAATCTGGCCTGGTCGTACAAATACAATCAAGGAGCGTCAGACGCCGAAGATGTCTCGCACGCAACGCATGGAGCCAGATTCCTCGCGTCGATGGGCAAAAGCGGCCTGGTGATCAACGCCTTTCAAGGACAAGCTCTCGCCGCCTCGCTTATCGAAGAGGCATTTCAAGCTGGCGGGACCGTTACGGCTGGAATTGACGGTAGCTCCGGAGCCGCACTGGTCCGCACCGGGGGGGATCCTTTTAACTGGTCGTACGGAATGGCGGCGGGACTGATTGACCTGGCCCAGTTTGACTTGAGGATGATCCCTGTCTCCGAGGCAGTTCAATTAGGCATGTATGGAACCGATCCCACAAGTGTCAGTTGGCCCATGCTCAGCATTGCCAATCTCGTGCGCTACGCCCGCGTGCCACAAGAACTCGAAGCAACTCTTAGCGTAAGTGTTGATGGAACCACGTATTCCACTACCAGTCCCATTGTCGCATCACTCCTGACACCTGGCGAAGTTGTGCTCGTCAACGAAAACGACCCCGGCGACATTCACCAGTTAACGCTCAGTTTCGGCGGCAGTGGAAACGAGAAGACCAAAAACTGGCAACTGTCGGCCAGCTTGAATGCTGCAGCCTCCCCGA
>Ga0315336_1006490_pt1 | contig 11930 bp, 8 predicted proteins | sample ASW5metaG_FD_204512 | JGI IMG/M metagenome (GOLD analysis project Ga0315336, IMG submission 204512) | Ammonia-oxidizing marine archaeal communities from Monterey Bay, California, United States - ASW #5 | ecosystem: Environmental > Aquatic > Marine > Intertidal zone | place: USA: California...
CTTTTCCATCGTGCACTGTAAAGGATGCTGGTGTTGACTGGCAAAGTTCATGACTTGCGTCACCTTGGTCTCGGCTACCTCATATGTGTAGACGCCACAAAGTCCGACGCCCTTTTGATGGACATGCAACATGATCTGCGTGGCTTCATCGCGGCCCTTGTTGAAGAACCGTTCCAGAATATAGACGACGAATTCCATCGGCGTGTAATCATCATTTAGAAGTAGGACCCGATAGAGACTCGGCTTTTTGGTCTTGGTGCGAGTCTTCGTGATGATGCCGGTTCCGGAATCATCACGCTTGTCGTCCTTGCCGTCGTCGTCGTTCTGCGACATCCAAATTCCCGACATCGCCTTCACCTGCATATTGCGCCATTCCGGCCCAGCCAATAGCTGACCCGAACCATCCCTGTATAAGCACTGGGACAGGCTATTGTAATGGCATGACAGGGGTCGCCGCAATTCGCAGAAGTCAATTACCCAGAGGGTATTCTGACGATTCGGGCGGCGAAAGGCGACTCGCGCGGACCGATTGAGCACAAAAAAAATCCGGCGTCTCCACCGGATCTTCTTTTTTGGGAGGAGTGTCGTCGAGGCGTTATGACTTAGGCGTCACCGCCTCTTCGACCGGCTTGTAAGCCTCTTTGGCGAGATCCGCATACATCTCGCTCAGCTTGGAAACTTCGGCGACATAGTTGTCGTAAGACTTCTTGGCGAAATTCGACTGAATCTCGACCGCCTGCTCAAGCGACTTGGCGCCAAGCAGCTTCTCAAAGGCATGCGTGCCGTCTTCAAACGTCTTCTTGGAATAATCGGTCATCTCGGTCGCGATAGCCTGGAAGCCCTTATTGACCTCACCGAAGCTCTTGACCGCGAGATCGAAATTCGTCTGGCCCAGTTTTTGAAAATCCTCAAAGCCCTTCATCATTTCCTTAAACCTCTTCTTACCGAATCGTAGCTGGTCGCCCTGGCAAAAATATCTCTATTGCGATGCAGCGTAGATATATGCAGTGCACAATAAATGTCAAATATTTTTTGCAGCGCACAATAAACCAATCCACTCCGGATCGGGGCGCGACATGCTTAACCGCTTGGTAAGGCGCCGAATCTAGGCTTTCCGCCTTCGGACGGCACTCGTCCAGTTTTGTGGCGTAGATCGAACGGCGGGGGAGTGCCGTGCAAAAGAAATCTCGGGCGACCTTGAATCGAATTGGGCGGCTTTGGAGGATCGCGCTCTGCTTGCTGCTGCTCCAGGGCCTTGCCGCAACACTTGAATCAGTGAATGCGCGCGCCAAGTCGCGCTACGCGGCAATGGCGGTAGACGCGCATTCGGGCAAGGTCCTGTTCTCGCGAAACGCCGACGCCCAACGGTATCCCGCCTCGCTCACCAAGATTATGACGCTCTATATGCTGTTCGGCCTAATGGCCAAGGGCAAGGTGAGCCATGACACGGCATTCGTGGTGACGCCCAATGCAGCTGGACAGGCGCCCTCAAAGGTCGGTTTCAAGCCTGGACAGAAAATCCGCGCCATCGATGCCATCCACATCCTGGTGACGAAGTCCGCGAACGACGTAGCCGTGGTGGTGGCAGAGAACATCGCCGGCACCGAGGCCAATTTCGCCCGAATGATGACGCAGAAGGCGCGCGAGATCGGCATGACGCGCACCACCTTCAAGAATGCTTCGGGACTTCCCAATCCGGGTCAGGTAACGACCGCCCGTGACATGATCACGCTGGCGCTTCGGCTGATCCGCGACTACCCGCAATATTACCGCGTCTTCAAGACCAAATATTATCGCTATCGGGGCAAGCGCTACCGCAACCACAACCGGCTGCTCTTCAGCCATAAGGGCACCGACGGCATCAAGACAGGCTACATCCGGGCCTCGGGCTTCAATCTGGTCTCCTCGGTCCGGCAGGGGGACAAGCATGTCGTCGCAGCGGTCTTCGGCGGAAAGTCGGGCAAGAGCCGCAACGCCCATATGCGAAAAATTCTCAATCGCACCATGCGGACCGCGGTGGCTCATTCCGGCACCCAACGTAGCCCGCCCCTCCCCGATCGCAATCCGATCGTGGTGGCGTCCGCGGTTCCGATCAAACCGATCGATCTCGCGTCGTTTTACGCCTATCCAACCAGTGAGAGTTTGGAAAGCGGTGGGATTGGCTCGAAATCTACGGCACCCGGCCCCTTTCACGTTCAGGTCGGCGCCTATTCCAGCCGCGGCGAAGCCTCGGCTATCCTGCAGCGGGTCAAATCCGCCGCCCCCGACCTGTTGGCCGGTCACGAACCAATCACCCAGCCCTACCGGAGGCCAAAGCGCCAGCTATACCGAGCTCGCTTCGCCGGATTTACGAAATCCAGTGCGCGCAGCGCCTGCAGTAAGCTGAAACAGCGCGACATCAACTGCATCATCATGCGCGCGGAGTAGCGCGCCTTAGCCGCCGGTCTCCAGCAGCACGTCCTTGGCCTGATTGATCTTGGCCGCGAGATAGGTCGAGCCGCCCTGATCGGGGTGCAGCTTCTTCATGAGCGCGCGATGGGCGCGGCGCACCTCGTCTTCGGCTGCACCGGGTTGGAGGCCTAGAACTTCGTAGGCCTCGTCAACGCTCATCATCCCGCCGGCGTCGTCCCTGGAACCCGCCCCGCCGGCACCCGCCGTCTCGGCCTGTGGGCCCTGTCTCCATTCAGGCTCGCGCTGGTCGAGATAGGCTTCCAGCAATTGCGCGCTTTGGGGATCGCTTTGCCGGTAGTGGATGGCAAGACCAATCAGGGTCTCCACATCGAGGGCCGATACTTTCTCTCCCGCATGGGCGCCCTTGATGATGGTGCCGTCCATCTGGCCGCTATCATGGTCGAGCAACATCTCCACAAACGCGGTGCGAACTTTTGATTGCTGCCCGGCGCTCTTGTCCGCATGTCCGGAAAAGGGTCCGAAGCCTCCCGGAAACGAGCGTGCAAAAGGTAAGCTTCGACCCAGTAGGGTTGCGCCCACGATGGCGAGCGGCACGGCGAGCCCGAAGCGTCCGGTAACTGCCAAGAGGCCGGCCAAGACGATCGCCGTCCAGCCACCGATCTTGCGGAGCGTCGCGGCCAGGTTCTTGGGATCGGCCGAGACAAAGGCACGGCCCACCAGAATCAGAAAGATGAGAATTGCCAGCCCAAGTAGGAGATACAGCATCGGGCGGTTCGACCGGAAATACCTAGGCTAGCTGCTCGAGCAGCAGCCGCGTCGCGCCCCCTTTGGCGCGGCTCAGATCTTCGAGTGCCTGGCGCCCACCCGCCGCGAATGCGGCCACAGCGGATAGCAGCTCTTGGAGCTGCTTGGCCGAGCCCGCGTCAAACCGGCAATAGGCGCCCCGGGTCAGCCGGGCGATTTCGCGGTATGCAGTCTGCGCGCTCGGGTCATAGCCCTCCTGAAACAGAAATACCGGCACGCCGAGCATCCCAAGCTCTCCGGCGAGCGCCGCCAGATGGTCGATATCCTCTTCCATGCTGTCGCCCACATAGACCACGGCATCGACCTTCTTTTTGTTGCTCTGGGTCTCGGCGTGGGAGAGCACCTTGGCAATCTGCGTGAAGCCGCCCTGGCAGGTGACGCTGGTCATCAGGCGGGCCAGGGCTTCCGGGTCACTGACCCATTTGCTCGCCCTGCATTCACCAAACCCTCGGAAATAAACGAGCTGGACGTCCAGACCGCCGACATCCTTGACGGTCCGGAACATATCGGCCTGAAGCCCCAACGCCATGTCCCATGCGGGCTGGCGGCTCATGGTTGCATCCATGGCGAATAAAAGCCGGCCACGCTCGCCGGCGGGCTTTGCTGGCGTTATCGACTTGACGCGATCGATAAAGGCATCGACCTCGGCGGTGCTCGATTGCGCCTCCGGCAGTTGAGCATCGCCGGATTTGCTGGGTGGTGTTTTGGCTCCAGAGCTCATGGCTTGCGACTCTAGCATAATAGATGGGTTGCGCTCTTCCGGGGCGCAGCGCGGCCCAACCGCCAAGCTATTCGCCGTCATTACGCCTGACACCGAGCGACAGCAGCGCGGCGTTGCCACCGGCCGAAGTAAGGTCGGTCGTGACCGTTTTTTCGTCGGCAAAGCGGGGAAGGTAGTGGGGACCGCCTGCCTTGGGACCTGTTCCCGATAGCCCCACGCCCCCAAACGGCTGAACGCCGACCACCGCGCCAATCTGATTGCGGTTCACGTAGATATTTCCAACGTTCACCCGGTCGGTGATGAAATCAGCGGTAGCCTGGATTCGGGAATGGATGCCCAGCGTGAGACCAAACCCGGTCGCGTTGATGGCGTCGCATACGGACTTGAGGCGGTCCGCCCGATACTGGACAATATGAAGAATCGGACCAAAGACTTCGCGCTTCAGCACGTCGATCGAAGCAATCTCGTAGGCCGCCGGACCCACATAGGTGCCGCCCCGACAATCCTTTGGAACAGCCAAGTCGATCAATTCACGCGCCTCACGCCGCATTCGCTTCTTGTGGGCTTCCAACGTCCGTTGCGCTTCTTGGTCGATCACCGGGCCGATATCGGTCGCGTAGTCCAACGGATCACCGATTCTGAGCTCTTCCATGGCCCCCAGGATCATCGTAAGCATGCGGTCCGCCACATCCTTCTGCAGGAACAGAACCCGCAGCGCCGAACAGCGCTGACCGGCACTGTCGAAAGCGGAACGCAGCACGTCGCGGGTGACCTGCTCGGGGAGTGCGGTTGAGTCCACGATCATGGCGTTGATGCCGCCTGTTTCGGCAATGAAAGGCACGATCGTGCCCTTGCGCGCCGCGAGCCGGCGCTCGATCAGATCCGCCGTTTCATTGGAGCCGGTAAAGGCGACGCCTTGCACCCGCTCATCCTCGATCAGCGCGGCGCCGACCCTGGAACCTGGACCGGTCGCCAGCTGCAGCACGGCTCCCGGCACGCCCGCTTCCTGCATCAGTTGCACGGCAAGAAACGCCGTGATCGGCGTCTGCTCGGCGGGCTTGGCGATGACCGCGTTGCCGGCGGCGAGCGCCGCTGCCACTTGGCCGGTGAAGATCGCAAGCGGGAAGTTCCACGGTGAAATGCAAGCGAACACGCCCCTGCCATGGAGGGAAAGCTGATTGAGCTCGCCAGTTGGTCCCTTGAGCTCTAACGGAGTTTGGAAGGTCCGCCGGGCTTGCGCCGCGTAATAGCGCAAGAAGTCGGTGGCCTCACGCACGTCGCTTAAGGCATTGGGAAGCGTCTTGCCGGCTTCGCGAACCATGACGGCCATCAAGCGGGCCCTGTTCGCCTCGAACAGGTCGGCGGCGCGTTCGAGGATGCCGGCGCGCGCCGCGGCGCCCAAATCGTCCCAATCCTTCGCCGCCCGCGTGGCTTCATTCAGCGCGGTATTCAACAGTTTGTCGTCGGTTTCCCCGCAGCGTCCTACCCGGACCGTCCGGTCGTGGGGCGAGAACACCGGAGAGATATCTTTGCCGCGCCTCACCTTGCCGCCGATGATCGGACCCGCCGAAATCGTTCGGCCCAGCTGTTGGTCGATCTCCGTCAGCAGCGGACCACGCCAATGGGATTCCCAAAGTGGAATGCCGCGGGAGTTCTTGCGATCGGGCTCGAACAGATTCGGCGGGGTCGGGATTTGCGGGTGCGACTTGTCAGCGGCCCCGGCGATGCGCTCCACTGGATCGGCAATAATCTCGGATATTGGCATCTCGTCGTCGGCCAGCCGGTTCACGAAGGACGTGTTGACCCCGTTCTCCAGCAGCCGGCGCACCAGATAGGCGAGCAGGTCCTCATACTCGCCCACCGGCGCATATATCCGGGTGGGCCTGCCAAAGCCCGTCTGCGAGATCACGTCGGCATAGAGCGCCTCGCCCATGCCGTGCAGGCGCTGGAACTCATAGTCCGTGCGCTTGCCCGCCATCACCATGACGGAAGCGATAGTGTGGGCGTTGTGGGTCGCGAATTGCGGGTAGAAGGCGCTCCCTCCCGCCAGCAGTTTTCGAGCACTGGCCAGATAGGACACATCCGTGTTGGCCTTCCGGGTAAAAACCGGATAGCCCTCCAGACCCTGCTCCTGGGCGAATTTGATTTCGCTGTCCCAATAAGCTCCCTTGACCAGACGCACCGGTAACCGCCGTCCGGTTTTCTTGGCCACCGCCGCCAACCAATTAATCACAGCTTCGCCCCGTTTTCCGTAGGCCTGCACCACGAGACCAGGGCCATTCCACCCAAACAGATCTGGTTCGGTCAGGAGATCGGCATAGAGGTCCAAGCTGAGACTCAGCCGGTCCGCCTCCTCCGCATCGATTGCCAAGCCTAGCCAATGGTCTTTGGCCGCCCGCGCGATCGTGAGCAGGCGTTGCCCCAATTCGCGGCGGACCCGTTCCTCCTGTGATGCCTCGTAACGGGGATGCAGCGCAGACAGTTTGATGGAAATGCTGGGACGTTCGAACACCGCCTTATCGTCGCGCTTGGCTGGCTCGCCCACATCCGCCGCCACGACCTCCATCGCGGCCATATAGCGCTCGAAGTAGCGCTCGGCGTCGTGGGCCGTATGGGCGGCCTCACCCAGCATATCGAATGAGAAGCGATATCCCAGCGCCGCATCGTTCTGTGCTGCTTCCAGCGCTTCCGCTATGTCGCTCCCGAGCACGAACTGCTTGCCCATGACGCGCATGGCGTGGCGCATAGCTTCGCGAATCACGGGCTCGCCGCTGCGCGCGATCAAGCGTTTGATAACCGAGCCGACATCCTGATCCTTGGCGCCCTGGAGCGAAATCACCCGCCCCGTAAGCATCAGCCCCCAGGTGGAGGCGTTCACCAGGATCGAGTCGGAGCGGCCGAGATGGCGTTCCCAGTCTCCGGTCAGGATTTTGTCGGCGATCAGCTTATCGGCGGTTTCCGCGTCGGGCACCCGGAGCAATGCCTCTGCGAGGCACATCAGGACGATGCCCTCTTCGTTGCTCAGCCCATACTCGCCAAGGAAGCTGTCGATACCGCCATGTTCGCGACGCCCAGACCGTGCCGCCTTCACCAGCCTGCGCGCGATGTCCCGGACTTTTCTTTTTTCGGACGCGCTCTGACTTGCCTGCTCAATGAGCTTGGAAACAAGATTGGTCTCATCGGCCATATAGCTGGTGGCGATGTGGTGGTGCGGCGGGAGATTGGTGGCCGCGGCCGGTTTGGTCTTCTGCATCCGCATCACTCAAACGTCTCGATTCAACTGCCCGCAAACTCCCAGTCAACGGCTCTCACCCTAGCAGATCGCATGATCCTCCATCCGATTGGCGCGTCCCAACCCCACTGATATGGTCGCGCGGAAAGGAGCCCGCCATGGCCACTCGCCTGCCAACAGTCCGTAAGGTTCGAGCGCTTCGCACCCGGATCGCCGAATGGCGCCGCAAGGGCAACACAGTCGCGTTGGTGCCCACCATGGGCGGACTACATGACGGGCATTTGTCGCTGGCACGGCTGGCAAAAAAACGAGCTGACCGCGCGGTTGTCTCGATCTTTGTGAACCCGACGCAATTTGGGCCGAACGAAGATTTCGCGAATTATCCCCGCGATGTGGCCGGCGACGCCAAGAAACTTGCGCCGATTGGTGCCGACCTAATCTTCGCGCCAGCGGTGGAAGATATGTATCCGGAAGGCTTCGCGACCCATGTCGAGATCAACGGCATAACGGACGTCTTATGCGGCGCTTCGCGGCCGGGACATTTTTCCGGCATGGCGACCGTGGTCAGCAAATTACTGCTGCAATGCCTGCCCGATTTCGCGCTGTTCGGCGAAAAGGATTACCAGCAGCTGCTGGTGATCAAGCGCATGGTGGCCGACCTGAATATTCCGGTGAAGATATTGGGCGGTCCGATCGTCCGTGATAGCGACGGGCTCGCGCTGTCGTCTCGCAACGCATATTTGAGCGCCGAGGAGCGCCGCACCGCGCCCCTGCTCTACCAGACCATCCTTGAGATTGCCGCCGATCTCAGCCGAGGGCGCGCCGTGAACGAGACGATCACGGCGGGACGGGTTCTTCTCGAAGCGGCTGGTTTCAAGGTCGATTATCTCGAAGTGCGGAACGCGGCAACGCTGGAGGCAGCAACCAATCTCCACACGACCAAGGCCAGGGTCTTCGTGGCGGCGTTCCTCGGCCGCACAAGACTGATCGACAACGTACCGCTGCCAAAGCGCGTTTAGATTAGGCAAAGCTCCAGCAGAGCGGAGCGCATTTCAAACGGAATTCTATCCAGGTCGGCCGTGACGCTCGCCAGATCGGGCGGCGCGTCGCTGCCATCGAGATAACGCCAGCCCTGGAATGGCCGGCGGGGCTGCGGTCTGGTCTGAACAAGCTCGCGGTCCATGATGATCTCGCAGCGCTGGACGCCGTCCTGGCAGGCAACGCTGCGAAGCTCGATGATCCGCTGGCGAACCTGTATCGCGCGTTTGACGACCCAGTAGATCGAACCGCCCGCCAGCAGCTCTTCGGCGCGCCGCGGCGCGATTCCGGTGCGGTGCCAGATTTCCCCGGTCCGCCCGGGCACCTCGCGCCCCTCAAATCGCGCGGTTTGAAAAGCGCGCATATGGGCGAGGCCCTCGCATCCCACTGCAAGCTTGACGAGATGAACGGTCATTCGTCTCCCGGTTCAGCCACGATGGCAATGACGGCGCCTTCTTCAACTTGCTCGCCCTCCCGGGCGGGGATCTCCTGGATCACCCCCTCCACTGCCGCGTGCAACACGTGTTCCATCTTCATCGCCTCGATAACGGCAAGCCGGTCGCCGTCGGCGACTCGCTCACCTTGCGAAACGTAAATCTTGGCGACCCGTCCAGGCAATGGGCTGCGGGCGGTTCCGCCGCCGCCATCCACATCAAATTCGGAGGCCGAAGCGTCGGGAAAGCGTATCTCGGCTTGGTCCAGGGCGGTCAGCACGATGACCGCCTCCCCCACCTCGACGATATCTGCCACTTCTTCCGGAGGACGGGATCCGGTAGCGCCATCCTCCTCGAACCGTATTTGCGGCTTGCCCGCATTCCAGGCGACATCGACCTCTGTCGGCTCACCATCGACCAAAACCTTGTATCGGCGGCCCTGTGGTCCCGAGAGGGCGAAGCTGTCGGCGGTGCTCCAAGGCGAATGCGCCTCGTCGGAGAACCGCATACGCCTTGCTTCGCGCGCCTGTTCGCGCCCTTGCAGCAGAGCTTCGATGCCGCGAGCGATTGCCGCCTTCCCGATCGAGGCTTTGGTCAAAGCCCTGATATGCCGTTCGACAAAGCCCGTATCGTAACGGCCGCGCTCGATTTCCTTGCGGCTGGTCACCGCGTGCAGCAAAGCAAGATTCGTCTTGGGCCCCGCGATTTTGGTTGCTTCGAGGGCAGTACCCAGACGTTCCAGCGCCACCGCCCGCGTTTCACCATGGGCGATTATCTTGGCGATCAGAGAATCGTAGAATGGCGAGATGACGTCATCGGCCCGGAAGCCCGTATCGATGCGGATGCCCGGACCCTTCGGCCACTGGAGGGCGTAGAGAGCCGATGACGAGGGCTGAAAGCCGTGGGCCGGGTCCTCGGCGTAAAGCCGGGCCTCGATGGCGTGGCCCCGCAACGGAATCTTGTTCTGACTCCTTGGCAAGCGTTTCCCCGCCGCCACGCGAAGCTGCCATTCGACCAAGTCGAAGCCGGTAATCGCTTCGGTGACCGGGTGCTCGACCTGCAAGCGGGTGTTCATCTCCAGGAAGAAGTAATCGCTCTCATCGCTCAGCTGGTCGCCCGCCACCAAAAACTCCACCGTGCCGGCGCCGACATAGCCAACCGCCTTGGCGGCTCTTACGGCGGCCTCGCCGATCCGCGCGCGCAGCCCTTCCGGCATGGCAGGCGCCGGGGCCTCCTCGATGATTTTCTGGTGGCGGCGTTGCAGGGAACAATCGCGCTCGAAGAGATGCACCGTATTGCCGGCGGCGTCGGCCATGATCTGAATCTCGATATGGCGGGCGGGCTTCAGATATCTTTCCAGCATCAGGCGCCCATCCCCGAATGCGGCCTTGGCCTCACGCCGGGCGCTTTCGATTGCCTGATCGAGGTCCTGAGCGCTTTCGGCCAGCCGCATGCCGCGGCCACCGCCGCCCGCCACCGCCTTGATCATGAGCGGAAAGCCGACTTTCTCCGCCTCCCGGATCAACCGGGCCGTTCCCTGCTGCTTGCCGCTATAGCCCGGGACCACCGGCACCCGGGCTGCCAGCATCAGCGCCTTGGCTTCATCTTTCACGCCCATCGAGCTGATGGCACCGGGTGGCGGGCCGACGAATACGACGCCTGCGTCGGTGCAGGCCTGGGCAAAATCGGCGCTCTCCGAAAGGAAGCCATAGCCCGGGTGGAGGGCATCGGCCCCGCTCTCCGTTGCGACTTCGAGGATCCGGGCGCCGTTCAAATAGCTTTGATCGGCGGGGGATGGGCCGATCGGGTAGGCGTCATCCGCCATGTCCACATGCAGAGACAAACGGTCAGCTTCGGAATAGACCGCGATCGTGCGCAGGCCCATTTGCTTGGCGGTGCGAATAACCCGGCAGGCGATCTCGCCGCGATTGGCAATGAGGAGGCTCTTGAACATCGGCCCCTTATGTCACCGGCCCGGGTGAAAGGGCAACGGTTGGCTCAATGCGCGGCAAATTGAAACAACTTGATTCTGTTCTGGCTGGGCGGTCGGGCAGGAATGGATTACCAAGCGACCCATGCATGTGCTGCTGAGAGGAACCATTGGACAACGGATCCGCCTGGTCTCGGGCCTGATCCTGTTCGCCTTCGCGCTGACGCACTTTTTGAACCACGCGGTCGGTCTGTTCAGCGTCGAGGCCATGCTGGAAGTGCAGCAGTGGCGGACCACCGTGACAAGGTCCCCGCTGGTCCACATCATCATTGGCACTGCCTTGCTATTGCATATGGGGTTTGCGTTGGCGAGACTCGCGGGCCGCTCCACGCTGCGGATGCCGCCCTGGGAGCTCGTCCAGATTATTCTCGGGATGTCGATCCCCCTCCTGCTGTTCCCCCACATGGCCGCCACCACGCTCGCCAATGAGCTGTTCAATGTGAAGGACAGCTATGCCTATGAGCTGGTGCAGCTATGGCCGAATATCGCCCTGCAGCAGTCGCTCCTGCTGGTGATCGTATGGGTGCATAGCTGCATCGGATTGCATTTCTGGCTCCGGCTGACGGACTGGTATCAGCGCGCCTTTCCACTGCTCTTCGCACTTGCGGTACTGATCCCCTGCGCCGCGCTGGCGGGCTTCATGGTCGCGGGAAAAGCGGTGACGGCCGCGGTTGCGGACCCGCTGGTGATGGACGAACTGCGGCAGCAGACCAATTGGCCAAGCGATCAAGAGATTTCGATCCTGAAGGGCTACAGCGCGCAGGCCATAAATGCGTTCTACCTTGCGCTGGCGGCGGTCCTGTTGATGATCCTCGGGCGCTGGATTGCGAGGCGGTTTTCATCAAAGGTTTCAATCTCTTACGTGCCCGATCCAACAGTCCGCGCGAATCCAGGTCCGACGCTGCTCGAAATCAGCCGGGCCCAGGGCATTCCGCACCTGTCGGTTTGCGGTGGCCGGGCACGTTGCTCAACCTGCCGCGTCGAGATCATCGAGGGTGCTGATAGTTTACCGCCAGCCCAGGCCGCGGAAGCCAGGACGCTTGCCAGCATCGCCGCCGGACCCCGCGTGCGATTGGCCTGTCAGGTGAGACCCGCTGCACCTGTCACCGTCAACCTCCTACTGCAGCCGGAACCAAGAGCGAGAGGCGGGTCGGACCAGGGCGTCGAGCAGACATTGGCGGTGCTGTTTCTCGATGCCCGCGATTTTACCAGCTGGAGCCAGGACAAGTTGCCCTATGACGTGGTTTTCATCCTAAACCGCCTGTTCAACGCGGCCGGCCAAGCAATCGAAACCCATGG
>Ga0315336_1006492_pt1 | contig 11926 bp, 10 predicted proteins | sample ASW5metaG_FD_204512 | JGI IMG/M metagenome (GOLD analysis project Ga0315336, IMG submission 204512) | Ammonia-oxidizing marine archaeal communities from Monterey Bay, California, United States - ASW #5 | ecosystem: Environmental > Aquatic > Marine > Intertidal zone | place: USA: California...
AAGAGGTTAGGGTGACGGGGTGTTCAACAACGCGCCGCATTGGAATGCGATACGCGGATTTTGATACGATCCCCGTCGCTGTGGGGACGTAGCTCAGTTGGGAGAGCGCCTGTCTGGCAGACAGGAGGTCGACGGTTCGATCCCGTTCGTCTCCACCATAGTAAGAATCCTTAGGCCAACAGCTTGCGAAACTAGGCTGTTGGCCTTTCTGCATGTGTCCCTCCCGAAAACTCGTACTTCTTGCAGCATCACGATTTAGCGCAACAGGTCGTAGAGGCCTTACCGTGAGACACCGCAACCAAATACCTATTTCGAGATCGCGATGGAATAGATGGAAACTGGTTCAAGGCGCGAGTGAGGAATATGGGATTCGAGGAGGTTCTGAGTGCTCCGTGCAGTCCATGGCAGAATTCGAATTCTGAGCGGCTCAGTGGCAGCATACGCAGAGAATGTCTTGATCGGGTTATTGTCTTCAGCGAAAGACATCTTCATCGGCTTCTGACCGACAATTTTGATTGCTACAATCGCTTCTGCGTCCATCGGTCACTGGTACCAGAGAGCGGCATAATGTTTATAAACGAAAGCGGATTAGTTTGAGGGACAGACAGTCAATTTCGAATACCTCCTCCCACTCGAACAAAATTGAACAGATTCAAAATCGCATTGAGCGACCGATCATTTTGATCCCCATAGGCAAGGAAGTGAATCGATGATAGATACCAGTAGCAAGCATATGCGGTGGGAGTTCGGCAGCGTGGAGTGGGTCGAGTACGCCGCTGGACTGGGCGTTTCACTGTTTGAAAGTTCTGGTCTGGATCTCAGCCCGCACGAGTGGGGCTTCAGCGAGGAGTACACCCACATTCCGGATCGTTTGTTAGCCGGACGGGAGAAGGCGGGCTATCAATTGATGATCCACAACGGTCAGGTCAGCGGCGGTACGACGCTGTCGAACGAGTGCTTGGCCTTACCCGGGTTTCACGTATCAATCGATTGGGCACTCATAGCACACTCCTCCTATTTTCCGTTTAATGTCGAGGGCCGGCAACAGCGGGTTGCCGATCATGCTGCCCTGAGAGGAGATCTGGAAGCGGCCGGCGTGTCCTATGTGTGGAATAGGCCAGGATACGCTCGGAAGGAAATTCATGGAGAACTCGGTGGAGCGACAGTGGTCGAGGGACAACCCGAGTGCCCGGCCTGCGGATCTACCGGTCATGAGCGAGCGGGATGTCCGGTATGGCCGCCTGGTATCGGGGAAGTGCTGGGGCTAAATAAAGACAAGACAAAACGGCTGCTGCGGTCGCCGGAATTGGAAGGATTGCCCGAAACGGAATGGGGTGTGCCAATCTTTGCAGCGATGACGGACGAACAGAAAGCGCGCTTCATCCCGCTCCTGAGCTAGTTCGTCTATATCGGATTGTGGAGATGACAGGCTACAATTCTTCCGTCTTCAGCGGACTGTAATTGGGGCTCGATCTTAGAGCACTCGTCGCGTATTTTCGGACAGCGGGTATGAAATCGGCACCCGGAAGGCGTGTTCTGGGGACTGGGGACTTCGCCAACGATGAGTTGTTGGGAGCGCTCCGCCTCGATGGAGGGATCGGGTACGGGTATCGCCGCCATGAGCGCTTCGGTGTAGGGATGCTTGGGGTCCCTAAAGAGCTCCTGACTATCCGCAACTTCAGCGATCTTGCCCAAGTACATGACCGCAATACGGTCACAAATATGGCGTACAACGGAGAGGTCGTGGGCAATGAAGAGATAGGTGAGCCCAAGCTTCTCTTGCAGATCGCTAAAGAGATTAAGGACCTGGGCCTGAATGGATACATCGAGGGCAGAGACCGCCTCGTCACAGATAATGAGACTAGGCTCAAGCGCAAGCGCTCGCGCAATTCCAATACGCTGTCGTTGGCCACCGGAGAATTCGTGCGGGTACCGATCAGCCATATCGGGCAACAGACCGACCAAGTCCATCAATTCTTCGACGCGATTTCGATATTCCAACCGGGTCCCCGCCAGACGATGGACGACCAAGGGTTCGCCAATGATGTCACGCACTTTCATGCGAGGATTGAGCGAGCCGAACGGGTCCTGGTAGACCATCTGCATCTGTCGACGGATGGGGCGCAGCTTTTTCTGGTCGTAGTCGGTGATGTCTTCGCCTTCGAAAATGATGTGGCCTGCGGTTACTTGCAGCATGCGAAGGACGGCCATTGCGGTGGTCGATTTGCCGCATCCGCTCTCTCCAACCAGTCCGAATGTTTCGCCGCGATTGAGCTCAAACGAGACGCCGTCGACGGCGCGGATGGCTCCCACCTGTTTTGGAAACACGACACCTTTGGTGACGGGGAAATGGATCGCGAGGTTTTCAACGCGGAGGAGTACGTCGGATTCGGGTGTCATCATATTATTCATATCCAAAGCACGCGCTGGAGTGGTTGGATGCAACCGTTTCGAGCATCGGTCGGTCGACTTTGCACTGGTCAGAGACATGCGGGCAGCGTGGAGAAAACGCGCATCCCGCGGGAAGTTGTGCGAGGTCGGGTGGCTGACCGTTGATGGGGCGAAGTCGTGTGCCGGTATCGTCATCGAGTCGAGGAACGGAAGCGAGCAAGCCTTTGGTGTAGGGATGACTTGGATTACGGTATAGGTCGGTGGCCGAAGCAGTCTCGACGATTCGGCCGCCATACATGACGGCCACGCGATCGGCATAGCGCGCCACGACCCCTAAGTCGTGAGTGATGAGAAGGAGCGCCGAATCCATCTCTCGAGTCAGGTCCTTCAGCAGGGCCAGGATTTGAGACTGTACAGTCACGTCGAGGGCGGTCGTTGGCTCGTCGGCGATGATGAGCTTGGGCTCGCAGGCCAAGGCCATGGCAATCATCACCCGTTGTCGCATGCCTCCGGAAAATTCGTGGGGATAGGCGTTCAGCCGGCTGGCGGGATCAGGAATGGCGACTTTGGCGAGCAGTTTCGTCGCTTCGTCGAGTGCCTGCTTCTTTGACATGCCGCGGTGGAGCCGAAAAGGCTCGGCGACCTGTTTGCCGATGGTCAGCACGGGATTTAAAGACGACATAGGTTCCTGAAAAATCATGCCGATGCGATTGCCGCGAATGGCCCGCACGCTACGGCGATTCAACGTCAGTATATTTTGCCCCTCGAATACGATGCTGCCCTGATCAATCTTCCCGGGATCCGGTATCAGCCCGAGCAACGACAGGGCCATGATGCTTTTTCCCGACCCGCTTTCTCCCACGACGGCCAGCGTTTCGCCAGCTTCGATTTCGAGCGACACGGCATTTACTGCACGCACCAATCCTCGATCAGTGGGGAAAGACACTGAGACGTCAGTCAGGCTGAGCAGCGGCTGAAGTTCATTCAAACCCCATCTCCTTTTTCATCTCTTGGTCGATCCAAATTCGGGCGTAGACCGGGGCCGGCCGTTGGCCGCCGACGCGAAGTTCTCCATTGTAGTTTTTCACCCACGGCCACCAAGCGCTGTATTGGTACTCGATAGGCATCCAGATGTGGGGCGCCAGATCGAGCAAGTCCTCGGTTAGGGCTTTGACTTTCCGTTGCCGTGTCTCTTCGTCGCGGATGCCATGGACTTCTAGGATGCGGGCATCGATTTCGGGGTCGGAGAATTTCGCCATGTTCCAGGTCTGCCCGGTGAGGAAGCTGGCACGGACTGCGGTGGTGGGCGTCGAGTGTCCGCTGAGTCCGAAATAGCCCGGACCGTTCGTGTGCGTCGTCATGGCGGAGATATACGCCGCATATTCCAGCGGTTGTACTTTTACGGTCACGCCCACCTTCGCTAGATAGTCGACGATAAGTGGGATCAAATCCATGCCAATCGTGTCTATTGCGCTCACTTGGGTGGTAAAGGTAAAGCCGTCCGGATAGCCGGCCTCCGAGAGTAGCACTTTCGCTTTTTCAGGATCGTAGGCAAACAATTCTTGTACGGATGGCCGCATATTCTCCAGGGGCTCGTAGTATTCCGTGAAATCCGGTGTCTGTGGAAACGCATAGATCTCGGCGTTGCCTCCGAAATAGTGGTCGACAATTTCTTGGTGATTGATCGCCATATTCAGTGCACGGCGGACTCGGACATCATCAAACGGTTCCTGGTCGCATCGCAATGCGATAAACCGGCCGCTGGTTCCCATCCATCGCGACCATTTCAACTCGGGCGTTGTTTCGCGTAGGTGCTTGACCGAGATCCAGTCTATGGTTTCAAGAAAGTCGAGCTGGCCTGTACGCAGCGCAGTGAGTCGTGTGGCCTTATCTTTAATGGTGTAATAGACGGCCCTTTCGACGAAGGGGATTTCGTATCGTTTCCCATTGAGCAGCTCGCGGTCCCAATAATCGGGCGTCCGCACATAGGTTTGCGAAGCACCATCGACGTGATCCACGAGTTGGAATGGGCCGCTGCCGACCGCGTTGCGCCAGTCTTTGATGTCGACATGTTCATATTCTCTAGGGATGATGCCGGAGTAATAGCCGTAGCCGAATCGGTATTTCCATTCTACATTGAACTTGTTGAATTCAAACACGACCGTGTGATCGTCACGGGCGAATACACGGTCGATATGATCGAAAAAGCTTGGAATCTTCTTGGGACTTTGCGCTTGACGGTTGTACGAAAACACGACGTCGTTGGCGGTGAGTTCGCGGCGCTTCATGACGCCCGGTTTATCCGGAAACATGATGCCGTGCCTCAGGTGAATCACGACTGTTAATGGATCTTCCCATTCCCAAGACTCGGCGAGTTCGCCGCGAACGGCATCTTCCGGCAAATAGCCTTGCAAGGTGTACGCATGAGAACCGCCCTTTCGGACACTCTTCTCGAGGTCACCGGTGAAGAGCTGCTCGAAATACATGCCGGCGTCCAGGTTCTGTTTCCAGTTCCAGTCGGCGGGGTCCCAGGACAAAGCCGGTACGCCTATCCCGACATGCCCGACGTTCAACGTGCCACCGTATTGCGGTTCCTCAGGCGGTGGCGGCTCATAGGGAGGCACCATGTACTGACTCTCGTGATTCGCACCGGGCATAGCGGCATAGCTTAAAATCAAAAAAAGGCCGTAAAGCGCAATGACGGACGCAAGTGTTGCGAAAATCGTTTTCATCGCAATACCCGTGCCTTTGGTTTGAACAAACGGCGTAGAGTGGGAATGTCACTCAAAGCCCATCTCCCGCTTCATGATCCCGTCGATCCAAATGCGTGCATAGATGGGACCGGGCCGTTGAGCACCCGCGCGCAGTTCGCCGTTGTAGTTCTTTACCCAGGGCCACCAGGCACTGAACACGTGCTCCACCGGTAACCAGATCCCCGTCGCAAGATCGAGGAGCTCGGCGCTCAATTCTTTGATCTTTTGCTGACGTGAATCATCGTCGCGTGTTCGAAGTATATCCAGGATGCGCGCGTCCGTATCCGGATCGGAAAAGGCAAACATATTCCATGTTTGACCGGTCATGAAATTCTTGCGGAGGGTCGTTGTAGGATTGACATGGCCGGTGGCGGCAAAGTAGCCGGGGCCGTGGGTTTGGGTCGTCATGGCCGACAAGTACGACGCATATTCCATCGGCTGAATTTCCATCGTCACGCCGATTTCGGCGAGGTAGTCGACGATAAGCGGGATGAGGTCCATATTTATCGGGTCGACGGCGTTGACCTGCGTGACAAAAGAGAATCCGTCTGGATAACCGGCTTCAGCGAGGAGTTGTTTCGCTTTCTCTGGGTTGTACGAGAATAGTTCTTGCACAGAGTCGGGCATCTCCTCCAAGGGGGTGTAGTACCCGACAAATGCAGGCTTATGTGGAAAGCAAAATAACTCGGCGTGTCCACTGTAGTAGACGTCGACGATCTCGCGTTGATTGACGGCTAGGTTTAGCGCCCGGCGTACACGTACGTCGTCGAAAGGAGCCTGATCGCATCGCATCGCAATGAATCGGGCATTCGTACCCAACCAGCGCGACCACTTCAATTCGGGCGTCGTTTCTCTTAAGTGAACGGCGGATATCCAGTCGATGGCCTCTAAGATATCGAGTTGGGCGGTGCGCAGCGCCGTTAGCCATGTCGCCTTGTCTTTAATCGTACGAATGATGAGGGTGTCGATGAATGGGATTTCATAACGCACTCCATTGAGCGTTTCACGATCCCAGTAGTCGTGTGACTTCTCATACGTTTGGGAAGAGCCCTCGACGAAGTCCACTAATTGAAGCGGTCCGCTGCCGACCGCGTTGCGCCAGTCTTTGACGTCGACGTGTTTCAGTTCGCGCGGCAGAATCCCGGAGTAGTAGCCGTAGCCAAATCGATAGTCCCATTCCGCATTGAATTCGTTGAATTTGAAAACGACCGTATGATCGTCTCGGGCGGTGACGCTGTTGATGTGGTCGAAGTAGGTTGGAATGAGTTTCGGACTGGCGGCTTGGCGCTGATAGGAAAAAACGACATCAGCGGCGGTGAGCTCACGACGTTTCATGATGCCGGGTTTGTCCGGAAACATGATTCCCTGCCGTAATTGCATGACGATGGTCAGCGGGTCCTCCCACTCGTAGGTTTCCACAAGTTCGCCACGTACCGCATCGGAAGGAAGATAGGCCTGCATCGTGTAAGGATACGGACCACCCTTCTTCGTACTCTTGTCGAGGTCGGCGGCGAAGAGTTGCTCGACGTACATTCCTGTATCCAGATTTTGTTTCCAATTCCAATCGGCCGGGTCCCATGACAATGCGGGTATTGATATGGCGACATGCCCGACGTTCAGCGTGCCACCGTATTGCGGTTCCTCGGGCGGTGGCGGATCGTAAGGAGGTATCGTGATCGGTCCATGATCACCACCGCCCAAGCCACCGGGCCGGCCCGCGAAACTGAGCAGCAGGAAGAAGACATAGAGTGCGGCCATGGCGAGTGCAGTTGCGAATGCGGTTCTCATCGGAGTCCTCGCATTCGAGGATCGAGCAGATCGCGCAAGGCATCGCCAAAGATGTTGACGGAAAATACGACGACTGTCAGACACAGTCCGGGGGCCAAGGCGAGCCATGGCCCCACGTACATGTAGGCGCGACCGGATCCAGCGAGCATACCCCCCCATGTCGGTTGCGGAGGTGGTACGCCTAACCCCAGAAAAGAGAGGCCGGCCTCGGCGAGAATGACTGCGCCGACGCGCGTGGTGAAGAGCACGATCACGACCGGCATGATGTTGGGCAAAACGTGCCGGATCAATGTGTGAGCGGTTCCCGCGCCGATCGACCGCGCTGCGTGGACGTACATGTGCTCCCGTACGGAGATTACCGCCCCGCGAACGATTCGTGAACCGGCGATTCCGTATTGCAGACCGAGAATCACGACGATTTGCGGAAGTCCGGGGCCAGTAACGGAGATGACGACAATGAGCAGTACGAGTCCTGGAAAGGTCATCCAAGCATCAACCATGCGTTGGATAACCAAATCCACCCATCCCTTGAAATAGCCGGAAAGGACGCCAAGAATAACCGAAACGACCGTAGCCAATGCCGCCGCCGCGAACCCGACGATCATGGATAGTTGCCCGCCGATGAGAACCCTTGAAAGCACATCACGCCCTACGTAGTCGGTTCCCATGGGGTATTCCAGGGACGGTGCGGCGAGCCGATTCAAGACGTTGGTGTCGTTTGCGCCGTAGGGCGCTAGAACGTTCGCGAAGATTCCGCACAACAAAAACGCAACGAAGATTGTGCCCCCGGCAGCCCCCAGGGGTTTATCTCGAAAGATGCGAACAATGAGATCGACGAGCGGATTTCTCGTTGATTGGAGCTTTGGGATTGTCACTGACGACGCCGTGCTCACGTGTGCCTCACTCTTGGATCGAGCCAGCCATAGCTCAGGTCGACAATCAAGTTGATCAGCAGCACGCTAATACCTACCACCAGGAAGACGCCAGATACGACCGGGTAATCCCGTTGAAACACACCTTCCAGCAGCATGAGTCCAACGCCGGGGATCACAAAGATTTGTTCCATGATCACCGCACCACCAATCAACATGGGGGCTTGTAGCCCGACCAATGTAACGATCGGAATCAGGCCATTTCGCAGCGCGTGTTGCACTACGAGCCGAACCTCCCCCAAACCCTTCGCCCGCGCCGTGCGGATGTAGTCCTGGCGCATTACCTCCAGCATCATGGTGCGCGTCATCCGCATGGTGACGGCCGACAGCGACAGCCCCAGTAGAATTGCGGGCACCAGCATGTGCTCCAAGTTTTTGATTGGCGATTCGAAAAAAGGCGTGTATTCGATGTTGGGTGCCCAACGCCACCACACCGCGGGAAAGACCATCACAAGCGTCCCCATCCAGAAACCCGGAACCGCCAACATCACGAGCGAGAACGAACGTGCTACATAGTCGCCCAACGTGTCCTGTCGCATAGCCGAGTAGACGCCAATCGGTATAGCCACGGATAACGCAACCAATAACGCGAGAAGACCGAGTTCGAACGAGATCGGCAACCGAGCCGCGAGCTGCTCGGTCACTTCAGTGTTCCGCCACAACGATCGTCCGAGATCGCCTCGACAGGCATCTCCCAACCAACGAAAGTACTGGATCAATATCGGTTGATCGAGACCGAGCGCAGCTTCGACGGCTGCACGATCCTGCCCGGTGGAAATGTCGTTCTGCGACATCATCAGATCGACAACATCCCCCGGAATAAGCCGAATGGAACAAAAAACCATGATGCTCACGAAGAACATCGTCGGGATGAGCGCCGAGAGGCGACGTATGATGTAGTCTTGCATAAGGAACCAATATTCCGGGTCCCACCACAATAGGTGGTGAATTTCTCAACAGATTGACAGACTTGATCACAGGACCCGAACAAATCAACTCGGTACGAAGACTCTCGGTTTAAATACGCTGGCGTGGGATTATTATTCGGCTTCGGCCCCAACAAGCGAAAGTTCGTGGTCCGATTGCGCAAGTCGAGCGCTCTCGTTCAACAAGTCCTCCTCTCGCGACAGAGAGTTCCGCTCAAACCGCGAAGATAATCGCCCCAAAAATAAGTCGCAGAGCGTGCCGGGTAATGGTCCGAAATGACTCAATAACTTGTGCGATCCAGCGATAAATTGGCAATAGAATTTCGCTCGTAGTGTACGTAATGCAAACAACTTACGGTCGCATTACATCTGGAATAAAGCGTCCGGCAGACAGGAGGTCGACGGTTCGATCCCGATCGTCTCCACCATTTCTAACTCTGACTGGCACCTGTGTTTAGGGTGCCCCGGCTTTGGTCAGCGCGGCCATAACCCGGAAATGAAAAATGGAAGTACTACCCTTTTGCTCAAGAAGGGGATCGTGCGATCGCCAAGCTCTGCCTTCACAAGCACACTGGTCAAGCCTACGTCCAGGCTCTCGAACGTCCACACCGCTCTTCGAGAAACCAATCGTCTTTATGGAGTATGGCTCGCGACCGAATTTGGCCCCCTTGCGTCCTAGGCGGTTATCGCGAAGTGGATCGATGACGGAAAATCGCTTTCGACGATAAAGCAGTACTCCGGGCACGTAAAGACCGCTTTCGCGCGGGCTGTGTCGAAAGAAGTGGTCAAAGTCGCCATTGACAGACTTGTGTCAATGTCACTTTTTCCCGCAAATCCAGTGTAAGTACTCGGGATAAAGGCCTCAACCGGTGCCGACAAGGAGGAATTCGATGCTTACACCCGTAAATATGGAAAGTACAGTAGCGGCTTATGTACAGATTGAGAATCACGTTCGATATTTGATCTCCGCAGGCGTTTTGAAGGAAGGAGACCTACTGCCTTCCGTCCGCGTCGCGGCCGGTAAATGTGGTGTCAACGCGAATACCGTGACGAAAGCGTATCGAGATCTCGAATTGATGAACATTGTCCAAACGCGTCGTGGCGTAGGCGTGACCGTAGCTCCGGGCGGAGAGAAGCTCTCGAAAGAGTTCGTGCGGAACAGTATGCCACAGAAAATCTTCGAGGCCACGCGTGAAGCTGCGGCCGCCGGATTCACCCTGGCGGACATCCAAAAGATCGTAAAAGAGTCCAAAGGTGTCGATTGTGGCCCGTATGACGCCGCGCCAGATACGGTTCTGAAGCTGGCTCGATCGCTCAACTGAAATTAGTTAGTTCGCGCAGAGCTCGGGGAGACCGCTGGCATGTCGTAGCTGAATACCGGTACGTCTCGCCACATGAAGAGCATTGTAGGAATCCCTGTAGCCACCGCTTCGAATTTGCTTCAGCGAATACTGTGTGAAAAGTTCGTAGTGCGACGTTTGGCCGATAGTCTTGTCCTCGTTCTTTGTTAGTTTGATGTTCAAGAAGTCTTGGCCTTCCGGAGAGAACAGCTCTCGGATGATCGGTTTGTCTTCCGGCTTGATGTAGTTTGGCGGGAAGAAAACGCCCACTGCCGCCAATGCATCTATAAACGACTGCACCGGCGCCGGAATTTCAGCGCTTTCGGACACGAGACAAAATTCCATAGTCGTGCCAAGTTCCTTGAGGTCTGATTCGTGTTCGCTATATATGTCACGGATCGCTTGTTTGTTGGCGGCACTCACGCACGGTCGCTTGTCTTCAGGTGAATCGTGCGACTCGACCATAAATGGCAAACGTGCAATCGCGAACTCGGCGACTTTCCACAACGGGTCTCGGTAGAGCTGTTGGAACGTCAATGGTTCGAGATTCGGCGTCTTCTCGTCGGAGTACTGCATGTCGAGTGCAACGATGCAGGTGTTCGAATCGGTATAGTCTTGCGGGTACTTAGCCAATTGTTGATCTCCTATTAGTCGCAGGTATCGCTTGCAGCGCTGCATGGATTGGTAGAGGGATCTGGGGGGAGTTTCGGGTCCACCGGTCGACAGTCATCAGTAGGACTGCCTTCCTTGCAAAGGCTATCGTGACAGCAATTCCCGTTCGGATCTTCAGGCATCATTCGCTCATCTCCCATTGAGTTTCATCAGTTCACCATTATTATTCACTGCGTACAACTCGCTCTCGTCGCGATCATATCCCATTCCCACAACCTCGCCTGAGAAAAAACTGTAATTAATCAGCTCGGAACCCGATGAAAGATCCCAAGCGTACAATGCCTTGTCGTAGCCGCTGGCGTAGATTCGATTATTCTTGTCGTCGACAACGAATCCACGTAGTCGCTCGCGGCGCTTTTGAATGACTTGACGCACTGACCGATTGGCCACACTAAATTCAACGATACTGGTCTTTACCCCAGCGCTGAATAGTGTTCCGGAATCGGGGCTGAATTCAAGGTGTGAAACCTTGCCTTCGTGATCGTGATGAGCGGCTTTCGGCTTGAGCTGACTCAACTGCCAAATCAGAACATCCCCTGATGCCAATCCGAGGGCCAGCATTTCCCCGGTTGAATCGAAAGCCAGAGACAAAACAGAGTCGAGGTTAGTATGCGAAGCGACAAGCCTGCTTCCGTCAGAACGCCAAACATTTACCGATCCATCCCGCGTCGCACTTGCCACGCGATGACCATCATCACTGATCGTCAAAACGTCGATTCGGCTTCTGTGACCTTGGTCGATGTCGGTTCGCGTAAACTCTGGAAGGTCGACCACGGCGATAGAATAAGGGTTCGACGCAATAGCGACTCGTTCCCCATTGGCGCTCAAATCCGCCATCGCAGAACGAAGTTCCATCTCCGCCGCAATGAATCCTTCAACGTTGCCGGTTTGCAGGTTGAAGACCCGCACAGCGTTTTCGTCAATTACAATCCCGCGATTTGCTTGAATAGCAAAGTCCGCTCCAACAGCGTTTTCGGCAATCACCCCCGTCGTTTCTTGGCTATTGAGTTGGTCGATATCCCAGATTCGAACCGTGCTGTCGGCACACGATGTGACTAGGATTTTTCCATCTAATGATGCGTGCACTTCACGGACCCAGCCAGAGTTTCCCATTAGTGCTCGGG
>Ga0315336_1006495_pt1 | contig 11920 bp, 15 predicted proteins | sample ASW5metaG_FD_204512 | JGI IMG/M metagenome (GOLD analysis project Ga0315336, IMG submission 204512) | Ammonia-oxidizing marine archaeal communities from Monterey Bay, California, United States - ASW #5 | ecosystem: Environmental > Aquatic > Marine > Intertidal zone | place: USA: California...
GCCGAAACGCCTTTTGAGTGAACAGAAATCCTGTTGGGTGGATCAAGTGAACTTTGATATCCAAACAAGCGCCGAGCCGCATAAGTGTGCCAGCGTTTTGTGGAATGTCAGGCTGATAAAGAGCAAGAGAGATGGTCAATTGAAGCGTCTTTTTGCTGTGAGGTTGTCCTGGTCAAGAAACCAATTCAGGGCGGCTTGTCGAGGAAAAACTTCTCAAACTTGAATTTGATATGCGCTTTGGTTGCGTATTGTGCGCGCAGATATAGGAAAAGGGTGGTTCGTTTTCTAGGGTATTGTGTCGCAGTTTTCGTGAGTTAGACGTCCAAAGGCTAGACAATCGCTTTATAGAGTGCAAAAAGAACTCGATTTCCGCTTCATCTGTTTCAGATGGGGGTGATTCTGCTATCTGTCGAATGGATAGCGTATCGGAGCGGATAAACGATCTTAGGTAGGGATCTTAGACCTTGGCTACACAAAGCACATCAGAACCGAACAGAAGAGATTTTCTCTATATTGCAACGGGCGCCGTAGGCGCGGTAGGCGTTGGCGCCGTCGCGTGGCCGCTAGTTGATCAAATGAACCCAGATGCCTCAACATTGGCATTGGCTTCAATTGAGCTAGATATTTCTTCAATCGAAGTTGGGCAATCCGTCACTGTTAAGTGGCGCGGTAAACCTGTTTTTGTCCGTCGTAGGACATCAAGTGAAATTGAAGAGGCGAAAGCTGTGCCGCTGGAGGATCTTAAAGATCCAGCGTCAGATGCTGAACGCGTCAAAGAAGGCCACGAAGAGTGGTTGGTCATGATTGGTGTGTGTACACACCTTGGCTGTATCCCAGTTGGTGAAGCAGGCGACTATAAAGGCTGGTTCTGTCCATGCCACGGTTCGCACTATGATACTGCTGGCCGTATTCGTAAGGGCCCTGCGCCTGAAAACCTTATCGTACCAGAATATGATTTCTTGTCCGATACAGTGATCAAAATCGGTTAAGGGGCAGATTGATGGCACATAAAAGCAATTACAAGCCAAACACGGGTTTTGAAAAATGGATGGACGAACGTCTTCCCATTATCCGTCTTGGTTATGATTCATTTGTCGACTTCCCGTCGCCAAAGAACTTGAACTACTGGTGGACGTTTGGTGCGATCTTGGCGATCTTCTTGGTCATCCAAATCGTAACAGGTGTTGTGTTGGCAATGAGCTACACACCGCATGTTGACCTTGCGTTTAATTCAGTTGAGCACATTCGTCGTGACGTTAACTGGGGCCGCTACATTCAGTCGGCTCACGCAAACGGCGCGTCATTCTTCTTCTTCGCTGTATATGTTCACATTTTCCGTGGTCTTTACTACGGATCATACAAAGCGCCACGTGAAGTGCTTTGGATCTTGGGCGTAACCATCTTCTTGTTGATGATGGCGACAGCGTTCATGGGTTACGTTCTTCCATGGGGCCAAATGAGCTTCTGGGCTGCGACAGTGATCACGAACTTCTTCTCAGCGATCCCAGTGGTTGGCGACAGCATTAAGACACTTCTTGTAGGTGGCTTCGCGGTTGATAACCCTACGTTGAACCGTTTCTTCTCATTGCACTATTTGCTTCCATTTATGATTGCTGGCGTTGTTGGCCTTCACATCTGGGCATTGCACGTGCCAGGTAACGGCAACCCAACTGGTGTTGAAGTTAAGTCGAAAGCGGACACTGTTCCTTTCCACCCGTACCTAACAATGAAAGATCTGTTCGCTGTTCTAGTGATCATGATCCCATTTGCATGGTTTGTTTTCTTCGCTCCTGATATCTTGGGTCACCCAGACAACTACATTCCTGCGAACCCATTGGTAACGCCTCCGCACATCGTGCCTGAGTGGTACTTCTTGCCATTCTACGCCATTCTGCGTGCTATCGACTTCAACGTTGGTCCAATCGACAGTAAACTTGGCGGCGTGATCATGATGTTCGCTTCGATCGTTGTTTGGTTCTTTGTTCCTTGGCTTGACCGCTCTAAAGTTCGCTCTGGCGCGTTCCGTCCTATGTTCAAGTGGTTCTACTGGCTTTGGGTCGTGAGCTTTGTTGCTTTGACATATCTTGGCGCACAACCTGCTGAAGGCGTTTACTTGTTCTTCGCTAAGTTGAGCACAGCGTACTATTTCGGTTACTTCCTTGTGATCTTGCCGTTCTTGCCACGCATTGAGACAACTAAACCGCTACCAGCTAGCATCTCGGAAAGTGTTCTTGCTAAGAGCGCCCCGAAAGCGGCTGAATAGGAGAGAGATGATGAAACAATTTACAAAACTCATCAGCGCTGTCCTACTTGCAGCGAGCACATTGTCTGCTGGTTCAGCTATTGCAGCTGGCGGTAGCGACGGTCCTGATCCTGTACTGCAGGAATGGTCTTTCGCTGGCATCTTTGGCAAATACGACAAAGAGCAGCTTCAACGTGGCTTCCAAGTGTTCCAGGAAGTTTGTTCGGCTTGTCATGCTGCTGATCTTTTCAGCTTCCGTATGCTTTCGAAAAAGGGCGGCACGGAATATTCTGAAGCACAGGTCAAAGAACTTGCAAAACAATACGATATTGTTGATCTAGAAGTTGAAGATGGCACTCGTCCGGGTATCCCTGCTGATGCATGGCCTAACCCATACGAAACACCTCTTGATCTTCAAGCTGCTAATAGCCCTCCTGACTTCTCAGTTTTGGCGAAAGCTCGTAACGTTCCACAAAAGTTCCCGAACTGGATTGGCAACTACTTCACAGCTTACCAAGAGGGTGGTGCAGACTATATCTACAACCTTCTCGTTGGTTATCATGATGAAGCGCCACACGGTGAAGACATCGGCGACCTTTATTACAATGATCACTTCCCTGGCCACAAAATCGCAATGGCACCACCATTGTCAGATGAGCTTGTGGACTACGAAGGTAGTGCTCCAGAAACAACTGAACAGTACGCAAAAGACATTGCTGCATTCATGATGTGGGTTGCAGAACCTGACATGAATTCACGCAAAGAGCTTGGCTTCCGTGTTCTATTGTTCCTCATCTTGCTTACAGGTATGATGTATCTGGTTAAACGTCGTCTTTGGAAAGACGTTCACTAAGCTTCACCGCTATGTGAAATGAATTTTGGGGCTAGCCTACGGGCTGGCCCTTTTTTGTGCAGATCAGTTGACCAGAAGGTCAAGAAAGTGGGCAAATGCGCCAATCAGGGCTGGTCACTTTGTGCGCTTGTTTGTTAAGCGTAAGGATGGCGGGCGCAACCGATAATGGTTTTAGACGTCCGAGCAGCCACGCAAGTTGAAAAGGCGCGAACCATGGATCTTAAGTCACTCATTCGCACAATTCCTGATTACCCAAAAGCTGGAGTTATGTTCCGCGATATCACTTCGTTAATCGAACATCCTGAGGGATTTAAACAAAGCATCCAAAAACTTGCTGAACCATTCCGCAATCAGGGCATCACTCATGTTGCTGGTATTGAGGCGCGCGGATTTATCTTCGGCGCTGGTTTAGCGATTGAATTGGGCGTTGGATTTATTCCTATTCGCAAAGCGGGAAAATTGCCGGGTGAAACCATTGGGCAAAACTATGCGCTTGAATATGGCGTTGATACAATTGAGATGCATGCTGGCGCCGTTCAAGAAGGTGACAACGTATTGCTTGTTGATGATCTAGTGGCCACTGGTGGCACTGCGATTGCTGCCATAGCACTTGTCCGTCGCACGGGAGCGACGCTCACTCAGTCTGCATTTGTGATTGATTTGCCTGACCTTGGAGGCGCAGAGAAGATCCGTGCTCAAGAAGTTGATACTCATTTCCTTTTGGAATTTGAAGGCGACTGATCCTCGTGAATGAAATTGAAATTGTTGATTTGGACCAATCCCATTTCAAGGATGCTTGCCGTATTCACGTTGATCCGCGTACAAACCGACATCATCCGCATCCCCCCACTGCTGATGATTTTGTGGCGATGTTTGCCGCATGGCTGCAGGCGGTAGAAACGGATGGTTTTGGCTATTTCGCCGCTGTTGAAAACGGCAGGTGCATCGGTGTTGGTGGTGTGTGCAAAAAGAGAAGTCCTGCTGGAGAATACTACAACAATCTGTATTTTCGTGTTGATGCCGACCACCAAGGCAAGGGCGTCGCAACACTGCTTAGGCAGGCTGGACTAAGACAAGCGGCAAGCAATCATTGGCCGTTGATCGCTATGGCCGACGCTCAAAATGGCGCAAGTTTGCATATGATCAAAAGACTCGGGCTAGTTCCACTTGACGATCACAAATTGGAAGATGAAGGTAGGCTTGTTTTTCATTTGCCTGAATAGAGTATCCAATGGATGTCATCATTGAACATCTGCCAAATCTGGCATTAGCTTACTTCGTATTCTTTTTGACCGTCGTCACACCCGGACCTGCCATTTTGGCAATCGCTGGGGCGTCTATGTCGCTTGGACGCTCACATGGTGTAGCTAAAGCAGCCGGAGTTGTATCGGGTTCTTTTGTTTGGGGAATGCTTGCAGTTTTTGGTTTGGCGGCATTTCTGAACGCGTTCGCAGGATTGCTGACGTGGTTGAAGGTCATAGGCGGCATTTATTTGATTTGGTTGGCTTATAAGGCGGTCAGGAACGCTGCTTCAGACGATGACCCTGTGCAAGGTGATATAGGCGAGAGATCGCTCAGGAAGCAGTATTTTGGTGGTTTCATATTGCATGTGACCAACCCCAAGGCACTTTTTGGTTGGGCCGCGGTAATTACCCTTGGGCTGCGCCCAGATGCACCATGGTGGATGGGCTTTGTCGTGTTTGCTGGCGCTTATTTGATGTCTATCCTGTTGAATTTCTCTTTCGCTTGGTTCTTTTCCACTGAGCGGATGATTAGCGGCTATTTGAAAACTCGGCGTTGGGTGCAAGGCATCTTTGCTGTGATCTTTGGCGCTGCTGGTCTCAAACTCATTTGGCAATGGTAGGTCCCGACATAGTCGGGACCAGTTTAGTTACTTACCTTTGAGTAATTCGTTCAAGGGTGGTAACTTCTGTTGCGTTTGAACGGGCAATTTTTCCTGTTTCTTTTTAAACTGTGTGTTGGCGTGTTTACCTACTTTGGGCTGTTTGACGCCTTTTAGCTGTTTTGGATTTGAGTGTGTGTATGAGGCTTTCATAAAGAGGCCCTCCATCATTAGGGCCAGCGTTCCGCCTTCGCCCCGTCATTGAAAATTTGGTTTCGATGATTGATGGAACTTGATCCATGATACCCTCCATAGGGATTGGTCGCGCAAAATTGGCGCGCGGAAATTTTGATAAATATTCGGATAGTTAAAGACGCGTCGGGACGAAAAGTCCGAAAGAGCGCTTTAGAATTATCGTGCCCATAAGTTCGCTAAGGCCCTTTTGTGCCTTTTCGCAGAACATTAATCGCGTCGACTAATTCCTAGCTGTCCATTTTATGCGTCACCTCGTGGTTAGGCCTTAAAGGTTGCCGAACGCGTGGTGAAAGTCAATATTGCCGAGGATGGGAATTGTGAAGTGTTGCAGATGGGAGACGCTGAAATGGAACAGGTAGTAGGCGGATGCCTATGCGGTGCAGTGCGGTTTTCAGCGGCAGGGGATCCGTTGCGTGTCGGTATATGCCATTGTTTGGACTGCAAGAAACATCATGGATCTGCGTTCTACGCGGCTGCCATTTTTAGTAAGAATACTGTTCAAGTGGTCGGCAGTTTTGCTGAGTATAAAGGCCGGTGTTTTTGCCCCAAGTGCGGCTCATCGGTATTTGCAACTACAGGTGACGAGATTGAACTGCATCTTGGCGCACTGGATGATCCTGCAACATTTGCTCCAACATATGAGCTTTGGACATCTCGCAAGGAGCGATGGCTCCCTGGCTTTTCTTCGATGGAGCATCACGCTCAAGACCGCCAACAAGATGGCGATCTTTAGGTTGAATAGCAGCGAGCTATTTGCGTAGAAGCTTTCTAAAGACTGGCATTGCGGCCATGGCCAACATCACCCGTTCTTTAAGCTTTGGCTTGTAGTCACGTAGTTTTGAAAAGCTTGCGATTTCAGAGCGATAGACTAATTCGTCTTGTTCGTTGTAGGCGCTAATGACGCTCGTCAATAGTCCCCAACCCGGCAATGAGTTGGATTTGCGCATGTTCTTGACGGTTAGGTCAAAACGGATCGTATCACCTGAGCGCACGGGTGCCTTAAATTCCATTTTGTTCACACCGGGAGAGGGACCCGCAACGCCGGGCTCTTCGCCTTTTGCTTTCAGTTCCTCATCGTGGGCAAACATAAAGTCGACCATGACTTTATGTCCGACGGACACCGTGTGCCAACCCGAAGCGATTAGCCCGCCAAAATGACTGTGCTTTGCAGCTTCAGGATCCGTATGAAAATACTGAGGGTCGTAGCGTTTAGCGAAACGGATGATTTCTTCCTCGGTGAATGTGTATTCGCCGAGTGGCCAAACCGTGTGTGTGTCGATGTCTTCGAACCAGAGGGTCATGCTGCATCCTCTTCAAAGGGAGCCGTTGGGTCTCGAACTTCTACCAGATTGGTTAGGCTGAGCGTCATGACGCCTTGGTCTTTTTGATTCCGCATATCGAAGTCGAGCACGACGATGCCCATTTCTGGGTGGGAGTTTGAACGGCGCAAAGATGAGATGGTAACGGTGCCCGTAAGAGTATCGTTCTTCATCAACGGGCGTTTCCACTTCAAATTGTCAAAGCCGAGCCCGCCCATGCCAGCAATTTTGGATAGGAACTCGTCAACGAGCATTCGAAGGCTTAAGCCAGCTGTTTGCCATCCGCTTGATGCTAGTCCACCAAGCAGAGACTTCTTGGCGACAGCCTCATCCAAATGGAATGGGAGCGGATCAAACTCTGTGGCGAAGTTGATAATGTCGTCTTTAGAAATCTTATAACTGCCCAACTGAATAACTTCGCTAACTTTGAGATCCTCAAAGTGGAGGCGATCTTTCGTGATCGGATTGGTCATGAATTTCTTTGGCCCTACCAATGAATTGAAATATTACGTAATCGTACATTAATTGACGCATACGGCAAGTGAGAAACGCAGGTGCGACGAAAAAGCCCCACCAAAATGAATTGGTGGGGCTCAATAATCAATGCGGTAACATGTCTTAGGTGTTGAATTTAAACAGCATGACGTCGCCGTCTTTCACTACATATTCTTTGCCCTCATCACGTGACTTACCTGCTTCCTTGGCCGGCTGCTCACCACCCAGTTCAACGAAATCATCATATGCAATAGTTTGGGCGCGAATAAAGCCGCGTTCAAAGTCAGAGTGGATTACGCCGGCAGCTTGCGGTGCTTTTGTTCCTACTGATATCGTCCATGCGCGGGCTTCTTTAGGACCTACTGTAAAGTAGGTTTGTAGCTCAAGCAGCTTGTAACCTTCACGGATGATACGGTTTAGACCAGCTTCTTCGAGGCCAAGGCTCTCAAGGTATTCAGCTTGTTCTTCATCTTCGAGTTGGCTGAGTTCACTTTCGATCTCAGCTGAGATGATCACCATACGGGCGTTTTGGCCTGATGCGTACTCTTGTACTTGTGCAGTCATTTCGTTGCCCTCTGCTGCGTCTTCTTCAGAGACGTTGCAGATGTATAGCGCCGGTTTTGATGTTAGTAGGTTTAACTCTTTAAAGGCTTTTTGCTCGTCTTCTGAAACATCAGTTTCGCGGGCAGGGCGACCGTCCTGCAAAACAGCAAGTGAACGTTGAACCAATTCAAGCGTAAGTTTTGCTTCCTTGTCTTGACCACGTAGGCGTTTTTCAAGTGCGCCAACGCGTTTCTCAAGGCTTTCCATGTCTGCGATCATCAACTCAGTTTCAACGATCTCGGCATCAGCCAAAGGATTGATTGCACCAGATACGTGCACGATGTCGTCGTTCTCAAAACAACGCAGTACATAGGCAATCGCATCAACTTCACGAATGTTAGCAAGGAATTGGTTGCCAAGGCCTTCGCCTTGCGCCGCGCCTTTAACTAGGCCCGCAATATCAACGAAGCTTAGACGTGTAGGAATGATTTCTGCTGAACCGCCGATTTTGGCGATTTTAAACAGGCGTTCATCGGGAACACTTACTTCACCAACGTTTGGCTCAATTGTACAAAATGGGAAGTTGGCTGCTTGCGCAGCTGCTGTGCGTGTTAGCGCATTAAACAAGGTAGACTTTCCAACGTTGGGTAGACCAACGATACCGCATTTAAAACCCATTATTTGTCTCCTTTGCCAAACAGCTTATTCAGCATGCCAGCCATTGGCCCAGTTTCGGGCACTTTGGTTTTTGTCTTTTGCGCCTGCCGTGCTTGATGCACGTGGCTTTGTTTTTTTGGCGCAGGGGCAACTGCCTTTTTGTCGGCCTTTGCAGGTCGTTCGTCGCCATTTACTGCGAGGGAAATCTTATTCATGAAGCTGGATCCATTGCCTAGCGCCAACAGAGCTGCATTTTCGCCAATTGCGTCTAGCATAGGTTCAAGCCAAACATTGTCGGCTTTCGCAAAGTCACCAAGAACGTGACTGTGTACGCGATCCTTGTGACCCGGATGGCCAATGCCTAAACGCACGCGATTGAATTCTTTGCCCAAATGGGCTTCCATTGAGCGGATACCATTGTGGCCGCCATTGCCGCCGCCGGTTTTGACGCGGACCTTGCCCGGTGCCAAATCCAGTTCATCGTAAAGGACGGTGATATTGCTCAATTCAATTTTGAAGAACTTGGCAGCTGCAGCAACGCTGATGCCAGAATCATTCATGAAGGTTTGCGGCTTCAACAATATGACACGTTCGCCATCGATCGAGCCTTCAACCACTTCGCCATTGAATTTGGAACGGAAGTTTAAAAGGTTATGGCGGCTCGCAATTGCGTCCACCGCCATAAACCCAACATTATGTCGGTGAGCCTGATATTTTTTACCTGGGTTACCCAGGCCTACAAGTAGGTGCATCATAGCTCTCCGCGTCGCATTGCGTGACGTAAATCACGCAACGCTTATTAGCGAGAAATTACTCTTCGCCTTTTTGTGAAGTAGCTTCAACTTCCACTGAAACTTCTGCATCTGGATCGACATCTTCATCTGCATTGTCTTCTGATTTAAGTGCAGATGGAGCCGCGATAGTCGCAATAGTGAAGTCGCGATCTGTAATCGTCGGTGTAACGCCTTCAGGCAAAGTAACCGCAGAGATGTGAATTGAATCACCGGTCTCAACTTCAGCAAGATCAACTTCCAAGAATTCAGGAAGGTTAGCTTCTGTTGCGTTAACTTCAACAGTGTGACGAACAACGTTCAACACGCCACCGCGTTTAAGACCAGGTGACTCTTCTTCGTTCAAGAAGCGAACTGGAACATCAACAGTCAACACAGAAGTCGCAGAAACACGCAAGAAATCAACGTGTACAAGGAAGTCACGTACTGGCTCAAGCTGGTAATCACGCGGGATTACACGGTGCTCTTTGCCATCAACTTCTACGCTGATAACCTGTGATAGGAAACCGCCAGAGTGGATGCGTTTCATAGCGTCTTTGTATGAAACAGCAATTGAAAGTGGGGATTTGTTGTCGCCATAAATGACGGCAGGAACTAGACCTTCAAGTCGCAGTGCTCGAGAGGCCCCCTTGCCAACCCGATCCCGAACCGAAGCTGTTAGCTCAGCGCTCATGGGTATTCTCCAAGTTATTGGTGCGAAAAAGGCGCCTATCGCCTAGTCGCGCGCTAACGTCCTCCAGGGGTGCACGCAGCGCTTCAAGCCCCGGTGTATATAGGCAAGTTAGCCCGCTGACAATGGGGAAAATGGCAGTTGAACAGCCATTGTAGATAAGAAAATGGCGACATGGTTTCCCACATCGCCATTTTTGATCAAATTGATCGAATTTTGCTTAGTCAAACAGGCTTGAAACTGACTGTTCCGCGGCCGTGCGGGCAATAGCTTCACCGATTAGCTCATTGATTGAGAACCGACGAATGTTTGCAGTCGCTTTTTCAATATCTGTTTCAAGAATTGAGTCTGAAATAACAAGTTCTTTGAGCTGGGAATTGCCAACACGATCACAAGCGGCGCCAGATAGCACGCCGTGAGTGATGTAAGCTGATACCTCTTTTGCACCGGCATTCAGCAATGCGTCTGCGGCGTTACAAAGGGTGCCGCCACTATCCACGATGTCATCGATCATAATGCAAGATTGGCCTTCGACTTCACCAATAATGTTCATGACTTCAGAAACGCCCGCTTTCGGACGACGTTTATCAACGATTGAAAGGGGGGCACCAATGCGGCGTGCAACATTACGAGCGCGCAAAACACCACCAACGTCCGGCGAAACAACCATCACGTTTTCAGTATCGTAGTTCTGTTTGATGTCTCGAACCATAACCGGAGCAGATGTCAGGTTGTCTGTTGGTAGATCGAAAAAGCCCTGAATTTGGCTAGCATGCAAATCCAGGGTCAAAATGCGGTTCGCACCCGCTTCTGTTATCAAGTTGGCCACCAACTTCGCCGATATTGGCGTGCGGGGGGCTGACTTGCGATCCTGTCGTGCGTAGCCAAAGTATGGCAAAACAGCCGTGATGCGTCGTGCTGAAGATCGACGGAGAGCGTCGATGATGATCAGCAGTTCCATCAAGTTGTCGTTTGCAGGGTATGATGTCGATTGCAAAACAAATACATCTTCGCCGCGAACATTCTCGTTGATCTCAACGAAAATCTCTTTGTCGGCGAACTTTTGCACTACACAGTCTGTGAGTGGAATGTTGAGGTATTTGGATACAGCCTTGGCCAACGGAAGGTTGGAATTACCAGTCACCAGTTTCATTTTGTTGCGCGCCCTTTGAAAGCAAAATAAATGTGGGTAATGATGTGATATTCTGTGTCTGTCATCTGGTTGTTATACTGGGTGTGGCCTTGGTTCAACCGATTCAAAAGTCGTAATGGCAGATTCTTGTCAGATTCATTCACAAAAGTGCAATTACGGATAATTGTCGGCCGGTTTTCTCGCCTAGATGGGTCGCTTGGCGGTGCGAAAAGTAGTCGAGGCTGTTTTGATAGGTGCAGATGCCAAGATCAACAAAGTCAGCAATGTTGGCCGATTCTAGCTGATCCATGATGCAATGGGGTAGGTCAAAGTGTGCTTTTGTTCGCTCATCTGGGAATTTGAAGTATGACGCTGCGTGCGGGTGATCCGTCAGAACGCTGTTCTGAAATTGCTCACCAACTTCGTAGTTTTGAACGCAGATGCTTGGGCCCAACGCAGCGACAATGCTTTTTCGTTCTGCTCCAAGCTCAATCATAGCGTCTATCGTGTTGCCAACAATGCCACCGACAGCGCCCTTCCAACCGGCATGACAACCACCGATAACTCTGTTCACTGGGTCTGCAAAAAGGACAGGCCCGCAGTCTGCTGTTTGAATGCCAATCGCGAGTCCTGCGGTTGCTGTGACTATTGCATCCGCTTCGACGCGATTTTCTCGGTCAGTTGGGCTAGAAATTGACAAAACTTTTGTTGAGTGGGTTTGTTTGACAAGACAAAGATTAGAAGAGGCGATGCCAGAGGATGTTGCGACTTCATCAAGGTTCTGATGAACCCGTGCTGGATTGTCACCCACAGCAAATGAAACATTGAGTGAGTTGTAAGGCGAGGATGATGCGCCGCCATGTCGTCCGAAGAACCCATGTTTAATGTCATGAGCTGAAAGGTTGGAGGCATTAGCGGCCTTGTCCATCACATCGCCTCAAAAGGATAAGGCGGAGTTGATGCACTATACATGCACCATGCCTTGAAGAGATTGCCCATCTCATCATCACTGATAAGTCGGTGCAAATCGGCGTTGATCTTTTCTGCGGCGCGAGGTGTGCCAGCTGAAAGGTTTTGGGCCCTTGGTTCGATGCCCATAGATTTGAGGAACTCCGCTTGT
>Ga0315336_1006496_pt1 | contig 11920 bp, 13 predicted proteins | sample ASW5metaG_FD_204512 | JGI IMG/M metagenome (GOLD analysis project Ga0315336, IMG submission 204512) | Ammonia-oxidizing marine archaeal communities from Monterey Bay, California, United States - ASW #5 | ecosystem: Environmental > Aquatic > Marine > Intertidal zone | place: USA: California...
AATTATTTTCAGGAATGTATGGGAGGAGCTCGATGGCGTATTTAGATGTAATTATAGTATTGGCGCTAGCACAGTTCATTTTTCTGGGCATCAAGGTTGGGAGTGCCCGAGGGAAATTTGGAGTTGCCGCACCTGCTATTACTGGGAACCCTGCCTTTGAGCGTGTATTTCGAGTTCATCAAAATACCCTGGAACAATTGATTGTTTTTGTACCAGCTTGTTATGGATTTTTTCATTACTGGAAGGATCCTGAGTGGCTTATCCTCATTCCGGGGCTGGTTTTCATAATCGGACGTTTTATGTATTCGAGCTCTTATTCGAAGGACGCTGCAAAGCGAGGGCCGGGCTTTATACTGACAATCCTGAGTAATGTATCTCTAATACTGGGCACCTTTATCGGCGCATTGAAATCGTTAGTTATGGGGTAACAGCCAACAAAAAAGATGCTAAATATTTTTAAATTTTTTCTGTTGCTAGGACTCGCTGGCGACGTTCTTCTTCAATTGCTAGCTGGTCCTCTACAAGTGGGTCGACGTATTCAGTGCCATCTGCTGTAATAATTTTTTCTAGCCATATTGATTGATTAGAGACAAGAGATGGATGGCCAACGATCTGGAGAATATCTCCGCTAATAAACATGTCATCGGTCCATCCTCGACGGGCCAGTGATAACTTGCCAGGCGCTTCGATCGCCCAGCGCTGGCTTCTACCGCTGTCATTGATTACATCGATATACAGTCGGGCATGGGGATTAACCAGATCCAAATTAACAAATACGCCATCAATAGTTACTCGGGTATTGAAATCATAGACACCCCGAAACGCATGATGACTAACTGCTGATTGTGCTACTACAAAACATATAAAGAAGGGGCCAATTAAGAATTTCATTATTGATACCAATCTGTGCATGGTGGCAGGGGTAGGGGACTTCATTTATCGATGCTACCAGATGAGGGGCATGATGCGATAACGCGTTCTTGACATGTATTCTCCATAGCCAGGTAGTGTTTTTTGCAGAAATTCTTCTTCGGCATAAATTCGTCCAATTAAAGCAGTGATTGGTAGCAGGCCAACAATTAGGGCTGCATAGCTTTGCAACCAAAGTGCCACGCCCGTACAGAACAATACAAATCCAGCATAAAAGGGATGTCGGACTAGCCCGTACAAGCCAGTATCCCTTAATTCATGCCCGCGGTCAGATTGATCTCGGACTACTGGGGTGACAAATTCATTCTGATATATGGCTAAAAGCATAATGCTGTAGCCAAATAGAGTCAGGAGCCCACCAAGAAATGAAATTGTTGCTTGTGGTGGTGTTATCAGTCGCAAATGAAAAACATCAATAGGAATAAATACAAACCAGCTAACCAAAAACATAAGGAGAAAGGTCGTTGCAATGCGATCCGATAAAGGCTGACTTCCATCTATAGGTATCTCCATCCGAGCTTCTAAGCTCTTAGGTGCCTTAATGGCCAAGAAAACAGTGGAAATCACGCTTAAGACGGCATAACAAATTAGAAATTGGTTTGCTTCTGTCCATTGCCAAGTCCATGCTGGCAAGAGAAGAGACATTCCGATGATTGCTGTTTGGGCAAGGGCGCCTAGTACTCCTTTTAGCGGGAACATGTTGCTACTATTTTTCCCTCTTAACTATTCCTCTGGAACAATACAGGCGTCATAGGCATAAATTGTTTCTGTAGGTGCCCAGGCCCAAGCGCGTGCCATACGTAATGGCTCACTAAAAATAACTGGATCCCGAAAGGTTACCTCGAGGTCCAAGCGACTTCCATCAGCGGATAGGGTAAAGCGTTCAGTTGCAGTAAGTTGATCACTATGAGCAAAGCCGGCAAAACCGTGATGGTTTGCACTAATGCCACTAGTTTCTACCACAAATACATTATCCTCGTAATGGCCTACAGAAAAACCAAGTAAGCTTGGAGTTAAATCTACTGGGGGTTGTCGGCCATCGAGATGGATTGTTCGCTGTGCAGTCCATTCTGAGTAGTAAATAGTGACGTAACTGAGGCCATGAAAGTTATTCTGTGTTAGTTCCATAGCATGAGGCGAAAGAATTTGTCGCGCAAACCCCCAGGGGGTGCACGAAACTAGGGAAGGATCAGTATTGCTATTAAAAGGATATGCCGATAAGGCCTCCTCAGTAAGATGGCTCGGTATTAATTCGGCTCGCATGTAACGTTCGGCTTGAGCGCGCAGCTGCGCAAAGGTTAAATGCAGCTTTGCCGGATCGTTCAGTGAGGCTGTAAGGTATTCCCGCGCATCTACAGGGCATCCTACATGACAGAAGGCATCCTCAGCGCTTGGAGGAGGATCGCTCCACGTACCGCTTAATTGGGGTGTAGCACTTGTCTGGGTAACTACTAGCACTAGTAGTGCAGCTAGACCAATCATCAGAGGGGCAGTTTTCGTAGTTATTTTCATATTTTTCGTTGTTTGAATCTTTTCCGGTAAGTAAAGGAATATTAATGGTAAGTTGCTTGTCTATGAGCATCAAATATTGGTTCTAAGGCTAAATTTAATATTTACTTTACATAATATACATTATGCGCATATAAATTATCTCTCAGTTCAAAAAGAGGCAACAATAAACATGTCCCCTATTCTAATTAAAATTTGTAAATATTTAATTTTATTGTGTATTTAATAAAAAATTTTGCGAAACTAAGGTCAAGGGCTTAATCATTAATAAATGATTCCCCTTTTTAAAAAAAGTGAGAAAAACGACAACGATTCAAGTTTGGCTCTAAAATACCAATACTTAACCCTGTGCTGCGCTTGGAGTTCATATGATCGACGCACGAAAGGCCGAATACTGGCTATCCACGGTACTTGCAGGATGCTTGGTCCTCTTAAGCTATGGCGTAACCGAGGCCGCAATATTTACATCTGAGAAGGAAATAGAGCGCCAGGCGCGCGTCCAGTGGCTCACAATGAAGCGCAGCATGCCCCTGTCGCCCACGGAGCGCCTGCAACAGTACGTCGAATGTGTGGCCTATAGCCTGATCAATGTCCTTGAGGAACCTTATTTGAGCATGGATTGGGAAGTAGTTGTTTTTGATGATGACGCTCTGAACGCCTTTGCCATGCCTGGCGGAAAAATTGGGGTTTTCACTGGCTTACTGAAAGTCGCTGACAATCAGAATGCACTCGCTGCGGTCATTGGTCACGAAATTGCCCATATGACGGAAGATCACGTGATGGAAAGAGCCAAGAAGGAATCCCGCACAGACGCCTTGGTACTACTGGGGTCCGCAGCAACAGGGATTAGGCAGGACCTGCTTCGTCAAGGTGCTGCTATTGGTCTTTCCCTCCCCTTTGATCGCAGACAGGAAAGTGAGGCAGATGTAGTGGGCATGAGGTATATGGCTACCGCCGGTTTTGATCCTAGGGCAACTCTATATCTATGGAAAAATATGGCCGCCCAAAGACAAGGAGGTCAGCCGGAATTTCTTTCTACCCATCCTAGTGACGACACAAGAACAGGCGACCTTGTTCGATCGATGACACCTTCGTTAATTCAATATAACGATGCCCGCGAGGCAGGTAAGCGCCCGAACTGCGGCGGCTAAAGATGGTAGCCGTGGTTCGTGGGCGGCGTTCCATAGGTTCGCGGTATCCGCATGACTAGCTACTTCATCCGACGACTCCTGCTCGTGATCCCAACCTTTGTGGGCGTTACCATGCTCGTATTCTGCCTCACTCGGCTTGTTCCTGGGGGGCCAATTGAGCGCGCTTTAAATGAAGCTCTACTTGCGGGAGGAGATCGCGGCTCCGCTATCACTCAAAGTGTAGGTGCGGGCGAAAGTGTGCTTTCCGAGGCTCAACTTGACCAATTGCGTGTCTACTACGGTTTTGACAAACCGGTTCTGGTGAGCTACTTCGATTGGTTGCGTAAGGTTTTTGTGCTGGATTTGGGAATTTCGACGCGTTACAACGAACCAGTTTGGGATACTATCAAGGGTCGATTTCCAATTTCGATTTTCTATGGCTTAACCACGCTTATCCTGACGTACGGTATATGCATACCTCTAGGGGTCGCTAAGGCGATAAAACACACGTCGTATTTTGACAATATTAGTTCAGGAATCGTATTTTTTGGTTATGCAATCCCGAGTTATGTTGTGGCCATTGCATTGTTGACATTTTTCTCCTCTTATCTCGAGCTGTTTCCTCTTGGTGGTTTTGTTAGCAATAGTTATGACCAGATGACATTCTGGGGCAAGATTAAAGACATCGCGCACCATGCGGTACTACCGTTACTCTCTTACATGGCAGGTAGTTTTGCAGTAACTACCTTCATGATGAAAAACTCATTGATGGATAATCTTTCATCAGATTACGTGCGAACAGCTATCGCCAAGGGCTTGTCATTCCAGCAAGCCGTCATAAGGCATGCAATGCGGAATAGTTTGATTCCAATTGCAACCTCATTTGGAAGTAATATTTCGCTCATACTAACTGGTTCATTTCTGATTGAAAAAATATTTAATATTGATGGTTTTGGGTTGCTTGGCTTTGAATCTTTGGTTGAGCGAGATTACCCAGTAGTAATGGGAATTTTGGTGATTTCTTCCTTGCTTTTTATGATTGGAAATATTCTGTCTGATGTTTGTGTTGCTTTAGTAGACCCACGAGTGAAGTTTGGAAAATGATAAAAACAAACCCCCAAACAACACAGCAGTGGAAACGGTTTAAGTCGATAAAACGTGGATATTATTCCTTGATAGCGATGTTAGTTCTTTTAGCACTCAGCATTTTTGCAGAACTACTCATCAATAATAGAGCGATTCTGGTTAAATACGATGGTAACTATTATTTTCCAACATACACTGGCTTTATAGCGGGGACCCATTTTGGGCTTGATTATGCGTATGAGACTAATTATCGGGAACTCAAAAAACATTTCTCAGGTCAAAGTGAAAACTGGGTACTACTCCCGCCTATCCCTTACAGTCCATTTGAAACAAATTTTTTGGAAGATTCATTTCCGCCCTACCCTCCCAGTATAGATGACCAGCATTACCTAGGTACTGATATTACGGGGAGGGATATACTCGCAAGGTTGGCATACGGTTTCCGACTTGCAATTACTTTCTCTATAATTTTGCTTGCTTGTAATTACTTGATAGGAATTGCAATTGGATGCGCAATGGGTTTTTGGGGGGGCGCATTTGATTTATTATTTCAAAGGTTGATCGAAATTTGGTCCAATGTGCCATTCTTGTACGTCATCATGATCGTTGCCTCGGTCATTATTCCAAGTTTTTGGACCCTAGCCTTTATTATGGTGGTATTCGGATGGATGGGAATGACCTGGTATATGCGGACAGCCACTTACAAAGAGAAGGCACGGGAGTACGTAGAGGCGGCGAAAGCATTGGGTGCGTCTAATAAAAGAATGATTTTTAGGCATATTTTACCCAATACAGTGTCGATCATTGTGACGTTTATCCCGTTTTCAATTGCCACAGGAATAACAGCTCTTACGGCACTGGATTACCTAGGATTTGGACTGCCGCCTCCCACTCCAAGTTGGGGGGAGCTCCTGAGTCAAGGTACAAGCAACTTGCAAGCCCCCTGGATTGTTACGTCGGTAGTTTTTGCCATGACAATTGTCTTATTAATGGTTACGTATATTGGCGAGGCAGTTCGGGAGGCTTTTGATCCAAAGAGGTTTACATTTTATGAGTAACAGGAATTTTTCTACGTGCAAGATAAATTGGATCGCTTTTTATGCCTTTTTATGGCTCCTAGTGGGATGCAGTGAGCAAAAAGAATCTGAATCAACAGTCAGCACAGTAAATGATACTGAATCGAACAGTTACCTCGTTGAAATATTACCCAGCTACCAAAATGAGCTTTTGCCGGAGGGGTTACGCTGGGAAACAAACAACTCAGATCCCATTTTCTCCTCTAACGAAGCCAAAAGAGGCGGTACTTTTAATAGCTGGATTCTAAGCTTTCCATTAACACTACGTACAGTTGGGCCCGACTCAAATGGCAGTTTTGCCACCTATACTAGGGCCAATAATCTAGGTTTGGTTGGGATACACCCTAATACCCTTGACTACTATCCTGTATTAGCTACTCACTGGGCATTTGGTGATGATGGTAGGACGGTTTATTACCGGCTAAATGAAGATGCTACATGGTCAGATGGCGAGCCCGTTACGGCCGATGATTTTATGTTTGCTGTGGATTTTATGCGTTCAGAGCATATCGTTGCTCCTTGGTATAACAACCATTACACGAGTGTGATTGTGAGCGTATCAAAATATGACGACCATACGATTTCAATTGAAGGTGCAACGGCTAAACCACCAGAGGAAATGCTGAATGAGTATGGCCTAAGTCCAATCCCTAGGCACTTTCACAGGTTAGATGAGAATTGGGTGCAGGAATATAACTGGCGACTTGCGCCGACCACAGGGGCTTACAGAATTTCGATTGTTGAAAAGGGACAGCACGTAGAATTCCAGCGCAACGAAAACTGGTGGGGTGACAACAATCACTACCTAAGAAACCGCTATAACGTTGATACGATTCGTTTTACGGTAATCAGGGATATGAATGTTGCATGGGAATACTTCCTGCGTGGTGAGCTTGATTCTTTTCCTTTGGTGATGCCCTCATTTTGGCATGAAAAGGCTAACGGAGAAGATTTTGACAGTGGCTATATACAAAAAATAAAGTTTTATACGGATAGACCACAACCATCCTATGGGATGTGGATGAACATGGATGATCCAATTCTGGGAAATCTAAATATTCGGCTAGGTATTGCTCATGCAATAAATGTAGAAAAAATGCTAAATACTCTCCTGCGCGGGGACTACGAGCGGTTGAAAATGCAATTTGAAGGTTATGGGGATTACTCGAACCCCAGCATTCAACCTCGGGAATTTGATCTGCTTCAAGCTGATAATTATCTTGCCGCTGCCGGTTTTAGAGATCGAGGGCCAGATGCTATTCGTGTAAATGAAGACGGGCAGCGCTTAGCCTTCCGGGTGGTATATGGATCTCAGGAGCACACGCCGAGACTGGTTCTTCTGCGAGAAGAAGCTAAAAAAGCTGGAATTGAATTAAACCTACAGTTACTTGATTCCTCAGCTCAATTCAAACAGATTCTTGAAAAAAAACACCAGATTGCTTGGATGGGTTGGTCTACTGGGCTCGTACCCCGCTTCTGGCAGTATTACCACTCGGATAACGCCCACATACCACAGACAAATAATATAACTAACACGGATGACCCCGAGCTTGATTTGTTAATCATGCGGTACCGGGAGAGCAAAGAGAAAAATGAGCGAGTACTTTTGGCGCATCTTCTACAAAGGATGACCCATGATGCAGGAGCTTACATTCCAACCTACAAAGTTCCCTACACGAGGGAGGCCTATTGGCGCTGGCTCAAGATGCCAAAACATTTTGGAACCAGAACAACGGATACGATATTCAATCCCTTAGGAGAGGCACTATTCTGGCTTGATGAAAATCTTAAGCTGGAAACGTTGGCAGCTAGGCAGGAAGGTATTAGTTACCCCGCTGTTACTATTACAGACACTACTTGGCAGGTTGATTAATTCGTGCCCGAGCCAGTTCTGAAGGTAGAAGAATTAAGTTGCGGGTTCAATACTGAGGATGGCTATGTTCGTGTAGTGGAGCGACTCAGCTTTGATATCGATGCAGGAAAAACGTTGGGCCTAGTAGGTGAATCAGGTTGCGGAAAAACGGTTACTGCTTTAGCGATTATGGGGCTACTTCCTAGGCCATCTGGTCACGTTGAAGGTGGGACGGTTTTTTTTCGCGGCAATGTTTTGTCCAGCACCTCTACTCCGAGCCTTAAAGAAGTAAGAGGTAGAGATATAAGCATGATTTTTCAAGAGCCCATGACCGCACTGAATCCAGTTCATCCCATTGGAAAGCAGCTAGTGGAGGCTATTGATCTATATGAACCTGAAATCCATCGAACTGATCAGCGGACTAGGGCGGTAGAGCTTCTGACAAAAGTCGGGATTCCAGAGCCGACTCAGCGTCTCAAAGAGTACCCCCACCAACTTTCAGGGGGCATGCGTCAGCGTGTGCTGATCTCTATTGCGATAGCTGGAAATCCAGATTTATTGGTTGCTGATGAGCCTACTACGGCATTGGATGTAACTGTTCAAGCCCAGATTCTTGAGTTACTCAGAAATTTACAGACAAATCATGGGATGGCAATGATTTTTATAACTCATGATCTTGGCGTTGTAGCAGAAATCTGCGATGAAGTATTAGTAATGTATGCCGGCCGGGCCGCTGAACGTGCCAATGTAGCGCAATTATTTGAAATTCCAAGGCATCCCTATAGTCAGGGCCTTATGGCTTCAATTCCAAGATTAGGTGCTCCATGCAAAGTACCTCTGCCGGTCATTGAGGGAATTGTTCCGGCATTGGATAGCCTACCTTCTGGGTGTCCTTTCTCGAACCGCTGCCGTTACTCCGATAACAAATGCGAAAAAGAAAATCCTCTGCTTGTGGATGCAGGACCTAACCACCAAGTTGCCTGCCATCACTGGCAGGGCCTGAGTAAATGAAAACACCCATTTTGGAAGTCCGAGAGCTCAGGCGATACTTTCCAGTAAGGACTGGAATATTTTTAAAAAAATCTGGGGATGTACGTGCTGTTGATGGGGTATCCCTGAAAGTTCATCGTGGCGAAACAGTTGGCCTAGTTGGTGAATCGGGGTGTGGAAAAAGTACTGTTGGTAAAACAATTCTTAATTTGCTTAAACCAACATCTGGCCAGGTGATTTTTGAGGGCAAAGACTTATCAACCATTGGAAGAGCACAGTGGAGATTGCTACGCCGCAAGATACAAATAATTTTTCAAGACCCTATGGAGTCTTTGAATAGCCGTCATACTGTGGGAGAAATCCTAGAAGAGCCATTCATAATTCACAAGCTTGGCTCGTCAATGCAGCGACGGGCTTGGGTGCAAGAGCTATTAAAAAAGGTCGGTCTGGCTGCCTCCTCGATTGGACGTTTTCCGCATGAATTTTCTGGGGGGCAGCGTCAACGTATTGGTATTGCTCGGGCAATTGCCCTTCAGCCAAAGTTGATTGTTTGCGATGAAGCAGTATCTGCGTTAGATGTATCTGTTCAAGCCCAAATCATCAATTTATTGCTCGAGCTCCAACATAAAATGGAACTATCCTTGCTTTTCATTGCCCACGACTTATCAGTAGTAAGGCACCTGTCGGACCGAGTTGCGGTTATGTATCTTGGTCAAATTGTAGAAGAGGCATCTTCGGATGAGATTTACCAAAATCCAGCTCACCCCTATACTCGGGCATTGGTAGCCGCCATCCCCGTGCCAAACCCGAAAAATATTCGGGATCGCGTAATACTTGAAGGAGATGTCCCTTCCCCTATTAATCCGCCCAGCGGATGCCGCTTTCATACCAGATGCACTTACTCAAAACCCGATTGCCAGCGCAAAATCCCAAAAATAGAGGAAGTAAAGGGTAGTCACCATGTGAGCTGCCTTCGATGGAGGGAACTCCCTGCACCTATGAGCCAGATGCCTTAGTTGGTCGCTGACGGCCCCTGCTCCGTAGGTTCTCGTACCTGTATTTCAGCCGGGTTAGTGGGCGGCGGCGGCGGTAATATGCCCTCCTCTACGTATGCCTCCAGCAACCCATCATCTGTTAACGGCTTTACCTCAAGGATACGACAGAGTTCATCGACTCTTGTTCCCCCAAAAGGTCCCGCATGGACAAAGGATCTATCGAATGGACAAATACGCTCATCTGCATCTTCAAACTCCAAGTAAGGAGCGGTCCTTAAGTCGCATAAAAAACCATCGAGTTTTAATAAGTACGGGCAACGTTGAGCGCCCACAAACACAACCACCGTTTCGTTTTCAAGAACGTCAAAATCACGCACACTCCTTTCAAAAAAACAATCGGTCATACTGCAACCAGCAGGAATCCTGGGCCCACCGGTGCTCGAACAAGCTATCAGTGTCAGGTATAAAATGATTAGGGCCAGAAGGCGCATAAGAAAGCTTTTCCACTTAATGCCCGTATTGAAAGTTTAGCAAAAATACCTCTATCACCCTAATATATTGTAGCTTCTGTTTTTTCCCTGCCTAATGCCTGTAAAATCCAACCTCTTAGGTCATAGATATCGTTACCAGTATTTTATATGGATATTTTAGGTGATGTCCTAGGTGTCATAGGCCTTAAAGCTACGGCAGCAAGTGTACTAACGCTTACCTCAGATTACGAAGAAGAACGTACCGCGAGCGAATCCGTAGCCTACATTCTTCTTGACGGAAAATGTGTTATTGAGTTTCAGGAACGCATTTCCCTATTACCAAGAGACACTCTGCTGCTTGGCGACACTAGAAATTTTGTACACCGAGTCAGCCCAGAGTTCAACAATGGAAAGCCAATTCGGCTGATTCAATGTGTTTTCAAGCTGGAGCGAAGCCTTCCCCACCCACTGCCAAGGTACTTCCCGGCACAACTCAACCTTGAAGCTCGTTTTTTGACAGATGAAACAGAGCTAGGCCGCGCAGTTCATCTTCTGGATGGAGAATTAATAAATAGCTTACCTGGAATTAGTTACACAGGCCTCAGATTAGCTGAAATTATTTTTGTTGAAATACTTCGGCGCTGCTGTCTTGACGTAACGCAGCCACGATTTCTCGCGGGACTTACAGATTCTTCGGTGTTACGAACACTTCTTATAATGCATCGTGAGCCCGCTAAGTCCTGGCAAGTAGCTGAGCTGGCAAAGGAAGCTGGCCTCTCACGATCAGCTTTTTCAAGCCGCTTCCATGACCTTGTTGGAGAGCCGCCTTTGACCTACCTTAGGTATTGGAGATTACTGAAAGCACGGCTTTTATTGCAGGAAGAAGTAATACCTGTTTGGGAGGCTGCACAAATAGTTGGCTACCAAAGTAGGGGCGGTTTTAGTCGTGCATTCAACCGTCTTTTTGGTGGAGCACCCAGTGCAATCCTGAAAGAAAAGCCAAATCCCCAGACCATACAGTGCTGAGAAAATAGAAATATTATGGAAGAATCCCTCCCGCTCGACCCATTATCTTAGGTACACTGATACTCATGCGTTTGCTGCTTTATAACATGCGCTACGGGTTAGGTTCCGGTGGAGACTTACACTGGCCGCTACCAGGTGCTGGGTATATTTTTGGTAACCAGGATAATCTATTCCGTATTATTCATTTTATTAAGGCCCAGCAACCGGATATCGTAGGATTGATTGAAGTCGATACGGGCTCCTTCAGGGCTAACCGAATAAATCAAGTCGATGCGATCGCACGATCTCTCGGTCATTTTTCAGCCTATCAGTGCAAGTACGGAGAAAGCTCACTTAACCAGGTTCTACCAATTATGCGAAACCAAGGAAATGCCTTTCTGTCTGGATCGCGAACTTACATAAAAAAATTTCATTATTTTACAAAAGGAATAAAGCGTCTTGTTATCGAACTTGAGTTCAGCAACTGCATTATTTTCCTTGTACATTTGTCCCTGAAATATGGCCATCGGCGCGCGCAACTTCATTTCCTTCAAGGCCTAGTGTCCAGATGCAGTAAACCAGTAGTTGTTGCCGGGGATTTCAATACATTCCTAGGAAGTCGAGAGATGGCTCCATTTATGAAAAGTACTGGCCTTCGTAATGCAAATATTCATGGTGCCCCCTCCTATCCTACTCGGGCCCCACGAATGGAACTTGATTTTATACTCTACGGTAATGGCATAAGGGTTACGGACTTTTTTATTCCGGATATTAGTTTGTCTGACCACCTGCCTCTCGTATGTGATTTTGAATTTTTTCCGGCTATCTCCGAAGCAGCGTAAATTAGATGCTCGCAAGCAGACATTGGAGGCAAAGT
>Ga0315336_1006497_pt1 | contig 11919 bp, 9 predicted proteins | sample ASW5metaG_FD_204512 | JGI IMG/M metagenome (GOLD analysis project Ga0315336, IMG submission 204512) | Ammonia-oxidizing marine archaeal communities from Monterey Bay, California, United States - ASW #5 | ecosystem: Environmental > Aquatic > Marine > Intertidal zone | place: USA: California...
GCACCACCGGAGGCGCGCGGCTCGGGTTGGGGTTAGTGGTTCGCAAGTAGCACCTTGCCACCTGCTGAAGCGACCTGTCTTACGGTGCCAAGGCCCGCCTCTAGCTCCGGCACCCTGTCTTCAAACGTGGCCAGATAGTAGCGATCCTGTCGACCCCAAGCCGCCCGAAAGCCCTCATCAGTGAGGAACACGTCCGGTGCGCCAGGGGCGTTCGAACCATATTCGATGTTGTTCACCCGCCCGTTAAGCAGTAGGACTCGCTCATCGGTGTAGAAAACCAGCGACGAAAAGGAGTAGTACTGATCGTCGAGAACTAACTGTCCCGCGGGTTGCTCCATGTAGGCCCGCGCCAGGGGCCTCGATGATAGGTACGGGTCGAAGCTCACCATCGCCCAACGCGCCGCGTGGACGAAGAGCATCATCATAACCACGGCCCCGGCGAGTTGTCGCTTCCAACAAAAGACCGCGCCGATCAAGAACGCCACCGCGGCCAGCGCCAACGGCCCGCGCAGGTAAGCGAACGCCTCGACGGTGAGGTCTTGCATGTGACCGAGCGATAGCGTGTAGGCTTCGGGGTTGTTCGTCAGCGCTTGGGAGATGTCGCCATGCGCTGGGGACGATGCAGTCGCGACGAGCAGGCCAAAGGCCGCGACGCAAGCGATTGCGGCGACCATAGCGACCGTTTTCGTTCCCCCGGCCACCCACTGAGAGCGGTTAGCGACCGCAGAGCCCACGAGCAGCGCGATCGCCGGATAGGCAGACAGCGTGTAGTATTCCTGCGAAGTCGACAATGCGAAGAACACCGTGACGAATCCGAGCCAACACAAGGCCATCAGGCGAACCCTGCCGGCTCGGTCCACCGGACAGAAACTCAGCCTTGATACAGCGGGGAAGAACGCGCTCCAGGGGAACAGCCACACGAGATGCATCGCCCAGTAGTAGAGCTGCGGGACTGTGTTGTAGTCCTTCGGATAGCGGAGTCCGAGATAGCGCAGTAGGTGCTCGTTGATGAAGTAGCGCCAGAAGAACCCGCGATACTCCCCCGGAGCGCTCGTCAAGGTGAAGTCGGCGTAGGGAGGATTTGCCGCGATCGCCAGGATGTGCCACGGGGCCGCGGATATCAGAAACGCCGCCAGGACCCATACAGGCCGCAATCCCGGCCAGGCGGGTCGCACTCCGAGCAACCGCGATGCGACGACGAAGACCACAACCGCGCCGACAGGGAACACGATCGCCGGCAACCCCTTGATCAGCGAACCCACTCCCAAGGCGGCGCCAAGCAGCGCGCTCCAGCGCCAATGCGCCCGAGACTCCATCAACCGCAAAACAACGGCGAGAGAGACCGTAATCGTCAGTGCCAGCGCCGCGTCGGGTATTCGAACTCGGGTGAATAGCCACAGCCCGACGCAGGTCGCCAGCGAGAGCCCAGCCCACTTCCCTGCCCCCGCATCGAAAGCCCATGCCCCGAAACGGTAGGTCACCCAGCACAAGGCCACCGCGGCCAGGGCTAGAGGGATCCGCGCCGCCCAATCGTGGACTCCGAACACCGCGAACGATGCCGCAATCGCCCAGACCTGCCCCGGGGGCTTGTCAAAGTACTTGACGCCATTGATGTGCGCCGTCACCCAGTCGCCGGACTCGAGCATCGTACGCGCGATCTGGGCGTACGTCGCGTCCACGTCGTCAAGCAGCGAAGGCGGACTTATGATCGTGCCAAAGAAAATGACTGCAGCGACAACCAGGACCGCGGCGCGCGCACTCATGAGCCCCGAACGCAAGTGAGGGGTTCGATGCTGTCGCGGCGTGGGATATTGCGGCCGAAAACGTGGGATAAAGGGCCTCCGATTTCCATTTCACACAGTGTAATGACTTGGAGCCGATTCGGTTGTTTTCAAGCTTCTGCTGGGCAGTCCGGAACCAACAGATTCGGCGTAGCAATGCGATTTCACATTAGTTTCGGTGAGATCAGCTCCAACTTCTTATCCTTGTGCTAGTTAACGCTTCACAGCGGAAAATGTCCCGTGCGGCAAACCTAGCTTCCGAAACACGCTTTCGAGACAACTCGGGCTCTACCCTCCCATCAGTCAGCTTGGTTGGGCTATTCTGTCCGCGTCAGGAAGTTGAGGGGTGGTAGTTCGACGAGCAATTTAGAAATTATCCAAGGCCTCTATCAATCGTTCATCGCCGGGGACATTACTGCGGTCGTCTCCGTGATGAGCTCGAAAATCGAATGGAGGGCAGCCGAAGGGCATCCCTACCGGACTGACGACGAGATCTGGGTTGGGCCAGACGCTGTCGTCCAGAAGCTCTTCCTCAGACTCGGTGAGGAATGGGACGGATTCACCGTCGCCCCGCACAGCTTCTATGACGCCGGAGAGACCGTGGTCGTCGAAGCAAGATACACAGGCAAGTACAACGCCACGGGCCGAGAGCTAGACTCTCCGACGTGCCACGTTTGGAAGCTTAAAGACGGGAAGATCACCAGCTTCCAACAGTACATCGACACAGCCCAGTTCGACCGTATTATGGCCCGATCCTAGAAGCGGCCGAGCCGCGCTACTCCCCTAGTACTCCTTCCAAGCCGGATCGTTTCATTGCAGCCCAATGCTCTCAACCAACGCGGAATACCGCTCGTCCTCTGGCAATCGCTCGAAAATCAAGGGGTGGCGGACTTCGTTGATAAGACCGTCACGCTCCTCAAAGGCAACCGCCAGCCATTCGAACGCGCGATCGAATTCGCCTAGGCTGGTGTAGACTTCAGCGATGCGTAGAGCGGAGCTATAGCCTGTAGATCGAAGGGCGATCAGTCGCTCGAGGGTTGCTTCGGCCTCAGGTCTCAGGTCCGCCGCCGCTTGCGATCTCCCCAGCGCGCCGAGAAAAATCGGGTCGTTTGGGGCGTGCCGCAACGCCTCGCGGGACGACTCAAGGGCCTTGAGTGGTTGGTCCAGGCCCAGATAGGCGTTGGCCGCGTGATAGTGCGCAAGAGTCCAGTCTTCGTCGATCTCCAAGCACTTCTCGGCCTGTCGGAGCGATTCCTCAAACCAACCGCCAACGCCGTGGAGGTAGCTTAGGCCCAAGTTCGCCCGTTTCGACAACGGATCGAGCTTCAGAGCCTCGTGCATCTGCTCGACACCCTGGTCGTACCTCCCCGCATTGGCCAGCAGCAAAGCATATTGCCCGTGCGAGAAAGCGGTAGGCCCAAGACTCAAAGAGCTAACAAACGAGCGCTCTGCGCCTTCGTGGTCCCAGTCGTAGTGATAAAGGACCATTCCGAGCACCGTATGCGCCTCACCGAGTGCTCCATCCAGACTGAGCGAACGATAGGCCTCCCGTCTAGCCCTTTCCATCACATCTGAGGCCCTCTCAAGCCCAAGGATGGATAAGTACACCAGCGCCTCGCCCAAGACAGCGTGTGCTTCTGCGTATTCGGGATCGAGGCGTAGGGCTTCCTCCAGCAGATCGACTCGTCGACGCACGGCGTCAGATGAGCTTTCCCAGCGTCGGCCCTGAAGGTACAGCCGATAGGCGTCAAGGTTCTCGGTTGGCCGCCTTACGATCGGTTGTGTGACTGTTCCGAGCAACTCAGAGGACAGCGCTCCGACCATTGCCCTGCTGATGTCGTCTTGGACATCGAAGACATCTCTCATCTCCGATTCATAGCGGTCGGACCAGAGTTCAAAGCCATCGGCTGCACTGATGAGCTGAGTCGTGATCCTCAGGCGTTCTCCTGCTCGGCGAACCGTACCTTCCAACAAAGCGCCTACATGCAGGCGCTCGCCAACGTCTGCAGGGTCATACTGTTGACCTTTGAAACGGAAAACCGAACTCCTGCCGACCACCTTGAGACCCTTCACCTTTCCCAAGGCGTTGATCAGCTCGTCAGTCATTCCGTCAGAGAAGTATTCGAACTCCGGGTCTCCACTGGCATTGACGAATGGCATGATCGCGACCGACGGGTCTCTCGTTGTGGATAAGGCGGATCCAGGCGACCGGTCCCAGAACCAAGCCGCAACTGCTATCGACGCAACAGCTAGGGCCGCTACCGGAATCAACCAAGGCGACTTCCGACGGCTCTCGGAGTCCGGCGACTTCGTTGCCGCCTGCGGGCCTTCGGCTGCAGTCGAGTTGCCCAGGCTTTGGAGGTCAATGCGCAGTTCTTCGGCGGTCTGATAGCGTTCTGTAAGGTCCTTGGCCAGGCACTTACTTACAACCTGTTCGAGCCTTTGCGGAACTCCGGCCCGGAGAGCCGTCAGCGGTTCCGGCCCCTCGTTCAGGATCGAATAGAGTACCGCCTGGTCGAATTCACCTTTGAACGGCTTTTCGCCGGAGACCATCTCGTAGAGCACTGCGCCCAGCGACCATAAGTCCGAGCGATGGTCAACTGTACGGCCCTCCACTTGCTCGGGCGACATGTAGGAAATCGTGCCGAGCGTCGTACCTTCGCGGGTTACCTTAGACGTTCCGGCGAGTTGCGCCAACCCGAAGTCCATGATCTTCGCTGCGTCGCGGGGGCCCTTGACCAGCATCACGTTCTCGGGCTTGATATCGCGGTGCACGATCCCCTTCTCGTGCGCCGCGGAGAGACCGTCGGTGAGTTGGGCAGCTATGGTTATCGCCTGCGACAGCTCCAAAGGCCCCGCATCGATCTTCCGACTCAGCGTTTGACCGTCCAGAAAGGCAAGCGCGATGAATGTCTTGCCATCAGATTCGTCAATCTGATGGACAGTACAGATGTGGGGGTGATCTAAGGTCGCCGCCGCTCGGGCTTCTCTCTCGAATCGTTGTCGAGCCTCCTTGTCTTGCACCAGGTGAGGGGCCAAGAACTTCAGCGCGACATGCCGGTCAAGCTTGGTGTCCTCGGCCTTGTAGACGACGCCCATGCCGCCCTCGCCCAGCTTTTCGACGATCCTGTAGTGGTTGATGGTGCGGCCGACCAAGACGTGTCGATTTTAGCGCTCCAGCAGGTGACGCAAGTTAGGTGTTGGGAACAAGCGTACCGACAAACGACCGTCTGAGAGGCCCTCAGAAACCCGTCTACAGCGCTCTGAGCCAATATTTATAGGGTTTTGGGCGCTTTCATTGTTGCGTCAAGTAGCCGGAAACTTATTTTTCACTGGCTATGCTTTTCGGGGAGAGATCGGCCGCTCCTCATCGATTCCGGGTGTCGATCAAGCACTGCTGGAAGTTGGATCGTATGAGGGGTCCGATGCCTGACGACCCCACGAACATCGCACCCCTCACTTGCGTTCGGGGCTCACAACCGTCTCAAATGGAAGCCGCCGTCGACGTCGAGCACTTGTCCGGCGGAGTAGTCGAGCAAACCGTCGGCGATCGCTCGAATCGCCTTCGCAACGTCCTCCGGACGCCCCAATCGCCCCTGCGGCATTAGGCCCTCTTCCGCGAGTTGTTCGTACTTGCCGCGCACTTTCGCGATCATGTCCGTCTCGATGATGCCCGGCCGGACCTCGAAAACCCCGATGCCCTCAGGCGCCAGGCGGTCGGCAAAGAGCTTCACCGCCATGCTAAGACCTGCCTTTGAAACACAATACTCACCACGGTTAATCGACGCAGCGTAGGAAGAGATTGACGTAACAAATACCACCCGCCCCGAGCCTTGTTCGCTCATCCACCGAGCGGCGGCTTGGGTCAGGAAATACGGGCCTCGCAGGTTCGTTCCCAAGACTTCGTCGAAGCTCTCCTCGGTTGCGTCAAGTAGGTCTTTTCGCTCGCTAGGAGCAATTCCGGCATTGTTGACGAGTAAGTCGATGCGCCCGAACTTCTCTCGGCAAAACTCAAGCAGGGCGGTGCGGTCTTCGGCGGAAGAGACGTCGCCCTGGATGATCTCTGCGCCACACTCCTCGCGCAGAGAATTAGCGGCTTCGTGGTTGCCGCGGTAGGTTCCGATGACGCGGTGGTCTGCGGCAAGGTTGATGGCGATTGCGCGGCCGATTCCGCGGCTTGCGCCGGTGACGATGGCGACTGGATCAGACATGAACCTTCTATTGTGGCCTGCCTCCGCCTCCGCGGCGACCTCTTGCCTCCGCCGGGCCTGTGCCTAGACCGATCCACTGAGCGCTAGAATCAGGCCGATGGCTGAATCTAGCGTGGTCAGTCCCAGTGCCGCAGCTATTCGATTTCTGAAGGCTACTCGGTTTCGATTTCGGAGCTGAACGAAAGATCGATCACATCCTTAACGGTCATCGCCGCCGGACACTTCATCATGTGAGTGTCAAGCGCCCGCTGTGCGCGATCTTCGGTCCCTTCCGGGATCTTCAGCTTATAGTGGACGCGAATCTTCGTGATCTTCATCACGCCGTCGACGTTCTCGATATCGCCTTCGACCGAACTTTCAACCTTGTTCGGAACCGGCGGAATTTTACGAACTGCCAGGGACCCTGACAGAGTGCCGGTCAGTCAAGCGCCGACCGCGCCGATCATGTGATCGAGCGTTGCGGGAAGGTCCCGCTTGGGCTCCATCTTGTAGAAGTGCTTGATGCCGCCGTGGACGCCAAACGTGATGGGCTCTTCAAACCCTTCAATATAGGCGCGCCTTTCGGGCGGGTCGTCTTGCAGAATTCGAATCTTAGAGGTGTGAACAATCTCTCCCACTCTGAATCTCCTTAGCTAGCTCTGTGACCGCGTGACAATTTGGCAAACCACAGGCTGACGCGCATACAGAGCCGCGCCCGTGGTCTTGCGACAGTGTAGCTCAGCTACGCTCTAAACATTTGGCCAGGCAGTGAATGCCGCCAAGATTTTCGGCCAGCGCCCGGCAGCCGTCAATGTAAACGACGTTGAAACCAAGCTCTGTCCAGATCTGACTGTTCGCCTCATCGGTAGCGGCTAGCGTGGCCCAACCGGCATAGCCAAACTTTGGCAGCCACACCGTTTTGCCTGAAACTAGCGCGTTGTTGCTGGAGGCGAAGTACCAGGTTCGCAGGCGCTCCTCCGGTTCATCCATGTAGACAAGAGGCAAAGGGTTCCTAGTCACCTCGAAGCCCAAGTCGCGGAGTTGCTCCGCGGTGTCGTCGAATGCTTCTTGCAGCGCATGCGGGTAGGGGTCGTGACCGAGCAGAGTTGCGGCCAGCGCCGGATCGCCGACTAGCAAGCGGCGTCCGCCGAGGAGAGTGACAAAGAGGTCGAGGTGAAAGATCGGTTGCTCAGTCCCTTTGAGGCTCTTGTAGTAGCGAATCTCACGCCATTTGACCCCGTCAAGAATTCCGGTCCGTTCGCTTTGGAGCGGGATTGGAACACGGGATCCCAGGACGTGGATCTCGCGCCGTGAGTCGATATGCCGACGAAACGCATCACAAAAACCAGCTCCGGACTTGCGAGCGCAATCGGCGCCCACGAGTACGAAGTCGTCACCCGCCAGCACGTTCCCGCCCTGGAACTGGAGCGGCGCGGTAACCGTCGGCAGCCCAAGGATGTCGGCGATCACTTGGTCCTGGACGTCGCCGTAGGTCTCAGGCTTGACCAACAGACCACTTTCGGTAACAAGGAAAGCGTCCTGGGCCCACATCGAGAGCGAAGCATCGTCCGGCGCTTCGATGATTGTCGCCTCTAGACCCGCAAGCCAGGAGCGCACGGTGGCTGCTGCACTCTCATGGACCACGACAGTCAGCTGAGCTGGCGGTCGTCGAGCGATGAAGTTGAGGAAGCTCAGTGAAAAGTCGCGAACGGCAAAGGCCGGGCACACCAACAACAGACGCTCGATCGAGCCGGACGAACCCGGCAAGAGCGTTCGTTCCATTTTGCCGACGCGCGACAGTCTAAATGCGTCCGGCGCGCACTCCCAGCACTATTTTTTCGGCCGACTTGTCCACAAGACGAGCTGAGACCTTCGGCGATACACGCAATTGCAGTTTGGCCGGTGACAGTAAACCGCCGCTGGCGTCCTCGAGCTTCTCGTCGGAGATCTCGCCGCTTGCTTGCTCTTCTACTGAGGGCTCGGGTTGATCTTGTTCGGTCGACATGGCTGTATCTTACTCAGAATCAGCCGAAGATGCCAGAAATGTCGTGCCTCTCTTCGCGGCTCGCGGCTTCACTCCCCACCCGCGGTTTTGTAATACCCCTGGGCTTTGCGAAACAGCTCGACGGTTTCAGTGCGTTGTCCTTCGTTCGCGAACCGGTCGGATCGCTCGACTCGCTCGATAAGCTGGTCGATCCAACGGATGAAGAACGCGGCGTCGTCAGCGTTTCGCGGGCCCGCGCCGTCGACCGTGCAATAGACCGGGCTGGAGTGGGCGAAGGTGTTGTCGTCGTTGACGAGCAAGCGGTCGTAGGGGCCGCGAGCGCGTGCGGCGATCCACGAGCCCTCTTCGAGCGTGACCTTCGTATCGAGCGATAGTTCACGGGCCGGGCCCTTGGTCGCTGCGACGACTTCACCGTTGACTACGATTTCCAGCGCATCGATCGAAACCAGGGAGACGACCGAAGCCTTTACGTCCAGCGTGTCTCCTCTGCTGAGCTCGAACTTGGAGCCGGCGAGTTTGTCATTCACGGTGAACTTCAGAAGAGGCCCATTGCTGGCGAAGCTATGCCCCTGCCGGTAGGCTTCGACCCACTCCTTGTAGTCGAGGGCTCCTCCGGTGTGGACGTAGACGCGCTGCCCGCCGGGCAGCCAATGATGGCGACGGTTGGTAAAGCTGTCGCTGCCACCAGAGATCGAGCAGCGAAGCCCTGTGTTGAGCAGCTTGTACCAATACGGCAACGCGGCGGCCTCGTTTGAATTGCTCAAGACGTCCATCGCTTCGACGGCGCCGAGCGCGAGATCGACGGGAAGTTCGCGGGCGCTCATGGTAAACGGGCTGTCGGTAAAGTTGTAGCCCGGATGGGCGTAACTAGCGACGCCGCCGGCCTCTTGCGCTCCTTTCGCCTGAAAGTAGTTGGGCGGGTAGTCGTTCGGCTGCGGCGTGCCGGGAAAGCCCGTGTAGAGGGGGTGTACGAGTTTGTCGATCCCAGGCAAACACATGTGACCGTAGATACTGCCGTTGCGCATTTCCTCGATCCAGCGGAGGAGATGGTTCTTTTGGCTCAGCCGGTGTGGGCGCCCCTCGAAGTAGGCCGAGTCGTGGACCTGCGCCCCGGACGAATTAGCGACCATCAGGTTGGCGACGTTGAGGTCTTCGCCGAGGGATTGGGTCAGGACATCCTCGGGAGTAATGAATTCATGGTCGTTGTAATTGGCGTGGATGTGAGAGTCGCCGCCATACCAACCCTCCGCCGCGAGGTTCGAGAAGCGCTCCAGGTTGACGGTCAAGTCTTCAGTTTCGCCAGGGCGGATCTCGACGGTTTGCTCGACCGGGGTGTACTCGAAGCCTCGGACAGCTTTTATGGTCGCCGTCCCAGCGAGTAGGCGAATCTCGTGCTCACCTTTGCTGTAGAAAAAGGGCTCGCCGGCGGTCCAGGTCATCTTAGAGAGCGTCCCGTCGTCGGGTGCGTAGGCCAGATCGTCAGCGCCGTAGAGCGAAACGCGCGCGCCGACCGCCTCGCCGTTCTCGTGGGTTCGCAGGCGTAGCGTCCCCCATTCGACGACTTGGATAACGCTGGTAGCCGAAGACTCGCGCCGCGGCTCCGCAGATTCCTCTGCAGCTTGGAAACTCACGCGCATTTGCTGCGTGCCCTTCCCCGACGGTCGGATGTTGAGCGAGAAGAAGTTCAACCCCTCCACCAGACGGAAGCGGTCCACAACCCGCACTCCGCCGATCTCAACAATGGCCTGAAGGTCAATCGCCCCGGGCAGGCGGTTCCGAACGAGCAGGGGTTGGTTGAGGACAACGCCGGCCGCAACGGTAGTGGGCAACTCGGCTCGCACAGAGTGCCCCTCCGGGGCCAGGTCGAGTTTGATCGCTCGCCCGAGATCGGTTTCCCACAAGTCGGGCGGATCGGCGCGACGCCAGACTCGAAAGTTGACCGTCAGCGGGATCCGGAAATTTCCAGCGCGGCGGAGGAGCAGACGAACAAAGTCGTTTCTACTCAGCGGCCCGGCGGTGTCGATGGGTTGGAAGCCGACGCGCGATGCCTCGAACGTCCGCTCGTCGGCTGGTACGGGGTTGTTGCGGGTCCAGGCTTCTGACGCCCATAGCAGGGCGGCGAAACTAAGCACGAGCCCAAGTCGGTTCATTGGCCGCGATTCTAGCAGGCGAAGCTACGTCATCTGCGCACGGGATTCACGAAGGCCCCGTTGGAGGCGACGTCCCAGACGGCGACGCGGGCCCACTTCCAGCCGGGGGCGTCGACTTTCCACTCGAATGAGCCGCTGCCGTGCTGGCGCGTTTCCGACAGCGGAATGATCTGGCGTTCCGTCCGCTCGCCGTCGCCCCAGACGACCTCGGCGAATTCAAGAGGGAACTGCCACTGAACATCGGCCTTGACCCGTATCTGCTTGGCGGAGGATGTCGAGATCTCGACGTTGGGTAGCAGCACTTCTCCCGTGCTAACGAAGAAGTCTCCCGCGACGAGGGGTTCGAGGATTTTGTTGTATTCGTCGAACGACGGCAGAGAGTCAGTTTTGACGTAGTTAATGTTCATGTGAGCGTAGAGCTCATGGGTGTGATCGAACTGAAAAACATCGACTTCGCCGAGTGTGCGTTTCACTAGACCCCAGTTGTTCATGTCGTCCAGGAGGGTGAAGACACGCTCACCCAGCCGTGGCGAGGAAAGGTCAGACGGCATCGCTTTCCAGCCCGAGCCAAAGTAGCTGGGGTCGGTAAAACGCTCGGTGTCGCGGATCTTGTCGGGGTAGCCGGTGGAGCCTTTTGTGCGCGCATGAGTCTGGTAGACCCAACCGTTCTCTTTCCTGACGAGGTTGAGGAGCTCATCTTCGTCAGCCGTCGAGTAGACCTTGCCGTATTTGGGGTGATCGATCTCGAAAGCGCCGCCTTCAGGCCGGTTCATAAACCAGTAGACAGGTTTCGGGAAGACGAGAGCCCAATGGCCGCCGTAGTGGACGTTGGCCTCTTCAGAGGGGATGAGCAGGAAGTCGTCATCCGACTGTGCCTTGCAAGCACGGAAGAACGCATCGAGCTCATCAAGGCGGAGATCGGTGAGGTCGCGAGGATGGCCATCGCCGTGGAAGTCCATGATGATTGAAGCGTCTACGCCCATCTCCTTAAGTACGGGCTTGAAGGGGGGTGTCCAGTCCATGCCGTGCTCGAGAGCTTGGATCGTGTACGCCAAATGCCAGTGGCTGCTGAGCTTCTTGTAGCCCTGGAGGTCGGGAAAGCGGTCTTTGTTGGTGTAGGCCAGGACATCGTCCACAGCTTCCCGTGGATTTCCGTCAGTAGGGAGCAGAAAGACGCTCATCCGCTGTTCGCTTCCAGGAGGGGCGTTCACCCAAGGGTAGAAACGCCAATTCGTGTCGCGGATCTGGCGGATGCCAATCGAGACGCGTCCGCGCCAGGAACGGTGCCAGAGCTGGCTCAAGTTGGACGTGAAGTCACGTGGGAAAAAGTATTGATGTGGCGTGGGAAAGACGGCAAGCGAACCTCCGCCGGTCTTAGCGGCCAGAGTGCGGTGGCGGACTTTGACCGGAGTGCGTTCGGGCTGAAACCCGTTCTCGGTGTGGGTTTGGAAATCCCCCTCGGTGTCGTAGTAGGAGAACTCTGACGCCATGTTCTTGCCCACCGTTATCTCCTCGGCGAACTCCAGGCCGGCGTCGTAGTAATAAGCCGTGTCGCCGACGTAGGTGCGCATGACGGCTTCTTGCTGGATAAGGCGTCCACCCGCGAAGAACGTGTAGGCGATGCCGCCGTCGAAGATGCCCATCTCGAGGCCGTCGAAGTAAAGCTCGACGCGGCCTCCCTTGGTTGTGGCACTTGCTGAGCGGAGTTGGAACTTCCCAATCGCTGCCCGGGTGCCTTCGGGATGTTCGGGCGGGTAGTCAAAGAAGGCGTTCCAGCCTTTGCGGCGCTTGCC
>Ga0315336_1006499_pt1 | contig 11914 bp, 9 predicted proteins | sample ASW5metaG_FD_204512 | JGI IMG/M metagenome (GOLD analysis project Ga0315336, IMG submission 204512) | Ammonia-oxidizing marine archaeal communities from Monterey Bay, California, United States - ASW #5 | ecosystem: Environmental > Aquatic > Marine > Intertidal zone | place: USA: California...
GGGGCACGCCTAAAGCCCGAGCACAGTGGGTTACAAGCGACATAGCAGCGACTCCTAATGCCTAATAGCCCAAGGGTGTTGGACTAAAATTAGCTGCGTCGTCAGGATCTCCCGATCCACCATATTGGGCAACATTGGGATAAGGATATACCGGCCGTGTCTTAGTAATTATAGATTTTCTAATGGGCCAAAAGCCGGCGCCCGGCAAAGAAACATCGTCCTTTCGCCTATATCCGGCGACAGTGCCAGGTAGTTGACCTTCCTCAACCCAATTAGTGATAGCAGTAATCCAATCAAAAGTGTCAACACCAGGCCCACCGCGACAGTGGTTCATGCCAGGAATCAGATAGAGCCTCATGTAGTCATCCGCATCTTTTCGACCGCCAGCGATACGAACAGCCTTTTTGTAATAGTCAATAAGTGGCTCAGCATTCAACAGGTCATTTAGCCCCTGATACATAATGACCTTGCCGCCATAAGAAGCAAGCTTGCTGAGATCGGGGTTGTCAGGTGTCTGCAGTAATGCCTTAGTAAAAAGACGGTAATAGTCAGTGTCGAGGTCAAAACTGCGCGCGTCGTAGGATGGGCCTGGATCATAGTCAAACCAAGTGTAACGAAGGCGGTCCTGCGCCATTGGCTCAAAACTACCCAGCTCGCCCGCGTTCTCGCGGATGTAACGGAGCAATCCCAGTTCTCCGCCCTTTGGTACACCGAAAGACAAGCGGTGGAGCTGAGTGTTGTACGCCCCTTCGTACAAACGTTCCACCGATGCTATCTGTTCTCCAGTTAGGCAATTGGAAGATGTATGTCCACCTTGACAGCTAAGAACCGAAAGGTCCGGTTTGCAGGACCAGGGGTTGTTTATTACCCCATCTTCGAGACCGTCGTGAGCATCGCACTGATCCATTACAACTTGATGCAATAGTGGGATTTGGTCATTGCCAAAGATTACACGGCTTTCATCGTCTAAATTGGTTAGCGTGCGCCAGAAGATATTAATGTAGGCGGGGACCATTCCGGCTGGGGCACCGGCGATAAGGCCATCAAAGTGCCACGGATAACGTTGGGCAAGCAACAAAGCTTGACGACCACCGGTCGAGCACCCCCTCCAATAAGACCGCTCTGGTCTGCTGGAATAATAAGCAGCGATTATTGCTTTTGAGGCCACTACAGCCTTGTGGGTGCCGCGATAAGAAAAATCTAGTTCTTGTTCCAGATTATTGTAGGCCCATTCCCCCGAGCGCATCACCTTAGGATACACCTCAGGATCGCCGTTCCAATTGTCATCCAGCGGATACGGTGCGGTGCGGCCCATGTCGGTGGTCGCCACAGCGGCACCGCGAGAGAGCGGATCGTCTGCTTTTTCAATAGCGCGAATACCGCAAAGCGTGCCACAACCCTCCATATGAAAGCGACCGTTCCAGTCGTCAGGCAGACGCAAACGAATACCAACCTGGGGCGCCACATAACCCATGAGATCACAATAGGAGGGAAGGCCGGCTGTCGCCTGCACAAACCGTGTGGTGGTAATGTGGGTTGGAGCGTCGGGTGTCCCCGAGAAATTTCGTTCAACAAGGTCACGGCAAGAGCTGGTATCCGCCCTTACACCCCATGCCGACGCAAAGCTCACCAAAAATAACAAGAAATAAGCTATGGCACTGCACGTCCGTGATGTCATGTCACTGTCCCCTAAGATGGAGTGGGTTGGCCATTTGGTTAAATGTCGAACCACACAATTTTGTCAGGTCTTGATCATTAAATAACATGCGCCGATCTTAGGCAGCGCTGCAAGCCTATGTTTTCGCAATCTTGCGCCGCCTTGTTTCAAGTTTTGGGTTTGCGCCGCCCATTCTAGCGATCCGTTTTATTCTGTGCAGACCAGACATACATAAAAAAAAACCTGGCCCTGCAATGCCCTGCGATTTAGCACAGCACAGACCGTGCTTTTGTCTATTCGCCCACAAATGTTTGAATCATAGTTGCGTGTGTAACCAATTCACCATCTGCCTCCCTTTCTAATTGTGCAGAAACAACGGCCCGATGCTGAGTTGAGCTAACAACCCTGGCTGTTCCGATGAGGGGCTCACCGCTCTCGACCCCACGCAAGAAATTAACGGACATGTTTGCAGTAGAGAACATACGTTTTCCGCATCCGTACCACGCCGCAAGCCCAGCAACATCATCGAGCATAGCGGCAAGAAAACCCCCAAATACCTTCCCAGCGGGGTTAATCAAGGCGGCGCCGGGCACATAACGGATGACACCGGCGCGGGTTTCTTCATCGAAGCTGATGGCCTCACCGTTGAGCAATCTCCGCACCTCTATGGGTGGTGGTTTTTTGTGATCCGCCATAATTATCCGCGTTTCCTTGCTGCAACATAGCCTAGCTCTAGATCGGACACGATATCAGCCGCGGGCTGCACTTCCTTGACCGCCCGCAAACCCTGACCGGCCGACCATATGTCCCGCCAGGCCCTAGACTCATTGCGGCTGTCAAATTTCTTATCTTTTCGGACGCCTAGTGATGCTGGATCAAGGCCGGCTCTCTCTATGCTAGGTCTGAGATAATTAGCAGGAACGCCCGTAAAATGAGCGGTAAGAATTAGATCTTCCTCTGTGGAATCAACCAGCATCTTTCGATAGCCGGCTGGTGCCAAGCTTTCCTGGGTAGCAATGAACCGTGTACCAAGATAGGCAAAATTTGCGCCAAGCGCCTCTATTGCTGCAACGCCAGCCCCATCGCAGATACCGCCCGCCACGACAAGTGGACCATCAAAAAACTCTCGCACTGAGGGCACAAATGTGAATGGCGAAATCTGGCCCGTATGCCCGCCGGCCCCGGCACAGACCAGACATAGGCCATCAGCACCTGCATCAACAGCTTTTCTTGCATATAGCACGCTGTTAACATCAGCAAAAACAATACCACCGTAACCATGAACCTGCTTTGTAACCCTCCTAGGAGAGCCCAATGCTGTAATTACGATTTCAGGCTTGTACTCCAGCACAATCTCAAGGTCATGCTCGAAGCGCTCAGACGACCTGTGAACGATAAGGTTGGCCGCCCATGGCGCGATTTTCCCAGGCGCCCCGCTTTCCGCCACCGCCAACTCACTCTTTATTTGCTCAAGCCACCGCCTTAACACCGCGGTAGTGCGCGCATTAACAGTGGGAAAGGCCCCGATAACGCCCGCCCTACAAGCAGCAACCACCAGCTCGGGTCCAGACACCAAGAACATAGGCGCAACAATTGCCGGTAGCGCCATGCGTTGCTTTATAAGCTGCACCTTCGCCGTAATATCTGTTTGGATTGCGGCCTCAGACATAAGACTTCCTTAATTCTGTTTTTAAGACTTTGCCCTGGGCACTCAATGGCAAACTATCAGTGAAAGCAACACGAGCGGGAATCTTGTAAGGGGCAAGGTTGGCTATGCAGCGGTTCTGAATTTCAGCGATTGTTAGTTGTTTCTCTGGCTTAAGCACAACCACAGCAACGCCCACTTCGCCCCACTTCGGATCAGGGGCACCTATCACGGCAACTTGCTTAACTTCGCCAAAGGAAGAAATTATATTCTCCACCTCCGCTGGGTATACGTTTTCGCCTCCCGATATATACATGTCTTTAAGCCGGTCAATTACAAACAAAGCACCGTCTTCGTCTTGGTACCCAATATCACCCGTACTGAACCAACCGTCCTCACTAATAGCTGCTGCGGTTAGCTCGGGCTTTTTCCAATATCCTGGCGTTACCCCCGGGCCCTTCAACTGAATTTCACCGCTAGTAGCAGGGGGGCAAAGGTTTCCATTGGAATCCAGAATACGGATATTGCAATACATAACCGGCCAACCGACAGACCCAAGCTTTTCTTTGGCGCGCTCAGGCGGTAGCCGAGTCACACCAAATACCTCTGTCATGCCGTAGGACGGACATAACTGCAGGCCTTTAGCACCCCATGTCTGCAACAAATCAAGCGTGGCTGGAGCCCCACCAATACCTGCCCACTCAATAGAGGAAAACACCGCTTCCTTAAAACTCTCGTGCTGGGCCATCATCAGAAACTGAGTCGGCACCCCTAGGGTGTGAGTTATCCCGAGCTCTTCGTCTGTTAAATAACGCAGACAGGCTTCGGGATCCCAATTACGCATAACGTGGACAGCGCCTCCATAATGGAATAGGGGAGTAGCGAATCCATTCAATCCAGCAGTGTGGAATAATGGGACGTGGGTCAAAGTACGGGTTTCCGTACTTAGACGGCCAGAGGCCGCCGCCTGGATAACTGCCAACATGGTCATTCGCCACGTGCAAATCACGCCTTTTGGCTCGCCTGTGGTACCAGAGGTATATAGTAATGTGTTGATTGTATCGAGGGTAGTAGGGGCAAAAGCAGCCTCTGACTCGGCGCCTGCGATTAACTCTTCATAGGGACTGTTTTCTCCAGATGCAGAACGACTTAACTGTTTTGCAGGCCCAGTAGCCACACCCCCACAAAATTCTTCGTCGGCGATAATCAGAGTGGGATCACAATCCGCGATGATTGCCTCCAGTTCGGGGGCCGTAAGACGCCAATTGGCCGGCATAAACACCGCACCAAGACGCCAACAAGAAAACATAATTTCAAATACATCAGTTGAATTTCGGGCCAACACCATGACTCGGTCTCCCGGACCGACATCAAATTTGACCTTAAGCCCGCCAGCAAGTCTGGAGCTTCGGCTATACATGTCGGCATAAGTAAACCGGCGCTCTGTCTGTAAGTCGACACAAGCCAGCGCGTTACCCCGCCATTTTGCGTGATAAGCAAGCCAATCCGTAATTAAACCTTCGTGCATAATTGCCATCATAACCCAGACATTACCTAGCGACGGTATTAAGCAACAGCCAAAAAAAGAAGTAGGAGTTCTCCCCCTCAATTTGGGGGGCTTGGCTGAGGTTTTGGGGGAGGAATATCAAAACTTCAGAGACAAACCGCCGAGAACACCACTGCCTTCTGTCTTTTGGCCTCCAGCTGGCTGTTGCTCCGCGTAAAATCCAGCAATTCCAATTTTTATGTTTCTCGCTAGTTTGTATGTCACCTGAAGAACAAAACGATCAACCTCGTCTTTGACTGGCGCCCCAGCAAAAAGGCTTTTTGTACCGTGGAAATAGTTGGAAGAAACGCCCCAGGGACCCACAGTGTAGGCGACCCCAACCTCCCAGGCCCGTTGATCCTGTTGGTCGTCAGGAGTAACATCAACATAACTACCGCCAATATCCCAACCACCGTAAGCAAGCCCCAGGCTAAGATTCATAGCCTTCTCGCCATCAGTACCGCCGTCGCGTGAGCTCGAATGAAAGTAGCCACCAGCAACCCTGTAAGAACCTCCTTCAAATTCCCCTGCGTAAGCAGCTGACACGTCAAAAGCATTGTTGTCCTTAGCGCCACCCTGATCAAAGACACCCCCGACAGAGTCGGTTGTCGGGTGATAGCCGACGCCGATTTTAAGGCCTCCTATACTAGGTGAGGTATAGCTGATGCCCATGACATCGTCGACGAAGCGTTTAAAAGTAAACGCGTCCTTGATCACCACGCCGGTTCTGGGCTCGATTGCGTCCCTAATTACTTCTTGATCGGTAGTGAGCAGAGCCTGCGGAACTGGGTTCTCAATCATTCCGGCGTTGGGGCCCTCTTTCTGACCAACCCGAACCCGCCCAAAACCACCGCTAAAAGCCACATATTGCTCATCGGCGTTATGGTCATTCTTAGCTTCAGCTTCAAGCTGAACTGTAGCCTTGATTTCAATGCCATTATCTAGCGTCGTCTTACCAGAAAAGTAGATCTCGGTATCCGTGAAACCACCGGTGGTGTTTAAGTTTTTGCCCGGCAATCGATCTTGGTCCGTAGCAAAGAAAAAATGGGCAAGCTTGCCCCCAATCCTCAATTTGATTGGGTCGGCGGCCTGAGCACTCGTGGCCAACAATAGTAATATAAGGATACCCGCACTATGAAACCTCTTACTCATATAATACTCCTCGACATACACGCCGCCCAACCCACTAAAGTGGAAGCGACAGGGTAGCAAATTTGACGCGACGCACACTACTTATCAAATGTTGTCTTTCTACAGTTGGTTTGCTGATAGATATGTGACACCACTTATATTACTCTACCCCCTTCGCAAGATCATCTGCCTTCGCTATAAAGCAGTACCAATACGAATCCGACTGCCTGACTTAGGCTATCGGTAAGACGGAGGCGACGGATGGTTACTTTCACTAGGTTAAAAAAACAGTACTTAATATCTACCGCCTTGGCGTTGGCTATTGGCTTGGGCTCCTGCAGCTTACTTGGCATCCAACAACAAGGGGAAGACTACCAGGCGTCACCAGACTATCAGGCCGATAAAAGCGAGGAAGGTTCAGTCTTTGAGGGCGGTATCATGCTGTTTGGTAATTCAGATGGCAAGGGAACGGAGGGAGCTGTTGCGGTCAACGCGTTCTTGTGGCGAGCCTCATTAGACACCATCTCTTTCATGCCTCTGAGCTCGGCTGATCCGTTCGGCGGCGTCATCATCTCCGACTGGTATTCCCCGCCGGAAACGCCCGATGAGCGCTTCAAGGTAAACGTGTATATCTTAGGACGAGTATTGCGCGCCGACGGTCTAAAGGTATCCGTCTTCCGCCAAATCCGGTCCGAGGCGGATCGCTGGCAAGATGCGGCGGTTGGGGCCGATGTGGCGATGGAATTCGAGGACGCGGTCTTGACTCGTGCTCGACAACTGAGGATGCAGGCCGTGGAACAGGACAGTTAGCTCGATCGCCCGTTTCGAGATTATAGGAACAACAGCATCCAGAACTTTTGGTGCTACTTATTTTCTCGGATCGGATCAACTAACCAAGGGCTCGACAGTAGGCGATGAGTGAAGACCGTTACCATTTTCGTGACACTGAACACCGATGGCAAACAATATGGTCCAAACGCGGCTGCTTCACTGCGGATGCCTCGTCACCATTGCCTACCTACTACGTACTTGAAATGTTCCCATATCCTTCAGGTCGCTTGCATATGGGACATGTGCGCAACTACACCCTCGGCGATGTGGTGGCGCGTTACAAAAAAGCTCGGGGGTACAATGTACTGCATCCTATGGGGTGGGATGCATTCGGCTTGCCCGCAGAAAACGCCGCCTTGGACCGCGGCATCCACCCCGGCACCTGGACCCAGCAGAATATCAGCGACATGCGTGAGCAGTTCGCACCCCTTGGTCTTTCTCTCGACTGGAGCCGCGAGATCTCTACCTGCGATCCTGAGTACTACAAACACGAACAGATCATGTTCCTTGATTTTGTGGAGGCTGGTCTTGCCTACCGCAAGGACTCTTGGGTTAACTGGGACCCAGTTGAGCATACGGTTCTCGCCAATGAACAGGTGATCGACGGCAAGGGCTGGCGCTCTGGTGCACCAGTGGAACGGCGCAAACTCAATCAATGGTTCATCAAAATAACGCACTACGCGGAGGAACTCCTGGGTGCGCTAGAGGACCTAGGACGGTGGCCTGAAAAAGTACTTGCCATGCAGCGCAACTGGATTGGCCGCTCGGAAGGTGCCCTGGTCAAGTGGCCCCTTCTAGAGACCAACGGCGCAGAAAGGTCTCTGCCCCTCGAGGTGTTTACTACCCGCCCAGATACTTTGTTCGGCGCGTCTTTTTGCGCCATTTCGCCCAATCATCCGCTAGCTACAGAACTAGCGGAGAGCGACGCGGCTTTGGCAACCTTTATCGCCGATTGCGATCGCCTCGGCACTTCCGAAGAGGCGCTCCAAACGGCAGAAAAAAAAGGCTATGACACCGGTTTAACCGCGCGTCACCCCTTCGATGATCAGTGGGAGGTGCCAGTACTGGTTGCCAATTTTGTACTTATGGATTATGGCACCGGAGCTATCTTCGGCTGCCCCGGGCACGACCAGAGAGATATGGAGTTCGCGCGCGCTTACGGCCTTCCAGTCACATGCGTAATCGCCCCCGAAGAAGCCGACCCAGAGGTTTTTGCTGCAGAGGTAGAGGCTGGAAGCGAAGCTTACACGGGCGACGGAGTGGCTATCAAATCTGGTTTTCTGACTGGGCTTGCCGCCGCCGACGCAAGGCGGACGGCTATAGAGAAAATTAAGTCAAGTGGGCGTGGTTCAGGTGTCGTCAAATATCGACTGCGGGACTGGGGTGTATCGCGGCAGCGTTACTGGGGGTGCCCCATCCCCTTTATCCACTGTCTTGAGTGCGGTTCTGTGCCAGTACCCCGCAAAGATCTCCCAGTAACTTTGCCAACGGACGTAGACTTCGAGAAATCAGGCAACCCACTTGACCGTCACCCCACCTGGAAAGAAGTTCGCTGCCCAAGCTGTGGCCGAAGCGCCCAAAGGGAAACAGACACACTTGATACTTTTTTTGAGTCCTCCTGGTACTTCGCCCGCTTTTGCGATCCCCACAACGCCGACAAGCCCTTCGACAAAAAAGCCGCACAGCACTGGTTGCCGGTGGATCAATATGTTGGTGGCATCGAGCACGCTGTCCTGCATCTGCTTTATTCCCGCTTTTTCACCCGTGCAATGCGAGACTGCGGCTATTTAGACCTGCCGGAACCCTTTGAAGGCCTATTTACCCAGGGTATGGTTACACACGAAACATACCGCAGTCATAATGGGGATTGGGTCGAGCCTGGCGATGTAAAAAGGGACGGTGATGATTACGTTCGCTTGTCCGACAATTCACGAGTGACCGTCGGCCGTTCCGAAAAAATGTCAAAATCTAAAAAGAACACTGTGGATCCGGCAAACATCCTGAGTACCTACGGCGCTGACGCTGCACGCTTGTTTATGCTCTCCGATAGCCCCCCTGAGCGGGACCTGGAATGGAGTGATAAGGGGATTGAGGGGGCGTGGCGTTACCTTAATCGTCTTTGGCGTATGTCCCAGACGGTGGGGGTGGATGGAAGTAAAGCCGTGCCTGCGGCGGACTACCTGGGCGAAGCTGCGGCGAATTTACTTAGACAGGCCCATCGGTGTATCGCTGGAGTCACTGAAGACCTGGAAAAATTTCGATACAACACCGCTGTAGCAAAGATCCGGGAACTTTCCAATATCGCGGCGGAGATGGATCAAAACGTTGAGGGGGATGCGGCCGTCTACCGTTTCGCCATCGCTACCATTGCCAGGCTAGCTAACCCGCTAATTCCGCATATCAGCGAGGAAATATGGGCCGCCCTAGGCGAGACAACTCCCCTAGCGGAAACGCCATGGCCCGTGTACGATCATGAGCTGTTAGCGGATGACAATATCACCATCGCCGTACAGGTTAATGGGAGGCTGCGCGGCACCATCAGTATTCCAAAGGGCGCAGATGAAGAAACCTGCAAGGCCAAGGCCCTGGAGATTCCAGCTGTTGTAGCGCAGGTGGACGACAAAAATATACGCAAGATAATCGTCGTCCCTGATAAGATTGTTAACGTGGTGTTGGGATAAACTACAACGCTAACTGGGGCCACACACCCCTTGTTTACAATAGAAGGAAACTTGCACTTTGACAGTTGCCGCCATGTTGAGGTCCAAGCGGGGCATGATAGCATCCCGCCGCATCGTTCTGTGTTCTGGATTGGGGTTGGTCGTCTCAGGCCTCAGTGGCTGCGGATTTCGCCCGCTCTACGGAACCTCAGGAATTACGGGATCGGCGGAAGTGGTGGAAGAACTTTCTCGAATCGATATACGCCCTATTCCGGATCGGCGCGGCATGGCGTTACGTCAGGTGTTGAGAGAAAAGCTGCATATAAACCGCCAGCCCAATGACACGCTCTACGACCTGCAGGTCCAGCTCTTCGTTCGCACCCAAGAACTTGGTGTGCGCAAAGACTCCACTACCTCAAGAGCCAACCTTATCCTTACAGCGCGATTCTACTTGTGGAGAGGCCGCAAACGGCTGTTAGTAGACAGCGTTCAATCCATTGTCTCGTTCAACATTCTCGATGACCAATACGCAACCATCGCATCAGAATCCGATGCCGAGGATCGGGCCCTGCAAGCAATTGCTGAGGAAATGAAGACTAGACTGGCTGTGTTTTTCGACAACCGGCTGACAATACAAACTTCGGCAACCCAGTGAAGATACAAGCCGGTCGAGCCGATTCTTTCGCCAAGAACCCCGATACAGATGTGCGGGCTATTCTTGTTTACGGACCCGACGCCGGTTTGGTGCGGGAGCGCTTAAAGACCTTGACACTGGGTGTCTTGGAAGATCCCAACGATCCGTTTCGCCTCTCAGAGCTATCACCCGATGCCATTAAACAGGATCCCGCACGGCTATTAGACGAGGCGACTGCCCAGGCCTTGACAGGCGGCCGCCGCATACTGCGAATACGGGACGCGGGTGATGGTCTCGCTAAGATTTTCGGCACTTTTCTATCCGACTTCACTGGGGACACTTTAGTGCTAGTGGCCGCCGGTGACCTTGGCCCGCGCTCCTCTCTGCGCAAACTGTTCGAAGGCGCAGCGCAGGCCGCCGCGTTGCCTTGCTACCCCGACGACACCCGGGCTTTGGATCAAGTGGTGAGACACACATTGAAGGCGGCCGGTCTGTCCATCGATAGAGAGGCCTTGGCTTGGCTGTTGGATCGCCTTGGCGGAGACCGAGGTACGACCCGACAGGAACTGGAGAAGCTGATCACGTATATGGGGGGCAACGGGGGCAACGTGACCACTAATGACGCACTCGCTTGTGTTGGAGATACCGCAGCCCTGAACCTGGACAGCCTTACTTTCGCGGCAGCCGATGGTGATCGCAAGTCTGTGCAACGAATCTACGCTCGCTTGATTTCAGAAGGTGCCAGTCCAATTTCCGTGTTAACTGCCTCGGCACGGCACATGGTGCGTCTCCACCAAACCCTCGGCCACACTGCAGATGGGCTATCTATTGATCAAGCAATTGCCAAGCTTAAGCCTCCGGTTTTCTTCAAGAATAGATCGCGGTTCAAGTCACAGCTGGTTGCCTGGACCCCTTCCTTGCTAACGCGTGCCCTCCGGCTGTTGACGGAGGCTGAAATTACAGCCAAAACAACCGGCATGCCCGCTGAAGCCGTGACTGAAAGGACGCTTCTTCAACTTGCCGTTGCTGCTCGCAGTAGGCAACACTGAACCTCTAGGCTACTCTTCACGCAAGAACCCCGACGGAGAACAACTTATGAATAATATAAATCGACGCAACATTATAAAAACAAGCGGAGCGGTTCTTGCGGGGGCTGGTTTTAACATCCCAACCGCGTCCGCCGCGGAAAGTGCGTCAGCGGACGAAAACAGCGGTTTAAGCACTGGCTCGCCCGTGCCTCTTAAAGTACGGGTTGTACCTGGGTTCCTTAGCGAACAGCAAATTGAAGTGCACCACCGCGCACATTACGGCGGCGCCTTGGGACGATACAAGGAGTTGAACCAAACACTAATAGCCGTCAGCCGGAAGCAAAAGTCTCCCCCAGGCGCAGCCTTTGGCGCCATGCTGAGAGACCGCGCCAGTAAGGCTAATAGCGTGGTTCTTCATGAGGTTTATTTCGATGGTTTGAGTACACAAACAACAACCCCACAGGCTTATCTTGCTGAAGCAATTGATGATTGGTTCGGCTCCGCGGCGAACTGGGCAACTGACTTCGCGGCCTGCGCTCGCAGTGCCTCAGGTTGGGCAATCCTTGCGTTACACACCATCAATGGACAGCTGTTTAATGTGGCCAGCGACGAGCACGCAACGAACCTCATGTGGGGGTGCGTCCCATTGGTCGCCCTCGACGTATATGAACATGCCTATTACCTTGATTACCTTAACGACAAAGGCACTTACATCGACCGGTTTTTTGATCATATGGATTGGAACGCGACGGCGACTAGGTACGCCGAAGCTACTGCGTATA
>Ga0315336_1006501_pt1 | contig 11911 bp, 5 predicted proteins | sample ASW5metaG_FD_204512 | JGI IMG/M metagenome (GOLD analysis project Ga0315336, IMG submission 204512) | Ammonia-oxidizing marine archaeal communities from Monterey Bay, California, United States - ASW #5 | ecosystem: Environmental > Aquatic > Marine > Intertidal zone | place: USA: California...
GCGTCGGCCGATGGCGATTCCCCACGTATGCACTCACCCTCTCCCTCACCGCGACCAATCCCGCATTCTTGTATTGGAGCTTTGGCGGACTCGAAACACCGTTCGCCGGACTCTTCCTCACGTGCTATGCCGTTTCGTTGTTGCACCATCGATTCAAACAGACGCCGTTCGCGGACACCGCAGTTATTGGCGCGCAATGCCTCTATATCCTGACCCGCCCCGAGGGGTTCTATTTAATCCTGTTCACGGCAGTCTATCTCGCCTTGATGAAAATCATCGCACGCCGTCCATTACGACTGCGTATCCTACTGATTCCGATCGCATTTCTGGCCACACTAACCGCGTTTCGCTGGATGTACTTTGGCGCGCTGTTACCGAATACCGTCTATGCGAAAAGCGGCGGCATCCGAGAAGGTGTTGCAAACGGATTCGTTTACTTCACGAATTTTTACGATGCCAGTCTCTTACTCCTGTGCGCGTTCGCCATACAGTGCGTTCTCTTCATCGTCTACACCCGGTACCTGGCAAAGGCTTTCCATTCTCTTCCGCGCCGCACACCGTTGCCCTTGGCAAATATCCTACTGTTCGGACTTGTACTTGCAGCCCAACTCGTCGTGTTGTTTTCAGGCGGCGATTGGATGGAACACTTCCGCTTCTTCGCCCCAATCATGCCCCTGTTGATTGTACTGACCATCGGCGCCGTCGCCCGGTGCATCGAGCAATACAGCCTGGCCGCAAACGCGCCGCGCACCGCTGCCATCGCACTTGTCGGATTTGGTGTAGCGGCGTTTGCGGTAAACCTTCGACAAAGCGACATCAACATACCGCGTCCGCTGCCCCGCGAAAACGTGAGCTCAGCACTCCCCTATTCACTACGCGATATTCTTTCAGCGGGCGCAAATCTCGATCAGGCGATTATGGAATTAAACGCTGGCGCAGGCCGCGACCAGCGATTGCTCATCCCGTTCTTTCGCGACGTGCTCCCCGATCTCCACAACCGGAGCGGCGGTCTCGTCGTCGCGACGGGACAAATGGGATTCTTTCCCTATTGGCTAAAACGCATGCATCCCGATTACACCGTCGAATTTGTTGATACGTTGGGCTTGTGCGATCGTACCGTAGCGCAGATGCCACTCAGCAAAGATCACACCGGGGTCGCAGACGGACGATTTGTAGATGAAGTTCTTGATGGTCAGGTACCCTTGTTGTCGGATTACCTGAAATCCCGATCGCCAAACTTGGTCTACTTTTTGGGTTATGATCCGGAAGTCGAACGGCGGCTTCAGATGTATGCCCAGCATGGCTTTCATCCCGTGCAGAAGAAAGTCGGCGCAATGGTGCTCTACAAAAATGAGGATGGCGCGTGACCCATCGCGAACTAAATCGTGCAACGGCAATCGTATTGCTGACAGCCATCATCGGCTGGAGCTGTTCGGATAATTCGACCAACACGCCCAACAATGCGATACGTACCGACGCCGACGTGCTTGACGTCATTCCGGCCAGTGGGCAACCCATACAGCGCTTTGCGCGGGATCAATTGGATGCGCTGCGGAATGCGTCCACACCCGATTTGGATCTGCCGTTGGATGGACCTTGGGTACCGCTCAACGATTCCAACGCCGAATTCCGCGATGGTTCACTGGCCATTGAAGCGAATGGCAAACCGCCGTTTGTACAGTTCCCTTTATCGGTGGATACTCATTGGTACCAGGCCATCGAAATCGAAATGCGCGTCAGCGACGGGACCCAATGCCAGTTCAAGTGGGCGACCGCTGCAGCACCGGACTTCGCGCGAAATTCCGGCGTCTTTGAGCCCATAATCGCGGACGGCGGATTTCACACCTACACCATAGAACTTTCACACTACACGCTCGCGGAATGGTCGGGCCCATTGCGCGCTATCGAATTCTGGCCTTCGAACGATATTGCCGCGAACGCGGAGATTCGCCGCATGCGGCTGGTTCGCGGATCGCGCGAAGCACCCCGTCGGCTCACGTTGGTAAATCAAACCCATGAGGCCGTATTCGGCACCCAACCCCCATGGCGTGTGCGCGTGCCGAGTGACGGTCAACTCAACATCCAGTTTGGAATGCTACAGAATGCCGCAGAGCGATATGGCAGCGACGGTGCCCGGTTTTCGGTAGCGGTCAGTACAGCGGACGGCACGACAAATGCGCTTTTCGATCACACGCTAAACCCCGTGCAGGAAACGGCGGATCGCGGTTGGCAATTCGCTGCACTAGCGCTTAACAACTTCGCTGGCCAGGAAGTCAATCTGGAATTCCAGGTCGATTCGTTGTCCAATGCGCTCGGCGATTTCGCTTTTTGGGGCAGTCCGGTGTTGTTCGAACGCGGCAATCAAAATGACGCACCACCGGTCATTTTCATTTCATTGGATACCTTGCGTGCAGACCACTTGTCCGCGTACGGCTATCACCGAAAAACATCATCAAACATCGATCGGCTTGCGGAAGACGCCATCCTGTTCGAGCACGCGATCACGCCGGAGCCCTGGACATTGCCCTCGCATATGACGATGTTCACCGGCCTGTATCCGAAAAACCACGGCGTGACCGGCAATGCATTGCTCCCAGAATCACGACTGACGCTGGGCGATGCGGTATCGGGTGCAGGCTACTTGTCCGCCGGATTTACGGGTTTGGATTGGTGGCTCATGCCATTTCGTGGATTCGCGCAAGGGTTCGATTTGTACAATCACGCGCGCCCAACTTCACGACACATTTACGCGACGATGCCCCTGGCAATGGATTGGCTACGACAACACGACACGAATCGCTTCTTTCTCTTTTTCCACGCCTTCGACATTCACAGCAAAGTGCATTCAATGGATTCATTTCAGCTGCCCTATGAAACCGGCGATCCCGCAATGGTTCATTTTGCGAAGGGCATGACCGCACCTACGTTCGCTCGCCCAGGTCTTGAGACAAGGGCCACACATTATTTGCAGCGGGGTAACGAGGGACAGCTTGAACCGACGCAGGACGAACTCGAATACATGATCGCGGTCTATGACGATTGCATTCGTATGGTCGATATTAAATTAGGTGAATTGTTCGACTCGCTGCGGTCGCGCGGCCTATACGATGATGCACTCATTGTCCTTTTGGCCGACCATGGTGAATCCTTTTTCGAACACGACAAATTCCTTCATCAAACCGTGTACGAAGAGAATTGTCACGTACCGCTCATTGTGAAATTGCCGGGCAACAGCCACGCCGGCAAACGTATCGCGAACCAGGTTGTACTTACGGATGTGTTGCCGACGATCATCGATGTTCTCGACATCGAATCCGCCGCCGAATTTGACGGCCAGAGTTTGCTGCCGGCCATCGAGGACGCCGCCGCGCCGCATCCACTGGCCTACATTCAACGCGAAGAGCAGCGTGCCATACGCACCAACGGGATCAAGAGGATTCAGTATACAGATGGGCGGCATGAGGAATGGTATGACCTTCAAGGCGATCCCAATGAAACCGAAGTAATCGCCAACACCAAGTCCCAGGAGACCGCGAAGCTCTTTGACCAGGCTCATACGGCATTCTTTACCGTCCCATCTGGAGGTTGGCACATCGCACTGACCGGCGATGACAAGGTATGGAATTCACAAATCACGTTCTCCGCCGAATCACGCATCACCAAGATCGCATTCCTCCATGGCGACCGACGCGACGACACCCTAATCCAACAACAAGGCGATTTGGGGTTTGTGGCCAACGTGTCATTGGCGAACGGTGGCGAGGAAGAATGTATCGTAGCGATCGAACATGAATCGAGTGCATCGAACACAGGCACGACGAATATCAGCGAAGAAGAGCGGGCAGCACTTGAAGCGATGGGGTATGGCGGAGGAGAAACCGATGCTGTTCTCGCCAGTGGACGAGCAAGCATTGCGATCGTCAGCGACACCCCATTTTACGTAAACGGTGCAACTGAATCCGTGACGTCGTTTACCGAGTTGCTCGATCCGGCATTGTTCGATTCGGCTGGCCAATTTCCATCAGGCGACGATACGAATGTCCCGAACGTTCGTATTTGGTATAGCCCGCCATCAAGCGATGAATCCCCCAAGCCTCTATCCGACGTTCAGGCGGCGAGATTGGGACGGGAAACGATCGTGAATTAGCTCGCTTCGGCTGCTTCGATGGAAACCGGCTGGCGATGTTTCGCCCGCGTCCAATGCAGGAATCGCATCACCCGATCAAACACTTCCTCCGCACCCTCACCGTTCACAATGCCGTGATTTGTCCGGTTGAATACGGTGAATTCCTTGTCCTCGGTACCCAGTTTTTCGTAGATCGCGGGCCCGCTAATCGGGTCGACAACCGGATCTTGATGGGATTGCACAATCAATGACGGAACATTGACGTTGGGCAACTCTTCCTCGAGCGCCTTCATCGCTTCGCCCAATTCGCGCACGCCGACAATCGGATTGCGGCGGTAGTTGATGTGATCGTTTTCCGGATCGTTCTCGACATATTCTTTCGGATTCCGGCCGAGCTTCGAAAGCACGGCGTTCATCCGCACCACCGACGACGCATGCCGTGCCATATAGTTCCGCAATTGCAGCGGCGCACAAATCGAAAACGCCGCCTGGACTTTCTGCCCTTTTCGAGCAGCAGCCAACAACGCGAGAATGCCGCCGGTCGAAAATCCGCCCAGTACGATGTAGTCCGTCACACTCTTAATCACCGCGTATCCGCGGTTAACCGATTCATACCATTCCGTCCATTCGGTTTGCGCAAGATCTTCGGGCGCGGTACCGTGGCCTTTCAAACGAACGCCGTAGACCGCGTACCCGTGATCGTAGAAATAATTCGCCATCGCGCGAATTTCCAACGGCGCCGCCATATAACCATGCACCAACACGATGCCACCCTTAACTCGCGTAGGCATAAGCAAAAACGGACGCCCCACATCCATCGGCTTACTTTCGCCAGGCCGCGCAAACGCCTTGTAATCCGCGTCGAACACCGCCGCATCCTCTTCTAGAAAAATTTCACGAATGCGCCGGGACAACGCTTCGCGCGGCATATGCGCAATGTGCTTAATCGAAGCCGCCAAATCGGTCAGCGGCTCAATTTCGTTGGCGATCACATTCGACAACGCTTCCTTTCGTGCAACATGAAAGTCCGTCTCGGATTTTCGATGCCCGAAATTCTTGACGTAGTGATCGCCGTCCGCCGTCACGATGCCTTCTTTCAGACACACCGACATAAAATCGTGAAACTTCGGGCTGTGATCCTCGTAAATAATGTCGCGATAGTGATCCTCTAACAAGTCGTGCATTTCGTATTTGCCCGACTCCGTCAAAAGATGCGCAGCCAAGAAAATCCGATTGCGGTACGACCGCTCCGTAAAACGCCGTTGCCGTTGATGGCGCAGAATGGTGCCGAAGATGTGATCGTAGTTCACCGTGGTTAGATCGTAAATGTCGCGCATGTAACGCATCATCAATTCGCGCGCGGAGTTGTTGAAAAGCGAACCAGCATCCGCCTCCAAAGCATCCATATCGTGATCGCCACACGCCAAAAGTTCCGCCGTTTCCCGCGTGAACAAGTAATCGCGCACATCGATCGGATCGCCAAACGACACATCGATATCCGTATCTTTCGCGATCAACGTGCCTTCGACCGACAGCTCCTCGATCGCACGCGGACTCAAATCATCCTTCGCAATGCCCTTGGCAAGCCGCAAGAACACGTTTTCACGGGCGCGAATCGGGAAATAAGTAACGTTTACAGGAACGATCACCGTTCGTTTGGCGATGACCTCTTCGAGCGATTCCAGGTTAAAGCGCTCCAACACCGCGTCCCGATCACCCACGTGTTTCGGATTGTTATGAAAGCAGCTGAGCTTCTGACGGTAGAATTCCGCGCGCAATGCCAACACCGCTGCGCCCGTATGCGGCGGCCGACGCTTGCCATTGTTATAAACTCGGAATTCACCCCGATGGTCGATCACTTTCTTGTCTTTGATCATCGCGCCTTCAGGAAAAATGATCCAAGGATGCTCGCCCTTTAACAGCGAATGAATAATGACTTTGTCCCGATCCGGATCGCGTGTCGAAACATTTCCAGTAGACAATAGAAATTTGCCGATTCGGCCTTCGAATAATTCGCCTGCAGCCAACGACCATACTTCGGTGCCGAATTGTTTGTAGAGGAGATACGGAAGGAGAATCGTTTCAAGACGCGTGAAGTGATTGACGGCGAAGATGATCGCCATGTCGTCCTTAACGACATCGGCATTGTTCAGTCGAACGTCAGCCTGAATAAGTCTGGAAGCGAGTTCTAACGTCCACTTAGTAGACCGTAATGCAAAACCACCCAATGAACCACCTCACAAATACGATTGGCCCGGCAACACGGAATATAACACACCGGTTACGCGGGCAGAAACGTACACACACACTCTACGTGCGCGGTATTCGGGTAGAGGTCGAGCGCCGTCAACCGTTCAACCCGCCAGCCGTTCGAACAGAGCGTCGCCGCATCGCGCGCCAACGTGGCGGGGTTGCACGACACATATACAATTCGCGCCGCCTTCGCTTTCGCCAAGTCTTTCATGATTGGCTTTGCCCCCGCGCGCGGCGGATCGAGGAGAATCACGTCCCAATGGCCGCGCCTGAATGCACGTTGGAATGCGGGTGCCTTACCCGCGCGATAACTATCAGGCCGCACCTTGTCAGCCGCAGCAATCGCGGCGCGATCTTCATCAATCCCGGTCACACTCGCAGTCTTCGGCAACGTAATCGACAAGTTGCCCGACCCGGAGTAAAGGTCCAACACAGCCGTTGGCACTACCATTTCCCCATGCACCACTTCCCGCAACAATCGATTTAACAACAGACTCGCCTGCGAGAAACCACCATTCACCACCGGCGCGCCATCGAACATGAACCGGCTTCGCTTTCCCTTCGCGTGCCGGTGTCCCGCCAACGGGAAGTGTTCGCCCAACATCGCATTGGGCCGATCCGTCCAAACGAGGACTTCTTCGCCCTCGGGATTGACGGTCACTTCGACATCCGTCTTACAACCGATCTCGCGAAGGACGCGTAAGGCATTATTCAATTTCGGATGACACAGTGCACAGTTGGTAATGTCGACGATATCGTTCGTACCCAATGCATGAAAGCCACGTCGTCCGTCGTCCGCAAAAAATTTCGCGCGCGTGCGGTAGCCCAAACGCAGGTCCTCGTTTTCCTTCCATTCGATTGGAACATCGATCTTTGCGATCCGCTCAAAGCAATCCCGCACGATCTGCTGCTTCGATTCCGCTTGCCCCGGATACGCGAAATGCAGCCAAGTGCAACCGCCACACTTCTCGAAATAGGGACAGGAAGCCTCCACGCGATGTGGGCTCGGCGTTTCAATCGAATCGATCGCGCCCCACAATACGCCCCGCAGTTCGCGTTCGACCTGAATAACGGCAACATCGCCCGGCAGCGCATAGGGCACAAAACACACGCGTCCATCGACCCGTGTGACTCCATGCCCGCCATGCGCAACAGACGTTATTTCGCTTGTGAACGTTTCCATGACAATAAACTCCCCGTAATCATACCTGATGTCGTGCGCATTGACGGAATTTCCGGCAGAGTGATACGCTATTCGCTGATTTGTGGAAAAGTCCCGGTCGGAAAATCGGTCGGGATCGCTATATTGTTCTTTGGGTGTGCTCGCGCTAGACGGGGAGTTAGCGGTGTCCTGTACTCGCAATCCGCTTTAGCGAGGTTGAATTCCCACCCGAGGGCGTTTCGCCCATTGGTCAGGCGCGGAGTACGTGGTGTTGACGGCTGGGTCCTATTCAACGGGACGCTGCCGAACCCGGTCAGGTCCGGAAGGAAGCAGCCGCAGGTGGAATGTCCCGTGTGCTATAGGATCGCCTGGCCTGAGCTAACGGCTCCGAGGCCGTTCTGGACGATCGTTCGAAGGTGGGTGCGCGAGCCTTTTAGTTTTTGCGATTCGGCCGGCCGTCTCGATGTTGTTCGAGGCGGCCACGGCCGCAGTCACTACGGGGGTTAGCCGATTGCCGGAGGAACCCTATTTAGTCCTAGCGCGAAAGTGGCGGCCACAGGCATTCGACGACGTCATCGGCCAGATCCATATCACGCGCACATTGCAGAACGCCATCGCGGCGGGCCGTATTGGCCACGCCTTTCTCTTCATCGGATCGCGTGGCATTGGTAAGACCACTACCGCCCGCGTGTTGGCCAAAGCACTCAACTGCACCGCCACCGAAAGCGCTACGCCCGACCCTTGCGGCGAATGCGATAACTGTGTCGCCATCACGGCGGGCAACAGCATGGACGTCATCGAAATCGACGGTGCATCGAACAACAGCGTCGAAGATGTCCGACAAATTCGGGAAAACGTTCGGCTGGTCCCCTCGCAATCCCGGTACAAAATCTACGTGATCGACGAAGTCCATCAACTTTCCTCAAGTGCATTCAACGCTCTCCTCAAAACACTCGAAGAACCTCCGGAACACGCTATTTTCATCATGGCGACCACCGAATCGCACAAAGTCCCCGCAACAATTATCTCCAGGTGCCAACGCTACGATTTCCGCCGCGTCAGCCTCGACGACCTCATCGCGCTACTACAAAAGATCCTCGAGAACGAAACCATCACAGCGACGGATGAGGCCTTACGCGCCGTCGCCCGCGCATCGGATGGCGGCGTACGCGACGCAGAAAGCATCCTCGAACAGCTCGTCACCTATTGCGAGAAGACAATCGAATTTAAGGATGTCGTCGATGTCCTCGGCCTTGTCGATTGGACTGTACTCAACGAGATGGCCGATGCGATTCTCGCGCAGGACGTCGGCGCGGCGTTACGAATTGTCGAACAAGTGACGGCCAGCGGCAAAGATCTTTCACAGTTTGTACAGGATTTGCTCGGTCACTATCGCAATCTGTTAATTTGCAAGACGACCGATGCTAAGGACTTGCTTGGCCTTCCAGATGAAGATCTCGCCGCCTTGCGCAAACAAGCTGATACTTATTCGCTGACCCAATTGATTCGGTTGGTTGAGCAATTCGCTGAATTAACAAAAGACTTCGATTCGCAACTCGCACAACGCATTGCACTGGAATCATTGTTGATTCGTATTTCCAAAGTCAGTGTCGAGATGTCCGTCGACGCCGTGCTGGAGAAACTGGTCCAACTCGGCGCAGGAGGCGTAACCAACACGACCACGCCACCGGCCAACACGCCACAGCGATCGGTGGGCGCGGCGGTACTCGCCGAAGCGCCGCCCTTTGAACCTCAAGAACCCCAACCCACGCCAGCAGAAGCGGCTCCCACGCCATCGCCGGTGAACGACACCTGCGGCAAACTCACAATTTCGATGAACAACATTCGCGAACATTGGACCGAAATCATGCACGGTGTCGGCACCGAAAGCCTGAAAGTCGGCGTCGCATTGGGGCGGGCCAAAGTCAACGACATTGACGACGACGCGTTATGTATTGCTTTTTCCGAAGCAGACAAATCATCGCGCGAAATGGTATCGCGCCCCGAATGCCTTGCGACAATCGAAACGGTCCTCCAGAAGAAAACCGCGAACATCCGACGCTGCCTCGTTGACGGAACTCTCCAAGCCGATCCAGAAGTTTCAAGAGAGGAGGCGGACACTAGTGGACCAGCGATATCGTCCAATCTCCACGTTGCGGTCAAAGACGCCGAGGAAGCCATGAGCGATCCACATGTCGCAAAAGTGGTAGAAGTGTTCCGCGGCGAAATTGTCGATATTCGCCAACAGCCGCGCGGGGGTTGAGTGTTTTCAATTCCAGTCGGAACAATGGACCTGCACCCCACAATTTGATAGGCTGCGGATTGAGTTAATTGTCAGTAGAAATGGTTCGGGGGGCGGGCCGACAGCGGGCTCGGGAACATCCGGCCAAAGCCATCCGCCATCCCTTCGAACAGCCCGGACACGATTTGCCGGGTGGCGCCGTCGCACCCGACGGGGAGGACTAGCGACTGTGGATGTTTCTGTTCGTCGATCAGGTCAATCAACCGTAGCATCGGCACTCATTATTATTGTCTCTTGCACGCTCACCTTCGCCATCGGTCTCGGCGTAGGCTTCGCGATGTGGGGCCCGGAACGTGCGCCAGAGGACGGTGTACCAACCGATACGGCATCCACCGATCCGGACACCCGGCAAGCGGACACCCCATCGGATCCCGTCACGCAACACCTGGAGTCGATGGAAGAAGTCTGGCCGGCGCGGCATTTGTTCATTTCGGTAGAGGGTACAGCGCCCGATGCCGACGCCCAAGAACTGCTAGCAAGCCTAAAACCCGGCGGCGTAATACTGACCCAACGCAACATCCAGAGCGGACAGCAAGCCGCAGCGTTGATCCAGGACATTAAACGTGCGGTGAATCTAGGCAACGGCATCCACGATTTGCCCCTCATCGCCGCGGATCAAGAAGGCGGCGTCATCAACCGACTCAATCTGGGCACAGCGCCCGGTGCACGCGAAATCGCTAGTCGGCGCGACCTCGATCATGCGCGACAAGTGGGAAGGACGTATGCCGAAGCATCCGTGAAACTGGGCGTGGGCATAATGCTTGCCCCTGTGCTCGATGTTTTCGTGCCGGGCGCAGCGGCCCGCATGGAGTCCCGAACGTTCGGTTCAGACGAGAAGACCGTTGCGGCGATGGGACTTTGGTTTGCGAGCGGCGTCATTGAAGGCGGCGTTATTCCTGTGGTGAAACATTACCCAGGGATAGGCAGTGTTAAATCCAATGCGCGGCGGGCCTTGCCAGTGCTCAATCAGAGCACTCGCGAACTCGCCAGCACAATGTACCCCTTCGCAGAAGCGGCAACGATGAAAATCCCTGGTATTCTCGCCGGCCATATTTCGGTGCCGGCCATCGATAAGAGCGACCCACCGAGGCCTTCTTCGCTGTCCCCCACAATGATCAATACTGTCCTGCGCGATCGCTGGGAATACGAGGGCGTCATCCTGGCCGACGACATCGCGTTAGAAGCAGTCACCGATTCGTATTCACTACCCGACGCCGCAGTGGAAGCACTCGCTTCAGGCTGCGATGCGGTCATCGTCACCGAAACCGATCCCGCGATCATTCGCGCAATCTGCGATCGCATCGAAGCCGCTGTTCAAAGTGGAGAATTGGCCGGATCTGCATTGCGGGACAGTAAAGACCGATTGGACAATTGGCAGGCATGGCTGCGCAGCCCAACGGCCCTCGCTGGCACCCTTCCCAATGTCCTGCCCACCGCCGAAACTGTGCCGACAAACCAAACGACCACTCAAACTGATGCACACCCGGATCAACCGGGAAATGACTCCGAGATTATCTACACCGTCCAAGCCGGCGATGTACTTTCGAAAATCGCCGCGAAACATGACGGCGTGACCACCAGCGACATCATCCGGTGGAATGGCCTCACTAACGCCAACATACGCGTTGGACAAAATTTGACGATCCGCGTACGCGGTGTTGCACCGCCACCAGCCGAACCGGAAGTAATCGAAGTCACTCCGGCCGAACTGCCCGAACCCGAACCCGAAGTCGTTGAACTTGAGCCGGAGCCAGCCGAAGCTGAATTAGTCGAAGTCACCCCTGTACCGTTAGAAGTCACCGAATACACCGTGCAGAGTGGCGATGTCCTATCCCGGATTGCGTCCAAGTTTGATGTCACGACAAAACAGATTATGGAATGGAACAACCTGGAAAATTCGCGCCTGAACATCGGACAAAAACTCACGATTGGCGCTCCAGCCTCAAATGAACCAGAGCCTGAAGTTGAAGTTGTTGAAGTGGAACCGGAGCCCGAAGTTGTCGAAGAGCCAGAGGTCGTCGAGCCAGAGCCGGAAGTTGTCGAATCCGAGCTAGAGGCTGATGAAGAA
>Ga0315336_1006502_pt1 | contig 11909 bp, 7 predicted proteins | sample ASW5metaG_FD_204512 | JGI IMG/M metagenome (GOLD analysis project Ga0315336, IMG submission 204512) | Ammonia-oxidizing marine archaeal communities from Monterey Bay, California, United States - ASW #5 | ecosystem: Environmental > Aquatic > Marine > Intertidal zone | place: USA: California...
GGGACCAGCGGAGCGGGCACCTCACCAGATTCCAGCTTCTCGGCCGCGAATACCTTGGCCACTGCAGTCTTGTGTTTGGGAGGCTCGAGGCCGGGGGACTCCCCGTCGTACGGATCTCGCCTGGCATTCGAGGATCGGTGGCGCACGTGGGCGCTGTCCCCGGCCAGATAGTTCATCCGCGCCTTGGGATCTGGTAGCCGAATGCCCGGGTCTGAAGCCTGAGGCCCGTCGACCGGATCAGTCGGTTTTTCCTGCTTGCTCCAGAACTTCCACACGCCTCGGAGAATAGCCGCTGCGGTGGACCGCCGGAGTCACTCCGGCTTGTGGAAGAGGGCCACCCGATAGCTGTCGGTGCCGTCGGTCATCTTCTCGTACAGACGCGTGCCGGGGTGCCGGTAGAAGTTCTTCAGGGCCTGTTCGGCCTGGAACCTACGCTTCTTGCCGAGCACCGGGATGCTGAAGCCGTAGAACTTGCCGAGGGCCTGCTCGACGTACAGATTGGCGCGGTCCAGGTCCAGGTCGCGCGCGCGGACAGCCTCTTTGGTCACGTCGGACACGTCGATCTGCTTCATGCCGATCTTCTGCAGGTAGTCGAAGCACGGCTGCCAGGTGATGTCCGGGATGGCGTTGCCCCAGACCAGGAATCCACCTGGCTTGAGAGTACTGAAGACTTTGCCGAAGAAGGCCTGGTCCTCGGGTGTGACCTCGCCATTCTGCTCGGTGATGTGGGTCTCGCAGATGACGACGAAATCGGCCGAGTTGTCGACGTGGTCGAGCTTGGTCGCGTCGCCGTGGCGAGCCACGAGACGGCCGCCGAGCTCGGGTACGAACTTGCGGTTGCACGTCTGGATTGCGGTCTGCTGCATGTCGACAGCGACGTAGGTGCATTCGGGCCACACGTTCTTGCAGATGTGGTGCGCGCCAGCGCCCGTGCCACAGCCCATCTCGACGATGTGGATCTTGCCCTCGCGCGCTGCGACGTACTCCTGGACCTGATCAAAGTGGAAGAGGCCGGTGTAGGCGAACTTGCCAAAGCGCTGCGGGTCTCGGTCGTGGGTGGGAGGCTCTCCCCAGCCCTCGGGCCAGTCGTATCCCCAGGTGTTGAACGTGAATTCATAGGGTTGGTCGTGCTCATCGGTGACCGTACCGACTTCGCGGTAGATGGAGTAGAGCAGCGCGTAGATCGACTGTTTGGTGTAATCGCTCTCCTGCACGTCTCCGTCTTGCAGCGAGATCTTGTTTGCGCGGTCGAAGAGACCGGTCGCAACCCAGGCCCCAATGACGACCTGCAGCTTTCGATTGGAGTAGTGCGTTTCCGGATTGAGAGCGGTGAGGATGTCCATTGTCTGCCTTGGTCGATCGGGGGACCGCGCTTATAGCGCTTGCAAACCCCTCAGGCGAGACGATTGACGCCGTGACGTTGCGACGAAGTTCCGCGTCGCTTCACGATCGCCAGGCATCAAATTCACGATAGTCCATGCCGTTGGCGGAGAAGTCTGGAACGGGCGGTCTTCTCGCCGCCCGGAAGAAAGGCGCCGGAGACATGCTCGATGCTGTAGCCGAACAGTGCACGAAGCAGCCACGCTTTTGGCGCAGGTGCGTATCCGCGGCCCATGCGACCGAGCTGCCAGCTGTACCAGACCATGCTGAGGCCGCCTCCAAGTTTGCCGAGACCGGTCGGGAGACCATCGGGCAGGGCGGCTTCCGACGAACCGCTGAGGAGACGGGCAGGTAGATCGGGTTCGACGATCATCGGGCGCGCCATGCCGACCATATCGACGGCGCCACTCTGGAGAGCCGCTGTCATGCCTCGACGGGAGCGGAAGCCGCCGGTCAAGAGCAGGGGAAGACTGGTGACCCAGCGGACCTTCTCGGCATAGCCCAAGAAGAAGGCCTCTCTCTCTCGTGTGGAGGCCTTGCGCGGAGCGAACATTGCGGGCCGCTCATAGCTTCCGCCGGAGATCTCGAGCAGGTCGATGCCGGCGGCCTCGAGGGCGACCACGACATCCATGGACTCCTCTTCAGTAAAGCCGCCGCGTTGGAAATCAGCGGAGTTCAGCTTGACGCCGATGGGGAAGGCGGGGCCCACCTCGGCCCGAACAGCGGCGACGACCTCGAGCAGAAAGCGCCCGCGCCTGACGGGGTCGCCACCCCAGGCATCGTCGCGAAGGTTGGTCAGTGGGGACAGGAACTGGCTGACCAGGTAGCCGTGCGCGCCGTGGATCTGAACGCCGGTGAATCCAGCGCGCTTCACAATCCCAGCGGTCCGGGCAAAAGCGGCGATGATTGTGCGGATCTCACCGTCCGTGAGCGCCTTCGGTGTTGCGAATGCGCCGCCCATACGCACGCCAACTGCCGATGGCGCCACGGGCTGTGGAGACAGCGTGCGCGGAGACTGGCGACCGGGGTGGTTGATCTGCACCCAGGCCTGGGCGCCTCCGGAAGTCGCTGCCCGCGCCCACTGCTTGAGGCCGTCGACATGTGAGCCGTCGGAGATGGCGACGTTTCCGGGCTCGCCGAGGGCGCTGGAATCGACCATGACATTGCCGGTGATCAGCAGACTGGCGCCGCTGTTGGACCAACGCTGGTACAGCCGTGTCAGGTCGCGAGTCGGGGCGTGGGTGTCGAGCGTTCCCAGTCGCTCGCTCATCGCAGACTTGGCAATTCGGTTGGAGAGAACGACACCACAGGGGAGCTCGAGGGGCTGATTCAGGTCCGGGGCCATGGTTCCTCCCAGGGAACGTAACGGTGTTACGCCATGAACGTAACGCCGTTACGTAGACCGTCAACCCGCTAGTATGTGGCTGTGAGATTTGCCCCCCTGTTGCTGCTGGTCCTGGCCTGCAAAGACAAAGACGCGTTGCCGCCGGGCGCGCCTACCGACGGGCAACGGGTGGATCTCCCGCTCATCGAATTCAACCTGTGGACTGACTTTCTGGCCATCGAGGCGTCCCTGGACGAGGATTGCCGGTTCATGGACCCCCTGATCGATGACAAGTCGACCGTCTGGCCGCCTCTGCAGGTGTTCTGGGTGATCTACGACAACGAAAAGGACGTGAAGGACGGCTCGGTGATCGAGGACATCTACTTCAAGGGCGACGTGGTTCACGCGAAGGACTTCGGCAAACGCGCCGGCAAGCCCCCCCTCGGATTTCTGTACGTCAACGCGTTGAGTCGCTCCTTCCTGAATATCGAGGAGACCTCTACGAGCGATGGTGGGCGGACCATCGAAGCGGTACTGGGCAGCCCCATCGATACGGTCATCCGGAGCGAGGCGACCCTGACCGACGAGGGTTGCATTCTCGAGACGTTCCATTGTGACGAGCCATGCAACGGGGAATTTGCCCCCTACACTTCGCTTTTCATGGAGCTTGGGTTTCTGTTTTCGGTGCAGTCGATGGAGTTTCGGGTCGAGTAGCCAACACGTGGCGCACCAACCGGCGAGCCGCTCGCAGGGCCACCTCGCGGTCGGAGGTCTCGATCTCCCCGACGTTGATCCGCCCGGTGATAGCCAGTGTCGCCAGTCCGTGCAGGCCCGCGTAGAGGATCCGGGCGTCGTCGGCGGGGGAGTCGCTACCCTCGAACTCCATGCGGGCGGCGAGGGCGTGGAACATCAGCAAACCGGGAGAATTCTCCGTAGCGTGGGACTCTCGCAGAGTGGACCAGTCGAGCTCGCGGGAGAACATCAATTCGTAGAGCACTGGGGCCTCGAGGGCGAACTCGACGTAGGTCACCGCGAGGTCCTCGATGGGTGCGGCCGGGTCGATTCGTCCGGCGAGATCGACCATCGCCGAGTTCATGACCGCGTGCAGAAAGCCGTCCAGGGACCCCCAGTGGTGATACAGGACGGAGGTGGTCTTTCCCAGGAAGCTGCCCAACTTGCGCGCTGTCAGGTCGGCGCGGCGCAACTCGCCGCACCGAAGAGCTTCTTTGACGCGGGCCACGGCCTGTTCCACTGGACCTCCAGAGACGACGTAACGCTGTTACGAGGGAACCACCTCCCCGGCCATCTCACGTGGGATAGGCTGCGCCATGGCAACCGAGGGCGAAGCCGTCTTCCTGACTGCAGAACTGCACATGGTCGGTGGGACACCGCTGGCGGTCGCGCCGCTGTACCCGGAGATTGCCTGGATTGGGGACCCGATGTCCTCCGTCGCACTGGCCTTCGAGATGGCCGCGGAGAAGCGGTGGTCTCAGCGCGGAGACCTCCTCGGTTGGCTGGAGGCCGTGGGCGACTTCCAGGTCGAGAGCGAGCGGGTGCAGATCGTCTTTCCCGAGTCTGCGAATCCCCTGCAACCCGAGCTGAAGCTGCATTTCGACGTCCTGATTGGCGAGAATATCGGGTTGATCCCAGCTCTTGGAGTCGGTGCGTGGGCGGACGGTGCCGAGGCCGTTCGCGAGGCCATCGCGTCCAACATCAAGCTCGAGTTCGCGCGCAGCAAGCGGCTGCGAACCGGGCGCGGTGTGCTCTCCAGTCAGTGGTACGACGGGCTGGCCTTCAGCGCCGAGGCGGTCTCCACGACCTTCTACACCTTCAGCGAATTGCGCAGTTTTGCCGAGGAGAAGAAGGAGGCGTTGCTCCCAAAGATGGCCTCCGAGCTGAAGATTGCAAAGAAGCACACCTTCGGCGTCGACGAACAAATCGACGAGATCAGGCGGTTGCGCAGCAGTCGGTCGTGCAGCAACCTTCTCCTCGTTGGGGCCTCGGGGGTCGGCAAGACGGCCATCTTCGAGGAGTTCTTCCGCCGGGAAAAGAAACCGGTCTGGATGACCACCGGGTCGCGGATGGAGCGCGCGCTCACCGGCGACGGGGGTTGGCAGGAGAACCTCACTGCGGTCTGCAAGGAGCTCCGGGACAGTGGCGATTGGCTATTCGTTCGCAACCTGGCCGACCTTTTCGAGGTCGGGCGCTATGTCGGCAACAACACCAGCATCGGGGAGTACCTCCGGCCTTGGCTCGCGTCGGGCGAGATCTCGCTCCTGACAGAGTGTACCGATGCACAGCGCGCGCATATCGACGCGAGATACCCTGGCTTTCTGGGGCTCTTCCGCGAACTGAAGATCACCGAGCCCGATCCAGAGCGCATGGAAGACATCATCGCGAAGCGCGCTGAGGTCTCCGGCAAGGGCCGGGTGCACATCGAGGCCGTCCGGGAGATCTTGCGCCTCCAACGGCGATTCACGCCGTACTCGGGATTTCCCGGCAAGACCATTCGCTTCGTCGAGCACCTGATCCGGTCAGTGGACGGGCCGATCGGACGCGCAGAAGCGGTGCAGAGATTCTGCGAGGAGAGCGGCATCCCGCCGATGATGATCGACCGGCATGTCGACCTGTCCGTGGCCGAGATCACCGGTCACTTCAGCGAGCGGATCTACGGTCAGCAGCAGGCCATCGACGCCGTCGTCGACACGCTGGTCAGCGTCAAGGCCGCGACCACCCGTGGCGGAAAACCCATCGCCAGCCTGCTCTTTGTCGGGCCCACTGGCGTCGGCAAGACCGAGACGGCCAAAGCGTTGGCGACGTTCATGTTCGGGAGCAAGGACCGGCTGATTCGCTTCGACATGTCTGAGTTCTCCAGCCCGGCATCGGTGATGCGCCTCGCTGGCGGCACCGGAGAGGGGCTGCTCACGGGAGCGGTTCGCCGGCAGCCGTTCAGCGTGCTCCTCTTCGACGAGATCGAGAAGGCGGATTCCGCGTTCTTCGACCTGCTGCTCCAGGTGCTCGGCGAGGGTCGATTGACCGACGGACGGGGCCGGGTGGCTGACTTCTGCAGCGCCATCGTCGTCATGACCTCGAATATCGGCGCTCGGCGTGCGGGGACCAAGCCCACCGGATTCGACCGGCAGCCAGGCGCATCAGACGTCGCCACGGCATACGAGGATGCCGTTAAAGCCTGGTTTAGACCGGAATTTTTCAACCGAATCGATCGAATTCTGCCATTCTCTCCACTGTCCCGAGGTTCCATTCGCGAAGTCCTCGACCTGAAGGTGGAGGCCCTGCGGCAACGGACTGGCTTCCAGGCGCGGCAGGTGAGCCTGGAACTGCCCGATGCAGCCTGCGACCACCTCTCCGAAGTGGGCTACCACCCTGCCTATGGCGCTCGACAACTTCAGCGGGCGCTCGCCGACGAGGTGCTGGCTCCGGTTGCTGGACTCCTCAACGACACGCTCTCCACACGCGCGCTGACGGTCTCGGCGACCGTGGTCGACGATGGGCTCGCCTTCGAGGCGGTCGAGGCCGAGGAGGACTTCGAGGCCGTCGCCGCTGGATACGCATTGAACGACGTGGCAGACATGGCGACAGATGCCCGAAGGTTGAGTTGGAAGGTGGCGTATGGGGCGGCGTTTGCGGAGCTTCGCAGCAAATACGCCATCCTGGAGAGGCGTCGAAAGCGCAAGGGCGACAACTTCTGGAAGAGCGATGCCGACGCCCGGGGTCACGGACGTCTGGGGGAGGTCTTGCGGGGCTGTCAGGCGGTCCTGGAGGAGATCGACCGCTTCGAGGAGGAGGCCAACATCGCGGCCATCCTCGGGGACCTCGAGCTCGTCGACGACCGGGTTTCAGACTTCAAAGTGATGGAACAACGCCGGAATCAGATGTTCCGCAGGCTCTACGAGATGCTGCACGCCGACCAGTCGCCAGTTGCGATGGGCCTGTACGGCGATGTCGAGCTCGTTGCCGAGAACATCGCGATGTACCTCTCGATCGCCGACAAACTCGGTCTGGGCGTCCGGCAGTGGGAAGTCTGGCTCCAGAAGAAGCCCGAGGATTCCTTCATCGCCCGCACTGCGGACGAGCCGGCGACCCCGAACGACGTGAAGCAGGTCGGAATAGAGCTCGAGATCACAGGCGCCGGCGCCATCCTGGCGTTTCAGCGTGAGCATGGCTTGCTGGTCTACAAGACCGCAGACGGCGAGGACCGGCTGCGTCTGGTGCTGGCAAGTAGTACGCGTGAGAAGTTCATCCGGCCGGCCCATCTGCACCGCAAGCGCGGCTACCAGGCCGGCCCGATCCTGCGCACCTTCACGCCGGATGGGGTCCAGGACCGATTTTGGAAGCGAGGGTTGGAGCGCTCCAAATACGCTGATGCCCTCGCCGAGAGACTCATCGAGCTGTTCTGGAATCGGATCATCGTCGAGGTCAGTTCCTGATGGCGATGGTGCACCTCGACTACCCCGCGTTTGTGCAGATCACCCAGCATGCGGGCCATCGGCACTACCAGGTGCAGCCGCTGTTCAACCGCGCGATCAAGGGGCTGGGCCGCAACTTCGAGCGCGCGGTCCGGGCCTGCAACGAGGAGGTTCGCAACGAGTTCCCCGGTTGGCGAAGCGGTAGGAGCAACGTAGAGAAACTCCAGTGGTTGGCCTTCAATCCGGACTATCGGGTCGACACTCCCGATCTGGTCTTGAGTCGCGGGATCGACGCTCGGCAGAGCAAGATCACCGTCGTCACCTTCACCGTCGGCGAGCACCGCTATGGCTGTCTGCCGCGCTTCGACGGCGAGATCTTCGTCGCACCGGCGGGGCTGCGCTGGGGCGCCTATCTGGAATACGTGCAAGTCGTCGTGGACAATATCCTCCGTAAACGAAGGAAGGAGGCCGCTCCAGACCGGGTAGACCTCGAGCCTTTCGGCGTCGTGAAGGGGGACTTCGTCACTAATTTGCGGACGACCGTTCACGTGAAGCGGGGCACCTTCGACTTCGATCAAGGCGGCGCGAGTTGGCTCTTCTCACGGGTCGGGAGCCACCAGCAGTTCGACGGCGCCACCGAGCTGAACAAGGTCGCTACAGACCTCACCCATCGCTACCCGGATGACCTGAAACGCGCATTGGTCGCCGACGACCGGGTGGAGCGCATCCTCAGGGTGCTGAACGGAAAGGAGCCGCCACCGACTGTCATCCTCGGCCCGGCGGGATCGGGTCGAACGACCCTGGTCCACGAGGCCGTCGCCCAACGGCTGGACAACGTCGACACCGCTCGGGACCGGGAACCGAAGACCTGGCTCCTCGACCCGACGCGTATCACTGCCGGAATGTCGATCATCGGCCAATGGCAGCGGCGCACAGATGCGATCCTCGGCTGGATTCAAAACCGGATCTTCAGGACCTACAAGGTTCGTCAGCCCGATGCACTCTACGTAGACAATCCGGTGGCGTTGACCCGGGTGGGCCGAAGCGCGGGCAGCGAAATGGCCCTGAGCACGGTACTGCGGCCCTGGCTCGAAGAACGGCGCTTTCCGGTGATTCTCGAGGCGACTGCCGAGGAATGGGGACGCATCGAGGAAGAGGATCGGTCGTTTGCGGACCTCTTTCAGATCCTGAGGGTGCAGGCGCCTCCCCGGCAGCGTGCCCTGCGGATCGTTCTCCGCCAGCGCGCTGTGATCGAGCGGGACCGCGGGGTGAGTTTCACCCGGGTCGCAATCGCGCGGGCCATCGAGCTGGCCGAGCGGTATCCCGGGTACAAGGTGCTGCCCGGGGGCGTGCTCGACCGCGTCGCACGCCTGGCAGCTCGGCACCCGAACCAGTCCATCGACGGCGGTCACGTCGATCAGACGTTCTTGAAGGCGAGTGGTCTTCGTCGCCACATCCTCGAGAGCGACAAGCCACTTCCCGAGAGCGCAATCCGCAAGGAGATCGACGCGAAGCTCATCGGTCAGCGGCGCGCTGTCGACGCCCTTGTGGCTTCGATCCAGCAGCTGCGAGCCGGACTCAACGACCCGGATCGTCCGCTTGGATCCCTTCTCTTCGTCGGACCGACTGGCGTCGGAAAGACGGAGGCCGCCAAAGTGCTCTGCCGCTATCTGTACGACGACGCCGACCACCTCGTGCGCTTCGACATGAACGAGTTCGTCGACGCCGGTGCGGCGAGTCGGCTCATCGGCAGCATCGCAAACCCCGAGGGACAGCTCACCAGCCGGGTTCGCCATCAGCCCTTTTGTGTACTGCTTCTCGACGAGATCGAGAAGGCGCACGGCAGTGTGCACGACTTGCTGCTCCAGGTGCTGGACGAGGGGCGGCTCACCGACGCGATGGGCCGATTGGTGCGATTCAACCAATGTGTCATCGTGCTCACGTCCAACGTGGGCGCCCGCGAGGCCGGTCGATCGCTGGGCTTCGACAAGGGTACGGAGAAGCTCCACCACACGTACCGAGCCGCCGTTCAGAAGGCCTTCCGGCCGGAGTTCGTCAACCGAATCGACCGGGTTGTGGTGTTCTCCCCGCTCTCCAAGCCGGACATCCGCCAGGTCGCCGAACTTCAGCTGGCCAGGCTTCTTTCCCGCGATGGATTCCTCCGGCGGACCACGCTCCTCCGGGTGTCGGAAGCGGCCATGGACGAAATCGCGGCGAGCGGATTCGACGCCCGCATGGGCGCGAGAGCCATGAAGCGGGCGTTGGAGTCCCGGATCGTCTCGCTCGTTGCCGATCGGGTGGTCTCGCTGCCACCCGAACAGCCGGTCGTCCTCGAGGCCGACGCCGTCGACGGGGTCTTGAGCCTGGAGGCGAAGCCGCTGCCGTTCGTGGAGCGCAGCGAGCACCTGTCCCCGCGAGACGGAGCGGACGGAGCGGATCCCAAGCAGGTGAGAACGTTCAAGACGGAGGCCCTGACCGCGCTCCTCGAACGCCTCGAAGAGCGACTGGATCCGAGCTCCTTCCTGGTCGCGAGCGCCGGGCCTGGCGGCGTGGATGTCGAGGTTGGCGACGAGCTCTCGATTCGATCAGAAGCCAGGGCCATGCTGGATGTTCTGAATCCCATTCCGGGTGAGCAACGCCTTCCCGAGATTCGCCAGGAGGCTATCCGGACTCGGATCCGACCGGTCTACACGAAGCGGAGGTGGGGGACGGAAGTGCGGTTCTGGGACCAGCTCGCCCACGCGCGGATTCGCGACTACCTCGAGAGCTTCCTGCAGGAGGAGGACCAGGATGACTGGCAGACCTGGCGAGGTCACGTCAATACCGGCCTGGATGAGCTCGCTTATCTCCACTACCGGGCGGGATTTGTAGGTCGGGAAGACTGCGTCCCCGGAGCGCTGGTCGTCGTGCGCACCATCGCCGGCGGCGGTGCCGATCTCTCCGATCTGGTCTACGTCTATCGGCGGGTTTTCGCCGCCCATGACATGGAGAATATCGACCTGGAGCGGCCGCTCTTCTGGCTGCCTGGGGGCCAGGCCGTCGGCATTCCGGGTGCGGGTATGTACGAGTTTCTCCGTTCGGAGACGGGGATTCACCTGCTCTATCCAGAGATCGGGCCACCCGTCGCATTCCAGGTCATCGTCGTTCCATGGGACCTGCAGACACCAAAGACCTTCCCCGAACCCACCGAGCCGGAGGCGGTCGTGCGCGTCTATTGCCCGCCGGGAACCGCCGGGGAGCGGGGCACGGTTTCCGACGCGCGCACCGGCAAGGTCATCCCCTATGGCGCCTTCGACGTCGATTTCCTGCAGTCGTGGCTGTATGTCGGACTTCCGCAAGATCTGAAGCTTTCGCTCGAAGGGCTGTTATCCTGACGCCGAAACGTCCTTGGAGCTCACTTCCATGCGCCTCCTCCCCCTACTGCTCGCCACGGCGTGCACCTCGCTCACGGCGGACCCCGGAGCCGTTGAAGAGACCTGCGACCCCAGCGAGGAGATCCAGGTCTACCCAGACGGTGACCGCGACGGCTACGGTCTCGATGCCGAGGTCTACTCTGCCTGCTCGCTGCCCGCGGAGGGGGGCGTCGAGATCGGCGGAGATTGCGATGACACCGATCCGACGGTGAATCCGGGCGATGCGGATGGCGACGGCTACAGCTCCTGCGAGGGCGATTGCAACGACGCCGACCCCAACTTTTCCCCGTTTGACAGCGACGGCGATGGGTTCAGCTCCTGCGACGGAGACTGTGACGATCTGGACCCCACTCTGAATCTCAGCGACTTCGACGGGGACACCTACACCACCTGCGACGGCGACTGCAACGACGACAAGGCGGCCCGCAACCTCGATGATCTCGATGGCGACGGCTACAGCACCTGCACCGACGACTGCGACGACAACGACGCGCTGCTCGACCCGGCCGACATCGATGGCGACGGCGTCTCCACTTGCCAGGGCGACTGCGACGACCTGGACCCGATCCGCTTCCTTGGCGCCGACGACGAGTGCCTCGACGGCATCGATCAGGACTGCGACGGCGCCGACGATCCGTGCCGCGACGAGTTCTTCATGGGTTCAGATATCGACGTGAACTGGACTACAGCGAACTACTTCCGCGGCCACATCTTCCAGGCGACTTCAAACGTCGATCTCATCGATGTGGGGTGGTATCTCGGCCTCGCGAACGCCTGTGACCTCGACTACTACGTGCATGAAGGCCCCACTCAGAACGGCCCCTGGACGGTGCTCTACGCCGGAACCGTCAACCATCCCGCCGGCACCCAGTTCCAGCTGTCGCCCCAGATGAACGTGGCTATGACCGCGGGCACCTTCTACGCGACGGGCGTCGCCTGGAACTGCAACGCGACCTACTACGGCGACTACTCCGGTTGGGCCGGGAACTACCCGCTCGGGGACTTCGTTCAGACGTATTGGGACAACAGCTATCCCGGGTTCAATCAGAACTATGTGCCGTCCGACATCGGTGCCAACGCCACGACCGCGTACTACGGGGTCTTTGGGTATCATTGAGTTTGGCGGTTTGGCGGAGGTTGGTGCTGAGAGGTTTGCTGGCCGTGGGTTGGGACCGAGTCGGTTGCGCGATTGACGCTGTGGGTCCAGCGTGGCGTTTGATATTGCGTTTCGTTGGAGGCGGTCTGCAGGCCGGGCCGGATCGGATTCAGAGTGGCAGGATTGGAGCGAGTTTCCGAGGGTCTCTCTCCGAGCGCTCCTGGCAGTCCACACGCTCTTGTCCTCCATTAAGGGGGAGCGATGCTCTT
>Ga0315336_1006503_pt1 | contig 11908 bp, 5 predicted proteins | sample ASW5metaG_FD_204512 | JGI IMG/M metagenome (GOLD analysis project Ga0315336, IMG submission 204512) | Ammonia-oxidizing marine archaeal communities from Monterey Bay, California, United States - ASW #5 | ecosystem: Environmental > Aquatic > Marine > Intertidal zone | place: USA: California...
AGACGTGTTCTGAGGTCCGCCGCGGATCACATCCTGTACGCCTCCGGTGTGATTCGAGTTTCCGTGGGTGAAAGATCGCACGATGGCCATCGAATCGGCCCACGTCGACAGTCGGGAAAAAGTGCCACCGAAAGTCACACCGGGAAGGCTGGTCTTCAATTCACCGGTAGCGCTGCGGACTTCAGAGGGAGCGGTCATCTTGGGATCAAATGTTTCGATCTGACTGGGACCGCCGGTCAGAAACAGCAACACGATCGATTTGTCCCGGGCAGCGCGACCCGCTTCGCTGCGTGCCTGCAGCAGACGCCCCAGGCTCAAGCCACCCAATGCCAGTGTTCCGACACGCAACATGTCACGACGGGACACCCCGCCGCAATCAGCCCGCCCGCGACCAATCATGAGATTCAGCATGGCAGACACTCGTCAGAAGTCTATGGCCACTGCACAGTCTACCAGTGACATTTGGGGGCAACAACAGCGATGCCGGCCGCCGGCGGTGGCGCGGGGCACTCGGCCCGGCGGCGAACCGGGACCGCCGGGTCAGGCGATCACGTCGTGGACCACATTTCCGTGGACGTCAGTCAAGCGAAAATCGCGACCCGAATAGCGATAGGTCAGCCGTTTGTGGTCCAAGCCCATCAGGTGCAGAATCGTGGCGTGCAGGTCGTGAACGTGCACGCGGTTTTCGACCGCGGTGAGCCCGAATTCATCGGTCGCGCCATAGCTGAAGCCGGGCTTGACGCCGCCTCCGGCCATCCACACGGTAAAGCCATAGTGGTCGTGATCTCGACCTTTTTGCCCTTCGGACGTTGGAGCCCGGCCAAATTCGCCGCCCCAGATCAACAACGTTTCTTCAAACAGCCCGCGCTGTTTCAGATCGTGAATCAAAGCGGCAATACCGCGATCGCACGCATCCGCCAACCGCTTGTGGCCGCCGGCAATGTCACCATGTCCGGTGTCCCAGGCGATGTCGTAGCCGTCGATCGACAAACTGAGCTGGACCATCCGCACTCCGCGTTCAACAAGCCGCCGCGCCAGCAGACAGCCTCGGGCGTATTCCGTATCGCCGTACATCGCGCGCGTCGATTTGGATTCACGCGTCAGATCAAAAGCTTCGGGCACGGCGAACTGCATCCGGAAAGCCATTTCCATCGTCTGGATACTGGCTTCCAGCTGTTGGTCGCTTTCCTGTCGTTCGAGGTCCAGGCGGTTCAATCGCGTGAGCAAATCGGCCTGCCGCCGCTGATCGGAACGGGACAACCACTGATTCTTGAGATCCCGGACGATCGCATCCGGTTTCATCTGCTGAATGTTGACATAGGTCCCCGCATAAGCGCCGGGCAAAAAGGCATTGCCCCAGTTGGCCAATTTGCCGCGAGGTTGAGCCCGGGGACTCATGGCGATGAAGCCCGGCAGGTCCTGACTTTCGCTGCCCAGGCCGTACACCAGCCAGGAGCCCATGCTGGGCCGGCTGGGCTGCAGATGACCCAGGTTCATCATCATCATCGCCCCGGCGTGTTCGGGAATATCGGTGTGCATGGAGTGGATGAAGCAGATGTCGTCCACGCACTGTCCGACATGCGGGAACAGGTCGCTGACCCATTGGCCACATTCCCCGTACTGCCGAAACCCGAAGGGTGAAGGAAACAAACCGTTCTTCGTGTTCCGCAGTGACTTGCGGTTCACCAGCCGTGGGCGTTGGCCTCGGTGTTTGGCGATCAGCGGCTTGTGGTCAAACGTGTCCACCTGCGATGGACCGCCGGGCATGAACAACTGGATCACCCGTTTGGCCTTCGGCGCAAAATGCGGCGGCTTGGCTCCCAGCGACGAGGCGAGGTCGGTGGCCCCAACGGAGTCGGCGGCGCGCAGCGGCTGTGCGGAACTGGCCAGCATCTCAGCCAGTCCCAGCGTGCCAAAGCCCGCCCCGATCCGGTGCAGAGCATCACGGCGATTCAGCGGCGGCAGAGGATTGCGATGCAACATGGCGCGTCTCCGAAAAACGGCTTCCATTGTCTTGTATCGTGTTGAGTGACCCGATGCTCAAGCGGCAGATCAGGTGCTCGAAATACCGATCGCGTTCTCAAATTCAACTCGACCCGTCCAACCGTTATCTGATGTACATGAATTCGTTTGAACTCAACAAAACCTGGATGTACTGAATCCAATTGGAAATCTCTGATCGCACACGCGGCGCCGGTGTGGCACTCGCCGGCGGAGCTTTGCCGGAGTCGCTTTGCAGAATGTGATCGACATTGATGTGCCCCCAGCCTCCGCGTCTGTCGTCGACGATCTGGATGACAACATCCCTCCCCCGGAACGGGCTCACATCCCATTGCTTCCATGCCAGTTTTTCACTTCCACCGCCGCGCGTATTGGGTCCGACAGCAGTGCGGACCATCCGGCCATCGACCAACAGATTCATGCACGTCTCAGCGGCGTAGCCGCCGCCGCCGATCAGAAATCTGAGGTACTTGCGTTGGATGCGGATCGGCGGAGATGTCAGCCGTCCGGTGGTCCCATCGCCGTTGAAATATGTATTCACCAGACCCCGGCCCAAAAAACCGGTGACCGTCATCTGCCGGGGCAGCGTGCCCCGCGCTGGTGCGGGTCCAAAGGCGTCCCCTTCGCTCTTCCAGGAGCCATAATTGTCCGCTTCAAAATCGGCAACCAGAATGTCCTGCTGCGGTGTCTTCGGTTTGGCACCGCGATCATCTTTCGAACCACCGCCTGTCTCGCGGGCCACTTGAGCGGCAGCCGTTTTCTGGTCAGGGCCTTTGGGATTCAAAAAGTCCAGAGCGACTCTGATCTCTTCCTGCGTGCTGGAGCGGCCGAACAGCAGAGAATACAGTTCCTCGATCCGCGATTCATCGCTGCCGGCGCTCATGTCCAACCGCCGCAACAGCGCCCGGGATCGGTCGACCATAAAGCGACTGTTCATCAGAAACAGGTATTGCTGCGGTACGATGCTCGTCGGCCGCTGTGCCACTGTCGCCCGCATGATCGGAAAATCGAACAGCCGTAGAAATGCGTCCGATGCAAACTGATCACCGTTGCGACTGACCTTGGCATACAGCGTGCGTCGCCGAGCGGCCGCGATGTTGTCGATCGGTGGACCACCCAATGTCCGGTCCAGTTCACCGGAGACCGTCAACAGCGAGTCCCGCCAGGCTTCTACATCCATGCGGCGTGGGTTCATCCGCCACAACAGCCGATTGTCGCCGTCGACGGCGAACGCTCGCTGCTCGAAACGGCTGCTCATCTGGTACACGGCGGAAGTCATGATCAACCGGTGCAGGGATTTCAACGACCAACCCGACTCGACAAACGTAGTGGCCAGCCAGTCCAGCAGCAGCGGGTGCGTTGGTTGTTCACCCAGTGTACCGAAGTTGCTTGGCGAGCGGACCAGGGCGCGGCCAAAGTGATGTAACCAGACGCGATTGACAAACACCCGCGCGGTCAGGGGATTCTCGGAACTCACAATCGCCTTGGCCAATTCAACGCGCCCGCTGCCCTCACGAAATTTCGCAGGATCGGACCCCGCCAGCAATCGCAAGAATCGTCTCGGCGCCACGGGCCCCGGCTTGCGCAGATTGCCGCGAAGAGCCAGTTTCATATCGGCCGTTCCGCTGTCGGCCAACGCATGACAGGTCTCGTATCCAGCGGGCTTCGTCTTGTTCAGCTGGTCCAGTTCCTGCTTCCAGTCCGCGATGCGCTGCTGCTCTTCCGCCGTCAATTCCCGCTTCTGCTGCTTGGCCTGTTTCGACAGTTTGGCAATCTCGGCGTTGAGTTGTTTGACCATCCGCTGGTGATCATCGTAGGCCTTGACCACCGCGTTGTCCGCCAAGGGGTGATTGACAACGCGGGAGTTATTGAACACGCCGGCCAGCGAGTAGTAATCCAGTTGGGGAATCGGGTCGAACTTGTGATCGTGACAGCGTGCGCAAGCCACTGTCAGCCCCATGAACCCCCGCCCCAGAGTATCCAGCCGATCATCCAGCGTCTCGCTCTTGGCCTGAGCCACGCTGTCCGGATCGCCTCCATCGGAGTTGTACGTCGGCCCCAGGGCGAAGAAGCCGGTGGCAATTGCGTCCTGATTGTCCTGGCCGATCAAGTCGCCGGCAATTTGTAAACGTACGAAATCATTGTAGGGCAGATCGCGATTCAAAGCCGCCACAACCCAGTCCCGATAACGCCAGGCTTGTGGCAGTGCCGCCCGGTCAAGAAACCCGCCGTGTCCGTCGCTGTACCGCGCCACATCCAGCCAATACCGCCCCCAACGCTCGCCGTAATGCGGGGAATCCAACAACTGGTTCAACAGGTTCTTGATGGCCGTGTCGCGATCCTGATCAGCGCGATCAACAAACTCCTGCACCTCCGCCGGCGTTGGTGGCAGGCCGAGCAAATCCACATACATGCGGCGAACCAATACAGCCGGATCGGCAGCCGGACTGGGATGCAGTTCCGCGGCCGACAGTCGGGCCAACACAAACCGATCGATTGCTGTTCGGGCCCAGTGGCCGTCCACGCGGGGCACGTCCGGCTTGTGCACGGGCTGCCAGGCCCAATGACTGGCTTGAACGCGGCCCCAATCCTGTGCATTCTCTGGGGCCGCTGGTATGTCCGCCGTCCTGCTGGCGGGCCACGCTGCGCCGGCTGCGATCCACTTGACCAGGTTGGCGATTTCTCCGGGATTGAGTTTCCCGTCGGGAGGCATCTCGACCGATTCGTACCGCACGGCGTGAATCAACAGACTTTTGTCCGGCTGCCCGGGCACCACCGCTGCACCGGATTCTCCACCTTTGAGCAAGTGCATACGGCTGTCGAGCAGCAATCCGGCCTGGACCTTCTTGGCTTTGCCGCTGTGGCAACTGTAACACTTGCCCGCCAACAGTGGCCGAATCCGCGTTTCAAAGAAGTCGATTTGCTCTGTTGTGAACTTGGGCACAGGATCCGCCGCATGCAGGTCCACGGCAAATGCCAATGAAACCATGAAGCTCGAAATGAGTGCTCGAATCAATACAGGAGGACATGTCATTGGCAGTGAAACCGATCCTCGACCAGCAACAGGCAGGTGACAGCGGGAACGCGAAAACAAGGGGCCTGCGGTACACCCGGCAAGCCCACATATGATCACATCATTCTAACAGAAAACTCGAGCGGCTGGCAGAACAAGCCCGACACCCGTGCCGCGGCCGGCTGCGGTGAGCGGGCGCGAAACAACTCGAGAAACCGCGTGGACGCGTTGATTGGCGTGCATTTGCTGGCCGTTGCTCACGCATGTTGCCTGTTCCGCAATCTCACTGCCCACGCGATACACCGGCTGAGTCATGCGACGGGGCTGTCGACCTGCGGGTTCGATCGCCGTATCTCATAAGTGTTGCCTGCTAGAACAGCGACATCACCGGCTGCCCCGTGACAACGAAGTGCGGTTGGCCCCGCAGATCGACGACGCGCGTCTCGGAACCAAAGCCCAATGCATGATAGATCGTGGCCACAAAGTCGCGCACATGCACGGGATTGTCCGCCGGATAACCGGCAATCCGATCGCTGGCTCCGTGCACACGCCCTCCACAGACACCGCCGCCGGCCAGGACCGTGCTGTAGACCGCGCCCCAGTGGTCGCGGCCCGATTTCTTATTGACCTTGGGAGTCCGCCCGAATTCCCCAGTCCAGGCCACGACCGTCTCGTCCAGCAAACCGCGTTGCTCGAGGTCTGCCAACAAGGCGGAAAAGGCCCGATCCATGGGCGGCAGCAACACGTCGCGCATCACCTGAAAGTGCTTGTCGTGTGTGTCGAAGTTCTTTGTCGAGTGCAGATGCATCCAAGGAACCGTGACCAGTCCGACACCGGCTTCGACCAGCCGGCGGGCCACAAGACAGCTGCGGCCAAACTTGTTGTCTCCATATCGCTGTTTCGTTTCTGGCGATTCATCATCGAAAGCAAACGCGCGCCACGCCGAATTCGATCCGAGAATATCGAGAGCCTGTTGCTGAAAACGCGCGTAATTGGTTTCGGCATCCGACAGCCCCCGAGCGGAATCGATCCCACTCAACAGCCGCTGCCGTTCCGATTGCCGTGAGCCATCGACACCCTGCGGTGGTTGGAAGCCCGAGGGCAACGTGCCCGGACTCCAGTTTTCGTCGATCAGCATCAACGGATCGAACCGTGGACCCAGATAGCCAGCATGCTGTCCGCCCCACTGGAAATTGTTCTGGTCACCAATCCGCACCGGCAAATGCACCGCCGCCGGCAGTCCATTCCGGTCACCACGGAGCTGTCGAACGACACCACCGATGCAGGGGGGATCCCGGCGGTCCATCTGTGGTTCACCCCGTGCGCGTGGAGCGTGTTTCAGGCCCGTCAGATTGTAGTGCACTCCCACTCCGTGCGTGTTGCTGTTGTGATAGGTCGAGCGAATCACGGAGAACTGATGGGCCTGCCTGGCCAACAGCGGCAGGTGTTCGCAAACCTGGAAACCCGGCACCGTGGAGTCAATCGGTACGAAGTCGCCCCGGTACCCGACATTCGCCTCAGGCTTCATGTCGAAGGTTTCCTGCTGGGCCGGACCACCGGTCATGTACAGCAAGATGCACGACTTGGCGCGGCCCCCCGAGCCCGTCGCTGCGCGGGCCGGCTGCCGACTGCTCAACAGCGCGGGCAATGACAGTCCCAAACCTGCCAAGCTTCCCGCCCGCAGCAATGTCCGACGGCAGAATGGATGGGGCAGCTGCGACACGGACGGATTCTCCTGTGAGCACTTCCCGGGAGCTTGAACCACACGACAGCCAATATCCAGATCTCATTCTAAAGCTCGCTGGCCTCGTGTATCAAGGTCGCTTGGTCGGCCTCCGAGTACTGGTGGGGTACAGGTCGCCTGTCCATTCACCAAGCGATCACGCGTCGCACGGGGGCAATTTGGCTGATTCGGTGGGGCACAGCCGCTATACTGCGTGAGTTCCGGCGCCCGTGGCGCCACGTCTGCAATGGATGAAGGAGGCCTGCTCGTGACGTCACCCGCCCGTCGTGTCGCTTTGTGGATTGTCGCCTGCCTGATCACGGTTTCCAACGCGTACGCCGCCGAGGTGCCGTTCGACCTCGGCCAGCGCGTCTCGTGGACCAGCTCCCGGGTCAAAGGATCGCCAGACCCCCCCAGCCCCTATCGCACGCGCGTCGCATTTTCGGGATTGAAATTCGACGAGCCATTGGACATGAACTCCGCCCCCGGTACGGACCGCTTGTTCGTGGTCGAACGTTTCGGCCGTGTGTTCTCCATCCCACGCGACCGCTCGACAAAACAGTCCGATCTGGTGCTGGACATGAACCAGGCGCTCCAACGCACGGAGTCCAAGACGTTGGCCACATACGGCTTCGCGCTGCATCCCCAGTATCCGCGGACGCGGTTCGCCTTTGTCACCTGTGTCACATCCGCCGATCATCCTCAAGGTACACGGGTTTCGCGGTTCCGCGTCCTGCCCGGCGAGCCACCGCGGTGCGATCCTGAAAGCGAAGAGATCCTGATTCAATGGCCGTCCGGCGGACACAACGGCGGCTGCCTGCAGTTTGGTCCCGACGGCTACCTGTACATCGCCACGGGAGACTCCAGCGGAATTGCCGACATGAATTTAACCGGTCAGGATCTGTCGAACCTGCCCGGATCCATCTTGCGGATCGACGTGGACCAAAAGTCAAAATCCCGTCCGTACGCAATTCCGGCCGACAACCCGTTTGTCGATACCCCCGATGCACGCCCTGAGATCTTTGCCTATGGGCTGCGGCAACCCTGGAAAATCAGTTTCGACACTGCGACCGGTGACCTGTGGACAGGAAACGTCGGTCAAGATTTGTGGGAGATGGTCTACCGCATCCAGCGCGGAGGCAACTACGGCTGGAGTGTGATGGAGGCCAGCCATCCGTTTCGGCCCGAACGCCGTCGCGGACCGACCCCCATCCTGCCTCCGGTGATCGAACATGATCACGCCAATTTCCGGTCAATCACCGGCGGATTTGTCTATCACGGACAGCGGCTGAAAAAACTCAAGGGCGCCTATATCTATGGTGACTATGACACCGGTCGGGTGTGGATGTTGCGCTACGACCGCGCGACGGAGAAAATGACCGAGGCGTCCGAATTGCTCGACTCGAGTTTGCGGCTGGTCGGTTTTGCTCAGGACAACGGCGGGGAACTGTACCTGCTGGACCATATCAGCGGACGGATCCACGAGCTGGTTCCCAACCCGGACATCAATCGCACGTCGGACTTTCCCCGGCGATTGAGCCAGACCGGTCTGTTCCAGTCCACGAAAGACGTGACTCCTGCCGCCGGACTGATTCCCTACGACGTCATCGCCCCCCAGTGGACAGATGGCAGCACAAAGCAGCGGTACATCGCCTTGCCCGGTACGTCACAGATCGAATTCGAGACCCTGACTTATCCTCAACCCGCGCCCGGCGCTCCGCCCGGATGGAAATTCCCGGACGGCACGGTGTTGGTGGAGACCATCAGTCTGGAAATGGAACAGGGCCATCCCGCCAGCCGACGGCGACTGGAAACTCGGATTCTGCATCATGAACGGCTGTCGGGAGACGAATCGGTCGGTGACCAGTATTGGCAGGGATACACTTACATCTGGAACGACCGGCAAACCGACGCGATCCTGCTCGAAGATCCACACGGACAAGACCGGACATTCACGATCCAGGATACTCAAGCCGCAGGCGGCCGCCGCAAACAGACGTGGCATTTTCCCAGCCGCACGGAGTGTACCGTCTGCCACAACATGGCGGCCAAATATGTGCTGGGTGTGACGACTCTGCAGATGAATCGCCAGCAAGATTACTCCGGAAAAACGGCCAATCAACTGCAAGTCCTGGCGCAGTTGGGAATTTTCACCACGGCCCTGCCCAGCCGCCCGGAGGCCATCCCGCGCCTGGCAGATTACCACGATCAAAAACAGGAGATCGGCGTTCGGGCCCGCTCGTATCTACACGCCAATTGTTCCCACTGTCACCGCAAATGGGGCGGCGGCAACGGTCAGTTTCAGTTGCTGGCCACTCTGGATCTGGCTGACACGGGAACCGCCAACGTGCGTCCGGGTCATGGGACCTTTCAAATCGCTCAACCTCAGTTGGTCGCTCCCGGTGATCCGTACCGCTCGCTGATCTTCTACCGGATGTCCAAGCTGGGAGCGGGACGCATGCCGCGCATCGGTTCCCGTGTTGTCGACAAGGTCGGCACGCATTTGATCCACGACTGGATCGCCCAACTTCCCGCCGCGCCGCTCAACCGCAATCTGGCGCTGGCCCGTGGCGAGGTCGCCGCGAACCTGCATCGACTGCGGACACAACCTCCGACGCACCCGCAACATGCCGATCACATCGACAGCCTGCTGACCACGACACCGGGAGCCACCCGACTGATGCAGGCTTTGAATGACACCGCGATCCACGACACATTGCGCAAACGGATCATTGCCCGCGGCAGCCGGCATCCGGAGGCTACGATCCGCGACTTGTTCGAGCGATTTCTTCCGGAAGACAAGCGACCAAAACGACTGGGAACGACCATTCGTCCCGCTGCCATTCTGGCGCTGCCGGGCGACCCACAGCGTGGCCGAAAGGTGTTTTTCGAAACCGAAGGCGTGCAGTGTCGCAACTGCCACACCATCCAGAAGGTGGGCAAGAACGTGGGCCCCGACCTGAGTGGAATCGGCAAGAAACTCAACCAGGCCCAAATCCTGGAGAACATTCTGGAACCATCGCGGAAGATTGAACCCCGCTGGATGCTGTATGTTCTGGAAACCAAGCAAGGCCTGGTGCACAGCGGTTTGTTACACGAGAAGACCGACCGCCAGGTCGTCTTAAAGGACGCGCAGGGCAAACTGACCCGTATCCCTCTGGCCAACGTGGAAGACATGGCACCGCAACAGAAATCATTGATGCCGGATCTGCTGGTGCGCGAAATGACAGCCCAACAAGTTGCCGACCTGACCGCGTTCCTGACCTCACTGAAACAACCGGCTGAACAACCGCAGAAATAATTTCTCGGACAGCCCTGCCGTCGAACACGGTTCCGAGATTCAACACACTCCCCGATGAGCACAATCCCCATGATCAGCAATCGTCTCTTCCGTCCCTGCATGACACTGTTGCTTGTCGCTCTTGCGCCGCTGGTGGCCGGGGCCGATCCGCCCGCCAAACCCGCCACGATTCCCGAAGCATTACAACGCTATGTCAACCGTCCGGAACCCGTCTTTTCCTGGAAAAAGATCCGCACCGACCGCACGCCTCAGGGAACCATCTATCAACTGGAACTCGTCTCGCAAACCTGGCAGGGCATCGTCTGGAAACACGTGCTCCAGGTGTTTGAACCGCCCAAGGTCGCTCACGCGCGTCACATGTTGCTGTTCGTCACAGGAGGCCGCACGGGAGGCCAACCCAGTCAACGGGACGGCGAATTCGGTCTGCAGCTGGCTGCGTTGTGCCGCTCGCGGATCGCCATCCTGCGGCAGGTGCCCAACCAGCCGCTGTTGGGTAATCGCTTTGAAGATGATCTCATCTCGGAGACCTGGCTGAAGTACTTGAAAACCGGAGACGATTCCTGGCCACTGCTGTTCCCGATGGTCAAGAGCGCGGTCAAGGCCATGGATGCACTCGAACAATTCTCTCGGTCGGAGTGGCAGCAGCGGCTATCGGGATTCGTCATCACGGGCGCGTCCAAACGCGGCTGGACCAGTTGGCTGACCCCGGTGGCCGACAAACGCGTCGTGGCCACCGCCCCGATCGTGATCGACGTGCTCAACTTTCGCGCACAAATGACCCACCAACTCAAGCGCTGGGGCGAGTTCAGCGAACAGATCATCGACTACACCAGCAAAGGCCTGGTCAAGCGTCCCGAAGAACACGAATCTGCACGCGAGATCGCGCTGCGACGGATGATGGATCCGCACACGTATCTCCCCGTCCTGAAGCTGCCCAAGCTGCTGATTGTCGGTACCAACGACCCCTATTGGGTCGTCGACTCGATGAATCTGTATTGGGATGAGCTGGTCGGCCCCAAGTACATTCGTCAGGTTCCGAACGCCGGACACGGACTCGGCAAGGGCCGGCAGGGGGCGCTGGTCACACTGGCGGTGTTCTATCGACAGATTGCCGGCGGTTCGGTCCCGCCCAGTTTTTCCTGGGACATCAATGACGCGAACGGCCAACTGACTCTCAAACTGAAATCCGACCAACAACCCCAGGTGGTGCGGCTGTGGACAACACAGTCGCCCGGCACGGACTTCCGTAAGTCACAGTGGACGTCAAAACCGCTTGCCGGCCAAAACGGCACGTGGATTGGCCAGGTGTCGCTGCCGGAAAAACAGCATGTGGCCATGTATGCCGAAGTCGAATTCGAATTCGAAGGCCTGGCTTACTCGCTGACATCACTGGTGTATGAGAAGTAGTCACCGGGCCCGCGGTGGATCAACTTTGCTCCACACGCGGGCCAGCGGTCACTTCCGGCGGACGCTGACGATCCCGTCGACCAACCCGCCGGCCAGCAGTCGAGATCGGCTCAACCTGATGAGATTCCGGCTGAACGATCCGTTGGATTTCGGCCGCCATCTAGGGTGACAACTTGGTCGCGCCACGCACCCGGTACCAATCCTTGTTCACGCGCAACACAACATCACCCAGCGCCAAGTACTTGGCCAGTCGGGCGTCGCGTTGGAGCAATTTGAGGTAGGAATCGGACCCGACCTTGATGGAACGGATTTGTTTGTGACGGCTGGGATCGAATTGGCTGTCCTGCCATTCGGCACCGCGTTTGTAAAACGTGCGGTTACCGATATACCTGACCACGGTCAGCGAAGACACCTTGGAACCCAAGCGACTCAAGACACGGTCCAACTGTTCTTCGTACGCGGC
>Ga0315336_1006504_pt1 | contig 11906 bp, 10 predicted proteins | sample ASW5metaG_FD_204512 | JGI IMG/M metagenome (GOLD analysis project Ga0315336, IMG submission 204512) | Ammonia-oxidizing marine archaeal communities from Monterey Bay, California, United States - ASW #5 | ecosystem: Environmental > Aquatic > Marine > Intertidal zone | place: USA: California...
GCCGGATTCCGCCTCGATATCCAGCGAAACACCCGTGCCGTCAAAGTTTACGATGATGCAGGAGCCCTGCCAATAGACCCAGGGAACGGACGGGTTACTGAAGTTCCAGCGTCCATGATATTGAATATCCGGGTCCGCCGGTGAGATCGTGACACCCTGGACAACCGGGCACCCCATAGCGAATGAGGCGGCGATGAAAACGACGTAGGAATGGATTCGGAATTGGATGGGTTTACTCCTGATGTGAAACGACGGGCTATTATACGCGATTCTGCCGCTTACTTCAAATCGAATAGCCACTGATGGAGAGCCAATTGAGAAACAGCCGAAACCATTGATCTGTTCCGTCTTCCTTTCGCCCCATACCGAACCCGTGTCCTCCCCGGGGAAACAGGTGCATTTCAGTCGGCACTTCGTGTTCACGCAGTTTTTCTGCGTACCATGTCGATTCCTCTACCGGGCAGGTCTCGTCATCGTACGCATGTACCAGGAATGCGGGCGGCGTTTTTGTAGAGACATGGTCCAGCAAGGTGTTCTCCGCGATCTCTGCATCCGTCAGGACGCGGTGATACAAACTCGTTTCGAGCCATTTCCTGTTTTCCGGAGTGAATCGCGTGACACCGTATACCAGGCCTGTGAACCTGGGATTCTCATCCTTGTCATGGCTCTCCCGCAGCCCGGCAACGGTCGCAAGGTGGCTTCCGGCGGAAAAACCTAGTACCCCCACGCTTTCCTTGTCGAATCCGTGCGTCTGCGACGTCGATCGCAGCAGCTTGAGCGCGCGTCTCGCGTCCGCCAGCGGGACCCGTTCAGGTGCATAGGATGACTCCGGGTTCGGTAGCCTGTATTTCAGAACCGCGGCCGTAATTCCTTGGTCCGCCAATGCAAGTGCAACGTCGTGCCCTTCATGGTTGACGGCAACCAGCGTGTAGCCGCCTCCCGGCAGAATCAGAACCGCGGTTCCCTTGTTTCTCCCTTGCGCTTCATACACCGTGAGTGTGGGTTCCGTCACGTTATAGGCGCAAAGTACGCCCCATGACTCCTCTTCGTACTCCGTGAGCGAACACTCCCTGCAGTACGGCTTCTCGTGTCCTTCCCAAAGCTGAATCATGTCCAGTCCTTCCGTCAGTGCCATTCCGTGCCGGCCGTCGGTTGCATACTCCATCATATCATCGCTCTGCAAGCAAACGCATCGGAGCGTCGGTGGGAATGCCTCCATCCTCGCGTTGCATTTTCTCCCGCCGGCGTGAATAATCAGAATCGTAGTGAATGGAATTTCTGTAGTTTTTTGTTTGCGGGGTACGAATTCATGATGTCTGACAAACGGGACAGTCAAATTGTCGCCATCACCGCCGGCGCATCGGGAATCGGTAAGGTCGTGGCCGAAACGTTCCTTGCCCGGGGCTCGGTTGTTCATGTCTGCGACGTTGATGAAGATGCGGGAAATCTCTTCGCAGCGGAGCACGATTCACTTCATTTTACGCGGGGTGATGTTTCCCGTTTCGGCGATGTGCAGTCATTTTTTTCGCGAATTGAAGAAGAATTCGGCCGGCTCGACGTGCTCGTAAATAATGCCGGCGTGTCCGGCCCCACGGCCCCCGCCGAATCCGTGGAACCGGCGGATTGGGATCAGACGATCGCGGTGAATCTTCACGGGCAGTTCTATTGTGCCCGGGAGGCCATCCCGCTGCTGCGGGCGAATGGGGGCGGTTCGATTTTGAACATGTCCTCCAACGCCGCGTTTTCCGGATTTCCCTTGCGGGCGCCGTATACCGCAAGCAAGTGGGCGATCATCGGCCTGACGAAAACGCTGGCAATGGAGTTGGGCGTGCATGGGATTCGGGTCAACGCGATCTGTCCGGGGAGCGTGAGTGGCGCAAGAATCGATGGTGTTATCGAGCGCGATGCGGCGGAGCGAGGCATGACGCCCGGAGAGATCCGGGACGTATACCAACGGCAAAGCTCCATGCGATTGTTCGTTAGCGCACGGGATGTCGCCAACACGATTGTGTTCCTTTCTTCCGACGAAGGGTGCGTCATCTCCGGTCAGGTGCTCGGCATTGATGGACACACAGAATCACTGGCAAACTGGCTCGACTGAATCGGATTGCCACCGGTTTGTACTGAAACAGGAGAAAAGACGAAATGAAAGCAGCATGGTTTTCGGAGTTCGGGCCCGCCGACGCGGTATTGAAGGTCAGCGAGCAGGAGGATCCCCGGCCGGGCGCCGGTCAGGTACTGGTGCGTCTGCGGGCCAGCGGTGTGAATCCGTCCGACGTAAAGAAACGCGCCGGATCCTTCCCCAATCTGCTCGATGGTGGATTCGTGATCCCGCACAGCGATGGCGCCGGGGTGATTGAAGCCGTGGGTGAAGGCGTAGGCGGCGACCGCGTCGGCGAACGCGTTTGGGTCTACCAGGCGCAGTATGGGCGGCGCTTCGGAACCGCCGCCGAACTCGTCGCGGTGGACGATGCGCGCGCGCCCGCGCTGCCTGAGGAAGCGACCTTTGAAGAGGGGGCGTGTCTCGGCATCCCGGTCATGACGGCGCATCGATGTGTGTTCGCCGATGGACCGGTGAAGGGACAGACGATCCTGGTAACCGGTGGAGCCGGACGCGTCGGCCACTATGCGATACAGTTGGCGCACGGCGCCGGCGCGCGGGTGATCGCGACTGCAAGCAATGACGCGGACCGGGAGGCCTGTACGGATGCCGGAGCCGTCGCCGTGGTGAATCACCGGGACGAGAACTGGTCGGAAGGCGTCCTCGAGGCGACCCGGGGCACGCCGGTGGACCGGGTCATCGACGTAGAATTCGGGGCGAATCTTTCAGGGGTGCTGAAAGTCCTTCGGACCGGGGGAGTCATCGCCACCTATTCTTCGATGCAGGTTCCGGAACCGCAATTGCCTTTTTACCAGATGATGTTTCAGGATCTGACGATCCGGCTCGTCATTGTCTATGCCATGCCGGAAGAGGCAAAGCAGCAGGCAATCACTGATATCGAGCGGGCATTGCGCGCGCAGAAGCTTACGCATCGGGTAGCGCACGTCGTGAAGATGGACGAGATTTCCAGGGCCCATTCGCTCATCGAGGACGGGGGCTTCCGCGGTTGTGTGGTGGTTCGGCCTTGACCGGGAAGGACAAAGGCCGCGTTGATTGGCCCAGTTTCGGCGCAAGCATTGCGGTTATCGTGCTGGTGTGCGCGCCGCTGGCCGTTTTCCCGGAGGCCGGCGGGCGTCTCCTGCAAACCTGCTATGCCTTCATTTCCGATCGCTTCGGGTTCCTGTACGCAGTCGCGGGGCTCGGTGTTTTTCTGCTGTTGGCCTGGCTTGCCTTCGGCCGATTCGGAAAGGTGAAACTGGGGCGGGACGAGGATGAAGTCGAGTACTCCGACTTCAGTTGGGTTGCCATGCTGTTTTGCGCGGGCGTCGGCGCCGGTCTGCTGTACTGGGCCATGATCGAGTGGTCGTACTATTACGACTCGCCTCCGTTCGACGCAGCGCCGCGTTCGCCCCAGGCGGTGGAGTGGGCCTCGACCTACGGCATATTTCATTGGGGCGTTACCGCCTGGTGCTTCTACTGTCTTCCAACCCTGGCCATCGCCTACCCGTACTACGTCAAGCGTGTCCCCTATCTTCGTTTCAGCACCGGGTGCAACTATTTCCTGGGAGGCGGGAAGGAGACGGCGGCGGGACGATTCATTGATTTGTTTTTCATGATTGCATTGCTGGGTGGCGCGGGTTCGTCCCTCGGATTCTCCACCCCGATGATCGCAGCCTGCATTGCCCACCTCACGGGGTTGCCGGCAAATTTCGGCCTCGAAGTATTCACCGTTCTGATCTGCGTGGCCCTTTTCGGTACCAGCGTCTGGTTCGGGTTGAACCGCGGCATCAAGCGGTTGAGCAATGTGAACATGATTGCGGCTTTCGCGATGCTGATCTTCGTCTTCTTTGCGGGGCCCACGCTGTTCATGCTGAAGACCTCGGGGAACAGTATCCTGGTCATGCTGCAGAATTTCCCAAAAATGAACTGGTGGACCGATCTCTTCACTGATTCGGCTTTTTTCCGCGACTGGACGGTTTTCTATTGGGCCTGGTGGATTGCATACGCACCGTTTGTAGGCCTCTTCGCCACGCGCATCTCCCGGGGACGTACCATCCGCCAGGTGATCATCGGAATGACCGTCTACGGATCGCTGGGCGGCGGCCTGTTTTACATGATCCTGGGGAATTTCGGCCTTCATCTGGAGTTGAGCGGTGCGCTCTCCGTGACGGAGATCGCAGGGAATGCCGGAGAGCCTGCAGCCATCGTTTCGATCCTCGACCAGCTTCCCCTGTCGTCTCTGGTGATCGTCGTCTTTGCAATCTTGAGCGTGATATTCTCCGCGACCACCTATGATTCGGCGTCGTACACGCTCGCTTCCAGTGCCACGCTGCGCCTGGAAGCCGGTGAGGATCCCGCGCGCTGGCATCGGCTCTTCTGGGCAATTACCCTGACTCTTCTTCCCCTGACCCTGATGTCGATCGGAGGCCTGAAAGTCATGCAGACCGTGGTCCTGATTGTGTCCCTGCCGATCCTGGTAATCGGTGTCGTGATGTCGGTAGCACTGGTCAGGCAGGTGTCTGCTGATCAGCGGCGGGGCACGAAATGACGAAGGAAGCCCGGATGACGAATCATGACACCGAATTCATTCGGCAGTGCGTGTTTCGTCGTTCGTCCTTTCGTCCCGATCCGGCCCTATCCCTTCATTCCCGTGGTGGCGATGCCCTCGATGAATGAGCGTTGAGCGACGAAGAACAGGAGCAAAACGGGCGCAAGAATGAGGACGGACGCGGCCATCACGAGATTCCATTCGGTCCCTTCGTGTTGCGATTGAAAGGTCTGCAGCCCGAGCGCCAGCGTGTATTGCTCCTGGTCCTGTAGGTAGACCAACGGGCCGAGAAAATCGTTCCACACCGCCATGAAGGTGAAGAGAGCCACCACGGCCAGCGCCGGCTTGCTGAGCGGAAGGATCACGCGGAGGAAGATTCCGAATTCCGAACATCCGTCGATCCGGGCAGCCTCGCTGAGATCAACCGGCAGTGTCCGGAAGAACTGCCGAAGCAGAAAGATGCTGAAGGCGCTGCCGAACCACGCCGGGACCCACAACGGGCGGAACGTACCGAGCCAATTCCCAAGCCCGTGCTCCCCCATCCAGCGAAAAATTGCAAACATCGAGACCATGGTGACGGGGAATGGGACCATCATGGTCGCGAGCATGATCGCGAAGAGGACCCCGCGTCCGCGAAATTCGATTTTGGCGAATCCGTATGCCACGAAGGCACTCGAAAGGGTCGTGCCCACCACGCAAAGCAGGGCAATCACCAATGTGTTGCGGGCGAAGAGAGGGAATTTCATCTTGGGGTGCGTGATCACCTCGCCGTAGTTCTGCGGCTGGGCCGGGCGGGGAACCAGGCTCGGCACCAGCTCCTGGGTCTGCTCCAAAGGCTTGAGACTGGTCGAGACCATCCACGCGAAGGGGAAAACAAACGCAAGACATACGCACAGCAGGGCCGCATGCACGGTAAGTTTTTGTGCGATGGTCAGGCGGCTCTTCATGGATTGTCGTTTGCTTTCGAGTTCATGGCCCCTTTATCCACCCTGGTAGTGCACCCATCGCTTGGAAGACCAGAAAGCGATTCCGGTCAGAACCAGAATGATGAGAAACTGGATCCACGCCATCGCGCTCGCATACCCGAACTTCAAATACTGAAACGCATTGTCGTAGAGGTACATCGTGTAGAAGTAGGTGGCCCGCGCCGGCCCGCCTCCTGTCATGATATAGGGGATGGCGAATACCTGGAGGGTCCCGATGATTCCCATGACCAGGTTGAAGAAGATCACCGGGGAAATGCATGGGATTGTCACGTGCCGCATTCGTGCCCAGGTGCCGGCCCCGTCGATTTCGGCCGCTTCATACAGTGCCGCGGGGACATCCTGAAGGCCCGCGAGGTAGATAATCACCGTGTGTCCGACTCCCCAGAGGCTCATGAAAACCAGCGCGGGCATGGCCCATTGCGTCTCGGTCAGCCACCCCGGGCCCTCGATGCCGATGGAACGGAGCATGGAGTTGATAACGCCGAGCCGCGTATTGAACATCCACATCCACACCATTGCCGATGCCACCATCGGCACCAGGGTCGGAAGAAAGATCAGGGTCCGGTAGATGGATTGTCCTTTCACGCCCAGATTCAGGACCAGCGCCAGGGCGAGGGACAGGAGGAGGCCCGACGGCAACGCCATCGCGGCATAGAAGAAGGTATTCCAAAGCGATTTGTAAAAAACGGGGTCGCCGATTCCCCCCGTTTCATTCCGACGCCACAGCAGCTCCGCGTAATTGTCGAGCCCGATGATCACCGGTTCGCGGAGCAACGGGAAATCCGTCAACGAATAGTAGAACGAGAGGCAGATCGGAATCGCCATGAAAAACAGAAACCCGATAATCCACGGCGACAGAAAGGTGAGGCCGGTCGCAAGACGCTTCCACTCTCCCCGCGTCATGAGGGGCCGGCCCGCTCCGACTTGCGCCGTCGGTCATCGATTTCAAAGAATCGGTCGAGCTTTGCCTGCATTCGCTTCTGAACCCGGGTCAACGCCTCCTCCGGTTCGGACTTCAACAGAAAAATTTCCTGCGCGATGGTAGACAACTCGGCTTGAACTTCCGCCCAGATCGGAACCCTTGGAAGTCCCCTTGCATGCGGACTCGACGACAGATCCTCGAACACCTGAACGTACGGGTTCGGATGATTCTCAATGAACGCAGCGGTGACGTCCCGGAGTGGAGAATTCTTGCTGTGCATGGAACAGAGCCGTTCCATCACGTCCCGGCGGTTCACGAATGCGATGAACTCGAACGCCTCCCGCTTGTGCCTGGATGCGCTGGGAATCGTGAGGACGTCGAACCCTGCATAGCAAACAAGCTCTCTTCCGTCGGCGGAAGGAAAGGGCGCGGCTCCCCACGCGTAATTCTTGCGGCGTTCTTCGACCGGAAGCCGTGCCGCCTCCTCCCGTGGCATCTTCCACTCATTCAAGTGGGGGGCCAGGACGTTGAAATAGTTGGCTCGCCAGGGACCCTGCTGCTCCATGGCCAGGGTCCCGACGATGAAAGGCTCCACGGTGGAGATAGTGCCGGCGCCCTGTTGTGAGCTCCTGAACTCGGTGATTGATTTGACCCCGAACTTAACGGAGTAGCTTCGTACCCATTCGTAAGCCGCAACCGCTTCCGGAATGTCGAGACACAGTTTTCGGTTTGCCTCGTCATAGAGTTCACCGCCGAACCAGAACGGCATGAAATGGGTCCACCAGAAACCGGGCTGGACGGGCACATAGCCGGCCCGTTCCACCCATCCCTCGTCGGAAATCAGATCGAGCGCCGCCGCGTACGCATCGAGTTCATCCAGGGTTCGGGGTGCCCGGTCCGGATCAAGACCCGCGGCTCTCAGGTTCTCCTCCGCCTCCTGGAATACGATCTTGTTCCAGTGGAGAGCCACTGCCGCCGGGGTGCTGACCAGCCCATACAGCTTCCCATCGTACCGGCATCCCTTCCAATACACGGGCTTGTAGTATTCTTCGGTGATCCCGTACCCGGCGGCCAGCTCGTCGAGCGGGGCAAGGGCGCCCAGCGCGCTGAACTGTGGGATATTCCCATCCCACATTCCCGCCACGTCGGGGGGCACGTTGGCGGCGGTGGCAACGAGAGTCTTCTGATTTACCGAGGAGACGGATAAGTAACGGACAAAGATACCTTTCTCCTTGCCGACGGTTTGATTGAACTCGTCGATGATCGACTGCATTTGTGTGGCCTCTAGTCCGCCCCACTTTTCCCAATACTCGATCGTTACGACACCGGATTCTCCTTTTCGGAGCTGCGGTCGTGGTCCAAAAGCCAGCAGCGTGAAAGCGCTGAGGATCAGCGTCCAGACCAGGATGTTTCTGAAGAATCGCATGGGGTAGGCGAAGATCCCTTATCGCCGGGCAAATCGGATGGTCGTCACGCTCTTCCGTTGCAACGTAACCGGGCTCCCGGTCTGTTCCACTTCGGACAGATCGGCGCTCCCTGAAGTAACCTGGACGTCTTTGAGCGTGAATTCAGCTGCCGGGTGACTCCAATCGAATTGCACACTGAGCTCATCGTCTTCGGGATTGATGAGAACGAGTACGACTTCACTGTTCTCCGGCGACCGGAATCCCGTGACCAGGAGCGACGAAGGGTCGGCTGACGCATGGATTCTTACGAAATCCGGACGAATGTAGCGCGCGAATTGGCCGGCAACCCAAAGCCGTTTGGTCGGCACTACGTTTCGGGAATCCGGATCGATGTACAGAAGCCCGTCCCGGTAGTCGTACCGGGATACGGCAATCCACACCGCCCAGGACGAGGCGTTTACAAGCGTTAGATCCTCGTGGATGACCCGGGCCAGGGTTAACGCCGATTCCATACCCGTATCCCGCCCGTGCTTCATCTCGCACCACTCCGTCATCGCAATCGGAGGATAGGACCCGCGCTTTTTCAGGAAATCCAGAGTGGCCGCCTTTTCTTCCCGGTTTGAGAAATAAGAATGGATCGCCAACCGGTGCAATCGCGGGGCAAGCCCTTCTTCATCGAGGACTGCGTCGAGGTACTCTGGTGTCTCGTGACCCCAGCGGGCAGCTTCCGGGCCTTCCAGGAGGATCGAGGAATTCCTTCGTTCGATCTCTGCGGCCACGGCGCGTAGCAGTTGCGCGGCACCGGCCGGTGTGTAGTTGCATCCCTCCTGTCCCCGCCCGTCGCCGCCCCACTTCCACTGGGGCTCATTGATCGGACTGACGGTCACACTTGGAAGCGAGAGATGCTCTTTCCAATATTCCGTCACGTCGAGCAGGTACTGCGCGAATTCCTCTTCCGCTCCCGGCTTCAGGTTGGGGCCGCCCCCAGGGCCCCCGCTGGCCATGCCGCTACGCGTAAGCCGCGTGGGAGGACTATTGGCGAAAAACACATACTGGTTCACCCCGCATCCGCGAATCTTTCGCAGAATCCGTATCGCATTTGCGTCCCGCTTCCAGTCGTACGTCCCGGAGCCTGTTTCGAACGTCTCGGCTCGCCGCCAGGGATCTTCAATTTCCTCTCCTCCACCGGCTCCGACATTGAAACGGTACATGGAGAGGGCGGCGCCCTTCGGGCCATAAAGGAGACCGATGATGCTATCAATTTCCTCCTCCGGCCAACCGCCAACAGTTTGCGCCCACCACGCGCCGGACGCGCCAAATCCGTCGATCTTCTGGTGCTCTATTTCCGGGTTGACGCGGATTTTCACGAATTCGCCGCCGCTTGAAACGTTCGCAGAAAGGAGAGTCATCAGGGCAACGGTTCCCTGTTTAATCGCCTTCATCAACCATAATCTCACAGGGTCGAACGTCTCCAGACGGGCGTTTCAATGAAGCGCACAAGGGGGTCGGCACTCTCGACTGCTTCGAACACGATCAGTTCGTTCTGGCCGCTCTTCAGCACCGGCCAGGGTATGTAGAGTGTAAATTGTGGCCCGACATTCCAAAAGCGGCCGAGGTTGAAGCCATTTACCATCGCGAAGCCCTTGGTGAAGCCAGGCAGCTCAAGAAAAGTATCTGCAGGGGCCTCCACGTTAAAGCTCAGTCGATAAAATGCAGGCGCGCCGATGGGAGTTGCGGTGGACCATGTAAGGCCCGACAGGTCCGTCATCGGTAGGGCGTAGCATTCCCATCCGAAATGGGCCCGCTCTTCCTGCTGCGTGCCCCCGATATATACTCCGTCCGTAATTCCCTTTCCTTCCTTCAGCCGGTGGCCAAAATTCGGACGGGCCATGCAGTCAACGAGAATGTCCAACTGGGCGCTCTCACCGTCGAATTCAATCATCCAATCCGGATGATCGTCGTTTCGGTAGAATGTCCCGAGGGACTGTTCATTAATCAACACGTGGGCAAAGTCCCGCACGCCTCGAAGCCGAAGCTGGCCGCCTCGCCACGTTCCGGGAAGTCGGCTGCGGTAAAGAACGTAGCCATATCCCTGTCCCAGCGTCTCGATCGGGACGGGGCGCGTGGTTTGTACGGGATCTGCGAGCGAAGGAGCCGCTTCCACCAGGGGAGAGCATTCTGTCATTCGCATATCGCCGAGACTGATTTTCTGCGAGGGCGGGAAAGAGAGGGTCAAATCCTTACGTCCGGTGTGCGCGGCGATGGCTTCGCGACAGGCAAGATACTTCGGGGTTACGTCACCGCACTCCGTAAGCAGGGCGTCGTAGTCATAGCTCGTGACCTGGGGAGCGAAGTGGTCCGTCAGGTTGGCGCCGCTCATGAAACCGAAGCTGGTTCCGCCGCAGAAAACAAAAAAGTTAACCGACGCGCCGTTTTTCAGCATCCACGATAGATCTTCAACCACGGAATCCGCGCTGCGTTCGGACTTCGGTGATTCACCCCACGTGTCGAACCAGCCGATCCAGAACTCCATGCACATTTGCGGCCCCTTGGGCTGAGCCGCGCGCAATCCGGCGAATCGCATTTCGGGCTTGGATCCGAAATTGGCGGTTCCCAGCACATTTTGAAGACTTCCATTCGCCTGGTGGTGGGGAGAATCCGTGCCGTCTGAAGTAAATAGAAGCACATCTACGCCCAAACATTCCAAGGTGCGCTTGAGGTGATCGAGATACTTCGCATCGTCGCCGTAGTATCCGTACTCGTTTTCAATCTGGCATGCGACAATGGGGCCCCCACATGTCGAAAGGTACGGCTTGATCCGGGGAATCAACTCCCCCCACCATCGGTCGACGTGCTCCAGGAACGATGGATGTGAGCATCGCAGATCGATATCATGCTCCTGCAGAAGCCACCAGGGCAGCCCCCCGAATTCCCATTCCGCACAGATGTAGGGTCCCGGCCGGATCAGAACGTTGAGTTCCTCGTCCGCGGCCATGTCGAGGTACCGTTCAAGATCAAGGTGACCCGTAAAATCGAACTGGCCCTTTTTCGGTTCATGCACATTCCACGGGACATAGGTTTCCAGCGCGTTGCACCCCATTGCCCTCAATTTTGCCAGGCGATCGTGCCATTGGTCGGGAAGAATCCTGAAATAAGGCAGGGAGCCGGAAATGATCTGATGCGGATCCCCGTCCAACAGGAAGCGGCCGTCATCTATTGTAAGTCTTCTTTGCGAATGTTCAGGCACGGGCCCTTCTCCCAGGCAGGTGATTCAGTACTGAATTGATTCCAGAGTATATATGATCATAGGATTGCTTAGTCAAATTCCCCTGATTAGAACAGGGCCAGCTCTGCGAAATTGGCGGTGCCGATCTAATCCGCATCACTGTTCGCGGCATTCGAGATTCGGAAAAGGGGTATACCGGTATGGACCGACTTCGGGAGCGGTGTGTTTGACAGAGGTCCCAGCTGGTTCGAGGTCGGGGCGGCAACCGCTTACTTCAGCACCCTATTCCATCAAGAGGCCCAATGCCATGACGGTGCATAGGGGCGCAATGAGCTGAAAGAGGCTTCCCGCCTCTTCAGAGGCACGTAAAATCGAAACAATCCATGCTTCACGATGGGTCATTTCAGTTCACGATCGTGAACTGAAATGCCCCCCCGGAAGCCGTTGGGGGCGTCTCTGTTTTCGCAATGTTTGTGCTGCCTGATCATCGTTTTGTGAACCATGTGCGAACGGAGTGTGAAAAGTTCGTGATCCGGCCGTTCTGGACAAATCACTGCTTTTCACGCCGCCCATCCGTCGGCAGAATTGAAAGTCAAGGTCGGGTTCATGGTATTCAGTTCACACATCTTCGTTTTCTATTTTCTGCCCCTGGTTCTGCTTTGCTATTTCGCAATGCCGAAGAGGGGACGGAATCTGTTGCTGACCCTGTTCAGCTAC
>Ga0315336_1006505_pt1 | contig 11905 bp, 8 predicted proteins | sample ASW5metaG_FD_204512 | JGI IMG/M metagenome (GOLD analysis project Ga0315336, IMG submission 204512) | Ammonia-oxidizing marine archaeal communities from Monterey Bay, California, United States - ASW #5 | ecosystem: Environmental > Aquatic > Marine > Intertidal zone | place: USA: California...
CGGCTACGAAGTGCTCGTGTTTCATGCAACGGGCAACGGTGGTGAAGCGATGGAAGGTCTGATCGCCGACGGACTGATTGCCGGCGTACTCGACATCACCACAACCGAACTGGCTGATGAGTTGGCCGGCGGCATTCTTTCCGCCGGTCCCGACCGACTGACGGCCGCCGGGAAACGGGGCGTGCCGCAAGTCATATCGGTAGGGGCGATCGACATGGTCAATTTCGGACCCCCGGAAACGGTCTCCGAGAGATTCGAGGGTCGCACGTTTTATCATCACAACCCGACAGTCACACTCATGCGGACGACGCAGGATGAATGCGCGACGCTCGGCAAACAGATCGCAACGAAGGCCGCTGCTTCGACGGGGCCAACGTCGATTCTACTCCCGCTCAGGGGGGTGTCTGCGATCGACTGCGAAGGCCAACCGTTCGACAACCCGGCTGCCCGCGAGACGCTGTTCGAAAACATACGCTGGCATCACGGCCAGACCGAGCTCATCGAACTCGACTATCACATTAACGACCCACAGTTTGCCGAACGCGCCGCCCGTCGGCTCATCGAGCTGATCGAAACGCACATATAGACAACCAGGCCTAATGCCCAAGAGTTTCCGGAGTTCCTTCTCCCTCCGGGAGAAGGTTAGGATGAGGGCGAATGAACAACCGACGCCCCTCACCCCAGCCCTCTCCCGGGGGAGAGGGAGCGAAGCAACAACCTCCAAATAAGAAAACGCACGGCAGCATGACCTCATCTAGCAGCATGACCTCATTCACTCGTAAAACGATTCTGGAACGGCTGCGGGAGAAAGTGGCCGCCGGGAAGCCGATTGTCGGCGGCGGAGCCGGCACGGGTCTCAGCGCCAAGCTCGAAGAAGCCGGTGGGATCGATCTGATTGTCATCTACAACTCGGGTCGTTTCCGAATGGCCGGTCGAGGCTCGCTCGCCGGCTTGATGCCCTACGGTGACGCCAACGGCATCGTGATGGAGATGGCAAACGAAGTTCTCCCCGTCGTCAAGAATACGCCCGTGTTGGCCGGTGTGTGCGGCACTGATCCGTTTCGCCTCGTGCCGCAGTTCCTCAAGCAGGTACGAGACGCGGGATTCGCCGGTGTGCAAAACTTCCCAACGGTCGGGCTCATCGATGGCGCGTTTCGCGCCAATCTTGAAGAAACCGGCATGAGCTTCTCGCAGGAAGTCGACATGATTCGCCAAGCTCGCGAACTCGGCTTGTTGACGACGCCCTACGCATTCAACGCCGACGAAGCGGTCGCCATGGCCGAAGCCGGGGCCGACATCCTCATTCCTCACATGGGCCTGACGACCAAAGGCTCGATCGGCGCGCAGACCGCGCTGACGCTCGAACAGGCTGCCGGCAAAGTTCAGGAAATCCACGATGCTGCCAAGAGAGTGAACTCCGACCTGCTCGTTCTGTGCCACGGCGGACCGATCGCCGAGCCGGCGGACGCACAGTACATCCTCGAAAACACCGAAGGCGTCGTCGGATTCTACGGCGCGAGCAGCATGGAACGTCTACCGGTTGAGCCGGCGATCACCGATCGCATCCGGCAGTTCACCGAATTGAAACTCCTCTGATTTCAGCAGTTGCATTCGGAAAGAGCGGGGCTTTCACGTCGATTTCGCTCTGCCATTCCCGTGCGAATCGGCCGACTTGTCTTGCGATCCGCGCGCGCAACGGAGATAATCAATACATCGGGGATCGTCGATCTATTTGTCGAATCGATCCGGCCCTCGACCCGCCGCGTCTTCATCAGACTGCCACAAAATGAAACGTCTCATCTGGACGATCCCACCGGTCCTGCTCGCGGTTTGTTCGATATCCACGGCCGGCGCCGGCCAACCAGCCGATGAAAAACTTACATTCGAGCGGCATATCCGGCCGATTTTCAAAGCCCACTGCTTCGACTGCCACGGCTCCAACGGTGAGCCGAAAAGCGGACTCGACCTGCGCTTGCGCCGGTTAATGCTGGCCGGCGGCGAGAGCGGACCGGCCATCACGCCCGGTGACCCCGAAGCAAGTCCGCTGTTTGAGCGAATTCAAGCCGGCGAGATGCCCCCCGACGGCAAGAAACTCAAAGCCGAGGAAATTGCGATCATCGGCAAGTGGATCACATCCGGTGCAGCGACGGCGCGTCCCGAGCCGGAAGACGTCGCTCCCGGGCCAGTCATCACGGCCGAAGAGCGCGAGTTCTGGTCGTTTCAGAAGCTGAACCGTCCGGCGGTTCCCGCGTTTAACGAAACAGATCGAGTGCGTACGCCGATCGATGCGTTTCTGATCGCGTCGATGCGGAGTCGTGGTTTAAAGTTTTCTCCCGATGCCGATAAGCGGACGTTGCTCCGCCGGGCATCGCTCGATTTGGCCGGAGTTCCGCCCTCACCGCAAGAAATCGCCGAGTTCATGGCCGACGAGGCCCCCGGTGCCTACGAACGGCTCATCGATCGGCTGTTGGCGTCGCCAAGGTACGGGCAACGTTGGGGCCGGCATTGGCTCGACGTCGCCGGCTACGCCGACTCGGAAGGGTACGCCGCCGCCGACCAGATTCGCTCACACGCTCACCCGTACCGCGACTACGTCATCCGTGCTTTCAACCACGACAAGCCCTTCGATCAGTTCGTGCAAGAGCAGCTGGCCGGTGATGAAATGATCGCACCGCCGTATAAGAACTTGTCGCCTGAGGCCATCGAGAAGTTGACCGCGACCGGCTATCTGAGAATGGCCGCCGATGGAACGGGCGCGGGAGGCGTCGACGTCGCTCTGGCCAGTAATCAAGTCATGGCCGACACGATCAAGATCGTCTCGACGTCGCTGTTGGGGCTGACGGTCGGCTGCGCGCAGTGCCACGACCATCGATACGACCCGATCCTGCAAACGGACTACTACCAGTTGCGGGCCGTCTTCGAACCGGCCTACGACTGGAAGAAGTGGCGGAATCCGGTATCCCGGCGAATCTCTCTTTACACCGCCGAACAACGGGCTCGCGCCTCGGAAATCGAAACCGAAGCGCGAGAGTTGACGACCGAACGCAACGCGAAGCAGAAAACGTTTATCGAAGTCGCGCTCGAGAAGGAACTGGCAAAGCTGGAAGAAGGACTCCGCGAGACAGCTCGTGCCGCCTTCAACACTCCAGGTGACAAGCGAACCGACGAACAAAAACAGTTGTTGTCGAAGCATCCCAACCTGAACATCACCGGCGGAAACCTTTACCAGTACAACGCAAAGGCGGCCGATGAGATCAAGGGCTACACGGCCCGAATCAACGCGATCCGCGCCCGCAAGCCGGTCGAGGAATTCATCCGCCCGCTGACCGAAGTTCCCGGCCAGATCCCCGAAACGTTCGTGATGCATCGCGGTGATCACCAACAGCCGACCGACAAGGTCGCGCCGGCGGCGCTCACGATTTCCGCCCCGCCGGGAGAGCGTCTGGACATTCCGCAGAATGACGAAAGCCTGCCTTCGACGGGTCGCCGGCTGGCGTACGCTCGCTGGTTGACTAGCGGCTCTCATCCGCTTTTCAACCGCGTAATCGTCAACCGCGTTTGGATGCATCACTTCGGTGGGGGCATTGTCGAAACACCGGCCGACTTCGGCGTGCTCGGTGAGAAACCGTCCCACCCGGAATTACTCGACTGGTTGGCGACCGAGTTCCCGCGATACGGTTGGAGCATGAAGCAACTGCATCGGCTGATGATGCTCTCGACCGCGTATCGCCAATCGTCTCTGCGCGACCCTCAAATGGCCGCCATCGATCCCGACAACGTGTACTACTGGCGGAAATCGGTCCGTCGGCTCGATGCCGAGGCGCTACGCGATTCGGTGCTCGCGGCCAGCGGTGCGCTCAACGAAGAAATGTTTGGGGCACCCATTCCCGTTCGGGAAGACGAGGTCGGCCAGGTCGTAGTCGGCGTCGACAAGAAGGGCAGTTCCAACCGGCCGGGCGATATCGTTCCGATGGGAGGCCAAGAACATCGCCGCAGCGTGTTCATCCAGGTGCGCCGCAGCCGCCCGCTGGCCCTGCTCCGATCGTTCGATGCCCCGGTGATGGAAACCAACTGCGGATCGCGAACGTCGTCGACGGTCGCCACTCAAGCATTGATGTTGATGAACAGCGGCTTCATGCTCGATCAAGCCGGCCGATTCGCGCATCGGCTGCGGGCTGAGACTCGAGAAGAGCTTCGCGAACAGATCGCCCACGGTTGGCTGTTGGCATTTGCCCGGCCGGCTACCGACGAGGAATTAGAACAGTCTCTGGCGTTCATCAACTCTCAGATCGAACATCAAAAGAGTCAACATGCGAACAAGCCCAAAAAGGACAAGGGCCAACCCGACTTTGAACTCCAGGCGCTCGCCAGCTACTGCCAGACGTTGCTGAATTCGAACGAATTTCTGTACGTCGACTGACGCGTGAACAGTGCTCGGAACGCTCTGCTTACTGTTTACTAATGCCGTTTCGCCCGGAAGCAAAAAGTACGATAGAAGCTCTAATTGAAAAACACGCCAACAACGAGATCGCGTTCATGACAGATGCTCATCCCGACACGAATTCAAGTACACCCGCGCCGCGCGTCGACGCACCAGGGACGTCGTCGCTGATGGCTGCTCCGGAATTCCCGCTGTGCCGACGTGGGTTCCTGAGCCGTAACGCAATGGGGATCGGCAGCCTGGCACTCGCCTGGTTGCTCAAGGAAGAAAAGCTGCTCGCCGTCCCGGCGAACGCGCCCAAAGAACAACTCTCGTTTGACTTAAAGCCCAAGGCTCCACATTTCGAGCCCCGCGCCAATGCCATGATCTCGCTGTTCATGCACGGCGGCCCAAGTCACGTCGACCTGTTGGACCCCAAACCTGAGCTGAGCCAACGCAGCGGCGAAGAATACCCCGGCGACGTTACCTACAGCTTTATCAACCGTGCCAGCAAGAAGCTGTTCGGCACGCCCTGGAAATTTGAGAAGCGGGGCGAGTGCGGGACGGAGATGTCGGAACTCCTGCCGCACTTAGCGGAGATTGCAGATGACGTGTGCGTGATCCGCTCGATGCACACCAACATTAACGGGCACGAACCCTCCATTTGGTACATGAACACCGGGAAAGCCCAGCCCGGACGACCGGCGCTCGGCTCGTGGCTCACCTATGGCTTGGGTGCAGAAAGTCAAAACCTGCCGGCTTACGTGGTGCTCTCCGACCCGGGCGGACATCCTGTCGACGGAGTGCGCAACTGGTCCAACGGTTGGATGCCGCCGCTGTTTCAGGGAACGGTCGTCCGCTCGCGCGAGCCACGCATCTTGAACCTCGACCCGCCTCCGCACCTCAAAGGAACATTACAGGAGCAGAATCTGAGTTTCCTGGCGCAGTTGAACCGCCGTCACTTAGAGCGTCATCCCGGCGAAGCCGACTTGGAGGCCCGCATCGCCAGTTACGAGTTGGCGGCTCGGATGCAAACTGCGGCCAAAGAAGCGCTCGACATCTCCGGCGAGAGCGAATCGACTCAGAAGCTGTACGGGATCGACCAGGACGCCACCCGCGAGTATGGAACGCGGTGCCTGATTGCCCGTCGGCTCATCGAGCGCGGCGTGCGGTTCGTGCAGTTGTTCATGGCCGGTCAGCCGTGGGATAATCACTCGAACATTCGCAGCAGCCTGCCCGGCATCTGCCGGCGAACCGATCAACCGGCCGCCGCATTGGTCAAAGACCTCAAGTCGCGAGGCTTGTTGGAGACGACCCTCGTGCACTGGGGCGGTGAGATCGGCCGGCTGCCCGTCACCGAAAATCACGGCGACCCGAAAAAGTCGGGGCGTGATCACAACGGGCAGGGCTTCAGCTCCTGGCTGGCCGGCGGCGGCATCAAAGGCGGGATGACGTACGGCGAGACCGACGAATTCGGCCACAAGGCGGTCGTCGATAAGGTCAGCCCGAACGACTACCACGCAACGATGCTCAAGCTGTTCGGCATGGACCACTCGAAGCTCATCTATCATCGCAACGGACAAGAGCAATTCATGACCAACGGCCAAGCGTGCCGCGTCGTAGAAGACATTCTCGCCTGACGCCGTTTCGGATGCGCCTGCACAACGACGGCTGTCCTGGCCCACCGCGCGGCGAATCCGTTTCAAATGAGCTGCGCGATCGGCTTGCCCGAAGAGAGAATCGGAACGGGTCGTCCGGCGAAGTCGCGATATGATTCTTCGGCGTTGATACCTAGATGACGGTAGACTGTGGCCATGAGGTCTTGCGGGGTGATCGGGTCGCTGATGGGGTACTCGGATTTTGAGGTCGTCTGACCCACGACTTCCCCCATACGCAACCCGCCGCCCGAAACGAAAACGCTGAAAGCATGTGGCCAATGGTCGCGTCCCATTCCGATCTGATCCGAGAAGTTTTTGGGAGCACTTGTCACGCGCGGCGTACGTCCGAACTCGCCGCACGCCAGTACCAGCACCTTGTCGGTCAACCCGTGCCGCTCGAGATCTTCGACCAGCGCGGTGAGCGCTTGATCCATCTGCGGCAGGCGTTCCCGCTGGGCGTAGTCAAGATGAAATGCACCGGCGTGGTCGTCCCAGCTGAAGTGTTTGGTGGTATTGTTAGGAGCCGTCGCGTCGACGTTCACAACCGCTACTCCGGCCGCCGCCAGCCGCCGCGCGAGCAAACAACTCTGCCCCCAGCGGTGACGACCGTAGCGATCCCGGGTTTTCGCGTCTTCCCGACTGATGTCAAATGCATCGGCAACCGATCGGCTCGTGAGAATGTCGAATGCCGAGGCACGAAACTGATCGATCGCGCTGAGCGATTGGGTGAGATCCAAATCGCGCCGAAACCGATCAAACTGCCGAACGAGCGACTTCCGATCGTCGAGGCGCTGATTGTTGATGCCGGTCGCCAACGTCAGGTTTTTGGGCGCGTATTCCGGTTTCGACGGGTCGCCGGTGGCGAACGCTTGATGGGCGACGCCCAAGTAGTTCGGCCGGGTCATAAACGGAGCCCGCTGCACGCCAACGTACTGCGGAATACCGTCGCGGCGCACGCCTCGACAGCGGCTGGCGATCATGCCGAAATCAGGATGCTGCGAACGAGCCTGCGACGTCGGGTCGGGCCGAGCAGGCGTCTTGCCGGTCAAGACCTCGATGCTCCCATCGTTGTGAGCCGACATCTCATGATGCATCGACCGGATGATGCTGAACTTGTTGGCCATCTGTGCCTGGAGCGGCATGTACTCGCAGATGTCGATGCCGGGAACGTTGGTCGAGATCGGACGCAGCGGGCCACGATACTCAGAAGGGGCGTCCGGCTTCATGTCGTACGTTTCGAGCTGACTCGGGCCGCCCCACATCCAGAACAGAATCACGGACGTTCCTGGATCGCTCGACGCGGCCGCAGATCGGGCCGCCAAAATGTCGGCTAGCGTGACACCGCCCAACGACAGCATTCCAGCACGCAGGAATTCCCGCCGGCGGAGCGGTCCACCGCAGGTTGCGCCATTTGAATTCGATTTCTGAAGCATGGCCGATTCGCCACTTGGATTGCCGTCATTCACCGACTCGCCCGCTACGGACGATTATCGCGATCAGCGGCCCGTTGGGGCAAGACAAACCGTCCTAACATTGACGATCGACCAAAGATTCAGCCGCTGTGGCGAGGCAATGGTCTTTGCAGACGACGATGATCAGCCGAATTCCGGACACGTTTGTCATACTTGCCAGGTCGCCCGTTCGCAGATATCATCATGGCATGACACCGATCAGCAGACGCACAACCGCTGGCCCTATCAAAGGAGCGGATGATGATCAAGCTCAAACGCATTCTTGCACCGACCGACTTCAGCGAATACAGCAAGTCGGCTTTGAACTATGCCTGTGAATTCGCAGAAACATTCGGAGCCGAGCTGCATCTGTTGCACGTTCTGCAAGACATTGCCGTGTCCATCGATGAGCCGGGGCTGGCGTTCGCGTCGACAGGTGATTTCATGGCCGAATACCGGGCCGGTGCGGAGCGGTCGCTCGAGAAGATACTCGATTCCGAGTGGGAGAAGGGCAAGCAGGTCGTCCGTGAACTTGTTCCCGGTGTTCCGTTTCTCGAAATTATCCGCTATGCCGCGGCGAACGACATCGACTTGATCGTCATCGGCACACATGGGCGCACCGGCTTGGCGCACGTGCTGATGGGAAGCGCCGCCGAGAAAGTCGTTCGAAAAGCGTCCTGTCCCGTGTTGACGGTCCGTCATCCAGAACACGAATTCATCATGCCTTGAACGTGCCCTCGGCTTCCCAGTGATGAAGTCGCCGCTCTCTCGGCGCCGGTCAGAACGTCACTCTTTTCCGCTCTTGCGGAGCTGGGCTTCGGCCTGCGTCAGGCCTTGTTGCGCATCGGCAAGCGAGGGGTCGATTTGGATAGCGCGCCGATAGCAGGACGCGGCATCATCGAAGCGATTGTGTTTTAGGAACACGTGTCCGAGACTCGAGTGGGACGGGGCAAATTGTGGATCGACTTCGATCGCACGGCGAAACTGGACCGCAGCTCCGTCAAAATCGCCGCGTCGAGCCAGCATGATCCCCAAGTTATGGTGGCCTTTGGCATAGTCCGGCTGAATTTCAATCGCACGTCGAATGTGGCTTTCGGCTTCGTCCACGCGCGGCGGCGTTTGTTGCACGAGCAGGCTGGCGTAATTCACATGCGCCTCGGCATAGTCGGGCCGGATGCGAATCGCTTCGAGAAAATGAGTGCCGGCTTCGCGCATCTGCCTTTGAGCGAGCAACACGTTGCCGAGGTTGTTGTGGGAATCGGGGCTATTTGGTCTTTCAGAAAGAGCGCGCCGAAAAAACTCTGCCGCTTGGACCAGGTCGCCCCGGCGTCCGAAGAGGACGCCGAGATTATTCATAGCGGGAAAACTCTGGGGATCCTCATCGAGGGCCATTTGATAATACTTGGCTGCTTGCTCTAGGTCGCCCTCGGCTTCGTGATCGCGGCCGATGTTCACGTAGACCATCGCATAATTGGGATCTTTCGTCCCCAACGACAAGGCCGCTTCGATGGCGTCAACGTCATCTGCTTCCGGTTCTCCCAGCGCATGTCGACCGGCGTCCATTTCAGCCAGAATGCTCTTGAGAGCCTGCGCTGCGATGTGCGCAGCTTCCTCGGTCGGATGCAGGTGGTCACCTTCTACGGAATAGCGCTCTCGCGGATTCACGTGCCGACCCACAGACTCCCAATGCTTTTGAAACCATTGCGAGAGACGGACCGTCGGAAGGCCATACAATCGGGCGATGCGTTCGACGATCAAATCGTCACCATTTCCCGGCATGAAGTGAGTGTCTCCGATCTCCGAGTCAGAAAAATTCGGCCAGACAGCCACCATTGGCTGGAAGCTGTGTTCAACCGCCAGTTCCCGGAGAATCTCGAGTCCGGCAACAACATTGTTTTGGCCGATTGCCTGCTGGCTCCACCGGAGTGGATCCGCCTCAACCCCGAACTGAAACCAGTTCAGTTTGATGCACGTCAAACGAAAAAGATGAGACAGAACAAACAGGTGCTTGACGAATGCGGGTCTCGCGGTCGCGTTCTCCATTTCGAATGCCTGGGGGCTGAAATTGTCGAAGTCGTTTTCGACGAAGACCAGAACGACGACATCCGGCTGAAAACGCAGCCCTTTCGTCTTCAGGAGCTCAACTTCCGAACGCGTGCAATACCCGCTGATTCCGAGGTTGAGCACTTCGACGTTTCCCTCCGCGTACAGGGCTTCGAGCTGGCGAGAGATCGTCTGATCGATCTCAGGTAACCCGTGCCCCTCGACCACCGAATCTCCCAGGAGGATAACTCTCCGTGTGCCGGGAGCCGCGTCGATTTCGCGCTCGATATCCCGCTGACCGTGTGAGTTGATGCGCGCGTAACTGCTGCGATCGTCGGGGGCGGCGCTACGGTAGTTCGGCTTCAACTCATAACCGAGAACCGGGTTGGACGAGCGGCGGTAGGCGACGTCGGGCGACGCGTCATCAGACAGCCAGATCGGTTTGACCTCGGGAGCCAATCGGCTGATCCGGACGGCCGCTTCGCAGGCGATCAGCGCGACCACGCACGAAATCGCCGCCGCGACCAGCTTGGCCCTCCGGCCGAAGCGTGGCTTCGTTCGCACAGATGATTTGGTTCGCGAAGATTCTGACATGGCGGCCGCTGTCGAGCATCATGCCTGAGAGGTTCCTGCGTCATCTTACCGATTTGTGAGAAACGGCAGTGCATCGATCTCAATAACCGGCTGTCGCGGTTGATAACCCGACGATTCGAGTGTTTACCTCTTCGGGCGGAGGGTCTTCAGGCGACTTGAAGTGGAGCGGAGGGGACTTGAACCCCCGACCTCTGCGTTGCGAACGCAGCGCTCTCCCAGCTGAGCTACCGCCCCAGTACGCACCTCTCGAACAGACGCATGGCGCGAAACCTGACGGTCTCGAATTCGCCTGTGCCGTAAATCGGCCCCGCATTTTATGTGAACACGGCTCGGAAGGAAAGGTTGCCAAGACAAACTCTGAAAACGATCTCGCGCCGGCCACTCGGGGCGAACCGCTGGGTCGGCTCGCCATGCCTCGCTTTTGCTTTGGCAGCGCACGAACCAGTGGTCGAACCGTTTTGTCGGGCAGCGCTCGCCGCCGCTGAGAAAGACTTCCTACTCCCGACATCGTCCCCATCACGTCGATATCGCGTGAACTAGGTCGCAACTCTGCTCGGGTGGACGAACGTTTGCGATTTGACCCGCGGCGGGAAACTTCCAGGGTTCGAAGACGACGGACCATCGAGCCCGTGATCGGTTAGCCGATTCGCCTGAGCGCGGCCATCGTGTGCCGGTCGGCCGCGACGTTATTCGTCTCGGCTCTTCGATGGGGTCGTCCGGTTGTTCGCGAGCGGCGATATCGAACTTCCGGGTTGGACGACTTGTGACCCGTGATTCGAGTCACCGCGCAAGGCAGGCCACCGGGCGATCGATCGGATTGACATCCTTACTGCTTGAGACGGTGCCAAATCCCTCTGATAGGTCGAGTCAATCCTTCATTTGTAGAGCGACAGATAACCACAGCCGGGTTTCGCGACGGCCTTTACGGCCCCGCTGCTGCTGCATCAATTTCGACGTCTTCAAGTTCGATCTTAGGAATCGTGAAAACGCTATCGCTGTCGTCGGTCTCAGGAATCGTCACGATAAAGCGCTCATCGTTTTCGGCGTTGGCCTTTTCGTCCCGGAATTGGTCATTCAATCGATCAGGACCATCCAATTGGGATTTCATCAAGCCACCAGATTTTGTCCAGATCAACTTGATCTTGTATTTGGCGGGCGGCGCGCCATCACGCTGTTGGTACGTCGAAAGTACGTAATGACCTTTGTCGTCGACCAGACCGGCTGGCCGGGCGTTTGTGCGCGACCCACTGGGATTCTTCAACGGCGTGTCAGAAATCAACACGACGTCGAGGCCCTCGGGGGCCGAGCCGTTGATCGACACATCACCTTCCACTTTGACGGTCTTCAGGCGGCCGCCTTCTTTGGGGTCCCCACCACAGGATGCCAGCATGAGCGTGCATCCGGCACCCAACAGACAGACAGACCAGACGCACACCGTTCTTCGATCGATGCCCCTCAAACGCATGTGTATCGACTCCTTAAACGCGCAGTGTTGAATCCAAGACAGGCACGACAACATCGTTTCATTTTCATTGGCGTTTGTCGAGGGCCTCAAACGGATTTTCCCAAGGAAATGCAAGTCTACGATAGTATGCATCGTGCCATACGCAATAAAAAAATGCCAGTAGGCCCGAATCAGCCGGGCCTACTGACGAGAAGTTACCTTTCACACCGAACCAATTAGAATTCCGTCGTGTTGGTGGTGTCACCGTTGCGCGAAATGGCCTGGACGATGACAT
>Ga0315336_1006506_pt1 | contig 11902 bp, 8 predicted proteins | sample ASW5metaG_FD_204512 | JGI IMG/M metagenome (GOLD analysis project Ga0315336, IMG submission 204512) | Ammonia-oxidizing marine archaeal communities from Monterey Bay, California, United States - ASW #5 | ecosystem: Environmental > Aquatic > Marine > Intertidal zone | place: USA: California...
CCCTGCTCGCGCGCTTTGCGCAGCAACTCCTGATTCTCCCACCACCCATAATCGTTATCGTGATGAATCTGCAACGGCGCGTTCAACGCCATTGCGTTCGCGATCAATTCCTTTGCACCGATCTGACCCTCCGTGGGCGTCGCCGCACTCGGGTGGAAACGGTGGTGCACTGAAGTTACACGCCCGTAAGCGCCCGCCAGCTTCTGCGAGGTATACATCTCATAGGTGATGATGCCTTTTCCTGCATAACCAACAGTCGAGCCGACGCCGAGCGCACCCTGACGTAACTCTTCATCCAGAGTCGCATGGATCTGATTGATCTGTTCGAAACTCGACTTAGTAACCGACCACCCTTCCACACCGTCCGCCACAGAATCAGCTCGATGAACAGATAGCGTAAACGGCATCGAGACATTTGCGCCCGCCAACTCCATCCCATCGTGCACGCGCATGCGCGCATATTCCTGACTCGCAACCGTGCCGAAATTCGCCTGCATTTTTCCGGTTCTGGCGGCGTACCACTCGGGAATATTCAGCGCACCCAGTTCGAAGTCCATCTGAGTCGTAACGCCGTCGCGCAGGTTTACTTTTACTGCCCAGGGATCGAGACCGTGTTGTTCGTAATCGATGAACCCCGGAGCCACGACTAGGCCGTTCGCATCGATCGTCTCGCTACCCGAAATCGCCTTTGTGGTGATGGTAGCAATCCGACCATGCCTGATGCCGACGTTCCTGACGCCGTCAAATTTCGTCTCCGGGTCTACAACGCGACCGCCGAGAATAACCACGTCGTAAGCCTGCTGAGCGCCTGCATCGCCGCAACCGACCAGGGAAATAACGAGCATGCAACAGAGCGCCGCCAGTATTCCACGGCTCACCATCGAAATCTCGACCGATGCGCTCACAGAAGCGCTCAGTTGAGCGTTTTGTTTTTCCAGTATTTCGTACCCTGCAAGGTCGCTTGCAGGGCCAACCCTTTGTCCGTTAATTGGTAGACGCTCACGCCATCCATGAGTGCAATCGATTCGTCCAGCGCGCCTGGCTGGCTCGCGTCTTCCTTATCAGTCGTGGCCGCAACATCGGCTTGACCCGAAAAGTCCCAGCCTTCTGTTACAAACTGGTCGAATGCCAGGCGGCTGTGGAATATAAACACGGCGCTAAACTTTTTGATGCCCAGTCCGACGCCGCCCCCGAGGGAATACATATGCATGAATATGTCTTTGTTATTCCGGTTGTCGTGCGCCAATCCCTTGCCATTGGCGGATGAAACAACGCCGAAGTTGAATCCGTGATTCGAAAATGCCGCGTAGCCGGCCGCATTGTCGATCATTTCCCGGGTGTGTGGTTCCTCAGCAAACAGGCGATTCAGTACCTCGGTGCGAATTTCAAGTACCTCGGCGCGAAGCTCTTCGGGATCTTTCTTGCCGAAACTTATGGCGAAGGCTTGACCTGCCCAAATCACCGAAGCAACGGAAATGATTACCAGGGTGAATCGATTGAAATTTCGCATCTTGTGTATTCCTTAATGAAGGACAACTGCCCCTCGTACCATTTAACGGATCGATATTCACGCAGATTGATTCAGACGATGCAAGTATCCGCGTGAGATTAGTCGCGACAAGCCCGAATGATCGATGACGTTCAGGCTGCGGTGGCCGGCGCCGAGCGAGATGGCGCAGTGATTCTCCAGGAAGTGTCAGAATAAAGTCCCGGCGACCCGTTACAGCTGACTGTGAATTGGTAGCACACGGGCAATTCTGGCTACAAGGCGCTGTGTCCAGGTTGTATGGGGTTCCTTCGCGTAGACAACTTCTTCATCCCCCTCCAGCGTGTGCCAACTGATTCGCGAGCGGTCATCTACTTTCAACTCGTATGTTCGGCTGGGCAGGGCAGCCACCACTTGCTTTGCCAGCTGCTCTGCCAGTGCCGGATCGCGGATCAGTACGCCTAGCTCCGTATTCAAGTTGACCGAGCGCGGATCGAAGTTGAATGAACCGATAAAGAGCTCTTTGCGGTCGACGATGAATGCCTTGGTGTGCAAAGTAGCACTCACATCGGCATTGGCGTTGTAGCCCGCCCCAGATATCTGCGCATCGGCACGAGCTTCATAAAGCCGCACACCCGCTCGCAGCAGCGGGCGACGGGCCGGCATGTAGCCGCCGTGGACGATGGCATGGTTGTTGGCTCGAAGCGAATTGGTGACGATCGCGACCTCGATACCGCGCGCGCGCAGACGGCTGAAACCGGCAATACCCGACCGTAATGGCACGAAATAGGGCGACAGGATAATCACTTCGAATTTCGCGGCATGAAGGGAATCGGACAGCGCCGTTGCGATCGAACGACGCTCGTCCGCATTTTCGTTAAGGCCTTTGTCAGGGGAGTCGTAGACCAATGTGTACGGCGCCCAGACGAAGTCCGCATCGGTCGTCAGAAAGTGGGAAACTTGTCGATTGACCACGTTGGCATAACGCGTGCCCTGCAGTCCGGCGAGGTGATCTGCCCATGAGCTGCGAAGCCTGCGGAGTTCCGCATCGATGTCGTCGGGCGGATCTATAAACGCAGGAATGGGCAATGCCGTTTGATGGTTCCAGTACAGATCAAACATGTCCGATACTTCTTGTACCACGGGGCCAATGCCGACCACGTCTAAGTCGCTGAAATTGTTTCCCGCTGCGGCGCCGAAATATTCGTCCGCAATATTGCGCCCTCCGATCAGGCTAATCTGATTGTCCACCGTGAAGGACTTATTGTGCAATCGCCGATTGATGCGGCTAAAACGGGTCAAACCCGCGCCGGCACGCCCCATAATCCCGCGATTGAAGGGGTTAAATACGCGGATTTCTATGTGCGGGTGGGCGTTCAAGGCAGACATGCCATTGTCGTAGCCTTGCGTGAATACATCGTCTATCAACAGGCGCACGCGCACGCCGCGGTCGGCCGCACGCAACAGGACCGCCATGAACGCGTTACCGACCAGATCGTCCTTGATCAGATAGTATTGAACATCGATGCTGAATTGCGCTTTCTCGGCGAAGAGCAGCCGGGCGGCTAGCGCATCGATGCCATCGATTAATGGCAGGAAACCTGATTCGTCAGCCGTTCTGCCCTGGACTTCATCAACCAGTTGTTGCGCTATGTAGCCGTCTTGGGTGTTGGTAAACTGAGTGGACGTGGTGCGCGGATGGTCAAAGTCGATGGTGGTGCACGCGCTCAGCGTCGACAGAAAAATACCTGCAAGGACGTACTTGGCGCTTTGCCGGAAAATTGGCACCGGCGTGAAGGCGCCTATCAGTCGAGCCAAGCTGATCCGCTCGGATTCCACACGCCGTCAAAGGCGACGTAGAAATCTCCGTCCATGCGCATCGAGATTGTCAGCGATCCATAGGTTCCATCAGCGAACCTGACAATCAGATCGCGGTCCGCACGATCGTCCCAATCCGGGTCGTCCGCGGTGTACTCGAGCCGGCCAGACTCGACATATCCGTCAACCGGAGCCTGATCCATATCGATTCGGAGGGGCTGAAACCCCCCGCCGGGAATTTGCATTTCGCACCACCAATCAAACCGTGCATCAATTTCAGCGTCCTTTATTCCACGCGCGCAGCTGACAATTGCTTCACCCGTTCCGGGTTCGACGCCATAGCGTGCAGTTCTGCGCAGAGACACTTCCAGGGGCAAGCCGTCATCAACAAACGGCAACGCGCCCGTATTGATCCGCCGCAATTCCTCCTGCGGCGGGCGCACCTTGAATACAAATTCGGCGGGCTCATTGCGGCTCGGAAAAGGTAGCGTTTGCGACAGCCCTTGAGCATAAACGAAGAGTTTGCGTGGTGCTGTAACCGGCGCCCACCCGGGCACTTCGACAAGCACATACACGCCGGCTCCTCGCTCGTCCTCTACGGCGAATCGACCGCGCTTATCTGTAAAGACAGGCTCACGAACTGTAAAGGAAAAATACGGGAACTCGAATGGGTCCACCAAATGATCGAACACACTTAACGTGACGTGTGCATTCTCGATCGGATCGCCAGTCTCGTCGACCACAATTCCATAAAATTCAACGTCGGTGTCGAGCATCTTCAGCGCGCTCAGCCGAAACTCATCAGGATCCAGGTCGGCAAACGGATCGCCCTCTAATGTTCTTGCATAGGCATCCAAATCATCTTGCGAGGCAGCCTGTTCAGGCATGGTAACGCAACTCATCAATCCGCCACACAATACAACGAGAATGATTCGAGGGATCACTATAGCAACTCACTGATGTAGGTGATGTTCCAAACGTCTAGAAGCAAGTTGTAGAAAGCAGTGGTTTCCTGGACTTGTCTCGTCCAGCCAACAACGTGACCTTTGTGAAAATCGAAAGGCGAGCGCGCCAGATCGAAAACGTGCCGCACAAGCCCGCTAACACGAGTCTCAGCGCCAAGGGCATGCGTGTCTGATTTCGCAATGAACGCCATTATTTCATGGGGATCGGTCACAACGCGATAATCGGAGGAGAACAAACTGGTGTCATAATAGAGCCGGGCTCGTTCTCCCGGCGGCGCATTGACGTCCCAGGCGTATCGGTAACCCCCACGTTTCGAGGTCGGCTTTAGCTGTTTTTGGGCGATGTTCCAGCCAAAAAAAGTCACGTCCGAGTAGTTGTACATGGTGTATACGGGCGTCCTTGTTGCCTGGACGTAACCCCGATAGCCACCTTCGTTCGCGTGCACAGGCGTTTGCAGATTCGCCATATCCGGCAGTATCAATACATCGCGGGTGTCAAAGGCCGCCGCAGGAATCGCACCCACCTGAAGCAGCGCGCTTTCTGCTTCCAGGCCAAGCTTCAAGGCTTCGGTAAGCACTACGCAACCGAGACTATGCGCGGTGACGTGCACTCGCTTGCTCGCCGGTATGGTTTTGACGAAGTCGAGCAATGCCGGCGCAGCTTTGTAGGCACGGTATTCGCTTTCCAGCAACCCGTACGCAAGTCGGGGCTTGACCGTCGGCCAGTGAAAGAACACCAAACGCCCGCGGAAACCGCGGTGCCACAGCCGTTTGAATATCGTTTCTCCCGCCTGGGTGGTCGCCATCTCATACATGCCTTCGCCGCTTTTCAGCCACCCGTATATCCACACCACCACATCGTCGGTTTCCTGCCAACCTGGCTCAAATGGGTGTCCCAAGGGGTCGTTGCGCCATTGCAGTTCAGGAATTTCGGGATCGGTTTCTTTGTACTCCCAGGGTGATCGGACGTGTTCGGGCCAGTCCATCGTCGTGCGTTGATACATGGTTTTGATGTGGCGTAGGTCCACGTGAACCGGCCGGGCGGCAAGGCTCGCGTGTTCATCCACCAAACGCGCTTCCAACACGTCTCGGCCGCCGTTCGAAACGTCGAACAGGAAGCAGTAACCGTTGCCATCTAGATCGGGGGCACCCAGTTCCGCAAGCGGTACCCGCAATGATTCGCTGCCAATACTGCCGATAGCCGTCCCAGACAGTTGCAACTGGGCCAGACCGGATCCTTTATCTAACAGATAGCTGCGCGAACAACTGGAATCAGTCGCGCGAAACACATTGATTTGCGCGCTTGCGCCACTGCGCCAACTCAGTTCCAGGACGGCAGTGTCGCGCCATTGGGCGAGGTCGTCGACCTCTACCACAAGGCGGGTGAAGTCTTCAAGATCACGTAGCGAATCCTCTACCGCGGTATTCGCATCCGGGCGCAGGATAGGCCAGGTTTCGCCTCCGGTGTCGATGTCGTCCTGGTCGTGATTGATCCAAAAGGTGAAGGGGTTGGTGGGCGTCGATGCGTCCAGTGGAATTCGCGGGTCGTGTTCCAACTGAATGAGACCATCGCCATTCCAATCCACGCCCAATCGAAGGTCCGCATATACGGGAGACAACCATAGGCCACAGACGAGCCATAGCAAACAACGAATGAGTCTAATTCGTTTGTTGCAGGGATGGCGTGTCACTCTTCCCCCCCGATTCGGATCCCAGTGGACGTATTGTGGACGATTGTCTCAACTGATCCAACTGGCTTAGGCTCATTACCTTATAGTTTCTGGCCAATAGTCTCGGCAACAAGCTTTCCAAAGTTGAAGCCGTTCGCTGACCGCGAGCGCCAACGTCGTGCAGAACAATGATACTGCCCGGCTCGACCATCCAGTTGATATAGTTGGATACGCGGCGAGGATTGGCAACCATTGTGTCTAGTGGCGCGACCGAGGCCATGGCGATTCGGTAACCGCGTTCGCGTACCAATTTCAACATCCGTTTGTCATAGCGGCCGGAACCGGGACGAAACCAATTTATGTGCGCAAGACCCTCCAATCTATCGGCAGCGTAATTGAAACGTCTAGTCAACTCCTGGTCGTCTAATTTGACGGTTACCCTGTCCTCGGTCATGTGATGTCCAAGTTCGTGGCCCTCGCGCAGGAGCCTTTGAACGAGGCTTTGTTGGCCAGGTAGGCTGTTGGTCACAATGAAGAATGTTGCAGTCACTCGGTGCGCTTTCAGCACATCCAGAATTTTCGGCGTCGTTGCTGGATCAACGCCATCGTCTATGGTCAGGGCGATCGCTTGTTGTTTCGTCGGCACAAAGTAGACAACCTCCGGGTACCGTCCCGGCAACGCGCGAACCAGCCAACGAGGCTCCGCGTGTTTACTACAGCCAGGCAGTAAGCAGAGCAGCAGTAACGTAGCGGCCAAGTTTTGTCTGCTCGCGAAGCGCAATGTCGCTCTAGGTTGAGGGCTCTAACCATATTCGCATGGGTGAATAACTGCGTAAACCGATTTGCCGTAGTCATACTGCCACCTGTCGGCATCTTGCAATCTCCTGCCAAATGACCAACCATGCGCGGCTCTCTGGTCCGCCCGGATTCTGGAACCAACATGTTTGATGCCTTGCGTCTCCTCGCGATTGTCTGGCTTGGTCTGTCAATTGCCTGTCCCGTCAACGCTGCCGACCGAATCAAATTACGTATCGGCGCGCTCGACAATAAAGCCGATGCGTTGGTGGCAAAAGGCGGCGCCAGTCAGGGCGGCATCGATCTCGGCGACCTGGGCCTCGATGATGAACATACCTCTGTGTTCCTTGATATTGACTGGTGGGCGACAGACAACTGGAGATTCAACGTAACCTATTCGAGGTTCAACCGCAGTGGCGAACGGGACGTCGATTTTGACTTCGAATTCGGCGACTTGGTCGTTCCGGTTCAGGCGCGCGTGAATACAGAATTGGACTTTGACCTCTATGTAGTGAGCGCGGCCTACGCACTAATCAACAACGATCGCGGGCGTCTGGAGGTGGGAGCGGGTCTGCACTTGCTCGACATGGAAATCGAGATTGACGCAACCACTTCGCAGGGCACGCTTCTGGCAGACGAAGTGGCCGATACCCTGGCGCCGCTGCCAAACCTTACCTTGAATGGTGAACTGAACCTGGGTGAGAGGTGGCTTCTTCGCGCTAAAGCCGGCTGGTTTGGCTTTGACTACGAAGACTACAGCGGTGATCTCATCTCCTTGTCTGGACAAGTTGAGTTTGCGTTCACTGAACACTTCGGGGCCGGCGTCGGGTACCAGTTTGTTGATGTAGATGTGGAAGTTGATGGTTCTCGTTTCACCGAACAGTACAACTTGGAATTTTCGGGCCCACTCGTCTATTTGATGGCTAGCTTCTGATGCACAAGCGTTTCGCCTGGACGTTACTATTCTGGTGCGCTGGTTTTGTTTGCGCGCACGTGTTTGCTGAAGAACTTCCACAAACCGTCGAGGACACCCTGGGCCGTGATACCCCAAAGGGCACCGCCGTGGGGTTTTTTACTGCGGCGGAAGAAGGAGATTTTGAAGCGGCAGCGCTGTACTTAGACATGCGAGGATTGCCGAAAGCGGTACGGGCCTATAGCGACGAGGAGCTTGCTGAAGGGCTCTACCTCGTTCTACAACGGGCACTTTGGGTCGACCTAGAACAATTAAGCGAAAAGCCAGGCGGCAGGTCTGGTGATGGGCTACCGGATTACCGAGATGCACTTGGCCAGGTCGAACTGGGTGTGGACAAGCGGTTGACCCTGCTTCTGCAGCGCGTTCCGGGAGAGCAGGGAAACAGGATCTGGAAAGTGTCTAACCGGACGATGGCGCGCCTGATCGATCTGTACACCCACTATCGTTACCCGCCACATGTGGAGAGTCTAGCCGAGGTAGTGCCCGATGCTAAGTTCTTGGGCGTCGAGCTATTCAAATGGGTCGCCGGGTTTATTACAGCGATCGTGGTATGGCCAATTTTGTGGGGTTTGAGCTGGTTACTGGCAAAAGGCATTGCACGACGCAGTCAGCAAAATTTCCAGCGACTCTGGCGCTTTTTCTCGCGACCGGTTACGGCGCTCATCGTTGTATCCAGCGTTGACTTCACGATCGCCAGTCTGGGACTGGGTCCGACGGCTCAAGCGATCAGTGATACCAGAACTGCTATGGTCATCCTCACGTGCTGGGTGCTGCTGGCTGCCATCAACATGACCCGGGATGCGTTCGCGGACAGGCTTTATCGCTCACAGCGTGACACCACCGTGGCAGTGATGCGTCCGGCGACGACCGCCCTAAAATCGTTGATTGTTACGATTGTCTTTGTTCTATGGTTACAGAACGCGGGTTTTGACGTATCCACCCTGTTAGCCGGCTTGGGTATCGGCGGCGTCGCGGTAGCTTTGGTACTGCAAAAACCACTGGAGGATGTGTTTGGAGCGTTTACGCTTTTCAATCAACGCCCCATCCGCATTGGTGACTTCTGCGAAATAGGTCAATACCGGGGGCGGATAGAAGAAATCAGCTTACGTACCACGCGCATCCGTACACTTGGCGGCACGATTGTGTCTATCCCAAACTCGAAGTTGGCGATGGAGCCCATCAACAACGTGTCCATCCGCAAACTCATTTTGTACAACCCCACGTTGAGATTGAGCAACGCAACCACGGCAACCCAACTCCGCGCGATAGTCCGCGACATTGATGACATGCTTCGGACCGATGAGCGCGTTGACAAAGAACGTTTGCGCGTCAGGTTCCAGCAGTTTTCGGAACGTTCGTTCGACGTAGAAGTGTTTTGTGATATCCAAACAACAGACTTTCCCGAGTTCACTGCCATACGAGAGGAACTCAACCTGGCAATCGTCGATATCGTCCAGCAATCCGGTGCCGAATTCGGCACGGAAATATTCGAGCAACAGTAGGGCGATGTCCAGCGAACTCGCCGGGTCAGCGCGAGGACGGATAGCCTATCGCGCCTGTCAGAACTAGCAACTGATGTGGCGGCTACTAGAATCGGTAGCGCGAACTTAGATGTCATGCACCAGGCTTTGAAATGAACGTATACGATTCCCCGTTTCTCGCTGCGAAGGCGATTGTTAGCGCGTGTGCAATCTTGTTGTGTGCTTCCGTTGTGGCGGAGAACGGCGATGCCAAATCGCCCCAGGACGCCTCGAGCGACGTTCCAAGACAGGTCGGCTATCGTACCAGCGACGCGGGATTCAGCGGGCCGAGCTCAGTGCAATCGCAGCTCGATGAGGACGACATTCTGAAGAACCCGGTCCTGCGTTTTCCGAATATCGATCGATCGTTTCAGCCGTGGCAGGACACGAAAAAGAGATTCAACGATAAGTACGACATTCAATTCGGATTCGACTACAACGTTTTGTCCCAAAGCATCAGCGATTCCCTGAGCGGCGAAGACAATGCAGCAGTCGGAATCCTGCGTAGTTATGGCCTGTGGGACCTAACTCGAAAAAACGACCAGGATTGGGGCAGAATCAGCTGGAAGGTCGATCACAGACACAAACTCTTTACCGACAGCGCCCCAGCCGATCTGGCAGGGCAGGCAGGGTACATCGGTGTCACCGGTACATTGTTCAGCGCCACCAATCTGGTGTTGGTTGATCTGAACTGGCAGCAGTCATTCAACGACGGCAGGTCGGGGTTGATCGCCGGGCGCTTCGACCCCAGCGATTATATGGGTGTACTGGGCTATGCGAACCCATGGACCGCGTTCAGCAACTTAGCAGTTCTCCTCAATCCGAGCGTTGCGTTCCCCGACGCGAGTGTAGGTATTGGCGGCGGCCATCGGCTGACTGATCAATGGTACGTCAAAGGATCGATAAACGACGCCAACGGTGTGGTCACCGAGTTGGACGCTTTCGACGGCGGTGCTGAATTTTTCACCTGGGGCGAGATCGGCTGGACGCCCGCGCCCGACCAACAGTACTTAACGAATGTGCACATGGTCGCCTGGCACGTGGACGAACGAGAAGACGCGGGTATTGGGTCAGCACGCGGAATAATGATCGGCGCCAACAAAACTACCGCTGATCAGCGTTGGATGGGATTCGTTCGGGCAGGGTGGTCGAATGGCGACGCACCGATCTACGAGGAAACTTACACCGTGGGTGTTCTGCGTAAGTTTCGGCGCAACTCGGACCTGTTCGGCATAGCGCTCAACTGGGGTGATCCGCCCGACAGCTCGCTGAGCAGCCAAGTGACCGGGGAGGTATTTTACCGAGTGCAGTTCGCGGAAAATCTGGCCATCACGCCCAGTTTGCAACTCCTCAAAGACCCTGCCCTCAATCCCGATGATGATACGATCCTGGTGTGGGGGTTTCGCGTGCGGTTGACCCTTTGAATCACTATCCGGAGATCACAGTGCCTCGATTCACACTCGCCTACGTGGTGATTTCCTTGTTCATCGCTCATCCCGTCGCCAATGCGCAACCGAGCGAGCCCGAGCGCGTGCTGGTTCGAAACGTTGTCCTGTTTGACCCTACTGAAAATGTAGCAGATAAAATCGTCAACATCCTGATCCTGGACCAGAAACTAGACCTGGTCACCGAGGACAAAATCTCACGGGATCAAGCCGACGTGGTGGTCAACGCGGATCAGGGCGTAATCGTGGGGAAACTGAAGCTAGGTGAATCACCCAGTTTCATGATCTTCAGCAAAGACCCGCGCGAAGACTTCCAGGTGCTGCTGGACACACGCGCCTACTCCGTTTTCGCGATTCACCAAGGCGTGGTTGTCAAGAATCGGCTCACTAGCGCCGACGAGGAAGACGATAAAGAAGACGAGCCAAAAAAATCCGGCTGGATCGCCTACACGCCTCCCCCGCTTGCCGTACCCATCGGCTACCAGGACGCCAGCAAGTGGAATCGTTTCAGCTCCAAGTGGGTAGACGGCATTTTCACGTCAGCCATGGTGATGGATCGGCAACGCTGGTTTTCTCAAAACACAGTAAGCGAAATGCAGGTAGGGGATCTCAGTGGGGTGCAGGGTGGCGAAATTCGCGGCTTCAGACTGGGAGGCGTGGGCACGATCAACTTCGAAAAACCCTGGGTCTGGACGATTTTCGGCGCCACCAACGCCTTCGACAAAGGCTTCGAAGAAGATGAGCTGGACTCGTTCGCGCTGTTTGACTGGCGCCTGGACATCCCCTTTTTCGAGAGTTCTGTCATGAGTATTGGCAAACAGAAAGAACCCATTTCCGGCGAGCGCGTGCAATCAATGATCTTTAACGCCATGCAGGAAAGGAGTTCCGTATCCGATGCGATGATGCCATCGAGAAATGTTGGGGTCGCGTGGAATGGGAGCAACCCGGAAATGTATTCGAGTTGGGCCTTGGGTATTTTCAATGATTGGTTCGACGCTAATCAGGACCTCGATGAGAGTGCAACGCAATACGTTGGCCGCGTTACCTGGGCACCATTGGTATCTGCGGACGAAAGTAACTTGTTGCATTTCGGCGCCGGCTATCGGTACTCCAATGCAAAGGAGGGATTTCGCTACAGTACGGAGCCGGAGTTCAACAACGCACCCGTATTCGTGAATACTTCATTTGACGCAGCGGACGTGCTGCCAGCCGAAAAGCTGGAAACCTACA
>Ga0315336_1006507_pt1 | contig 11901 bp, 12 predicted proteins | sample ASW5metaG_FD_204512 | JGI IMG/M metagenome (GOLD analysis project Ga0315336, IMG submission 204512) | Ammonia-oxidizing marine archaeal communities from Monterey Bay, California, United States - ASW #5 | ecosystem: Environmental > Aquatic > Marine > Intertidal zone | place: USA: California...
ATCGGCCTTGCGGCATCACTATTCCAATATGAAGTGTAGACTAATCAGAACCTATGCGTTCTTACGGAATGTGGGATCCCGACAATTATCTGTGTTTGTTCGAATAGTGTTCTTTTCCGCTTTGGGTATTGGTTGTGTAAAAACGTCAACGGTGGATGGACAAACGCAGCAAGTGTTCGCAACGCACGGCTAGGATGCGACAATTGATCAGGCAATGCGTAGCTTCGATTCCAATGTTGCGTGCCAAAGGCGGCTTTCGGCGTTTTCACACAGGCTAGGTCCAGCTCGGCCTATCCGCCCCGGAATCCAAATCGTCGGCCTTCGCCGTTAAGGGGCGTTGCTTCGGATCTAGTGAAAATGACATTTGCTCGCAGAAGCAGCGCGCTTGTCTTAATCCATGCGCGCCGGCACGTCCGCCGCGTCGAGATAAGCGTCGATCTTGATCATAAGGTCGGGCAGCTTCGATTGAAAAAAGTGGTCGGCACCGTCGACCAATTCGTAACCGATGGCGATACCGCGCTGGTTGCGCAGCCGTTCGACCAAGGTTTTGACGTCGTCGACGGGTACCAGGTCGTCGGCCGATCCTTGGATGATCAGGCCCGACGACGGGCACGGCGCCAGAAAGTTGAAATCGAACATGTTTGCGGGCGGTGCGACCGAAATGAATCCGCTGATTTCCGGGCGTCGCATCAGCAGTTGCATGCCAATCCAGGCGCCGAAAGAGAAGCCGGCAACCCAACAATGCGGCGCGCTGGTATTGACGTTTTGCATCCAGTCCAACGCGGCGGCGGCATCGGACAGCTCGCCTTGGCCTTGATCGTAGGTTCCTTGGCTCCGGCCAACGCCGCGGAAATTGAACCGCAGCACGGAGAAGCCGCGGGCTTTGAAGGTCTGAAAAATATAGTAGACCACCTTATTGTTCATGGCGCCGCCGTATTGCGGGTGTGGGTGCAGAACCAACGCAACCGGCGCATTCTCTTGTTGAGAATGGTAGTAACGTCCTTCCAGTCGGCCTTCCGGCCCGTTGAATATGACTTCTGGCATGGGCGCTGGGTTTAGCCTTATTTTAGTGTCCTTGGGGCCGGGGGAGCACGGTCATTTTGCCTTTTGCCGGCGCCTCGCGAGCTGAATTCTTGACCAATCCACTTGGTTACATATATGTGTGGTAGGAGCGAGCCTCAGGGATTTGAACCCGGCGCCGGCTCCTTGTAAAGGGTATTTGGCCGGAGGCCCAATGTTCAAGCGGATTAGTGAAGACATCGACGCGGTCCTGGAGCGTGATCCGGCCGTTCAATCGCGGCTCGAAGTCGTTTTGGCCTATCCGGGCTTCCACGCGGTTCTTTGGTACAGATTTGCCCACGGTGCCTGGCAGCGGAATTGGCGGCTTACGGGCCGGTTCCTGTCGAACATGGGACGGTTTTTAACCGGCATCGAGATTCATCCCGGCGCCCGTATCGGGCGGCGGTTTTTCATTGATCACGGCATGGGCGTGGTGATCGGTGAAACCTCGGAAATCGGCGACAATGTAACGCTGTATCATGACGTGACCTTGGGTGGCGTGGCGCCGGCGGTGGATTCGTCCGCGCAAGTCGATCGGAAGCGCCATCCGACATTGGGCGACGATGTGATTGTTGGGTCGGGCGCCCAGATCCTCGGGCCGATCCACATTGGCGTCGGCGCCCGCGTCGGGGCCAATTCCGTCGTCGTCAAAGACGTGCCGCCTGAGGCAACGGCGGTCGGCATTCCGGCAAAGATCGTTGGCGAGCCCGGTAAGCCGCGGTTGGTCGAAGCGGATACGGAAATCGAACACCGGCGGTTTGCCGCCTATGGCGTGACCGAGGCCAGTTTGTCGGATCCGGTCGTGCGCATGATCGATAGCCTGTTGGAGGAGCTTGGCGCACTTCGCTCCCGCATTGAGACGCTGGAGTCGGGCGAGGCAAGCGACGAGAAAGACCGTAAAGCTCAACGCTGAATTTTGGGGCGGTTTCGGCTACAGAAAGGCCTGAAATGCGACTGACGACAAAGGGACGCTACGCGGTAACCGCCATGGTCGACCTGGCCGAGCATGGCAATCCCGGCCCAGTTCGGCTCGCGGAGATTGCCAAACGGCAGCAGATCTCGCTGGCGTATCTGGAGCAATTGTTCGCGAAACTGCGTCGCGCCGGCCTGGTCTGCGGCGCCCGCGGCCCCGGTGGCGGCTACACGCTTTGCCGCTCTGCCGATGACATGACGATCGTCGAAGTGATCGAGGCGGTCGATGATCCGATGGCCTGCGATACGGAGATCCCCGACGGCTGCTGCAACGACAAGACACGGCCGTTGACCTGTGCGCTTTGGGAAGCATTGAACGGCCGTGTACGCGGATTCCTGACGGCGGTGACCTTGGCCGACGTTCTGGCTGGCCGGTTCGATGTCGGTTACCCCCCCGTGCCGGCAATGGCCCTGGCGCCGGGATCTGAGACGCTGGCGCGCCTGCTTGATTGATTGTGACCTATGCCGACTGATCGGGTCTATTTAGACCATAATGCTACCACACCGATCCGTCCGGAAGCGCTGGCCGCCGTTGTCGGCGCGCTGGAAAGTGGCGGCAATCCTTCTTCCGTTCATCAATCGGGCAGGAGCGCCCGAGCGGCCGTTGAAACCGCGCGCGATGCGGTCGCGGCACTGGCCGGCGCCCCGAGCGATAGCGTTGTGTTCACCTCGGGAGGGACCGAGGCCAATCATCTGGCGTTAACCGGGGCCGGCGCCGATCGCATTCTGGTCAGCGCCGTCGAGCATGATTCCGTGCTCGCCGCGGCGCGGCTTTCCGGCCTGCCGGTAGAGACCGTTGCGGTTACGGCGGATGGCGTCTTGGATCTCGACGATCTGACGGCCAAGCTCGGCGGCAATGACGGGTCTGCCTTGGTATCGGTTATGGCCGCCAACAACGAAACCGGTGTCGTGCAGCCGATAGAAGCGGTTGTAGAGCGGGCCCGGTCCGTCGGCGCCCTGGTGCATTGCGATGCCGTTCAGACCGCCGGCAAAAACCCGCTCGATTTCACATCGCTTGGCGTCGATTTCATGACTTTGTCGGGCCACAAAGTCGGCGGCCCGGCCGGTGTCGGTGCCTTGGCGGTTGCCGACCGGGCGACTGTGCACGCGCGCCAGGCTGGCGGTGGCCAAGAACGCGGCCGGCGTGCCGGCACCGAGAACATTTCCGGCATCGCCGGCTTCGGCGCGGCGGCGCGGCTCGCGGCCAATTGCGCTGATGGCGGCCGTCTCTTGGCGTTGCGCGACGAAATGGAGGCGCAATTGTCCGCAGCGGCTGTCGATGCCGTCATATTCGGCGCCAATGTGTCTCGCCTTTGCAATACCTCCGCCATTGCCATGCCGGGGGTTTCCAGTGAGGTACAGGTGATGGCGTTGGATTTGGCCGGTATCGCGGTCAGCGCCGGCGCTGCCTGTTCTTCCGGCAAAGTCCAGCCCTCCCATGTCTTGCAGGCGATGGGTTTCGGTGCCGATTACGGCGATTGCGCCATTCGCATCAGCCTCGGCTGGACAACGACCTCGGACGATATCGACCGGTTGGTCGCGGCGTGGACCGACCTCTACCGTCGGAAACGGGCGGCCTGAGGGGGTATCGCGCCATGCAGCTGCCGATCTATTTGGACAATCAGGCGACGACGCCTCTGGATCCAAGGGTTACCGATGCAATGGCGCCGTTTTTTGCCGAATGCTTTGGCAATCCGCATTCGACCAGCCACGAATTCGGCTGGATCGCGGAAAGCGCCGTAGCGGAGGCACGCGAGCAAATCGCGCGTCTGATCGGGGCCAAGGCCCGGGAGATCATATTCACGTCGGGCGCCACGGAGTCCAACAATCTGGCGATCAAGGGCGTCGCCCGGGCACGGCGAGAAGATCGCGACCATTTGGTCACGCTCAGGACCGAGCACAAATGTGTCTTGCAATCGATGCTCGATCTTGAAGCGGAAGGCTTTCGCCTCGACGTGTTGGATGTCGAACCGTCGGGGTTGGTTGATCTCGACCGGCTCGCGAACTCGATTACCGATCGCACCGCGTTGGTGTCGGTTATGGCCGCCAACAATGAAATCGGCGTGTTGCAGCCGATCGAGGATGTCGCCCGGATATGCCGACAGAACGGTGCCATTTTGCATAGCGACGCGGCGCAAGCCGTGGGCAAGATCCCGCTCGATGTCGACGAAATCGGTGTCGATCTGCTGAGCGCGACGGCGCACAAATATTATGGGCCCAAAGGCATCGGCGTGCTGTACGTGCGGGCCGAACCGCGACCACCGTTGCAGCCGTTGTTTTCCGGTGGCGGCCAGGAGCAAGGCATCCGGCCCGGGACCTTGCCGGCGCCGCTTTGCGTCGGCATGGGGGCGGCAAGCGATGCCGCTGGGCGAGACTTGGGGGAGGAGGCCGTCCGGCTCACGGGTTATCGGAACCGCTTGTGGCAGAAACTGTCGGGCGGGTTGTCCGATGTATGGCTCAACGGCGACCGGGACCGGCGCTTGCCGGGCAATCTAAATGTCGGGTTTCGCGGCATCGATGGCGAGGAGTTGATTTTGCAGGCCAAGGAACTGGCGTTGTCGTCGGGATCCGCGTGTACGTCGACGTCGATCGAGCCGTCCCATGTCTTGACCGCGCTTGGTCTGACGCCTGAAGAGACGGCAGCGTCGATCAGAATCGGCCTGGGCCGGTTTACCACCGACGAGGAATTGGATTTTGCCGGCGACTTGCTGATCGATGCCGTGTCCAAGATGCGGAAGGTCTAAGGGTGGTTAAGATCACATTCGTAGAACAGAACGGCCGAGAGCGCACGGTGGAGGCGCGGGAAGGCGAGACATTGCTCGACGTGGCGCACCGCCATGACATCGATATCGAAGGTGCCTGCGAAGGCATCATGGCATGCTCGACGTGTCACCTGATCGTTGCTGATGATTGGTTCGACCAACTTGCGGCCCCAAGCGAGGAAGAAGAGGACATGTTGGACATCACCATAGGTCTCGCCGAAACCTCGCGGCTCGGGTGCCAAATAACGGTTACCGCCGATCTCGACGGCCTGGTCGTATCGCTACCGGCAATGACCAACAACATGATGCTTTGACACCGATGGAGACCGGGATCATGCACGATGGCGGATAGTCTATTCGAACGGCTGAAATCGGATGCTGTCGATGATTGGCACGCTTACGTCGATCATCAGTTTGTCACGCGCCTGGGGGACGGTAGCTTGCCGAAGGCGGCCTTTCGCCATTATTTGATCCAGGACTACCTGTTTCTCATTCAGTTTGCGCGAGCCTATGCGCTGGCCGTCTACAAGTCGGACACGCTTGATGACATGCGCGCGGCGGCCGCGGCAATCAGCGGCATCCTGGACACGGAGATGCAGCTGCATGTCGAATTCTGCGCCAAGTGGGGTCTGACCGAGAAACAGATGGAAGCTTCGCCCGAAGCCAATGCCAATATGGCCTATACAAGATATGTTCTAGAAAAGGGGCACGCCGGCGACATTTTGGATTTGCATGTCGCGCTGTCGCCCTGCGTCATTGGCTACGGAGAAATCGGTGCCAAACTGGCGGTACGCGGCGCGGTTCCCGACAACCCTTACCAGGCCTGGATCGACATGTACGCGGGCGAAGACTACCAATCGGTGGTGGCGGCTGCGAACCAGACCATCGACCGGCTGGCGGAGAGCCGGCTGACCGAGGCCCGGTATCGGTCATTGGTTCGGACGTTTGCCCAAGCGACGCGCCTGGAAGTGGCGTTTTGGACCATGGGGCTGGAACAGTCGGGCTAGAGCTATACCGTGTTGTGTCGGAGCGGGCTATTTCCCGTGCGCGGCAAAAGATCGAGCGCATCGTCGTCGCGTTGGCAGTAGGTGATATGTGCGGTGTGGAAGCCCGTTCGCTCGACAGCCGCGACGAAGGATTGGGGTCCGGTTCGAGGCAATTCGACGTTGATCAAAATTGGTGTGGTCATGCTACGACAGCGCTTTCGAAAACCTGGTGGGTCTCAAGCACAATAATAACTGCCCGATACGGTGAGAAATAGGTAAGGCACCATTTTCGGCGGTCGTTCGAATTTTTCGATTGCTTCAATCGAATTATTTCGCTTTCCCCGGCTTTGCATGCCGGCCACTTTTTAGCAACGAAGGCGATTCGGACGGACTGGCCGTCAAGTGGAGCGGTGCATGAACGACTTACCCTTGGCTGGAAAGCGGCGGGGCGGCCGCTCAGCCAGACGTGCGCTTCGTGCTGCGCCGACGGCGGAAGACAAGCGCCCGGTTCGCGCCGGCATGGAAGCCGGACGCTACAAACCGTTAAGCGAACAAGATGTCAGGCGCATTCATGACGCCGCACTCAACGTGCTTGAAACCATCGGCTTCTGTGACGCCATTCCTTCTTGTGTAGATATGGTTACTGCCGCCGGGGGCAGTGTCGACGATGACGGCCGGTTGCTGTTTCCAAGGGGGCTGGTCGAGGACACCATAGCCAAAGCGGCTCGACATTTCCCCTTGTACGCCTTCGATCCCAAACACGACCTCCACCCGCAAGGCGCCAAAGTTCATTTCGGCACGGCCGGCGCGGCGGTTCACGTGGTTGACGCGGACACCGGCGCCTATCGCGATTCTCTGTTGAGCGATCTGTATGACGCAGCGCGTCTGGTCGATGCGCTGGAGCATATTCATTTCTTCCAACGGCCGCTGGTGGCGCGCGACATGGTCGACCCTCGGGACTTGGATCTCGGCACCTGTTATGCGGCTGTTTCCGGTACCACGAAACATGTCGGCACCAGTTTCGTGTTGCCGGAACATGTTGAGGAAAGCCTCGCCATGCTGCATCTGATCGCCGGCGGCGAGGCGGCCTGGCGGGCTCGGCCGTTTGTCAGCATGTCGTGCTGTTTCGTGGTGCCGCCGTTTAAGTTCGCCGAGGATGCCTGCGCCACGATGGAGGCGGCAGTACGCGGCGGCATGCCGGTTTTGCTGTTGGCCGCGGGTCAGGCCGGCGCCACCAGCCCGGCGGCGCTCGCCGGTGCCGTGGTTCAGGAAGTGGCTGAAGTGCTGGCGGCGCTCGTTTATGTCAATCTCATCGTGCCTGGTCATCCAGCGATCTTTGGGCCTTGGCCGTTCGTATCCGATCTTCGTACCGGGGCGATGAGCGGCGGCAGCGGCGAGCAAGGCTTGCTGATGGCGGCCTGCGCCCAGATGGCGCAATTCTATGATCTGCCTTGTGGTGTCAGCGCCGGGATGTCGGATTCGAAAGTACCTGACGCTCAGGCGGGATACGAAAAAGGAATAACCGAGACGCTTGTTGCACAATCGGGCGCCAATCTCATTTACGAGGCGGCCGGCATGCATGCCAGTCTGCTGGGGTTTTGCCACGAAAGCCTGGTCATCGACAATGACCTGATCGGCAGCGTGCAGCGCACTGTGCGCGGCATTGAGGTCACGGAAGAAAGCCTGTCGGTTGAAGCCATCCGGCAAGTCTGCCGCGAGGGGCCGGGACATTTTTTGGGGCACGACCAGACGCTTGGCCTTATGGAGACGGAGTATGTCTATCCTGAAGTCGGCGACCGGACCAGCCCGAAGGAATGGGCCGAACAAGGATCCAGTACGATTTTGGACCGGGCGAAGGCGCGCACGCGGTCCCTATTGGATGGCCATTTTCCGCGTCATATTGCCGACGAGATCGATGACCAAATCCGCGCTCGATTTGATATCAAGCTGCCCAAGTCGGCCATAGGGCGGTGACGCGGCATCCAGCGTGCCAAATTTGGATTCTGGAAACGTCTGATCCGAGGTAAACGCTGACAAGCCGTCTTTGCGAGCGTAGCGAAGCAATCCAGCGCCAGGCAGAGCTTGGATTGCCGCGGCGGCAAAGCCGCCTCGCAACGACGGCCGAAAAAATAAAATCAAACCGGCGGATTATGTCGCTAGCCCGGCGTCTGCCATTCGCCGTTTTCGAAGATGGTGGTCTGTTCGAAGTCGCCGATGACGCTGGTATGTGTGACCAGGCCTTCTTCTGGATGCCAGAGGTGCAGGTAGCAGGCCGGCGCTTCCTTGATCACGCCAAGCCGCGGCACGTCTTCCAAGTCCAAGGTAATCTGAAACGTGGTGCTGGGGCAGGTGCTCGCCACGGTACCATGATAGCGCCGCATGATCGGGCGGTGCAGATGGCCGCACAGGACCCGCTCGATTTGTGGGTTGGCCGCGACAATCCGGCCGAATCCATCGGCGCCGCGCAATATGGTTTCGTCCATCTTGGCGATGCCGGTCGAAAACGGCGGGTGGTGCAGGCAAACCAGGGTCGGCCGGTCCGGCGCTTGGCGCAAGCGTCCGGCAAGCCAGTCTAGTCGCTCGGCGCAAAGCTCGCCATGGGAGTGACCAGGCACGACGGAATCGAGCATCAAGATGCGAAACGGGCCGGCGTCGATTTCGTAGTTCAAGAAGCCCGTCGACGGCAGGTAAGGGTGATCCGGAAAAGTGTCCCGCAAAAGATCGCGGTCGTCGTGATTGCCGGGCATCAGGTAGACCGGCAGCTCGAGGTCTGAGAGCAGCGTCCGCAGCCGCGTATACTCTTCCGACTTGCCGATAGCAACCAAGTCGCCGGTCGCCAGTACCATCTCCGGTCTTGGCGTCAATCCGTTCAAATGGCGGATGGCCTGGGCCAGCCTGGCGCCGCCGCCGTACGCAGCATCGGCGGCGGCACCCGCCGACGACACATGCATGTCGCTTATCTGTGCAATAATCATAGGCGCGAGGGTAGTCGAAGCGATTGCCGCTGTCATGCATGGTGATCGGTTCGGTTGGCCTGCGACAAATTGGCTCTTGATTTTGTGGGCGAAGTCTTTATTTCAAAGCGTACCAATTTGGTGCTGTTTGATAGGAATGGCGCGTTTGTACAATGTTTAAGCTCAATCGAATGACCGATTATGCCGTCGTCATGATGGCCGATATGGCCCGGTCGGAGGACAATATCCGGACTGCGCCGGAAATTTCTTCGGCCACGGGCGTGCCGCTGCCGACGGTCTCTAAGCTATTGAAAAACTTAGCGAACGCAGGCTTGCTTGCGTCCCAGCGCGGGGCCGGTGGCGGCTATTTGCTCGGCCGCGATCCGCAGGCGATCACTGTCGTCGAGATCATCGCCGCCGTGGAGGGACCGATCGCGCTGACGGCATGCGTAACCGGCTCTCAGGATAGTTGTGATGTTGAGCCTATTTGCTCGATGAAAGGGAATTGGGACAAGGTCAACAAAGCGGTGCGCCACGCGTTGGGCGAAGTCACGCTTGTCGACATGATGCCGGAACCGATGGCCTTTCCGCCGTTGGAAGACATACGCCAGGCCAGCGGATCGGCCGGAGGACAGGGATGAGCCTGGATTACAAGAGCACAGAGACCGCCGCCGACCCGATGCGGGAGGCGGCTGAGCAGAAGTACAAATACGGCTTCGTCACCGATATCGAAATGGAAACCGCGCCAAAGGGCCTGGACGAGGATATCGTGCGGTTCATTTCGGCAAAAAAGAACGAACCGGAATGGCTGCTTGAATGGCGGCTCCGTGCTTATCGCCATTGGCTGACCATGCCGGAACCGGAATGGGCGAACGTGACGTTTCCGCCCATCGATTACCAGGAATCCTACTATTACGCGGCGCCGAAGACCGCGGAAGCGCCGAAGAGCCTGGACGAAGTCGATCCCGAACTGTTGCGGACCTATGAAAAGCTCGGCATCCCCCTGGCCGAGCAAGAACAGTTGGCCGGCGTCGCTGTCGACGCGGTGTTCGACAGCGTCTCGGTCGCGACAACCTTCAAAAAGAAGTTGGAAGAGGTCGGCGTCATTTTTTGCCCGATTTCCGAGGCGGTGCAGAATCACCCCGACCTGGTACGGCAGTATCTCGGAACGGTGGTGCCGTACTCCGACAACAAGCACGCGACCTTGAATTCGGCAGTCTTCACCGACGGTTCCTTTGTCTATATCCCCAAGGGCGTGCGCTGCCCGATGGAGCTGTCGACGTATTTCCGCATCAATGCCGCCAACACGGGACAGTTCGAACGAACGTTGATCATCGCTGATGAAGGCTCCTACGTTTCCTATCTGGAGGGCTGCACCGCGCCGATGCGCGACGAAAACCAATTGCATGCGGCGGTCGTCGAACTGGTGGCGCTGGACGATGCCGAGATTAAGTATTCGACGGTCCAAAACTGGTATCCCGGCGATGAAAACGGCGTCGGCGGAATCTTCAATTTCGTCACCAAGCGCGGCGCCTGCCGCGGCCGCAATTCCAAGATCTCCTGGACCCAGGTCGAGACCGGCTCTGCGATCACCTGGAAATACCCGAGCTGCGTGCTGCTCGGCGACAATTCGGTTGGCGAGTTCTATTCGGTGGCGATCACCAACAACCATCAACAGGCCGATACCGGCACCAAGATGATCCATATCGGCAAGAATACGCGCTCGACCATCATTGCGAAGGGCATATCGGCCGGCAAATCCCAGAGCACCTATCGCGGTATGGTGCGGGTCCGGCCCGGTGCCGAAGGTGCGCGCAATTATACGCAATGCGATTCGCTGTTGATTGGCGATCAATGCGGCGCCCATACGGTGCCGTATATAGAAAGCCGCAACCGAACGGCCCGGCTGGAGCATGAGGCGACAACCTCGAAGATCGCAGAGGACCAAATGTTCTATTGCCGCCAACGCGGCCTGTCCGAAGAGGAGGCGGTAGCATTGATCGTCAACGGCTTCTGCAAGGAAGTCTTGCAGGAATTGCCGATGGAATTCGCCGTGGAAGCACAGAAGCTGGTCGGCATCAGTTTGGAAGGCAGTGTCGGATAGACGCTAACGAAAGAAGAACAATGACAACACCAATATTGGAAATATCCGACCTGCACGTCACCGTTGACGGACGCGAAGTCCTGAAAGGACTCGACCTCGTGCTCAATGCCGGTGAGGTGCATGCCATCATGGGACCGAACGGCTCGGGAAAAAGCACGCTGTCCTATGCGCTGGCCGGCCGCGGCGGCTATGAAGTGACGCGCGGGCAGATGCTGTTTCGCGGCCAGGACTTGGCCGAAATGGAGCCCGAAGAGCGCGCGGCAGCCGGGGTCTTCCTGGCGTTCCAGTACCCGATCGAGGTGCCTGGCGTCGGCAACATGACGTTTTTGAAGACCGCGTTGAACGCGGTTCGCAAGGCCCACGGCGAGGGTGAACTGGACGCCATGCAGTTCCTGAAAGTCGTACGGGCGAAGGCCAAGGATCTGCAGATCGGCGACGACATGTTGCGGCGGCCGGTCAATGTCGGGTTCTCTGGTGGTGAGAAGAAACGCAATGAAATCCTGCAGATGGCGGTGCTTGAACCGGCGCTGGCGATTTTGGATGAGACCGATAGCGGATTGGACATCGATGCATTGCGGATCGTGGCCGACGGCGTCAATCGGTTGCGCCATGCCGATCACGCCATTCTGTTGATCACCCATTATCAGCGCCTGCTCGATTACATAGTACCCGATCACGTTCATGTCCTGGCCCATGGCCGGATCGCCCGGTCAGGCGACAAGAGCTTGGCGCTGGAACTGGAAAAACACGGCTATGCGGCGTTCGCGCCGGAAGCGGCGTGACGACGATGACCCTGCAATCCTCCAATTTGGTCGATCAGTTCGCCGATCACTATGGCGGCCTAAAACCGCAACTGCCGGGGGCCGGCCTCGGCTGGCTCGGCCAACTGCGCGACGACGGCATGGCCGCCTTCCAGGCTTCCGGCATGCCAACCGCGAAGGCCGAGGACTGGCGCTATACCAACCTGCGGGCCATGACAAAGTCGGTGTTTCAGCCGGCGGGCGCCGACGGCGTGCCGGCATCGGTCGCCGTCGACAGCGGTGCCGCGCATCGCTTGGTTTTCG
>Ga0315336_1006508_pt1 | contig 11900 bp, 10 predicted proteins | sample ASW5metaG_FD_204512 | JGI IMG/M metagenome (GOLD analysis project Ga0315336, IMG submission 204512) | Ammonia-oxidizing marine archaeal communities from Monterey Bay, California, United States - ASW #5 | ecosystem: Environmental > Aquatic > Marine > Intertidal zone | place: USA: California...
GAAAACGCGACCGACTCGATCCGCTCGGACATCCCGATCAGTCGGGCGTCGAGCTCCTTCGCCTCGATGTCGTACAGCAACACCTCGTGGTATCCGGCGACCGCGAGCCGGGTCCCGTCGGGGGAGACGGCGAGGCTGGTCAGGACCGGCGGGCCGGCGTAGACCGGCGGGTGGTCGGCGGACACGGCGATCGTCGCGTCTTCCGGCGAGTCGTCGACCGCGCCCGCCGCGATCCAGCGGCGGAGGACGTCGATGTCCGCGTCGTGAAGCGGCGGCGCGTCCTTCGGCATCGTCGGCGGCTCGTCCTCGAACGGAAGGAGCGACTCGATCAGCAGGCTGTCGTCCGGGGCTCCCGGAACGACGACCGGCTCGTCACCGCCTCGCTCTTGAAGGCCGCGCAAGAGCGACGCGACGTCCGTCATCACCAGCTTTCCCTTCGCCTTCGCGGGCTGGTGGCAGCCGTGACAGTGTTTCACCATCAGCGGGCGCACGTCGTGCCAGTAACTCGGCGCGTCACCGACGAGGGGCAGAGCGATGATTGGAGGGCCGTCGGAAGCGATGGCCATGGCGAGCAGCGCCGTAAGGATCACGCGAACAGCTCCGTCACCGCTTCGCCCTCGACGATCGGCCGCGGCTGGCCGAGGTGGTTGAAGATCATCGTGTGCGGTGAGATGCCGACCGCGTGGTAGATCGTCGCCAGCAGGTCGTTCGGATGGACCGGGTCGGCGATCGGGCCGGACGCGGTCTCATCGGACGCTCCGTGGACGTGGCCGCGCTTGATCCCCGCGCCGGCGACCAGCGACGTGAAGCAGTACGGCCAGTGATCGCGCCCTTCTCCGTCGTTGTCGTTCCCTGACGTCGACAGCCCCTTGCGCGGCGACCGTCCGAACTCGCCGACCGCGACGACCAGCGTCTCGTCCAGGAGGCCGCGTTCGTCGAGGTCCTCGATCAGCGTGGCGACGGCCGGATCGAACTTCGGCGCCGCGTCGTTCTTCATCCGCTTCGGCAGGTCCTTGTGGCAGTCCCACGAGTGCCGGTCGGAGTTCGCGACCTTGGTCCAGTTGACCTGGATGAACCGCGTCCCCGCCTCGACCAACCGGCGCGCCAGCAGGCAGCTCTGCCCGAACGTCGATCGCCCGTAGCGGTCGCGCAGCGCGTCGGTCTCGCGACTCACGTCGAAAGCGTCGCGCGCGCGCCCCGAAAGGACCAGGTTCATCGCCTGGGCCGTGTACTCGTCGAGGTCGTACTTGGCGACCGCCTTGTCGAGGGCGACCTGGCGCGCCTTCATGCTCTTCAGCAGCGCGTGACGCCGCTCGAGCCGTTCGACCGTGACCTCCGGTCGCAGCGAGAGGTCGCCGACCTGGATCGCGTCCATCTTCGTCTCGGTGAAGTCATCTCCCGACGGGTACAGCGTGTAGGGATCGTGCGCGCGGCCGAGGAAGCCGGCCGTCCCCGCCTTGCCGATCACGTCGCTCTCCTGCAGCGGCCGCGGCATCATCACGAACGGTAGCATCGGGACGTCGGGCGGGACGAGCCTCGCGATGTTCGAACCGAGGTTCGGGAAGTCCTTCGGCGACGGCGGCTCGAGCTGCCCGGAAGGGCTGACCCGATCGGTCGTGTAGCCCGTCAACATTTGATAGTGCGCGGCCGTGTGGTTGAAGAGCCCGTTCGGGTGGTAGCTCATCGAGCGGATCAGCGTCAGCTTGTCGGTCACCTCGGCGATGCGCGGCAGCAGCTCGGTGACGTTGATGCCCGGGACTTTGGTGTTGATCGTCTTGAAGACCGAGCGGACGTCGTCCGGCACGTCGTCCTTCGGATCCCACAGGTCGAGGTGGCTGGGGCCGCCCTGCAAGAAGAGGAGGATGACGCTCTTCGCCTGTCCCCAGCCCGGGCCGCCGTTCGCGGAGGTGAGACCGGCGGCGGTCGCGGCGTTCTGGGCCTGCAGGAGGCGGGGCAGTGAGAGGCCGAAGAGGGCACCGCCTCCGAGGCGGAGCAGGTCGCGGCGATTCAGCTGCGGCGGCTGGGGCACGGGCGTCTCCTGTCCTGCGAGCCCGGACGGGCTGGTCCAGACATCTGGAGTCTAGCAGACCGTCGAATCACTCCGTGCGGAACGCCGCCAGGTCGGGCGCGCTCGCCGCGGAGGTGAGGAGACGATCGAGCGCGTCGATCTCGACGACTCCGTCCAGGGAGGTCGTCACGGACTCGGGAAGGTCTCCGAAGCGCGCGACGAGGACGCGCTTCACGGCCTCGCGAAGCGCCTCGGTCCGACCTTGCTCGAGGCTTCGATCGATCCGTTCCTTTTCCCTTCTGGCCTGGGATTCGACGTGGATCAGCAGCCGCTGCTCCCGACCGTCCAAGAGTCGAACGCGCGCGAGCTTGTCCGCGATTCGCCGTCCGCCTCGGCGTCGTGAGTGGCGCGTTCGAGCTCTTGATCGAGGACTTGCGCCCGGGTGCCGCGAGCCGAGGTCGGTCGTCATCCGGGTGTCGACGGCTTCGTGATTCCCTTGCCGATCCTGCCGTCGCCCCTGTTCGTTCCCTGATCGGGACTCGCGAGGAACTTTTCTCATGATTCTTCGAGGATCCGCGGGGACTCGCCTCTTGAAGGGGGAACCGACCCCCCTCGTTCCCCTCGGAGCCTCCGATGTCCATCCAGAAGATCCTCACATTGGCCGTCACGACCGCCGTGCTCGCCGGCCCTACGTATGCCCAGGGGCACCTGACGGACGTCTTCGGGCCACCGGTCGACGAATACGTCGGCCGACAGATGGCCAACGCGGGGGACATCGACAACGACGGGTTCGACGACCTGATCCTTGGCCAGCCGAACGACGACACGATCGACAACGACGCGGGGCGGGTCGACGTCCGGTCGGGCAAGGACTGGACGGTGTTGTTCACGCGGTACGGCGTCAGCTCCTACGACGGTGTCGGAAGCCAGGTGGCGGGCCTCGGCGACGTGAACAACGACGGGTTCGACGACTTCGCCTACGGCGCCGATCACGAGGGACTCAACCAGGGCGGCGTCCACGTCGTGTCCGGGCAGAGCGGCGCCGACCTATGGGTCCGCATGGGCGGCAACTACGAGTATCTCGGCTTCGCGATGACCAACGTCGGCGATTTCGACAACGACGGCGTCGACGACGTCGGCGTCGGCTCCGAGTTGATGGGCAACGGAGGTCAGGTCGACGTCTTCTCGGGCGTCGACGGCACCACGCTGTTCAGCCTGATCGGCATCGCGGACCAACGCCTCGGTCGGCGCGTCGGCCCGGCCGGCGACATCAACGGAGACGGCTACGACGACCTGATCGTCGCGGATGGCAAGGATCACGGGCAAGGGCCCCACGAAGGGCGCGTCTACGTCATCGACGCGCAGTCGAAATCGGTGATGCACACTCTCGCCGCGCCGACCGGCGCGAAGTTTTTCGGCCGCTGCTTCGCCGGACTCGACGACCTCGACGGAGACGGCTTCGCCGAGTTCGTGATCGGTTCGGGGATGAGCAGCACGCCGGATTCGAAGCTGCGCGTCCACTCGGGGTTGACGGGTGCGCTGCTCTATCACGTCCCGGCGAACTCCGACCTCGGCTACTCGGTCGCCGTGTTCGCAGATCGGGACGGGGACGGGTACCGCGACTTCGCGGTGGGAGATCGGTCTGCGAGCGACGTCGGCGCTTTCGCCGGCGCGGTGCGGCTCATCTCGGCCAAGACCGGCGCCGTGATCGCGTCGCTCTACAGCGATGGGCTCCAAGAGGCCTTTGGCGAGAACGTGATCACCATGGGCGACCTCACCGGAAACGGGATGGAAGAACTCGCGGTCGGCGAGCCGGGCCACGGCGCGAACGACACGGGGCGCGTCCGTGTCCATTCGCTGGGCCAGTGTGGCGGGATCGCGAGCTATGCGGCGGGATGCAACGGCACGGGCGGCTTCGCGCCGAACCTCGAGATCGACGGTTGCGCCGCGTCGTGGCAGTCGATCGACGTCACGATCGGCAAGGCGTACGGCGGCGAGATCGCGTACCTGCTGATCGGCCTGCAGACCGCGTCGATTCCGCTCGGCAACGGCTGCTCGATCGCGCTCGACCCGCTGCCGATCGTGCCGATCCTCCCGCTCCCCGGACCGCCCGCGGCCGGCGAAGGCGAGATCTCCTTCAGCGCGCCGCTGCCGGCAATCGGTCACGCTTTCTCCGCGTACATCCAGGCGGTCTGCACCGACCCCGGCGCCCCGGGCGGTCTGTCGGCGACGAACGCGGTGGGGATCGACTTCGTTCCGTAGTCGTTCGCGAGCCCAGGAGGAGCGATTCTCCGAGTGGACGGGCCGCGAGCCTCCGTGGGCCGAAGGACTCCGCAGGATTCCGCATGCGCGCGGCTCTGGCATCATCGATGGAAGCGCGGGCGGTAGACGTTCGTCATCTCGAGCGCGCCGGACGTCTCCTGCACCGCGGCCTGGATATTCACCTCGAGCCCGTCGAGGATCGGATCGTCGAGGATCGGCAACGGCAGGGGAGTGCCGTCCGGCAGCGCGATAAGCGAGAGGACGAACGACGGGTCGAACAAGAAAGATTCGTACGGGTCGCGTCGTTCGATCGAGTCGCAGGTCCGAGTGTTGGTCGCGGACGGCGGAGGCATTCTGTGTTGCGCCGCCGGTCCGCGGCCGTGACGATGACGGCGCCTCGACCTGGAGACCTCATCGTGTTCATCCGCGCCGTTTCGATCGTCGCCGTTCTTGTCGTGCTTCCGGGCTGCCTCGGCCTGCTGCCCGGCATCTCGTCCGGGCGAATCGTCCCGGACATCCACGAAGGGACGCCGCCTCCGGGCCCCGTCTCGCTGATCGCAGAATGGGAACCGGCGTTGGGGGCGCTCGTTCATTGGCCGCTTCACGTTCCCGAAGATCTCGTGCGCGAGATTGCCGAGGACGACATTCTTTTCGTCGTCACGGCGCCGGACGACGTCGCCGAAGTGCGTCGGTCGCTCGAAGCGCTCGGGATTCGACCCGAGTCGATGCGCGTCATCGCGAGCGGCGCGGAGTCCTGGTATCCGCGTGACTACGGGCCACATCAGATCTTCGACGGCGAGGGGAGGTTCGGGATCCTCGATCAGGTGTTCGCCGGCTGGCCGCTCTTCGAGCAAGAAGGTGAGCCTTGGAAGATCGACGAGCCGGACGTGACGTTTCGCGCACGCGGGGACGACGACGGCGTCGAGTGGGACATCGCGGCCGCCCTCGGCGTGCCGGTTTGGCGGATGCCGGCGTTCCTGACGGGCGGGAACTTCCTGGTCGACGGCCGGGGGACCGCGTTCTGCTCGGATGCGCAGGTCGACGAGAACCTCGCGATTCACGACGAAGAGTCGTTTCGCGACGTGCTTCGTACCTACGTCGGGGTCGAGCGTCTCGTCGTGATGCCGAACACGGAGCGGTGGGGAATTCAGCACATCGATTGCTGGCTGAAGGTCCTCGATCCGGAACGGTTGTTGGTCAAGCGCGTGACGGCGGATCACCCCGAGCACGAGCGGCTCGAGCGGAACGTGGAGGCTCTCTCGGCGCTGACGACGTCGTCCGGCGGAAGGTTCGAGATCGTGCGCATCGACTGCCCGCCGATCGATCGCAAGGCTATGGATGACGAGGATTCACCGACCGCCGCGTACACGAACTCGCTGATCCTCAACCGGAAGGTCCTCGTCCCCCTCTACGGCGTCGAGGGGGACGCGGCGGCGCTCGAGACCTGGCGTGGGGCGATGCCGGGGTACGAAGTGATCGGATTCGAGTACGACGACTGGCAGACCTTCGACGCGCTCCACTGCCGGACCCGCGCCGTGTTCGACCCGACGGCCAGGCGCCCGGTGCCTGCCCGGTGACTCAGCGCCGCTGCTCGCGGCGCTCGATCAGGAGCTGCTCGAACTTCTCGATGCCGCCGCCCGCGACCACGAGCCCGTCGGGGCCGACCTGGATCATCGTCGGGTACTTCGAGATGCCGTAGTCGACGTACGTCTCGCCGCTGTCGTCGAGGAGGACCGGGAAGGGGAGCGGCTCGTCGTTCCAGAACCTTCTACGCGCGCCGGCGCTCAGCCGGTCGTACTCCTCGAAGTCCGCCGCGTCGGCATTGTGAAAGGCGAGGATCTGGAACTCGTCGGCGAGGTCCGCGTACTCGCGCTGGATGCGGATCAGCTCCGGCAGACTGCCGAAGATGCATGGTGGTCACCAGTACGCCCAGTAGTAGACGAGCAGGTGCTTGCCCTTGAAGTCGGCGGGGGTCGCGGACGGCTCGATCCCGCGCGCGGCGTGCGCGGTCCACGGCGGCAGCGGCTTGCCGACCGCCTTGGCCACGACGTTCGGGATGACCTCGATCTCCTCGAAGTCGATGAGCGCGCGCGTGCCGTCGACGCGGACGCCCATGCGGTGCATCTCGATCTCGTCACCGAACCCCTCCCACCAGTACTGGCCGCGCGGGAGGCGGAGCTCGAACGTGCCGTCGATCGTCGCGCAGGTCGCGATGCGCGTGCCGCGCCCCTTCTTCGGCAGGACGGGATAGAGGTAGTTGTTCATCCAGACCGGCGTGCGGCCGAGCTCCTCCATGACGAACGATCCGCGGACGGTGGTCAGCGGGGACGCCGTGACGGTGAGCGGCGACGTCGTCGACTCGTCGACGACGACCAGCGCGCCGTACGTCTGGTCGGCCGAGTAGAGGAGGAACGGGCGCGGCCACTCGGACTGGTCGACGCGTAGCGTGAGGACCCCGTCGTCTCCCGTGCGCGCGGCGCGTCCGATCGGCAGCATCCGGTGGCCGCCGTCGGCGGGGGGCTGTTCGCCGCGGTAGCCGTCGCGCCCGAACAGGCGCGCGACTTCGGCGCCGACGACCGGTGCGCCGTCGGCGTCGACGACGCGGACCTCGACTTCGCCGACCGACCCGATCGCGAGCGTCAGCATCATCGCCGTGATCATGCGCCTTGCTCCGCCAGCCGAGCGAGCGCGTCCCCGGTCACCCGGTGAACGGTCCAGGTGTTCATCGGCTGGGCGCCGAACGCTTTGTAGAACTCGATCGCCGGCTCGTTCCAGTCGAGGACGGCCCATTCGAAGCGGGTCCACCCGCGCTCGAGGGTCAGTCGGGCGAGGTGCTCGAGGAGTGCTTTCCCCACGCCGGTCCCACGCGCCGTGGTCGTGACGTAGAGGTCCTCCAGGTACGTTCCGGGGGTCCCCTTCCAGGTCGAGTAGTTCTGGAAGAAGAGGGCGAAGCCGACCGGCGTCCCGTCCACCTCGGCGATGACCGCCTCGAACGGCGGTCGCTCGGCCGCGAGCTGTGCGCGCAGGTCGTCGACCGTCGTCTCGACGGCGTCCGGCTCGCGCTCGTACTCGGCGAGCTCGCGGATGAATCGAAGCAGCGTGTCAGCGTCTTCGACGACGGCGGGGCGGATCGAGAGAGTCATCCCCGGAGCTTACGTTTTCGCGCCCCTCGTGAGGAACTTCGAGATTCCTGAAGGGTTCGGCGGACATTCGACGTGTCGTTCATCGATGTCGCCCCAACCGAGGAAGGCCGAGGATGATCAAGTCGAGGGCCGCCTCCATCACGGCGCGGCGGTCGGGGTCTCGCTCTCGCCGGGACTCGAGATGACGATGGGCCGCCTCGAGTAGGCCGGCGGACCGATAGGCTCTATACCGATGAACGATCCGAAGCCGCCGTCGTGGGAGGAGATCTCACGAGTCTTCGAGCGGGTGGCCGAGGCGGCCCCCGCCCGGCGGCGGGAGATGCTCGACGAGCTCTGCGCGGGGGACGGCGCCCTGCGCCGTGAGGTCGAGTCGCTCCTGGCGGCGGAGCAGAGCTCGCCCGACCTCTTCCTGGAGGACGCTGATCTCCTCGGCTTCGTCGAGGCCCCGCGCTCGCTGGAAGAGGTCGGGCTCCGCTCGGGAGGGACGTTCGCGGGGTACGAGATCCTCGAGCTCGTCGCGGAAGGGGGGATGGGCGCGGTCTTCCGGGCGCGGCAGGAGACGCCGTCGCGCGAGGTCGCGCTCAAGGCGCTGCGCCCCGGCCTCGCGTCAGAGTCGTTGCTGAAGCGGTTCGACCAGGAAGTCCGGGTGCTCGGAAATCTCGAGCACGAAGGGATCGCGCGGATCCACGACGCGGGCGTGCAGGACGGCGTCCCGTTCTTCGTCATGGAGTTCGTTCACGGCGTTTCGGTGACGGCGGACGCGCGGGGGAAGAGCCGCGAGGAGCGGATCGACGTCTTCCTAAGGATCTGCGGCGCGGTCCAGTTCGCGCACGAGCGCGGCGTCGTGCACCGTGACCTGAAGCCGGCGAACATCCTCGTCGACGAACGCGGCGCGCCGCGCGTCCTCGACTTCGGCGTCGCGCGCGTGACCGACGGCGAGCTGAGGGCGATCACGCAGTCGACGATCGCGGGCCAGCTCGTCGGCACCCTCGCCTACATGAGCCCGGAGCAGGCGGCGGGGGCGAGAGACGCGGTCGACGCCCGCGCGGACGTCTACGCGCTCGGCGTGATCCTCTACGAGCTGCTCGCCGGCCGCCGGCCGCTGGCGGTCGACGACACGACGATCCCCGAGGCGGTCCGGATGATCTGCGACCGGGACCCGACGTTGCTCGGCGAGATCGATCCGTCGCTGAAGGGCGACCTCGAGACGATCGCGGCGAAGGCGCTGGAGAAGGAGCCGGCGCGCCGGTACGCGTCCGCGGCCGCGCTCGCCGACGACCTACGTCGGTCACTCGAGCACCGGCCGATCCACGCCCGGCCGCCGAGCACGATGGACCAGCTGCGGAAGTTCGCGCGCCGGAACCGCGCGCTCGTCGCCGGTGTCGCCGCGACCATCGTCACGCTCACGATCGGCGTGATCGTCGCGGCGAACCTCGCGATCATCGCCGGCGACGAGCGAGACCGAGCCGAAGAGGCGACCGAGGAGACGCGGGACGCGCTCTATCGCACGTCGTTGACCGCCGCCATCGACGCGCTGAAGGCCGGTGACAGTCTCGGCGCGAAGGCGCTGCTCGACGAGGCCCCGGAGGATCGGCGCGGCTTCGAGTACGACTACGTGGACGCGCAGCTCGACGAATCCGTCGCGGCATTGGAGGGTGCCTGGCGGCCGATCGAGTGGCTGCCGGACGACGAGACGCTCCTGCTCGCCGGTGGCGAAGGGTTGATGCTGTGGACGCCCGGCGGCAGCGCGGAGGGCGAGGTCTGGGCGACCGACGCGCCGGTCGGCGCCGCCGACGTCAGCGATGACGGCCGGCTCGTCGCGGCGGCGGCGGGGGATGTTCTCCACGTCTGGCGGGTCGACGACGGCGCGCCGCAGATCTCCGTCGCCTTCGAGGAGGAGGTTCGGTTCGTGGAGTTCGCGCCGGGCGAGACCGTCCTGGCCGTCGCGGTCGGTGACGTGGTGTCACTCGTCGACGCGACGACCGGCCGCGTCGACGAGCGGGTGATCCGACACACGGCGTTGGCGGCAAGGTCTAGATTCTCCCCGGATGGCCGCTGGCTCGTGGCCTTGTCCGTGCGGGCCGCCACGTTCCACGATCGGACGGGAGAGATCGCGGACCGCGTCGTGACATTCGCCCGCGAGCACAAGCGACCGCGCTGTGCGTTCCACCAGGGCCACGAGCGGCTCACTATCGGGGGGTACTCGCATGCCCTTGAGACCTTCGACCTCTCGACGGGGGAACGAGTGGCTGGCGACGAACGGGTGCGTCAATGGACGATCGCGAGGTGGCTCCTCGATGAGGCGCGTTCGAGGTTCGTCGTGACGAATTCGCTGAACGGCGGCTTTCGCCTCCTCGACGCCGACTCGTACGAAGTCATCGATGAAGAGTCTTATTCCTCCTACCGCCCGACGAGCCTCTCGCTCTCCTCGTCCGGCCGACTCGCAGCCGGCCTGGAGGACTTCACGATCCGCCTCTTCGAGCCGCCGCGTGCCTTGATCGGTCACGAGAGCATCATCGACCGGTTGATCTGGAACGCGAACGGGACGCGTCTCGCTTCCGGAGCCGTGACGGAGAGGACCGTGGCGCGGCGCGGGTGGTTCGCATCCGAGGCGGGACCGGGTCATGTGCCGGCCGGCGTCCGGGTTTGGGATCCTGCCGCTTCACGCGATTCGGGCGCTCGGGTCCTGCGTGGACACGAGAGCTGGCTCAGCGGGCTCGAATTCAGCCCCGACGGACAATGGCTCGCCACGTCCGGCTACGACCGCACGGTCCGGCTCTGGGAGGTCGAGAGCGGAGACGAGTTCGCCGTGGTCCCGTATCCACGTGCCTCGATCTGGGGAGGAGTCTTCTCCGCGGATGCGTCCTCGCTGCTCATCGATGGAACGAAGGACGGTGTGATCAGTCTCGTCGATGGCGGCGTCGAGAAGCTCGATCGCGGCCGGGAGGCGATTCGCACGTGGGTGGCGGATCATCGGGGAGAGGACTTCGTCACGTTGGGACGGAACGGAGCGCTCGGTCCGAGAGGGCTCGAGGTGAGGACTTCGGCCGATCAACGTGGCTTCGAACTCCACGTTCCGCCGGCGTCGCCGGTCGCGTTCGAGAGGCCGACCGACACCGCCCAGAGCGAGAGCGGGAAGGTCGGCGGAGTCACGTTCCGCCCCGACGGGGAACGCTTCGCGGTTGCGTATCGGGACGGTTCCGTCCGGGTCTGGGAGACCTCGACGCGGCGGCAGCTCGCGGTGATGCGCGCGAACGCTTCACGCGGGCATGGGCTGGCGTACAGCCCTTGCGGGACGAGGATCGCGTCCGGACACCTGGACGGAGCGATCCGCATCTGGGACGCCGACCGGTTCGTCCTGCTCGTGGTTCTGCGCGGCCACGAGGGATACGTCCACGGCGTCGCGTTCAGCCCGGACGGACGCACGCTGGCGTCGGTCTCCGGGGATCACACCGTCCGTTTGTGGGAGACACGGACGCGTCGCGAGCGGGTCACTCGTGCGGCCGCGGCGCGCGCACGTCGCGACGCGCTACGTCCGAGGGTGCTCGGTCTGTTCGAGGAGCTGGGCGACGCGCACGCGGTGAAGGCACGCCTCGACGCCGACTCGTCGTTCTCCGCCGAACAGCGCCGCGCCGCGCAAGCCGAGATCCTCCGCGAGGCGCTCCGTCGCGCCGAATGATCCCGGCGTTCTTTCCTACTGAATCAGCATCGTGAGCCCGGCCGTCGCCGAGAAGACGCCGTTCGCCGCGGCGGTGTCGCCGGCGAGGAACTGCAAGTGGATCTGCGCCGCCGGGGGGACCGCCTCCGGCAACACCGTCGTCACTTCGAAGCTGCCGCTCGCGTCGAGGGGTAGCGCCGTGGAGACCACCGTCCCGCCGACCAGGAAGGTGCAGCCGTTGGTCGGGAGCGACGCCGGCGCCGTGCCGAGGAAGAGAATCCCCGATCCGCCCGGCGGCCCGTTGTCGATTCGGATGCCGACGCCGCCTCCTGGCGCCGGGACGCCGATGCCGGTCAGCGTCGGCACGACGGGACGAGAGCACGAAGATCGCGAACGCGGCGGTGGGTCGGGACATCTCGGGCTCCGTCGGAGGCTCGGGGAGGCGCGAAGGGCTGGGCCACGATCCAACCCCGGCGCCCGGATCGATTCGGGAACCGGAGGCCGGTGATCCACGATCCCGGTACCCTGCCCGGCTCGTACGCCGAGCGGAGTCAGGAAAGACGAATGCGTCGAGCACTGGGTTGCTTCGAGTTCATCGACCACAGCGAAGGGCGGCTGATCGTCACCGGCTGGCTGACGCACCCGGATGTCAGGGTCGACGCGGTCCGGGTCGAGGTGAATGGGCAGGACGTCGGTCCGGCCGTGTCGGTCGAGCGGAACGACGTGAGCGACTGGTTCGCGTGGCACGATCGTGATCGCTCGGCCGGGTTCCACGCGGAGACCCCCTGTCCACGCGAGCCGCTCGAGGAGTGGTTCCGGGTCCGGGTCG
>Ga0315336_1006509_pt1 | contig 11894 bp, 10 predicted proteins | sample ASW5metaG_FD_204512 | JGI IMG/M metagenome (GOLD analysis project Ga0315336, IMG submission 204512) | Ammonia-oxidizing marine archaeal communities from Monterey Bay, California, United States - ASW #5 | ecosystem: Environmental > Aquatic > Marine > Intertidal zone | place: USA: California...
CAAATTTTATTGCGCTACCCTGAAGCGCAATGCCTCCTAGCATTGTTAGCGATGCGCCTGCTGGAATCTGCAACTCAGAGCTTACATCTTGAAGCATGATCTGACCTATTGTATTTTGGTCAACAACTTGAATCTCTGTGCCATCAAAGCCCGCAATATCTAATGATTGCTCAAGCATAGAGCCAGATATTGTCAAAGTGTTTTCATTTGAAGACCAAACCCCACCACCGCCTGGGGACACATTGTCTCTTATTTCTGTATCGATAATTGTGACATCACAATAATCGTTAACATGAAGTGCGCCACCTTGCAAATTGGCGCTATTGCTCTGGAGAGTCGATTCGTCAATGGTTACATCGCAGAAGAAATCGAAATATGTGCCGCCACCACGGTTGGCGTGATTGGTGATGATAGTGCAATTTGCAAGGATAACTTGGCTCCCGACAGTGCAATACAAGCCACCGCCATCATCCGAGGCGGTGTTATTTGCCAGTGTACAGTTCGTAAGAGTTGGGCTACTGTTTGAGTTTCCAATGCCACCCCCGATACTCCCCTCTGCTGTTGCGGAATTGTTAATGAAATCACATCCCATTATCGTGGTATTACTTAGCGAAGAACTAAACATTCCTCCGCCACCATAAACATGACAAACATTCTCAACAAATTCACAGTCATCAAACCAAGGCTCGCTAAAGAAACGGTTATAAACACCACCACCGAGAACGTATGCGGTGTTTTCAAAAAAGTCGCAGCGGACCAATGATGGGCTACTGCCATCATAGTTATACATCCCGCCACCACCAGAAGAAGAATCATTTTGAAAGAACTCACAGTCAGAAAGGTCTGGACTACTCATTCGATTAGACATCCCGCCGCCATTCCCATTTTGTTCTTCAACAAAATTCCATTCAAAAGTGCACGCTATCAGTGATGGGTTACTGTTGTAATTGAACATTCCACCACCGCTTTTCCTGCCATTATTACCTATGAACCTACAAGCAACAATTAAAGGGCTACTGTTTCCGACGCCCATACCGCCACCCGCTGTTTCCCAATTATCTTGTAATCCATCCTCATCCCAATCTTGCCAGGTTGCAACGCAATTTTGAATTGTGAATCCTTCTATTACTGTTGTGTTTGTTTCCCCGCTGTTGCAAAGGATACCACGGCGTGAATTATCGCCTTCAATAATAGTAACCTCTGGACTTGCAATGCCATGTAACCAGACGGATTTGCCCTTCAAATCAATAACAGGGGTATTGTCTGGAGCTCGATATTCGCCTGGGTGGACTGCAATTTCATCGCCGTTGGATGCCGCATCTATAGCCGCTTGAATATTATCGTAATCCGCTGGACCATCGTCATCAACAGTAATCACTGTAGCCATCGCCGCCGATGAGAAAAAAGATGCTGAAAGAATCAGAACAATTTGCTTTCGTAGAGTATTCATTGGCATTCTCCCCAATTTCCAATGAGAATCAAAATATCGCTCACATTGACTTCACCGTCGTCATTAAGGTCGGAGAAACAACTATCAATTCCATTACAAGGACCAAAGTCCGCTATCAAATCTAAAATATCTGAGACATTCACACGTCCATCTGCATCGATATCACCCGAACAGAAATTCGTGCAGGATGAAGCGAGTGTATTTCCACCAAGATCAACCCACTCTCCAACGATAGGGTCAGAACCATTGCCACAAATAATTGTTGAATCGATATCGCTCGAAGCGATGCCTACATGAAAAAGAGCGCCACCTAAGTCACTCGTGTTATCTTGAATTGCACATCCAGAGAGTGTGCAAGTCGCTGCATTACTTTCCCCAATAACTGCTATTCCCGCACCATATTGTGGTGCGGTGTTTGTAATTAAAGAACAGTTTTCCAATATCAATCCTGCTGAGAGTACTCTAATGGCTCCACCGTATATACCAGATGAATTATTAGTAAAGGTGCAATTAATAAGAGAGGCTTGTGTTGCAAAAATACTGAACGCTCCGCCTGCTTCATCAGCATTGTTGTTGTTGAAACTACAAGACTCAAACGTTGGAGTCGCTCTGTGAACAAAAACCGCACCGCCCGATGTCGGTGCTTGGTTTTGCGAGAATGTGCAATCTCTAAAAAGGGATCCACCGAGACCCGTTGGTGAAGTCTTACATTTTAAAGCTGCGCCAGCTCCAATACACGTATTCGTTTCAAACGTGCAATCGGTTACAAGAGCAGTAGAGTTCCATAAATACAATCCGCCAGATGCGCCGGTAACTGGGTATGTTGCTTCATTACTCTTAAAAATTACATTTTGAATTGAACCAGTGTATTCTTGTGCCCACATCCCACCTGCAAACTCTGCCTGATTCTCCAAAATAATGCAATTCTGAATCGTTGGACTTGCCAAGTACGCTATGACCCCCCCGCCTTGCAGTGTTTTCCAAACAGGATGAACGGTACCTGTCCCGCCAGTAAGTGTAAGACCAGCAATAATCGTATTAGGTCCCTCATTTTGCATACAGGTAACGACCGAACCGTTTAGCCCAGATGCATCAACAGTCGTGACATCTGGGCCATCGATTCCAATCACTTGTATTGCTTTTCCAAGCAAATCAATCTTTTCGTAATACGTGCCGCTGCTAATGTGCACAGCATCGCCCGTCGTTGCACTATCAATCGCAAGTTGAATCGTTTTATACTGCGTGGGCACCTGAAGAATATCTGCGTGCACGGATGCACCAAATAGTAATACCGTCAAACATAGATTTTTCACGTTTCTCTCCGTTCTCTCTGTTCTTGTTTTGCATACACGATGCAAATTCCTCGACCTACCAACCCCCTCAGTTTATGGTTTAAGAGCCAATAATCAAACAAAAAGAGGGAATATTTTCCTCTTTGTTTAGTCAAAAGCTCATCCGACTGAAAAAAACGGCGAATTACGCCGATTTACAAAATTCTTAGGTGTTTTGACAAGTTAATCGCCTGATGGATGTTCGACTTCTTCCACGCTTTTTGCGGGATCTGGTGTCACTTTTGCAGGTGGCAATTCAGTGGTTTTTGATGCTTCTTCCTCTTTAGCGGAAGAACGATCTGCTTCAGAATCAATCTCATCACCAATTCCTTTGATGCCCTTCTTGAATTCGACAATTGATTTACCTAAATTTCTACCCACTTCAGGAAGTCTTTTTCCAAAAATGAGGAGCCCGATGACGAGTAACGCCGTAATTTCGAGCCAGCCGGGCATACCACCGATGAGTGCGAGTGAAAAATGTATTGTAGACATCATGTATTTCCTTAACTGTTATCAGCAGGTGTACCATTCTATCATGCACCGCTTATATATCTATCCCCTATTTGGCATAATTAGCATGACTAGCCGATGATACAACATATGAAAACGCGAATTATTGCCCTATTAATCCTGTTTACAAGTTTCACCGCTTGTAAGAATCAACAAACCACAACACCAGAACAAACAGGTACTCCAAACTATACCGCCCTATTACCCCATGGAAAACCTGCGCTGAAACAGGTTGCATTGCAAGATTGGCCAAATGTTGGTCACGCATGGGAAGAGAGAGATTTGTTTCTTCAGGATTCAATCGACAATAGCATCGGATGGTTCGATGCACCATCAAGCAAGCAATGGTTCCCGATTGAAGGTGTTTCGCACGAGCATGCAAAAAATTCTGTGATTGAACTTCGTGAACTCATTGTGAACTCAAACACGAAAGAAGAATTCCTTTCTCAAGTTGAAGAACGCTTCAATGTCTATCAATCCGTCGGGTGGGATGGTGAAGGCACCGTCTTGTTTACGGGCTATTACGCTCCGGATTTCCACGCATCAAAAAAACCAGACTCCAATTACAATGCACCGTTGTATGAAAGGCCAGAAGACCTCGTGACTGATTCTGCTTCGGGCACACCACTTGGAAGAAAAAATAAAAATGGTTCTATCGAACCTTGGCCCGCTCGGGAAGCGCTTGTTGAATCTGGCGAACTCGATGGCACCGAACTTGTTTGGGTAAGAGATGACCTCGATGCCTACACCATTCATGTTAACGGCTCAGCACGCTTACGACTCGATGACGGTGAAATCATGTACATTGGGTATGCGGGTAAAACAGACAAACCCTACACTGGTCTTGGTCACAGTGTTCTTGAAGCGGGGCTCCTTCCACCTGACAAATTAAGCCTGCGTGCAATTCGAAAGTTATATGATAAGAATCCAGATGAAGTCAATGCACTGATTAACAAGAATGAGTCCTTCGTTTTCTTCAGAGAGTATGCAGGTGAAAACTGGCCCGCTGGTTCACTTGGTGTTCCCGTTACCGCTGAGCGTTCAATTGCAACGGACAAGAAAATATTCCCGCGGGGAGGCGTTGTACTTGTGGATACCACTGTTCGTTCGCTCACAGGCGAAAAACATACGTTTACTCAATTTATGACTGACCAAGACACAGGTGGTGCAATTCGAGCACCAGGACGCGCTGATTTGTTTATGGGTGTTGGTCCAACTGCTGGGCTAAAAGCCGGTGGCCAATATGCTGAAGGACAGCTGTACTACTTGTTCTTAAAACCAAACGCCATTGCGTCAGTCGAGTGAGACAGGCGGTGGCCATGGTCGAACACCATAGCCGTTGCGAGCATCCCCCGCCAATTTTGTCGTGCCATCAAACCCAATGCACGCATCAAATTGATAGGTGTCCCTTGAGGGATCAACACACGCGCAGAAATTGAAGAAGACACTTCCTAGGTTCTCCTTGTCAACGGATTCGTCAATGGCGATAATGATCTTTGTTGATGTATCTTTGGTTGCGTGCGCTTCTTGAATTGCGCTGCCCCCATCACCGCTCTCTTGTTTATCCACAGAAACAATGTGAATGCAATTCGTACTCCCGTCGCCATCTGTTGCATCAATACCAATTTTTCCAGAAGCCCCAAGCTCAGCAGCAGCGTGATCAAGTATGTCGACTGGTCCTCGCGTTAATGTGATATCTTTGTGGATATCAATTCCATGCACTGCACGTAAGACGGCGTGTTCATCGTGCACATCAACATCTTCATTCACAATGACGATTACCTTAATCCACGCCATTTGACCTGCGCCCCAAATTGCACTCATGACCTTTCGAGCATGTAGTGGGTATTCGGGTTTCATTTTGATAAAGACGCAATTATGAAACGTCCCAAATTTTGGAAGATGGTAATCAATGATGTCAGGGATGATAACTTTCAAGAGGGGTAACATGATTCGTTCTGTTGCCTTGCCTAAGTAATAATCTTCTTGTGGTGGTGCGCCAACGACCGTTGATAAAAATATGGCGTTCTTTCTGTGGGTCACAGAGGTGACATCAACGATGGGATACCGATCGGGCATCGAGTAAAAACCAGTGTGGTCACCAAAGGGGCCTTCAAATACAGCGCCCTCACCAAGTGGTTCATCACCTGGCTCCCATCCAATACTTCCACACTTTGTATTCACGTAACCCTCAATTACCATTTCGCTCTTTGCTGGAACCCAAAGTGGCACGGTCTTCCCGCGAACCATTTCGATTCCTTTGCCATGCAAAAAACCAGCCATGAGTAACTCGCTCACTCCGGGAGGAAGTGGCGCGGTTGCTGCATATGGCAACACAGATTCTCCCCCGATGCAAATGGCGATAGGCATGGGCTCCCCCAATGCCTTCCAAGAACGCCAGTGTGCGGCTCCATCGTGTGTGATGTGCCAATGCATTGCGACAGTAGTTGGACTGAGGAGTTGTACTCGGTACATCCCAATATTATGGGAGGGTGGGTTTTTTACATCTCGATCTTCTGCGTGAATCGTATGTATCCCCGCCATCGTGATATATCGCCCATCACCACCCGCTGTTCCTGAATCTTCTGGGGAAAAAGCATACCCAACTTTTCGAGGGTCTCCATCAAGTGGCCAACATTGAATAAACGGAATTCGCGTCACATCAACTTCTTGGTTACTTGTCAGTTTGACAACGTCTTGGCAAAGACCTTTACCTTTCTTACGTTTTGGTTTTAAAGTCAGAAGCGGTTTGTATTTTTTTGCCATTGAAAGTAAATCGGCAAAAGTTGATGGGGGAGTCGGAGTTGTCATCGAAGCGATTTTTGTTGCGATGGTCTCAAAGCCATCACCCCCTAATGATTGTTCCGTTCGGTAATAGGAACCATACACATTGATTGCGAGTGGAAAATCACACCCTTCAATATTCTCAAACAAGAGCGCCTGCCCACCAAGTTGTTCCCTTCCCTGATCGAATCCTTTCGCATCTCGGCTAGGGGTAGGGCTAGAACGGCTGACTTCTTGTTGCACAAATCGATTGATTTCGACAAGGGGTGAAACTTGCTTAGGAATCCGTCGAAGTTCGCCCTCTTTTTCGAGTTTCTGTAAAAATGATTGAAGGCAAGAGTACGCCATGTGAGAATGGTACACTCTGTTCGTGGCAGTCATACAAATACAAGATGTAGAGAAGATATACAAAGGAAAAGTCCATGCACTTCGCGGTGTTTCTATCGATGTCATGGATGGCGAAATCTTTGGTCTTCTAGGTCCAAATGGCGCCGGAAAATCAACACTCGTTAAGATTTTGATGACTGTCATCCACGCCTCTAAAGTCTCTGGTACGCTGTTGGAGAAGCCAATTGGAGATCGAAAAACACTTGAGTATGTTGGTTATTTACCCGAGCACCATCGATTTCCGTACTACCTCACTGGAAAACAAGTTCTGCACCATTATGGTGCTCTTTCTAAGGTTTCTAGAAACGATCGTGATTCAAGGGCATATTCCCTTCTTGAGCGCCTTGGATTATCTGGTTGGGAAGACAAGAAAGTGAATACGTACTCAAAGGGGATGTTGCAACGCCTTGGCATCGCACAAGCGCTGATGAATGACCCAAAACTTTTAATTCTTGATGAACCAACCGATGGAGTTGATCCTGTTGGGCGTAGAGAGATTCGCGATTTACTTGCAGAGTTACGCGAAGAAGGCCGAGCTATTTTTCTTAATAGTCATCTCTTAAGTGAGCTAGAGATGGTTTGCGATCGAGTGGCAATCATGGTGAAAGGTCAAGTGACATTGCAAGGCACAATTGATTCGCTCACAAAAGATTCTAAGCGGTACGAATTGAACATTGAAGGGACTTTGCCCGAGTGGGCAAAAGAACAATGTGATGAAATCAATGAAAACTTACTCATCGTTCACGGAGATGACCCACAAAAAATTCAACCCATCATCGACCGCTTACGTAGTGATCATTGCACGATTCTGTCAGTGAGACCCGTAAGAGAAAATCTAGAAGATTTGTTTATGCGAGCTGTCGATTACACCGACACGCCAGGAGCAGTGAAATGATGCAATTTAAAGCATTATTACTCGATGCCTATCGCCAACTCAGTGCAGCGAAACTCTTTTGGCTCACGATTGGCTTGTCTACGCTCGTTGTACTTTTGTATGGTTCGATTGGGTTTGACAAAAATGGCGTAACGTTGTTCTACGGCCTCTGGGATGTCGAATCGAAAGAACTCAACGCAGGAAGCCCATGGGCGAGGGGTTTATACATAGGTATCTATTCCAGTTTTCTTGTCAACATTTGGCTTGCATGGATTGCGACCGTACTTGCACTTATTTCTACCTGTTCAATTTTTCCTGAATTCGTACATAGTGGTTCTATTGAGCTCACCATTTCAAAACCGATTGGTCGACTAAAATTATTCTTTTCAAAGTACCTTGTCAGTTTGCTCTTTGTTGTACTTCAAGTCACCATCTTTTGCATAGGTATATTCCTTTGTGTTGGATTTCGTGTTGGTGATTGGAACCCTATGATTTTCAGTGCAATACCCATTGTCACAATATTTTTCAGTTACTTGTTTTCAGTTTGTGTTTTTGTTGGGATGCTCTCTAGGTCTGGAATAACTGCGCTTCTTGTCACTGGGGTGTTTTGGATGGGGCTCTGGTCTGTCCAAACAGCAGAATCCATCATGAATAATTTTATCACTCGATACAAAGTTGATATTGAGCACTTTGAAGAAGGGCTTATCAAGAGCGAAGCAGCCCTTGCCATTATTGAAGAGAAATCCCCTGATGATTCACGGATTGAGGGTCGCAGAACTCGCATTGCAAATTTCCGAACTGATATTGAGGAATCTAAAGAAGCACTTGCAAAACTCGATGGTTGGCATGGCCCTATTTCATGGATATTGACTATTTCACCAAAAACAAGCCAAACGATCGGCCTCCTTGATCGCTGGCTTAGTGATCCAGATGGGTTTGACATCGGCGCAATCATGAATGGGGACATGGAAGCGTTCTATGAAGACATTGAGGACATGGAAGAAATTGACTCGACAACGCGGGGCGCACGCGAGCGAGAAACTATGCGACGAATGCGAGAAGATTATGAAACACGTTCACTCTGGTATGTCCTTGGAACCTCTTTGCTCTTTGAGGGCTTTGTCCTCGGGCTCGCTTCATGCTACTTCTGCCGTAAAGACTTTTGAGACCTGAATCAGGTGGAGAGTTCACGCCCTCGGTCGCGTGCGGAAACCACGGCATCTTCGATGGCGTCCAAAACTTTTCGCTCATTGAATACGTTCAGTGCAGCCGCAGTTGTTCCGCCTTTGCTCGTGACAGCCTCTCTTAATTCCTTTGCACTTCGATCATCTTGCAGAAGCAAAGCCGCAGCACCAAGAATTGTTTGCCGAACAAGTGCATCTGCAATCTCAACGTCAAGTCCAACTTTTATTCCACCCTCGAGCATTGCTTCAGCGAGATAGAACACATACGCAGGTCCACTCCCGCTTACTGCTGTCACGGCATCCATGAGTGTCTCATTCACTTCAATAACGCTCCCGATTTGTGAAAATATTTCTTTTGCAAGAGAGGCATCTTCATCTTGCGTTGAATCTGCAACGGCAAACCCAGTAGCGCCGTACCCAATGCTACACGGTAAATTTGGCATCATACGAACGACGCGATTGTTTCCCGTCGAACGTGTTATGTTCTCGATTGTGACTCCAGCCATAATCGAGTACACAATGTCTGATTTGATGTCATCTGCAACAACAGCAAACACTTGGGGTTTCACTGAAAGAAGAACGTGTGGCGTTTCTGGCAACGATGATGATGAAGAAATCGTATGGCATCCAAGAGCATCGAAATAGTCACGACTCGATTCTTCGGGATCTGCGACTACAATCGATTCAGCATGAAGCACACCTCCAGAAATTGCACCTTCGACTATTGCCTTGGCCATATTCCCCCCTCCAATAACTGCAAAAGTAATACTCATACGTTGTAAGGTACACTATCCGTATGAGTCACACCGCGGAGCCAAACATTGCACCCCTTCCTTTTGAAACCCCCGTTTCAGAGATTGATAAGCAAATCCTTGCCATCAAAGAGGGCGAGGATGCAAGCCAATATGATGAAGAATTGGGCAAACTTCGCAGTACAAGAAATAGTTTACTTGAAAAGTTGTACGATAATCTCACCCCTTGGCAAACGGTTCAAGTCGCAAGACATCAAAATAGACCGCAAACAGGCGACTATATTCGAATGATTTGTCGTGATTTTCGTGAACTCCACGGTGATCGCCACTTTGGGGATGACCCCGCAATTCTTACTGGCTTTGCTCGAATTGGTTCACATAAGGTGATGGTCGTTGGCCACCAAAAGGGAAAAAATACAGAGGAGCGTATCGCTTGTCATTTTGGTTGTGCGCATCCCGAGGGTTACCGTAAAGCACTCACGAAAATGAAACTTGCAGAAAAGTATGGCCTGCCAGTTGTCGCCTTCATTGATACACCTGGTGCGTACCCTGGCCTTAAGGCTGAGGAGCGAGGACAGGCCGAAGCGATCGCGATGAACCTCAAAGAAATGAGTCGACTTAAAACACCTATCGTTTCAGTCATTATCGGGGAAGGCGGTTCAGGAGGTGCTCTTGGACTCGGTGTTGCAGACCGCGTTGCCATGATGCAGTATGCGTGGTATTCCGTCATCAGCCCCGAAGGATGTGCAGCAATTCTGTGGAAAATAGCAAACGAAGAAACCATCCCATCTGCGGCTTCGAGTCTCGCATTGACGAGCAAGGAAAATTTGAAAAACGGCCTCATTGATGCCATTATTCCCGAGCCAGTAGGCGGTGCACACCGAGACAATGACGCTGCCGCAACAAGTGTTGAAAAATGGATTGTCGATTCCCTAAGAGATTTAGAGCGCTTCAACCCCCAGACTCTAGTCCACCGCAGATACGAAAAATATGCCGGAATGGGTGCATATTCCGAAGATTCTGCGATCGATTGACGATTCATCAAAAAACCCATAAAATGCCATATTCAACATTGATTATCGAGCACTCGGTAATCTTGCAACTCATTTATTGACAGGCTTTTACGAAAGGTCCGGCACGTGGCAAAGAAAAAGATGACAAAGAAGAAAACTGCAAAGAAACGGCCCGTGAAAAAGGTTGCTAAAAAAACCGCCAAAAAGAAAGTGGTCAAGACAAAGAGCTCGCCAAAGAAATCAGCAACAAAGAAGGTTGTGAAGAAGCGTGCTAAAAAGAAGGTCACGAAGAAAAAAGCAACATCAAAAAAACCAATCAAAAAGGTCGCTAAAAAAGTTGCTAAAAAAACAACTGTGAAAAAGAGGCGCCGCAGGGGTGTTTCTGTTTCCGACGCTGCCCGCGAAGAACAAGCAGACGATCAAGGTTTCGTCTATATCAATGGACGAAAAGTTCGAATGATTGCTTCCAATGGCCTTATGAAGAAAAAACGCCGGTCAAAAGCACGTGCAGTGGGCGAAACGGAAAAGAAAGCCATTTCGTTAAAAACGAAATTATCAGCGAAACAACTTCGCGAATATCGAGAACGGTTACTGAAGTATCGCGCACAATTGCTCGTTGACTTAGGTGCAATAGAAAAAGAAGCGCTCGATGTCAATGCCGACATCAGCCATATGCCAATTCACATGGCGGACGTTGGTAGTGATGCCTACGATCAAGATCTCAAACTCGGTATGGCGGCAAGTGAACGGAAACGAATACGGGATATTGAAGACGCACTCGTTCGAATCAAGAAAAAAACGTACGGTGTATGTCACCTCACGGGAAGCGTCATTCCAGAAGCTAGATTGCAAGCGAAACCTTGGGCGAAATACACAATGGAGTCCGCTGAGAAGATTGAACGCCGGATTAAAAAGAAATGATATCGTCCGCTTGGCGTTCTCCGCGATCTTGGGTGATTTTATTCATTGTCACAATCGTAGGATTTTCAGCAGATTTAGTAACAAAAAATTGGGCGTTTCAAGAGATTGCGGACTCACCAGTACTTCTTGAAAGGAATCAATTACTTTCGAATCCGAACTGGACTCCTATTCCAATGCATGATGGTGTTGTGGCCATCCCAGGGCGCATTCTAAACTTTCGGTTGGTTTTAAATGATGGCGCCGTTTTTGGCATTGGCTCACAGCAGCGTGTTTTCTTTATCATTTTCACTTTCATCGCACTCGCAATCGCAGGCTGGATTTTTGGAAGACATACAACAAGAAAGGACACGATGGCGCACATCGCAATTGGACTCATTCTAGGCGGAGGGCTAGGAAACCTTTACGACCGTATTGCAATTGGGCGAGTTCGGGATTTCATGCATCTGCTTCCAGATCGACACCTCCCCTTCGATTTCTCTTGGCCTGGTAGTAATTCAGAGTTATTCCCATGGATATTCAATACAGGAGATGCGTTGCTGCTCACTGGCATGGGGTTACTCATGATTTTCTTTTGGCGTCAACCTACACCAACATCGCAGAAACCTGATCAGGCGAAATCAACTCCTCCTGCGTGAGAAATTCTGGCAAGTTCTCAAGTTGTTTAGAAATCTCTAAAGTAAACCGACCA
>Ga0315336_1006511_pt1 | contig 11888 bp, 10 predicted proteins | sample ASW5metaG_FD_204512 | JGI IMG/M metagenome (GOLD analysis project Ga0315336, IMG submission 204512) | Ammonia-oxidizing marine archaeal communities from Monterey Bay, California, United States - ASW #5 | ecosystem: Environmental > Aquatic > Marine > Intertidal zone | place: USA: California...
CGATGCCATTCTGGATACCCTGAAGCGCTGGGTTCCGATCACTTATGACGCCTTTTTAGACTACCGCCTCGGCGGCTTCAGCCTGTCAGCCAAGGGGTTGGAGGTGGTGAAAAGGATGTTAGCCGGCGAAGAGGTCGGGCGGAATGATTCCGGGCTCAGCCCGCGTGAATGGCGCGAGATGCTGGAAGCCCTGGGGCGTGAGGGCTGAGGGCGTCCAATCATTGTGCCATAATTCTAATCTATACGGTGGAACCGCCATGGAGCTCTGTCCTGGCCTCTACTTCCGATTGAGTCAGAAGCCTATTGCGGCTACTGAGCGACTCAGGGTGAATCTTGCACCTAATCTGTGGTGCCTGGTAGTCCTGAAGCCCCGTCACCTTGTAGAATAGGCAGATGTCGTGCAGGCGTTTGGCCGCGCCTGTTATTCCATGACTATCTTGGGCCCCCCACGGCCCGTGCTTGCCAACTCGGCACGTTCCCACACCGCCCGTGCGATGGAGCGGAAGCGCACCGCATGATCTGATTTTGGGCTTAACGACACCACCGGCGTACCACCATCCGACGTTTCTCGAATTTCGATATCGAGCGGAATCTCGCCCAGAAACGGAATACCTAATTGGGTGGCGCAGTCCTTGGCACCACCATGACCAAAAATTTGGGATTCTTCACCACAATGGGGGCAGATGAAGGTGGACATATTTTCGATGAGGCCAAGCACCGGTACGTTCACCTTGTTGAACATGGCAAGGCCCCGGCGGGCGTCAATTAGCGCAATGTCCTGGGGGGTGGATACGATCACGGCGCCGGCCAGCGGCACCCGTTGCGCCATGGTCAACTGGGCATCGCCGGTGCCGGGCGGCATGTCCACCACGAGCACGTCGAGGACGCCCCAATTTACGTCCCGCATCATCTGTTCCAGTGCCCCCATGACCATGGGACCTCGCCAGATCATCGGCGTGTCCTCTTCGATCAGGAAGCCGATGGACATGGCCTTGACACCATGATTTTCCAGAGGCTCCATGATCTTACCATCGGCTGACTGGGGTCGCGAAGAGATGCCCAGCATGCGCGGCAGCGATGGCCCGTAGATATCTGCGTCCAATATGCCCGTGGCAAGGCCCTCGGCGGCGAACGCTAATGCCAAATTAGTGGCCACCGTCGACTTGCCGACGCCGCCCTTGCCCGACGCCACAGCGATGATGTGGCTGACATTGGGAAGCAGGGTTTGAGCGTGTTGCCTATCTTCACCTAGCCCTGGTGTCCCCGGGCCCGCAGTTGGCGCTTGCGGTCGTTCCTGGTTTTGCGGTGGACTCGCTGGACGCTCTGCGGTCAACACCGCGGTCACCGAGACTACGCCGGGTAGTGCCATGACTTTTTCTTCAGCTTCCTTGCGCAATCCCTCTAAGGTGGGGCCGCGTTCGGCCTCGACCTCTATGGAGAAGCCTATATTTCCGTCGCGCAGCACCAACCCCTGGACCCGGCCCAGGCTAACAATGTCCTTACCGTGATCCGGATCCCGTACTTGGGCTAGTGCTGCCCGCACTTGCTCTTCGGTTATCTGCGGCCGTTTTTCGTCCATGTGTTTCGCCTGCTGTTTGTCCGTTGAATTTATTGGCAGCCTGATAGCTTGAGCTGCGTTGCGTCCCTCGCCAAGCTGCCGTATAACCCTGGATATAATTGAGGTGGCCCCAATTGCAAAGCAAAGACCGGCATTCCCGGGAAAAGGGCCGATATTCATATTCTAATATTAATGGATAGGTGATAGCCATGTCGTGGAACAATCAAGGCGGAGGAGGCGGCGGCCCTTGGGGCGGCGGCGGAAGCGGTGGAAGTGGCGGTGGCGGCCGGCCCCCTGACCTCGAAGAGCTCATGCGTCAGGGCCAGGACAAATTACGTGGCTTAATGGGCGGGTTTGGCTCCAGCCGCAGCATCATCCTTATTATTCTTATTGCCGCAGCTGTTTGGGCAGCATCGGGATTCTATCGGGTGCAGCCTGATGAACAGGGCGTGGAACTGATCTTCGGCAAAGCGACGAAAACGACCCTGCCAGGGCTCCATTGGGTCTGGCCAACGCCTATCGGGTCGGCGCTGACGCCAAAAGTGACGCGGGTCAACCGCGAGGATATTGGTTTCCGCTCCTCAGGTGGTACCACCGGTGTTGGAGCACGAAATGTCCCAGAAGAAAGCCTGATGTTGACTGGCGATGAGAACATCGTCGAGGTACAGTTCACTGTATTTTGGATCATTAAGGACGCCAGTAAGTTTCTATTCAATATTCGCAATCCCGTACAAACCGTGAAGGCGGCAGCCGAAAGCGCCATGCGGGAAGTCGTCGGCCGTTCCGCTATTCAAAAGACCGGCGAGCAAAAGTTGTCTGGCAAAGTGCTGGCCGGCACGCTCATCCAGGATATTTTGGAAAAGGGTCGGCGTGATGTGGAACAGGAAAGTGTCAAGCTGCTGCAGCGAATCCTCGACGATTACGGCTCCGGCATTCAGATCACTCAGGTGCAGATGCAGAAGGTGGATCCACCGGGCCAGGTGATCGACGCCTTCCGAGATGTGCAGCGGGCCGAGGCCGACAAGGAGCGTCTCCGCAACGAGTCTGAGGCCTATCGTAACGACATCATTCCCCGGGCACGGGGCGAGGCGGCGAAACTGGTGCAACAGGCGGAAGCCTATAAGCGCCAAGTGGTAGCCAAGGCCCAAGGTGAGACAAGCCGCTTTAGAGCGATTTTCAATGAATACAAGAAGGCGCCCAAAGTAACACGCCAGCGGCTGTATCTCGAGACCATGCAGGAAGTGATCAAAAGTAACCCGCCCACCATCATAGACAGTACATCTGGGGTCGTGCCTTATTTGCCCCTACCCGAGCTGCAAAAGCGCCAGAAGGGAGGTAGCCGATGAACCGGTTTCTCGGAATATTCGGGATTGTTGTCATTGCCATAGGCATCCTCGCTATGTCCTCTCTTTACACAGTGCACCAGACCGAGCAGGCGCTGGTTCTTCAACTCGGCGAGCCGATCGAGGTAGTCAACACTCCGGGGTTAAAATTCAAAAAACCGTTCGTACAGAATGTCGTTACTTATGACCGCAGGGTACTTGACCTCGATCCTGCGCCGGAAGAGATGATTGCAGCTGACAAGAAGCGGATAGTCGCCGATTCCTATGCGCGCTACAAAATTACCGATGCCCTGAAGTTCTTCCAGACTGTTGGCACCGAAGCGGCGCTCCGGGTACGCCTCGGTCGTATCATCAATGCCTCTATGCGTTCAGTAATTGGCAGCTATTCTCTGCCGGCGCTGTTGACCGAGCAACGCATAAAGATTCTTAGAAAAATACAAGAACGAGTGAACCAAGAGGCCAAGCAGTTTGGTATCCAAGTGATCGACGTGCGCATCCGCCGTGCCGATCTACCTCAGGAGAACTCCGAAGCTATTTACGCGCGCATGAAGTCGGAACGCGAACGTGAAGCCAAGGAGAACCGCGCCGAGGGTGCGGAGATCGGACAGCGCATCCGCGCCGAGGCCGAGCGCGACCGCACTGTGCTTTTGGCCGAGGCCCAGAAAAGTGCAGAGGAATTGCGCGGTATGGGTGACGGTCTGGCTACCTCCATTGCCAACAAGGCTTACGGCGGGATCGCGCAGCCCTTCTATGAGTTTTACCGCTCCATGCAGGCCTATAAGGAATCCTTGACCAAGGGTGAGGCGACCTTCGTGCTTTCGCCGGACAGCGATTTCTTCCGCTTCCTGACTGATTTCGAAGGGAAAAAGAGAAAAGGCAAACCGAGGCGTTAGACGCGGGAACCGCGGGAGAAGGCCGTGGCACTGGAATTGTTGACCTTCCTAGGCCTTGGTCTGTTTTTGGAAGGCATAGTCTTTGCGCTGTTCCCATCCGGTGTCCGGGGCATGTTGGATCGTTTCGCGGTGCTTACACCACAGAAGTTGCGTATTATCGGCCTGGGATTTGCCGTCGTGGCGGCGCTTATGCTGGTGATTTTAGCGCGCGTCTCTGACCGCGGTACCGGCGCCGGCATGTCGTTCGATTTTTCCATGACCCGGCATTTCGTGGCCTCACTATTTTAGCCAAAAATATCTGTATATTTTGTTGTCGGATGCCATATTTGCACCATATTCATTACTTATCACTCCAGCCCAATAAGGGGATGTCCACTAAAATAGTGGCTTCCCATTTCCGATTCAGGAGAGGCGGTGTCTAACGGATACAATGGTGTCTAACGGATACAATTGAGAGGGCTAATTGCCTTGCCAAATTAGAGGGATTTACAGGTAATTTTTGAAGACGGAGATTGAAATTGAATAACATGGAGCTCCAAAGCCCCTCCCGAACCCCTTGTGTTACAAGCCAAGCTGCCCTAAGCCGGGGAAAGACGGTATATCATTTGTCTGGCGCGATTTCCCTTATAGCGATTCTGGTGCTCGCGTTGCCAGCCCTTCACCTGGGCGGCGCACCCGCCCAGGCAAGGCCAGCACCGCAGGGTTTCGCAGATCTTGCCGAGCGTTTGCTCCCGGCTGTGGTCAATATTTCCGCGACTCAGGTCAATAAGAAACGCCGCCTGCCGGAGATGCCACAATTTCCACCAGGCTCGCCCTTCGAGGAATTTTTCCGCGATTTCCTTGACCGTAACCAGCGCGATTCCAAGCCACGAAAGTCGAGCTCTTTGGGGTCAGGTTTCATCATCGATCCCTCGGGTTATGTGGTCACCAATAATCACGTAATCGAGGACGCCGAAGAAATCACCGTGATCCTGCAGGACGATACTAATCTCAAGGCCAAGATCATTGGCCGTGACAAAAAGACCGATCTCGCGCTTCTGAAGGTCAATCCAAAAAAACCATTGCCCGCCCTCAAATGGGGAGATTCCACTAAGTCCCGGGTTGGTGACTGGGTTCTCGCCATCGGTAATCCCTTCGGACTCGGTGGTACGGTCACCGCGGGTATCATTTCCGCATCCAAACGGGACATCAATTCGGGCCCCTATGATAGCTATCTGCAAACCGACGCTTCCATCAACCGCGGCAATTCTGGCGGTCCCATGTTCAATCTCGACGGTAGTGTGATCGGCGTGAACACCGCCATCTATTCGCCATCCGGGGGTTCCATCGGGATTGGCTTCGCCATTCCGGCCGTCCAAGCGCGCGTCGTTATTGAACAGCTACGGAAATTCGGCCGTACCCGGAGGGGTTGGCTTGGTGTTCGTATCCAGACGGTGACCAAGCAAATAGCTGAAAGCATTGGACTCGGCAAGCCTAGAGGCGCGCTCATCGCCGGCATTAACGAAAAGGGCCCGGCTAAGGAATCGGGCCTCAAGGCGGGCGACGTGATAGTTGCCTTTGACGGCAAACCGGTTGATGAGATGCGTGATTTACCCCGCATCGTTGCGGAGACTCCCATCGACAAGACCGTGAAATTAAAGGTCTGGAGGGGTGGTAACAGCGGAAAGAATCTAAACCTTGCCGTTAAGATCGGTGAATTACCCGAGGACGTGAAGACTGCCAAGGCGACGATCGACAACAAGTCAGCAGTGGAATTTCTGGGCATGACCCTGACAGAGCTTAACGAACCCCTGCGCCGCCGTTACAGGCTCGATTCTCGGGCCAAGGGAGTTTTGGTTCTCGACGTCAAGGAAGGAAGTGCCGGCAAGAAGGGTGGGCTTCAGGTGGGCGATCTGATCCTTGAGGTGTCACCCGACAAGGTGCTTACGCCGAAAGAGTTTAAGGCGCGGATTTACCAGGCGCGCAAGGCCAAGCGCAAGACGGTCCTGCTCTTGACCGAACGCAAGAAGGTTAGCCAGTTTATCGTTTTGCCGGTCATATAGAGAAATCTTTTACGTCTTTGAGAGCGGGGCCCCATGGGGCCCCGCTTTTATTCTAATTGTCTCCGGATTATGGCTCTCATACCGAAAACGCGGTGGTAAAGGCATCTGCGCAGGGTTAAAGATTGCCTCTGCCACTGTTTCACTTGGTGGCGCAGTTGTTGTCTAAAATAGGGAGCCCGTCTTGAGCGAACAGCCGTCCCCCCTCGTGCGACCATTCCGTGGGCTGCGCCCCGCACCCCAATTTGCCAATGATGTGGCTGCACCCCCTTATGATGTGGTCTCGACTGCAGAGGCGGCGGAGTTGGTTAAAGGTCGGCCCCTCAGCTTTTTGCATATCTCCAAGCCCGAGATCGATCTGGCGCCAGGGACCGAACCTTTCGCACCCGAAGTTTATGCCATGGGGGCGCAGAACCTTGCCCGCATGGTCGACGACGGCATATTGGTCCGCGATGAAGGGCCGCGCTATTATGTCTATCGCATCACTATGGGCGATCATGTCCAGACGGGTATCGTAGGTGGCGGTTCAGTGGCAGCCTATGATGCGAACCGTATTCGCCGGCATGAATACACCCGACCCGACAAGGAAGACGACCGAGTCCGCCAAATCGAAGCGGTGGGGGCTGAAACCGGTCCCGTCTTCACGCTGCATCGGCCCGATTCCCACCTGGCCGAAGTGATGACGCGCGCCGTCTCTTTGGCGCCCGCCTACGAGGTCGACATGGCCGGAACCCGCCATGCGCTATGGGTAGTCGGCGATGAAACCGAGATAGTGTCCATCAATGCTGCCTTCGATGCCATGGATGTTATCTATATTGCCGACGGACACCACCGTTCGGCCGCGGCATCCCGGGTCGCGGCGTCCCGCATCGCCGCTGAACCCGATGCCGATGGTGCACGGCCTTACGAATATTTTCTGATCGTTAGCTTCCCCGCCGACGAAGTGCAAATTTTCAATTATAACCGAGTGGTCAAGGACCTGGCTGGGCTGGAAGTCGATGCCTTTCTTTCCGGGGTCTCAGAACAATTTGATCTTAGCGAAAGCGCCACGCCGGTGAATCCCGCCGGGCCCCACACCTTCGGCATGTATATTGGCGGGCAATGGTACGGGCTTTCTCTCAAGGAAGGCCCCTTACCAAACACCCCTCCCGTGGATCGATTCGATGTTAGCCTGCTCCAGGAACGGCTGCTGGCGCCGCTACTAGGCATCGGTGATCCAAGGGCCGACAAGCGGATCGATTTTGTCGGGGGCATTCGTGGGCTCGAGGGCCTGGAGGCGAGAGTCGATGGCGGCGACGCGGCTGTAGCCTTCTCCCTTTACCCAATATCGGTCGCCGATCTCATGGCCGTGGCTGACGCCAATTGTGTGATGCCGCCCAAATCCACATGGTTCGAACCGAAGCTTGCCGATGGGCTGGTGTCCCTGATGCTGGACTGATTGGACGATACCCCATCCTAGCATATTCATCCGGTCAGGGCTGGACGCCACTGAGATAGGTGCCAAGCGTTGCCATAACCCTGGTCCAGACCAGATCGTCAAGCGCGCGGGACTGGTCGTCATCGAGCGCGTCGGTACAGCGCCGTTCGCGGGTGATCAACCCGGCCCTTTCCAAAACGTTGAGATGTTAGGTGACCGTCGGTAACGACACTCAAACTGGCTCGGCATATTCGTCCTCGGTGGCGTAACCATTGGAGAGGCGCGCGAGCCTAGCGCGCTGGCTGGGGTCGGCCAGGGTAAGGTGAGGTCCCAATGGTGAAAATTTAAGTTAACCTTATGGTTAATTGAATTCCGTTGGGCGAATCTGTAAAGAATTTTTTATTCTCACTGTTCGGGGACCATGGATGGCGGAACGAATAAACGATCGTGTCACTGTCATCGCCGGGCCGACCGCGTCGGGTAAATCCGGCCTGGCTCTAGCCTTGGCCGAATGTATGGACGGTGTCGTCATCAACGGCGATTCCATGCAGATCTACCGTGGGGTTGAACGGCTCACCGATCAGCCCAATGAAGAGACCCAGGCCCGAATTCCGCATCGGCTTTATGGTGTGCTGGAACCATCGGAGAGCTGTTCTGCAGGCCGCTGGCGCGGGCTTGCGCTAGCGGAGATTGATGCAGTGTTGGCGACGGACCGTGCGCCCATTATCGTTGGTGGCTCCGGCTTCTACCTACAGGCATTGATGGAGGGTCTTGCGCCTATTCCGGATATCCCCCCTTCCGTGCGGACGGCGGTACGCCGTCGTCATGTTGAATTGGGCAACCAGGCATTCTATGCCGAGTTGGCAGCGCGGGATCCCGCCATCGCCTCCAAAATACAGGTGAGCGATTCTCAGCGTATGACCCGAGCGGCCGAAGTATTGGAGGCCACGGGCCGCAGTCTTACCACTTGGCAGTGCATGCCCGTAGAGGGCCCACCTGAAGGCCTCAGTTTTCGCGTTATCCTTTTAATTCCCCCAAGAGTTGCCCTATATGCGGCGATCAATGCGCGGTTCGACCGCATGATGGAGGAGGGGGCCCTTGACGAGGCCCATTCTCTGGCGGCGCGTGGATTATCTCCTGATTTGCCTGTAATGAAGGCGCTTGGCTTAGCGGAATTGGCGGCGGCGCACGGTGAGATGGAGATCAGAGCCGCAGTAATGCAGGCCAAGACTGCCACCCGGAACTATGCTAAGCGGCAGATCACTTGGTTTAAGAGACAAATGATTGCGGATAAAACCTTTTTCACGAAATATTCAGAAAGATTTAAGGAAAAATTCTTATCAGATATTCTATAATTTTCCTTGACCGGGGCATTTCTTAACCTTAGTTTGTCGCTCCGCCGCTCCGGGTCGCCACATAGTGCAGATGGCCGATGACCGGAATATGGCACGGAATTCGGTAGGGACGAGTATTGATGGAGGGCACATTGCCGCCCTCGAAAATTATTATGGGCAAGAATTTGGACCGCAGGTGCGAGGAGATTTGAGCAGTGGCAAAGGGCAAACTCAGCGGAGCGGAAATTCTCCTTAAGGTTCTTGAGGAGGAAAAGACCGAGGTGGTGTTTGGCTATCCAGGCGGCGCCGTCTTACCCATATATGATGCCCTGTTTCAGCAGAAAGAGATCCGCCATATTCTGGTACGCCAGGAAGGCGGCGCGGTCCATGCGGCCGAAGGCTACGCGCGTTCATCCAACAAGGTGGGCGTGGTGCTGGTGACTTCAGGCCCCGGTGCGACTAACGCGGTGACCGGGCTTACCGACGCGCTCATGGATTCTATTCCCATAGTCTGCCTGACCGGACAGGTGCCGACCCATCTGATTGGCAACGATGCCTTTCAGGAGGCTGATACCACGGGCATAACCCGGCCATGCACCAAGCACAATTATCTGGTCAAGGATGTCGATGATCTTGCCCGTGTCGTTCGTGACGCCTTCTATGTGGCGCGTGCCGGCCGGCCCGGCCCGGTCGTGATCGACTTACCCAAGGACGTGCTTCAGCACATGACGGGCTATAGCCCGTCGCCGGCGAAACCGGTCGTCCACCAGAGCTATCGCCCACAGGTGCGGGCTGACGCCAATTCCATAAATCGTGCCGTTGAGTTGATCGCGGGCGCTAAGCGGCCTGTTTTTTATACCGGTGGTGGTGTCATCAATTCCGGCCCCAAGGCATCGAAGCTTCTGGCCCAATTCGTGGTTAAGACCGGATACCCTATCACCTCAACGCTGATGGGCCTTGGCGGCTATCCGGCCACGGACAAGCTGTTCCTGGGCATGCTCGGGATGCACGGCACCTTCGAGGCCAACCTGGCAATGTACAATTGCGACGTGATGGTATGCGTTGGCGCCCGATTCGATGACCGTGTAACCGGCAAGCTCACTGAATTCGCGCCCAAAGCTAAGAAAATCCACATCGATATCGACCCTTCTTCAATCAACAAAAACGTCTTGGTTGACGTACCGGTGATTGGCGATTGCGGCACCGTGTTGGGCCAGTTGGTTAAGCGGTGGGGTGAGGTAAAAGCCAAACCCGACGCCAAGGCGCTCAAGAAATGGTGGGCGGAAATAGCCAAATGGCGTGCCCGCAAATGCCTGTCCTATGAGATGAACGACGAAGTCATCAAGCCCCAATACGCGCTCGAGCGGCTGCAAACCTTGACCCGTGATAAGGACGTTTACTTCACTACGGAGGTCGGCCAGCATCAGATGTGGGCGGCCCAGTATCTCCATTTCGACAAGCCCAACCGCTGGCTTACTTCGGGCGGACTCGGTACCATGGGTTATGGTCTACCGGCGGCTATTGGCGCCCAGGTGGCCCATCCCAAGTCCCTGGTAATCGATGTTGCCGGAGAATCATCCTTGCTGATGAATATGCAGGAGTTTTCCACCGCCACCCAGTACAAGTTGCCGGTTAAGGTCTTCATCCTCAATAACCAGTACATGGGTATGGTGCGTCAGTGGCAGGAATTGCTCCATGGTGGGCGTTATTCGGAAAGCTATATGGATAGTTTGCCGGACTTCGTGAAACTGGCCGAGGCTTTTAACGGTTCCGGGTTGATCGCCGAAAAACCGTCGGAGGTAGATGAGGTGATCAAGGAGATGATCGCCACCGATGACATGGTGATCGCCGATATCCGTATAGATCCCGCAGAGAACTGTTTCCCTATGATTCCCTCGGGCGCGGCCCATTACGATATGTTGCTGGGGCCCGCTGACCGGCCGGCCAAGCACATATCCGAAGAGGGCATGGTTCTGGTTTAATGGTCAGGGAGTGATCGCGGGGGTGCCGATTGCAGGGCGATTCGATGCTTCGGGCAGACGCGGCTATCCGCATGGGAAAGGTTAATCAAGTGAGTGAAGAGTTATCAGAACGGCATATCATCGCCGTATTGGTGGAAAACGAGGCGGGCGTCTTGGCCCGGGTGATTGGGTTGTTTTCGGGTCGCGGCTACAACATTGAAAGCCTCACCGTGGCTGAGGTCGATCCCGAGGCCGGGCAGTCGCGGATCACCGTGGTGACCTCGGGTACGCCACAGGTGATAGAGCAGATCAAAGCGCAACTCGGGCGCTTAGTTCCGGTTCATAAGGTTTCGGACCTCACCGATGAAGGCCCCCATGTTGGCCGCGAATTGGCGCTGATTAAGGTTCGAGGTCGTGGTGAAAAACGGGTCGAATCGCTCCGTATTGCTGATGTCTTTCGGGCCGGGGTGGTAGATTCGACGTCGCAGTCATTCATCTTTGAAATTACCGGGGCGCCGGACAAGATCGATGCCTTCATTCAGTTAATGAAGCCGCTAGGCCTGGTTGACGTATCGCGCACCGGCGTCGTCGCTATTGCCCGGGGCGAAAAGCCCATCTAAAACAGGGTTCCCCGCTGGGAGGGGAGCAAACCATGAGGAACCGATCATGCGCGTATACTATGACAGGGATGCCGACGTTAACCTGATTAAGAAGAAAAAAGTGGCGATCGTCGGTTATGGCAGCCAGGGCCATGCCCATGCCCTTAACCTCAAGGATTCAGGGGTCAAGCAGGTCGCTGTCGCTCTGCAGCCAGGTTCGGGCTCAGCAGTTAAGGCCAAAGGCGAAAAACTCAAGGTCATGACCCCTACGGAAGCTGCTAAATGGGCAGATGTGGTAATGGTTTTGGTGCCCGACGAACTGCAGGCGGAGTTGTACGCCAGCGAACTTCAGGACAACATGAAAAAAGGTAGCGCGCTCGCCTTTGCCCATGGACTCAATATTCATTTCCGTCTAATCGAGGCACGTGGTGATCTGGACATCTTCATGGTAGCGCCCAAGGGGCCCGGCCATACGGTCCGGGGTGAATACCAGAAGGGTGGCGGCGTACCCTGTCTAATCGCTGTCGATCAGGATGCTTCGGGCAATGCCCACGATATTGGGCTGTCCTACGCCTCGGCCATTGGCGGCGGCCGTTCGGGGATAATCGAGACCACTTTCCGGGAAGAATGTGAAACCGACCTTTTCGGTGAACAATCGGTGCTCTGCGGTGGCCTGACCAGCCTTATCAAGGCTGGGTTTGAAACCTTGGTTGAGGCGGGTTACGCACCGGAGATGGCGTATTT
>Ga0315336_1006512_pt1 | contig 11888 bp, 13 predicted proteins | sample ASW5metaG_FD_204512 | JGI IMG/M metagenome (GOLD analysis project Ga0315336, IMG submission 204512) | Ammonia-oxidizing marine archaeal communities from Monterey Bay, California, United States - ASW #5 | ecosystem: Environmental > Aquatic > Marine > Intertidal zone | place: USA: California...
GGCGGCGAGCCTTCCGGGGATATAGGCGTCGAGGCGACCGGCAGCGGCATAGCACTGATCTATCGCACCCGTTCTCATGGCGGCGATTGGCATGATGTCAGGGAACCTGTCACCGTAATCTGGCAGCCTTGTCATTTCGGCGGCCAGCGGCCTTATTTTCTTTGTCCCAGGTGTCGGGCAAAGATCGAAAAGCTGTATGGCCTCGCCCGCTTCCTTTGCCGGTCCTGCAATAACCTGACCTATATGTGCCAGCGTGAAAGCGCATCTGACCGCACCCTGAGGAAGGATTGGAAATTACGCGCCAAGCTGGGGGGCGAGCCGGGCATGAACAATCCGATCCCGGACAAGCCCAAGGGAATGCACTGGAGCACCTATGAATGCGTGGTCGCGGAGATCAGCAAGGCTGAGGCGCTTGCCTTTGATTTTGCCCTGCGCCTGATTGACCGCCTTGATCGACAGCTTGGTAAAAAAGGATTCTGGACATGAAAAATCTCGCCGTCTCACCGAACCGTTTATTGCCTTGGGAAGATACCGAGGCATACGAAACCCTGCATGTGGATATGCTCGAAGCCTACGACCCGCAAGGTCCGATGGAGCGCCATCTGGTCGAGGAGCTTGCCGGGTGCATGTGGCGCATGAAACGAGCCTCTCTGGCCGAGAGTGCCCTGCATCGGAGCGGCATGCATGACGTGGTCAGCCGGACCTACAGCGAGGCCAATCTTCACGCCCTGGCGCATCTCGGTCCCGGTAATTCTGAGGGAAATCTGGTCACAGCTTTGGTCGCCACAGAAGCTAATACAGCGGCGGAACTGGATGATGCGCAGGGCGATAGAGCCATGACCGAGAAGGCTCTCTCCATCCTCAATACAGGGCGACCCAAGGCCTATGAGAAGGCCCTGGCGGCGTTACGGGAGGACACGGCGGTTTGGTGGATGGATATGACCAATCCAGAGGAATATTATGAAGGTGATGAAATCCCATATGCCAGAGACGCTGACGGTCTAAAGGCGTTTCTGAACGAAGTGATAATGCCCGATCATGGCAAGACGGAACGGGAGTTACAAAACCGCCCGGCCATCAAGGCCCAGATATACGCCGAGACGCTGAACCCCGAAAATCATCAAGCCCTTGCAATCTACGAATCCCACCTCGACCGCAAGCTAGAGAAAACCCTGGCACTCTTGATGAAGGTGCAGAATACGCGGCGCAGTTCAGTGGCGTGATCAACGTACCAGATGAGCGCCTCACTCTTGACCGCTAGCGATAGCCCACCAGAGTAAAGCCCATATGTCATCGTCGTCTTTTCACGGGATCGAGGACGTTTGCCATGGGGAGCCGCTTCTTGCGCGCGATCATAATATCCCAATTTCGTTTAAGAATGCGTCATAGGCCTCGACTGCGGCAGCCACTCGACGCGAGATTGCCGGCGGAAATGGTGTCCAATCCACGGCCTCCTTGATGGCTCGTAAGGTATCTCCAAGTGCCGTCAACACATCGATAATGCGAGGGGGATAATTGGGCGCACGCTGGATTTCGATCATGGCGCCAATGACCGCCCGCAATTGGGCAAGATCTTCTGGGGCCATAGGAATGGTTAACATGTTCGTCTGGTTTGACGCGGTCGATTTCTCCGAGACGCAGTCTTCGAGTAGAGCGTTTAAGGCGATCAATTCCTCTTCACTGTGTGCACGTCGGGCGCGTGAAGTCGGCGTATTCAATTCGTTCGACAGAATGATGCGATCGCGTGGATGGACATACGGTGCCCGCCTTACCGCCGCGCCATCGCCCGGTTCGCCGTCCGAGGGCGCGGCGGCAACGTCTGCTTCCTCGTCAGCGTTTTCTTGCTCCGGCAACTTCAATTCCATCGGCAGGGCCGGCGGGTTGCCCGGATCGAAGCGAACCTTGTCGATCTGTTCTTGCGTGAGGCCCTTGGCGCGCCGGAGATCGGCGCCCGTAAGGTTAGCGCCTTTGAGGGGGGCACTCGCGAGGTCAGCCGTCATGAGTTTGGCGTCTTTTAGATTCGCGCCGCTGAGATCCGCTTCGTGGAGAATGGCGCCTGTGAGATCGGCGCCCTCGAGAACGGTGTCCGTAAGATCCGCGCCCGTGAGAAAGGTAGTCTCGAGAATGGTGCCCATGAGATTGGCACCCGTGAGATTGGCGCCCGTGAGATTGGCGCTTCTGAGATCCGCTGCGTGGAAAATGGCACCCGTGAGGTTGGCACCCTCAAGATTGGCGTGCGCGAGCATGGCGCTCACTAAATTGGCGTCCATGAGGTTGGCGCGTGCAAGATTGACGTTCCTGAGATCAATTTTTGGCAATTCAGCGACCACGAGATCGACCGACGCGCCCGGATTGTCCTTGCGCCAGGCATTGAACGCCTCGGCGCCGTCCTCACGCAGCACCTTCACCAGTTTTTCGTCCGCCATGCCAAGGTTTCCCCTCTCGCCGTGATGGTTTGAGACTAACCAATTCCCGCGGGGAAGGGAACTCCCTCGGCGCACGTCGCCGACCGTGCAGCCTTACGCCAAAAGCGCCTCAGCCTCGCGTAAATGAATGATCATCTGATCTATGAAAAATCGCCTTCTGAACATCTGAATATCCCCTCAATGCTGTGTTCCAGACGCCAATCAATCCGACTAAGCGTTTGGGTCCGGTTAGGGGGGGCAGGTCCGGACGGAGGCTGCCCCGAGCAAAAGAGGAGGCCTATGCTTCAATTTGCAATCCTTAGTATATTTTGTCACTATTTTAGTTATCTATCATTGAAAGGAGAAGTGATATGGCCCTTGATCCCAGCCGCGACATTTCTCAAGAGGAATGCCGGAAACAACTTATTCAAGCTAATGATAGGATTGACAACCTCGACGCTGCAATTGCTCGGTTGAGAAGTATATTGGCAAAGGTTCGTAAGGCATTGGACTCCGGCCTAAATGCTCCTCAGATTGTTAACGATATAGATAAAATAGTACCCTGAAGTGCGGCGAGATTTATTTGCTGCCGTCTCCCTATGGAGGGGAAAACAGACATGAAACGGGATATGGACTTAATTCGAGACGTGCTGCTCAAACTTGAGGGTATGGACAAACCCGCAGCGAAGAATTTGACGAATGACGAAGACACGGATGAAGATTATCAGAAGCTGCTTGAGCATCTACAGCTATTGATCGATGAGGCCGGCTTCGTTTCCGGGATTTCTGCTCATTCTGCAGGTGGGAAATACTGGCTCGACCTTCGTCTTACTTGGGAAGGGCATGAATACCTTGATACTATCCGGGATGCGGAAATCTGGTCATTAACTAAAGACAAAGCTCAAAAGGTCGGGGGCTTTAGTGTCGAGGTCTTGGGCGCTATCGCCAAAGGGCTTATCAAAAAGAAGATAGAAGACCACTCTGGGGTAGAAATCGATCTCTAATTTAGCGCAGTATTTTGCTTCCCGATTGGTCACAAAATGGTCACGAAATAGAAAGCACCAAGCCAGACCAAATAACACTCGGCGTGATGTGACGGATGGAAATGACGGTGAAAGCCAAAGAAAACAGGCCAAAACGGAACTAGACAATACAGGGGGAGATAGCGTGTTCAGAATTTCGAGACCGCTCCGAAATTACAAAGACTTTGCTAACCATTTTGCTAACGAACTCCATATAACAGGACAATATGAAGCGGTATCAACAGGTATATGGATTCGGAAAAATCCAACTAAACAGCATCATTCAGCACTAACAGATACCTAGCAACACTAACAACTTTAATCTCGAAAACCGTTGTGCGCGCAAGCGTACCCAGGGTTCGAATCCCTGTCTCTCCGCCACCTTCCTTTCCCCCAATAATCCAGATATGAAAACTATTCCCAGAATACCGCCACTTTTAGGCCATAAATATCTCTGGCTTGTACCCCCACGTATCCCATTGTAACATATAAATGGTGGGTTAGGTGGTGGGCTGAGGCTGAGAATGGCTTTGCATAAACTCTCAAATATCCGATCGATTGCCAAACCGGGCATGCATGGCGACGGTGGTGGTTTGTATTTGAAAGTCACGAATTCGGGCACCAAGTCGTGGATTTATAGATTTCAGCTAAACGGCAAACGGCGTGAAATGGGCCTCGGGCCTGCTGATGTGATCGGATTATCGCGCGCACGCCAGTTGGCCGCCGACTGCCGGGAGACTGTGAAGCTAGGACAAGACCCCATCCAAATGCGCAAAGCAGACGTCCCGCCGACCACCCCGACCTTTAGAGAATTGGCTGCGGAGCACATTCGCCAGAATGAGAGCGGCTGGTCAAACGAGAGGCACGCCAAGCAGTGGAGTGCGACTTTGGAGCGTTATGCCTACCCTGTGATCGGCAAGCTGCCCGTTGACCAGATCGAGACACGTCACATCCTCGCGACCTTAGAACCGATCTGGGCAACTAAAGCAGAGACTGCCAAGCGCGTGCGTGGGCGGATCGAGGCCGTGCTGGACCGAGCCAAGGTGCTCGGTCATCGCAACGGTGAGAACCCAGCGGCTTGGCGTGGACATCTGTCTCTACTGCTCCCGCCAAAGAGCAAGGTCGCACCAGTTCAACATCACCCCGCTTTGCCCTACCAGGATGCATCCAATTTCTTCGCAGCTCTCCGTGAGCGTGATGGCTTCGCTGCTTTGGGTTTCCAGTTCTTGATCTTGACAGCTACACGAACCGGCGAGGTTCTCGGCGCGACGTGGAGTGAGATCGAAGATGGCCGATGGCTGATCCCAGCGGACAGAATGAAGGCGCGAAGAGGACATGCCGTGCCCCTAAGCCATGCCGCATTTGCCGTCCTTAATCTGGCGCGAGAGCATGCCATTAACGACCACGTCTTCCCTGGATACAGGGGGCCGCTGTCAAACATGGCCTTCCTGGCAATCCTAAAACGAATGAAGCGGACGGACATCACCCCGCACGGGTTCCGCTCGACCTTCCGCGACTGGGCCGCAGAGACGACTTCATATCCATCTGACGTTGTCGAGATGGCGCTGGCGCACACCATCGCCAATAAGGTCGAGGCGGCGTACCGGCGAGGTGATCTATTTGAGAAACGACGTGCGTTAATGAGTGACTGGGCAGACTTCTTGACCATCAGTGCCTGACTTTATCGTTTGTTATCAATAACTTATATATTGACATCAAGAATGACCCTGTTGTAGCCTGCTGGCAACTATTGCGATCCTGATAATGAGCCGTAGCGTTTAGCTACGTAACAAAAAGCGAGTGCGGCGATTGGTTCCGATGCCTCGGCACCCACAAAGCCTAGAACTCCAGGTGCACACAAACCCGAGACCTAAAGGAGAGTGCCATGAGCACGTTGCCTGCGGGTCCGGCGGAGGTGTTGCCCTCGGTCGAGCCCCTTAACTATTCCATCGATGCTACTTGCAGGCGCCTCGGCGTGTCGCGCCAAACCATCTATCGCCTTCGAGACCGTGGATTATTGACAATATACAAATTCGGCAGTCGGTCCCTGGTCACGGCTGCTGACGTCAACAATTGTCAGCAGCTTATGTTGAAGCGGAAACTGCCCAGCGGCATACGGGGGGCAACGGTATGACCGAGTTGGCCAAGTATGTCCGCCTCAATGACCTCTGTGGGCTGGGCATCGTAATTATCTGGACGATGCTCAGGCGATGGATCAAGGCAGAACACTTCCCACCGGGGCGGATGATCAGGCCAAATACTAGAGCCTGGACGGTGGAGGAGATCGAAACCTTTCAGCGTCAGTTCGATACCGAAGCGGCATCCTCATGACCCAGCGCAAGTTGTCCGCAATATGTTGCCGGGCTTTGGCCGTGGCCAAGACTGGGCTCCCGGTGTTCCCAACAATCGACAAGCGGCCCTGCTGGTCGAACGAGGAGCTGGGCGTCGCCAAGGGCGAAGGCGGTTACAAGATCGCAACCACCAACCCAGCCCGCATCAAGGAGCTGTTCTCACACCCTTCCGCCAAAGAGATCGGAGTTCCCATGGGGGCCATGTCCGGGCTGATCTGTGTCGACGTCGACAGCTACAAAGACAACGAGAAACTGTCCCTGTGGATTACCGAGAACGCCAAATACCTCAGCGACACACAGCTGCATGAGACGCGGTCGGGCGGACAGCACTACATCTTTCAGCACCCCGGCGACGAATACCGGTTTCCCTCAAAGTTGCGGGACGGCATCGATCTGAAGGCCGGCGGCAACGGCTACATCTGCTGGCCAGGGACCGAGGGCTACATGGCCCTCAACAAACACAAGCCGAGGCCGTTTCCTCTTGATCTACTGCGCGACGCGATGATCGCCCGAGGCGGCAGCGGCAACATCACCACTGGCAGCTTCAACGAGGCCACTGATGAGGACCTCATCATGGCGATACAGGAGGCCACAGACTTCTATCCCGCCCTTCGCACGTTGTCCTGGCGGCTTCCGACTAGACGGAACGACGAGGGTCGACCCCTGGATCGCGACACTCAGGTCGAGATACTCCAGAGCATCATGCATGACAGCGTCGCAGCGGACGGGGGTCATTCCCGCCACGACGACTGGCTCGACCGCTATGGCAAGATCGAAGAGCTTGTCGAGAGCGCCATCAGGAAGCAGAGCGGCTCGCAGATCTGCGACGCCATGCTCGCGACCTTGCAGGATGGCGACAGCTTCATGCCCGATATTAGCCAGCTTGCATCTGATGGTGAGCTAGACGGAAAATCAATTGAAAGGCCGTCGAACGATAATGTCAGGTTCTACTCCATCGATGAACTGATCAATCGGCCCCTCCCAGAACAGCTAATTGAGGGCATGCTTCCAACAACTGGCGTGGGGATCGTCGCCGGAGCTTCTGGCGAGATGAAATCGTTCCTCGCACTGTCGCTCGGACTATCTATCGCATGCGGCACTGACCTAGACAGGCTCACAGTCAAACCGTCAGGTGTTCTGTACTTGGCCAACGAGGGCCAGGCCGGCGTTGGCCAACGGTTGGCAGCGCTTTTGAAACACAATGAGATTGACGCACCAAAGAACTTTTGCATCGCGAGGAGCACACCTGACCTTATGCGATCAGCGTCACTGGAGCTCTTCTTTGAAGCTATTGATCAATTGAACTTCGTGCCGGGGATTATCTTCATCGATACTCTATCCAAGGCGACCACAGGAGGAGATGACAATTCAACAAAAGATATGGCCCAGGCCATCTCAACCGCCCAAGCCCTTGCAGAACGGTTTGAATGTTTGGTCATGCTTATCGATCATGTTGGCAAAGACCCAAAGAAGGGAGTTAGGGGGGCCTACGCCAAGCATGCGAACGCTGACATGGTTGGGATGGTTAGCAAAGTTGCCGACACCGTTACCCTCAAGACCACCAAACAGAAGGACTTCGAAGACGGATCGACGTTCAGTTTCAAGGTCAACATCGTCGAATTGAAGTGCCTTCAAACAGGTGAAATGCGCAAAGTACCGGCTCTGAGCTATCGGCCAGACAACGCACCCCCACCCCAGCCCGAGTATATTCTCGTCCAACTGACACATGACGGTAGAACGGAACGGAACGCCTTGGCCGAGCGGTTCATGGCTGAATATGAGCACAAGGACAAAAAAGGGTTTAACGAGGTGGTTCGTCGGCTGATCAACTCTGGAGACATCGAGGAGGTAGATGATGTTCTTCAAATCAAAGATTAGACACGGTTATGCCGACAACAAGGCTGTTGTCGCAGCAGGTGGCAACAAGCGTGTTGTCGACGCCGTTCTCACATCTCGGAGAAGCCTTGATTTCTGCGGCAACAGAGGTGTTGTCAGCCTGTTGCCGGACCCGATGACAACACTGGGGGCTCCCTATGGAGCCCCTGTGTTGTCGGGCGGCCTCAGATCATATTTGATTTCATATGGGGAGGAGAACAGCAATGATCGAACGCACATACCGGAACGCTAAACTCGTGCTGCTTTGCGGGCCGGGGATCTCGTCTGGCCACATTTTGTGGACATACGCCATGCTCCGTGCAGGTGAGCTTCAAGGGGCGATGGAAGTCGAGGTATCAAAGGCCGATGGTGAGATTGTGCGAGTACGGAAGGTCCCGACAGAGTTGTTCTCACCATTGCTTGTGCGCCGCGCTGAAATGTGCGGGATCGACGTTCACTCAGCGCCTGGATCGTCATGACAAAGAACGACGTCGTAACGCGGCCTGACCAGAAGGCATTGGCATGCTCACAGGGATTGACGCCGAAGCAAGAGGCTTTCACCCAGGCCTATGTCGAGACCAGCAATGCCAGCGAGGCCTATCGCAACACCTACAACGTGCGGGAAACGACCAAGCCCGAGAGCGTATGGCAATCCGCCAGCAAGCTGCTTGCAGACCCCAAGGTGTCATCAAGGGTCGAGCAGCTGCAGCGCGAGCATCGGCTGCGCCACGACATTTCCGTCGACGACCTGTGCGATGAGTTCGATGTAAACCGGGATCTTGCTCTCAGTACGGCTCAAGCAGCAGCGGCGAACGGCGCGACGGCCGGCAAGGCTCGGCTCCTTGGCTACGACAAGGGCGACACTCCGACGGTCAACGTGACGGCAAAAGCGGTCGTATTGAGCGACCTGGAATTGGCACGACGGATCGCATCCATGTTTGAGCGCGGGGTTAACTCCAGGTCATAGCCCCAGTAACCTGACCGCAACTCACCTTGAGACCAGAGCCTGCGGCGTGGCCGCCGCAAGTTGACTTCATCTTGGTCCCTGGTGATCGACTTTGATTATCTGCAATCAAAGCTCATTAGGTCCCAGCCGCCGTTAATCCTTTTCCGGTCAACAATTGCGGCATTCTTCTCGTGCTTCAGGCAGTGCTTTTGAGCGACATTCCCAGCCTCTTTAGCGGTGAACAGCCAGGGGTCGTAGCGGATTGATATCGATGCCGGTGTGGCGAAGTCAACGATGGGAGCAGTGGAGAGACATCCCGCAACCAATAATGCAGAGAATACAAACACGAATTTCATATCCTTACCTTCCGCTATCCATGATTGGGATGACGATGTTACTAAACCCCAGAGCCCTGCGTCGCGGCTCCACGAGAAACCCTACAAGGCATCAGGCTAAATGGCAAAGTTGAGGCACTGATTTGGTCCCCGCTGGCCTCACGGGCCACTGCTTGCTATAATGCTTGCACATCAAGAGAGGGCTGACGCGCCCCGCCAACCTGCAGCTTGAGCAAGGTGGTTTTCCCGAAAGGGAGATGTGGCCGAAAGGCAATATCGAGCGTCAGCCCTCCTCAGATATCGAAGGAGGGTTTTTTTATTGCCAGCACGCCCCTCAGCGCCATGCACAGTGACATCGGGCCATCCATTTACTGAGATTTGTTTTTAGCCTCGTTGTATTGATACCAGGTGTTCCCGCGACCTTTGTCGCGGAACTATTTGTCACAAATTTGGTTGGTGTTCTCTTCTGGGTCGGCTTTAAGGAAGCTAGGTCTTCTGGCTCGTTCGTTATACGGAAACGTTTGCTTGGCCGTATCCGGCGCCAAACATCTGAACTGGTCAGACACCAGGTCAAAGCTGTGAAAGGCACGCCCACATTTCGGACGAGCATGTGCACGCCACCGCAGACCAGGTCTCTCAGCGTAAATAATGCTGGTTCACATTTCGGTAGGGGGGGCTTTTGGTTCTAGGTAAACATTATGACGCAAGCGCTTTCAATCCACACGGTGACTGCATGGCTACATCCAAATAAGTTAATCATTATTCAAACCCTCTCAATTAGGACACCGCGTCGGCAACTGCCCTAAACTCGTCGTTATACAGTTCTTTCAGACCACTTATGGGCGAACCGAAAGTGATTGATTTTGCAACCGCTGGGGCCTCTACTGGCGGTCTCTCATTGGGAAAGGGACCTTCGCCATGGTGAGCAAGGAACATGACGTCACATTCAAAAAATCCATCGGAAAGGACCTTGGGGCAAATCCCGGATTGGTAGAGTTCAAGACGTTGTCTAGTTTTCATGAATGGTTGGATGTTGAAGATGCGCTCTGGATTGCAGTCGATGCTGAAATCAGCAAGCGAAATCGTGATTTCCAACATCATCGGCATCTTATTAATTCGGCGACAGAAGCCAGAAAGAAACTCATGTTTGCTGGGAAAGGGGGAGTTGAACAGATTACGTCCCCGTCGGATATCGAGGGTATTCTCAAGGCTTATACCGACGGGCGTTTGGTTCACTCCGAAAGCACCATTGGAAAACAAATAGAGGCACTTGCAAAGGCTTCGAGCAGCGACGCCGGTAAGGCGAAGGAGCTTAGCTACTTCATTGTCGCTTTGGGGACCGACGAAGTTTTGATCAATCTCGGTAGTGGCGGACAGATTGACCTCAATTTCTTGCTCAATGCCACTGCCAGCATTGGCGTCTTTCGCGAACTGACGAAAGAAGGGTACGCCACCAAAATTAACGAGGCGTTGGAACAAGCCCAAGGCAAGCTCAATGAAGTTGTCGGTGTTTCAATCGATGCCATTGCGGAATACAAAAAAGCCAAGCAGGTGCTGGAGGGCGCAGAGGGCATTGAGAACAGGGTCAATGGACTGCAAACCGAACTCGGGAACAAGATAGACGAAGCCATGGCCTCCCACCTGGGGAAAATCGAAACGTCGTTGAAGAATGCCGTTTCCGACATCCGCCAGATGGAAGAAAAATACGGAGCGGTGATCGAGGAAATGAAGGACAACTTCAACACGACACTGAATGAATTGTCGGATGGAAGCGAGCAAAAGTTTGAAAGCTTTGTGCAATCTGCCCAGGACAGTCACGACCTCAAGGCGGTGGAAAACTTCTGGGGCCAGAAACGCAGCCGGCATTTGAAAGTTTTACGGTCGGCGGGCGGCCTGTTCATCGCCGGTATCGCCGGCACAATCTGGCTCATGGTTGCTTTCGGTTTCAAATACCTGACCCTCATCGGCATCTTCAACGAGGCGCACGAGCTTGTCGCCAGGGATTTCAATTTGCCCCTTGGCGTGTTTGCCACCCTGCCGGTGATCGGGGTTTTCTGGATATTGCGGCAGATCCTGAAAGTCTTCCTGACCAACATGGCCCAGTACTCCGATGCCGACGAGCGCATCGCCATGACCAACGCCTACTTGGCGCTTGGCGACAGGGGCAATTTGACCAAGGAGGACCGCATCCTGATCATGCAGGCGCTGTTCCGCCCCGGCCCCGGCGGCGGCCACGACGACGGCGGCGGCATGCCCCCCAACTGGTTCGACATTCTGGCCAAACGCATGGACCCCAAATCTTAAGAATTTTTCATCCATGGTCATTTTATCCCTGGTTTCATCACGCCCACGCTCGAGAGATAATTCAGTGGCCCTTATCCAACGCATCAACTTTCACCAGCGTCGGCTCATTGCGGTCATTCTCATGTTGTCATAGCTCGTATAAAGGCCAGCAGTACTGCTAACCAATCGATTTTAAAAGATCGGGGAGTGGCGCAGCCTGGTAGCGCATCTGCTTCGGGAGAACGAGCATTCCAAGTATAACAGTGGTGGGCTAAATGATGGGCTATACGTAATTAGCCTCTGAACTCATTTAATTTCAACATAGTTGCGATCCCTGTCTCTCCGCCATTTTCGTTGCCGGTATTCGCATTGGCCGATGACAGTTCTCAGTCCGGCTGTTCAATAATGGCATTCATTCCACGTTGCGGAACTTGCCGTCTTCTGATATTGAAAACGGTGGATTTCAGGGCTTTTCGGCATCGCTGAAAATTCTTTGAGTGTCATGTGGGAGGTTTGAATATGCGTTCGTCATGGGGCCGCGTGGGCGAGCAGATCGGCATTCGCTGTTCGATTGTCCGGGGCGGCACGTCCAAAGGTGTGTTCCTGATGGAGGACGACTTGCCGCCCCCAGGTCTGGAACGCGATGCCCTGGTCAAACGAATCATGGGCAC
>Ga0315336_1006513_pt1 | contig 11888 bp, 11 predicted proteins | sample ASW5metaG_FD_204512 | JGI IMG/M metagenome (GOLD analysis project Ga0315336, IMG submission 204512) | Ammonia-oxidizing marine archaeal communities from Monterey Bay, California, United States - ASW #5 | ecosystem: Environmental > Aquatic > Marine > Intertidal zone | place: USA: California...
GTGTGCACAAGCTGCGGCTTAGAGGTTTCGGGATCACGGAAACGCGCCTGCATGCGCCGCGCCTGGAAATCAAGAAAATTGCTGCATGAGGAAATCTCACGATATTGGTTCTGCCCCGGCAGCCATACTTCCAGATCAATAGTTTTGGCTGCGGCAAATCCCAGGTCGCCACCACACAACACCACTGTCCTGTACGGCAATTCAAGAGCTTCTAGAATCGCTTCCGCATGTCCCGATAGTTCATCCAGCGCTTGCCAGGAGTCGTCTGGGTGGACCAATTGCACTAGTTCTACTTTTTCAAATTGGTGCTGCCGGATCATGCCTCGGGTATCGCGCCCGTGAGACCCGGCTTCGCTGCGGAAACACGGGGTGTGGCACACATGCTTAATGGGCAACGAAGCAGCGCTGATGATTTCATCACGGTAGAGATTGGTCACAGGAACTTCGGCGGTGGGGATCAGATACGTGTCGTGTTCCTGCTCGATCTTGAACTGATCTTCTGCGAATTTCGGTAACTGTCCGGTGCCGTACAGGCTATCAGCGTTGACGATGTAAGGCACATACACTTCCTGGTAACCGTGATCTTGTATGTGGGTGTCCAGCATGAACTGGGTCAACGCGCGGTGCAGCCGCGCAAGGGATCCGTGCATCACCACGTAGCGCGCGCCGGATATCTTCGCTGCCGCGTCAAAATCCATGGAACCACCCGATGTGAGATCGACATGGTCCTTTGGCGTGAAATTGAACTCGGGCAGGTTGCCCCACCTGCGCAGCTCAACATTGTCGTATTCGGTGCCGCCCGCAGGTACAGATGGGTCTGGGGCATTGGGTATTGCCCGCAGAAATACCTGCAGCGATTCCTGTAGGGCCGAGAATTTTTCTTTGGCGGCGTCGAGGCGAGCGCCCAGATCACCGACCTCTGCTACGAGCGGTTCGATGTCTTCGCCCTGCGCCTTCGCCTGGCCAATGGATTTTGACTTGGCGTTACGCTCGCTCTGCAGTTGCTCGGTTTCCTGCTGCAGCATGCGACGTTGTTCTTCGAGCTCGACAAAGCGCTCGACGTCCAGGGTGTAGCCCTTGGTCTGCAATGCCACCGCGCATGCTTGTGGGTCTGCGCGTAGTCTTTTTACATCCAGCATCGAGTTGTCATTATCCCAAATATTTGTATCGGCGCGTTGTCATTGCAATAGCACCTGCCCTACTCGTTCGCCGACAAAAACCGCGATGAGACATCCGATGATTGATGCTGAAACATAGCCGGCGCCTAACAGCATGCGGCTACCCTGCACCAGGTTCATGGTTTCGAGCGAGAACGCGGAAAAGGTGGTAAACCCCCCCAGCAGACCGACGACCAGAAGCATGCGCCCCCATTGTTGGAACCACTCGGCTTGGCCGTAGGCACCCCATAGCAGTCCTATCGCAAACGAGCCGGCGATATTAATGGTAAGTGTGGCCCAAGGAAATACATGATGAGCGCCGATTGTGGCGGCAATGAGCATCCGTAATACCGCGCCAGCTGCACCGCCGAGAGCGACCGCCACCACAGCCTGAACGGTCATCCGTCATCCTCAGCGATCCCGCGCCGCGGCACGGCAGCACTTTTGTCCAGTGCGCGCAGACGTTCCAGGCGCGTCCGAATCTTTTCTTCCAAGCCTGCCGATTGAGGATGATAGAACGCTTGGGGATCCATCTCCTCGGGAAAGTAATCTTCACCTGCGGCATACGCGCCTTCATTCGTCACCTCGTTGTGGGCATGCCGGTAGTCGTCGCCATACCCCATGGACCTCATCATTTTCGTTGGTGCATTACGAATGTGCATGGGAACCTCGTAGGACGGGTTCTCCTTCACGAAGTCCATGGCGGCGTTGAAGGCCCGATAGGCCGCATCGCTCTTGGGTACGCTTGCCAGGTACAAGACGGCCTGGGCAAGCGCCAGCTCCCCTTCGGGGGAGCCGAGCCGTTCGTAGCTATGCAGAGCCGCTAACGTGATCTCCAGTGCGCGCGGGTCGGCATTACCAACATCTTCGCTGGCCATGCGTACCAGACGTCGACCAACGTATCGAGGGTCTGCCCCACCGTCTAGCATGCGACAGAACCAATACAGCGCCGCATCTGGAGCGCTACCGCGCAGCGATTTGTGCAGCGCCGAGATCTGTTCGTAGAAAACATCCCCGCCTTTGTCGAAACGGCGTATACGTTCACCCAGAGCCGCCTCTACATGCCCGGCTTGAATTTTTCCATCTGCCAGTTGCGCGGCGATATCCAGCACGTTGAGCATGCGCCTCGCATCGCCATCAGCGCTATCACTCAGCAGCGCGGCCGCGGCGGCATCCAGCTCCGCTCCGAGGTGTGCCGCCCCCCTATGGCTAAGAGTATCCAGCTCGTGGTGCTGGAGGGGTTTCAGTACATAAACCCGAGCTCGGGACAGCAATGCCGCGTTTACCTCGAACGAGGGATTCTCGGTGGTCGCGCCAATGAAGGTGATGGTGCCGCGTTCAACGTGGGGTAGAAACGCATCCTGCTGCGCCTTGTTGAAGCGGTGCACTTCGTCCACAAAAAGTACAGTTTGCTCGCCATGTGGCGCCCGCGCTTGGGCTTCTTTAACGGCGTCGCGTACATCCTTTACGCCTGCCAGCACGGCGGATAGAGCCACGAGGCGAGCGTTCGCGTTGAGCGCTAAGAGACGCGCGAGGGTGGTTTTGCCTGTGCCGGGCGGCCCCCACATGATCATTGAATGGATGGCCTGGTCGGCTGCGAGCTGGGCTAGCGGTTTACCGGGGCCGAGCAGGTGATCCTGGCCAACGAAGTCCGCCAGCGCCTGGGGCCGCATGCGCTCAGCCAGTGGCTGACTTTCTAGTGCGCTCGATGCGGTGGGATTGAGCCCTAATGTGGCTTGTGCTTGCTCATCCTCGAACAAAGTCTGTGCCCGGCGGGTATTCCAGTTCAAACATGCTGGATTGTATCACCTGGGCGTCTTTGTAATCGGTAAAACGTATCAGCGTCTGTTGACCAGCGTGGTCATATATCGCCAATGTATCCAACCGTTGCAGGTTAAATATCAGCTCTAATCGCTCGAACAGTGCTTCGGTTGAAATCGGACGTAAAGTGTAGCGGTCATGCGTGCTGTCCAGGGCTAACCCATCGACGTGAAAGTGCTCTTCCAATGCGAGCTCGTCCTGGGTTAAGAGCGCCAATGGCGCCTGATCAATAGCCCCGTCAATGTCGCGCCGGGTGACCTGCTCCAGATCGGGATCGTAAATCTCCACCCGTTCGCCGCGCGCCACAATGATCTGCGCGAACGGCGCCTCAACCTGCCATCGAAATTGCGGTTTGGCCAAGTGCAACGTGCCGGTGGCTTCTTCGACCACGTAACCTTTCGCATCTGTGATCTGCTGGGTGAATCGGGCAACTACGCCGTCGAGATCAACCAGGCGTGCCTGTAGCTCGTCGGCAACAGTGCCTGCGCGCAACGGTGCGTGGCTGACGATGCTCGCCAGCGCGCTAATCGCGATTAGGAACCAGAACTTCACGGCTTCCGTTCGAACTCATGGATGAAACTACGCCTGCTGCTTCCATCGCCTCAATGAGCCGAGCTGCGCGGTTGTAGCCGATGCGCATTTTGCGTTGCACGGCTGAAATTGAGGCTCGGCGCGACTCGAGCACGAACTGCACTGCCTCATCGTATAACTCGTCTTCCTGCTCGGTGTCACCGTCAGCCGAATCGATTTGTACGAATGGCTCGCCCTCCATTTCGCCTGAAACGATCTCATCGAGGTAGTCGGGTGCGCCCCTCTGCTTCCAATCGTGCACCACGCGATGAACTTCGTCGTCAGAGACGAATGCACCATGCACGCGTTGTGGGAGTGCGGTACCCGGCGGCAGATAAAGCATATCGCCGTGGCCCAGAAGTTGTTCCGCCCCGCCCTGGTCGAGAATCGTTCGCGAATCAACTTTCGAAGACACTTGAAAGCCGATACGCGTGGGGATGTTTGCCTTGATCAGGCCCGTAATGACATCCACGGAGGGCCGTTGCGTTGCCAGAACCAGGTGGATGCCCGCCGCCCTTGCCTTCTGCGCAATGCGCGCGATGAGTTGCTCGACCTTTTTGCCAACGATCATCATCATGTCGGCAAATTCGTCTATCACCACCACAATGTTTGGCAGCGTGTGCAAATCCGGTGGCGCTTCTTCTTCATCGGTCCACAGTGGATCCGGAATCGGCTCACCACGACTGATCGCTTCACGCACCTGACGATTGAAACCAGCTAAATTTCTCACCCCTAACGAAGACATCAGCCGGTAGCGGCGCTCCATTTCTGCCACACACCAGTTAAGTGCGTGGGCAGCTTCGCGCATGTCTGTAACCACCGGCGCCAACAGGTGTGGTACGCCTTCGTATACCGACAGCTCGAGCATCTTCGGGTCCACCAGGATCATGCGAACCTCTTGGGGCGTGGCCTTGCACAAAATGCTCAACAGCATGGCGTTGACGCCTACGGACTTGCCCGAACCTGTTGTGCCTGCCACCAACACGTGTGGCATCTTCGCAATATCCGCAACCACGGACGCTCCGGCTATGTCCTTGCCCAACGCCAATGTCAGCGGTGATGTGGAGTCCTGGAAAACAGGTGAGGTCAACACTTCCTTCAACGTGACCATTTCCCGATGCTCATTGGGAATCTCAATGCCTACCACCGATTTACCCGGGATGACCTCAACGATACGAACACTGATGACAGCCAGCGAACGCGCCAGATCCTTAGCCAACGCGCTGATCTTCTGTACCTTAACCCCGGCGGCAGGTTGTAACTCAAAGCGGGTGATGACTGGCCCCGGCAACACCGATACCACCTGGGCTTCGACGCCGAAATCGGCAAGTTTCAGCTCCAACAGCTTTGACATGGCCTCCAGTGATTCTGCCGAGTACCCCAGGCCCTCGTCCTCGTTGCGCTCATCGAGTAGATCCAGATCTGGCAATTCCGAGGTTGAGCGTGTATCAAATAAACGCTTCTGCTGACCGCGCCCCTTGGTCTTTTTCTCATCTATCTTGGGAACAATTTTCAGCCGCGACTGGCCCGCTGCCTTGGTCTTTGCTTTGTCTTTGTCCAGTGATGCCTTGCGGGCTCGCACGCGTTGAGCGGTATTGACTTCCTCGACCTGACGCCGTTCTTTGCGCTGGCGTGCACGATCGTAAAATTTGTCGTACAGCGTCACGGCTGCCTGGCTCATCTGATACAAGCGCCTGCCCGTGCCTTCGGCTACATCTAACCAGGAGAATCCAGCGGCCGCCTGGCTGCCGATAAGAACTGCGGCGACGCACAAGAGCGTCAGACCCACCCAACCGAAGATACCCGCGCCTTCACGTACGAGCCAAAGGCCAAACACGCCACCCGGGCCGGCGGGAAGTTCCGCGCTGGGCGCGGAGTGTAGATGCAACAGTACGCAGCTCCCCACAATCACCAAGATCCAGCCACTGCCGCGAATACTGAGGGCCAGCCAATTGGAATCCAGGGTGCCGGCCAGCACCAGCCGCATGCCTACCACACTGAGCGCGACGGGTATCAAGTAAGCGACCCAGCCGAACAGATACAGAACAAGGTCGGCAAAATAAGCGCCGCTCACGCCCACCAGATTGTTGATGTCTCCGCCTGCACCACTAAAGCTGAACCCAGCGTCGCTCGGAGAGTAAGAAACGATCGCTAGAAGGAGAAAGAGTGCCGCTGCTCCTAGACCGACGAGGCCGATCTCACGAACAGGGAGCAGGCGAACGGGTACTGAAGTTGCCACGAAGATTATCCTTGATCTCAACGCAGGGCGAAGTTTAGCCATATGGCCAGTGGCATACAAACGCTGATCCAAACTTTTTTCATCAAAATCAATCTCTTAATCCAAGTTCCTAAAAACCCCCGCCGCTGCCGCATGCGACGGCTTTCAGCTACAATAGCCAACCCAACCTGAACCGATCCACAACGCATGCGACCCGATAAAGCCAAAGTAGTTGACGAAATCTGGGATGACGCCCGTATCGCAAGCTTCCTGGACAAGCCTCCAATGGGAGCTGAACCAGGGCAATTCTCAATATTGTTGAACGCCTATCGCGGCATGCGCGTAGAGGACTTCGCACGCTTCATTGAGCTCTACATTGGTCGCGGCGGCGACGTCAATGCTCGCAACAGACAGGGCAACACGCTGTTGGAAGACATTGAAGGCCACGGCAAGGCGGCAGCGTTTCGGGAGATACTCGCCCACCATTCGTAACATGACGGCGCTACCGTTCCTACCACCTACCCCGGTAGGGTTTCCGGACCCTCACACGGCGCTTGAGGAACCCGACGGGCTGCTTGCGGCTGGCGGCGATTTAACCGTCGCATGGCTTCTCGAAGCTTATGCAAATGGCATTTTTCCGTGGTTCGATTCGGATGACGAATTCATTCTCTGGTGGTCGCCGGCGCAGCGCGCCGTGTTGCGCCCAGGCGACATGCACGTATCCAGAAGTCTGGCAAAACGCAGTCGTAACGCCGGATTTACCCTTTCGATGGACACCGCTTTCGACGCGGTGGTTGGCGCATGTGGCGCCCCACGGCGGGATGGCAGCGGAACGTGGATCACGCCCCGCATGCGTGCGTCATACAATGCTCTACACGCACAAGGCTATGCCCATTCGGTGGAGGTCTGGTCAGACCACGACCTGTGTGGCGGATTATATGGCGTTTCCCTGGGCGCCATGTTTTTCGGCGAGTCCATGTTCAGCAAACAAGCAGACGCATCCAAGGTAGCTTTCCATGCCCTGCAGGCGCAGCTGGCGCGTTGGCAGTTTGAACTGATCGATTGTCAGATCATGAACCCTCACCTTCACAGTCTGGGGGTCAATGAGATACCTCGTGAGGAATTTCTACACATGCTCGAGCAGAACGCTCACAAGTCGACTAAGCGCGGTATGTGGTGTTTCGACTGAGCCTCGGTTATCGTTGACATAGTGTAGTGTCCCGCAATTAACGTGAATTATGATGAGCCCAGCATCGTCAAGAACAAGGCGTGGTCCGCTGCTCATGTCGGGTACATTAGCAAGGGACACAACGCGGTTGTTGGCGATTCTGGACCACCCTTCGGGCGCATCCAACGGGCCCTGTGCCGTTGTTGCGGCCCTAGGAAAGGTACCCGACCTGTCCGTCGAACCGCGCCTAGCCACAGAACCCGTTGGAGGCGTCATAATTCACGTTAATTGCGGGACACTACACTAACGATGCAGGATTCTAATACGCCAGATGAAAGCCAGGTGCAGTTTTTCCTGACGCCGAAGCATCCCTGTTCCTACCTGAATCGCAGCCACGCACAAACCCTGTTTTTCGACCCGCGCCAGATCATAACCACCGAGATCTATCAAACTCTGACAGATCAAGGTTTCCGACGCAGCGGCAGCCATCTGTATAGGCCGCATTGTGGCTCCTGCAACGCCTGCGTGCCGACACGAGTCGAAGCAGACAGATTTCGACCGAAACGCTCGCAACGCCGAGTGTTAAAGCGCAACGAGGACCTGCACGTACGCCTGGAAGAAGCCACTTTCAGCCGCCGTCACTATCACTTGTACGAACGTTACATCAGCCTGCGACACGCGGATGGTGATATGTATCCGGCAAGTGAGGACCAATACCGCTCTTTTCTGCTGAGTCCATGGTCCAACAGTTTGTTCTTGTCGCTGTATGCCGGGGAACGTCTGCTGAGCGTTGCGGTAACTGACAAACAACCCAACGGCCTGTCAGCAATTTACACTTTCTTTGAGCCGTCTGAAGACGCGCGCAGCCTCGGAGTTCTCAGCATCCTCAAACAGATGGAGCTATGTCAGGAACTGGGATTACCCTATCTGTACCTTGGCTACTGGATCAAAGACTGTGCCAAGATGAACTATAAAACCCAATACAGACCTGCAGAGCTGTTCATCAACAACCGATGGATCGCCATCACCTAGCGCGCGCGAAAGACCCGTCTTCGGGGCTTGTCGCGGAAGTGACGGCAGCCGGGACGGCTGCAAGCAGTGATCAAACACCACCCCTTCGGCGCCCACCCTGGAAACCATCCCCCCAACGCGCTTTGCCTTTAAATCGCGCTTCGGGCAGAATGCCCGGCTTTCGAGAGACATAGAGACTGAATGGCCAAAGAAGAACAGATCGAAATGGACGGCACTGTGGTTGATACGCTGCCGAATACGATGTTTCGAGTCGAATTGGAGAATGGCCACGTCGTGACCGCGCATATTTCCGGGAAGATGAGGAAAAACTACATTCGTATCCTGACCGGGGACAAAGTCAAAGTGGAGCTGACGCCCTATGACTTGAGTAAGGGTCGGATTACTTTTCGCATGTAGGACCGGGCGAAATCGACGCCAGGTTACACCTCCGCCGCTTCAGGCGACAATACTTCCACGCTCAAATCGCCATCCTGTACTGAGATGTGCACGGTACCGCCGGTTTTGGAAAGCGCGCCAAACAACAGGTCCTCCGCAAGTTGGCGCTTGATCTTCTCTTGAATCAACCGCTGCATTGGGCGCGCACCCATTTTTTCATCGTAACCCTCACGCGCGAGCCATTCGCGGGCTTCATCTTCAACTTCGAGGGTAACGCGCTTGTCGTCCAGCTGCGCTTGAAGTTCCGTGAGGAATTTATCGGCTACTGTCTTAACCACTTCCAGTGGCAAGGCGCCAAACTGGACGATCGCGTCCAGCCGGTTGCGGAATTCAGGCGTAAACATGCGCTTGAGCACTTCCATACCGTCGGTGCTGTTGTCCTGCTCGACAAAACCGATGGACGTGCGATCCATTTCCTGCGCACCCGCATTGGTAGTCATGATCAGCACAACGTTGCGGAAATCGGCTTTGCGACCGTTGTTGTCGGTCAACGTACCGTGGTCCATTACCTGCAACAACAAGTTGAACACTTCCGGGTGGGCTTTCTCGACCTCATCGAGCAACACCACACTATGCGGGTGCTTGGTGACCGCCTCGGTCAGTAAACCGCCCTGATCGAAACCAACGTAGCCCGGAGGCGCACCAATCAATCTGGAGACGGTGTGCCGCTCCATATACTCGGACATGTCGTAGCGCAACAGCTCCACGCCCATGATGTTGGCCAACTGCCGGCATACTTCGGTCTTGCCCACACCTGTGGGCCCGGCAAACAGGAAGCTACCGGTGGGTTTCTCGCCGGACTTTAAGCCGGCACGGGACATCTTGATGGAATTCGCCAGCTGATCGATTGCTGCGTCTTGCCCGAATACGACCATCTTGAGCTTCTCATCCAGGTCTTTGAGCGCCTGTTTGTCTGAGGTCGTGACCTGATTAGAGGGTATGCGTGCAATCTTCGCCACCACCTGTTCTACATCAGTCGCGCCTATGCTCTTCTTACGCCGGCTGCGAGGCAGCAGTTGTTGCGCCGCTCCTGCTTCGTCAATGACGTCGATCGCTTTGTCCGGCATAAAGCGGTCGTTGATGTATTTTGCCGCCAGTTCCGACGCGACGCGCAGCGCCCTGTCGGTGTAGCGCAAGCTATAGTGTTCTTCGAACCGCGACTTCAAACCCTTGAGGATACGGTAGGTGTCTTCCACGTCGGGCTCATTGATGTCGATCTTCTGAAAGCGTCGTGACAGTGCGCGGTCCTTGTCGAAAATACCGCGGTATTCTTGATATGTCGTGGAGCCCATGCATTTGATCTGACCAGAGGTCAGCATGGGCTTCAGCAGATTGGATGCGTCCATGACGCCGCCGGACGCGGCACCTGCGCCAATGATAGTGTGCACTTCATCTATGAACAGGATCGAACCTTCCTGTTTCTTGAGTTCCGCCAAAACGGCTTTGAACCGTTTCTCAAAGTCGCCGCGGTATTTAGTGCCCGCAAGCAGCGCGCCCATGTCCAGGGAGAAAATCTCCGCGCCCTCAACCACTTCAGGAACCTGACCGTCGACAATGCGTTTAGCCAACCCTTCTGCTATGGCAGTTTTACCGACGCCGGATTCACCCACCAGCAGCGGATTGTTCTTACGCCGCCTGCACAGCACCTGGATGACTCGTTCGAGCTCCTCGTCACGTCCAACCAGCGGATCGATCCGCCCGGCTTTGGCTTCTTCGTTCAAGTTGGTCGCAAAGGACTCCAGGGCACTCTGGCTGGCTCCCTCAGCACCCGCCTCTTCGTCCTCCGGCAAACCTTCGCCGCTGCCTTCTTCCTCACCTGGAACCTTGCTGATGCCGTGCGAGATGTAATTCACGACGTCGATCCGTGCGACGTTCTGTTGCTTCAGGAAGTAGACGGCCTGACTTTCCTGTTCACTGAATATTGCGACCAGTACATTGGCGCCGGTAACTTCCTTGCGCCCGGAAGACTGTACATGGAACACCGCGCGTTGCAGCACACGTTGAAAACCAAGGGTGGGCTGGGTTTCTCGTTCGGTGTCGCCCGCGGGTATGAGTGGGGTGGTGGAGTCGATGTACTGATCCAACTCTCCGCGTAGCTTGGCGATTTCCACACCAATTTTGTTGAGCACGTCGATGGCGATATCGTTGTCGAGCAAAGCCAACAACAGGTGCTCGACCGTCATGAATTCATGGCGTTTGCTCTTAGCTACCCGAAAGGCTTCGTTTAGCGTTGCTTCTAGATCTTTACTTAACATGTATCTCGCTTTAACTCGGTGGCTTAGTCGGTCATTTCTATGGTGGACATGAGTGGGTGATTGTTTTCCTGAGCGTAGTTATTGACCTGCTCGGATTTGGATTCCGCGATGTCCCGCGGAAAGATACCGACCGCGGCGGCACCTTGCGTGTGAACGGTGAGCATGATCTGGGTTGCTTTTTCCCGATTCATGCCAAAAAACTTTTCGAGTATGTGGACGACGAACTCCATCGGTGTGTAATCGTCGTTCAACAGCAGCACCTTAAACATAGGGGGCCGCTTGAGCTTCGGCTTTGCAGTTGCCGTCGCCAACCCACCTTCGCGATCACGCTCGCCTTCATCGTCGTCTGCCTGCCCGCGTAGTCCTGGGAAATACGCTGTCATTTTAGGGTCGGTCCGTCAGTTAGAGTGTTCCAGTTAAGGTTAGTTCATCCACCTGTGAGGCTGTCAAACCATCACCAGCGCGGATCGTACGACACTAATCATAACCGTTTTGTGGCCGACCTGTCTTTGCTTTAGATGGGCCCGAACAGGCAAATTTCAAGGTTTGGCTGACCAATCCGACGTTGTGGAAACCCTTGACTCTGTTGACGTTTTTGACCAAAGTCAGATGACGTGGGGACGTTGCGATTATGCGCAGTAACTGCTTGGGAGGGCAGTCGTAATGGCTACCGGAAAGGTGAAGTGGTTCAATAACGCCAAAGGTTACGGTTTTGTATTACCGGAAGAAGGCGGCGAAGACCTCTTCGTGCATTATTCCGCCATCCAGATGGACGGCTACAAAACGCTGAAAGCAGGTCAGGAAGTGAGCTTCGACATTGTCGAGGGTCCCAAGGGGCTGCACGCGGTAAATATTCAGGATATCGATCCAGACGATTCAGAGACCTCTGATCTTGGCGTATCGGTAGAATTCGATATAGACGATACATCCTTGGACGATTCATCCACACCTGACGCATCGTCGGCGTAATATCGCTATCGGCTGATCTTGTCCGGCGGCTCGCGCTCCCACTGGCTGGCTCGCTGGTGGTCGTTATCGCTGGATTGCACCCAATGCGCACCCTCCCGCGTCTGTTCTTTCTTCCATAGCACGGCATCTGTCTTGAGATAGTCCATCACGAATTCCGCTGCCGCGAACGCAGCTTCGCGATGCCCTGACGCGACCGCCACCATGACTATCTGATCTCCGGGTTGCAGCGTGCCGATGCGATGAATGACCTGGACATCCAACAA
>Ga0315336_1006514_pt1 | contig 11887 bp, 9 predicted proteins | sample ASW5metaG_FD_204512 | JGI IMG/M metagenome (GOLD analysis project Ga0315336, IMG submission 204512) | Ammonia-oxidizing marine archaeal communities from Monterey Bay, California, United States - ASW #5 | ecosystem: Environmental > Aquatic > Marine > Intertidal zone | place: USA: California...
TCTGGTTGCATTTTCGACTATCGACCAATCGCTACCGACGCCCTAACTGAAAATACGCGGATAATCAACAAAACCGAGAAAGTCGACCCAGCTTGACAGCAGGTCAGCCAGCACAGGGGCGGTCTTCGGGGCAGGGAAGTCGTGATTAACCGCTGGCGATTGGATCGTCACCGCTGGTACGAGGTTGCTTGCACTCCCCCGGGCCGGCTACTTACAAAAGGCTTACCTTGCTCGTAGAGCGCGAGGCGGTGTTCGAAGACCGGCAGAAGTTCGGGCGGCGCAACCATGATGGCTCGTTGTTCGAACTCAACAGCCGCGCGATACTGCCGCCCGCTGGCTGCGGCCGCAGCCAGTGCATCCAACACAAACGGGTCGTTTGGTTGACCACATTCGGATGCCTTGCGGGCCGCGACCATCGCCTGCTGGGGATTGCGGAATCGCTCAGCGGGGCAGGTTGCTAGCAGCCATGCAAGGCTGCGATAAGCATCTCCCCAACCAGAATCGGCTTGAACTGCAAGCTGGAAATCCTTGATTGCGTCGACGTACCGCCCGATTTCGACATGTAGATTTCCGCGTCCAGTTAGCGCATTGGGGTTGTGCGGAGAGATGCGAAGCGATTCGTCAAAGTCGTTTACAGCCTGTTGGTAGTTACAGAGTCGATGTTGGGCATGAGCCCGAAGCGCATAAAGCTCCGCATCTGGGGGGAGTCCCGAAAGGGCAGCCGTGTAATCGTTGATTGCCTCTGCTGAACGGTCAAGCGCAGCCAGAAGTTCTCCTCGATTTCGATAGGCAATCTTCAATGCAGGATTCAATTCGATGGTACGTGTAAAGTCTCTCAAGGCCGGCCCGTACCTCTGTTGATCAGCCAGACTAACAGCCCGGTTGTGAACAGCCCGCCAGTTTTTCTCGTCCAACTCAAGTGCTGTTTGAAAATCGCCAAGTGCTTTCTGGTGAGCACCCGATTTGGAAAATTCCTCTCCCCGCGCGTTATAAGACCAACTTGCGAGTTGACATAAGGCAACTGCGGATTCGGTCTTCGATTGTGCGACCAGTTCCTGATGGCATCGGCGAATCACTTCCGACAGATCGTCGACCGATCGAGCCACCTCGGCAAATTGCCACAGTTCATCGAGGGGATGGACAGTTCGGTTTTCGCTCTGAGCAGGGATTTCCTCTTCCGGGACGATGATGGCTAGCCAAGGAGGATACTCGATTTCACCTGTCAATTCTCCGGTATTGAAAGGCTTGTCGATCGTCGGCTCCTCAAACGGATCAAAAGGTTCTTCATCGGCTGCATGCCATCGCCCGCGGCTTCTTGGTTGGGTAGCCGGATGATTTAGAGCTGTTTGTAGCCGCTCTTCTGCACCGGAAAATTTTTCCAGCTGTCGCGGTGGCAAAAATGTGAAGGACGTATCAATCGGTTCAAGCCATTCTGGTTGACGCAACCTCACCCCGTCCCAATTTGTCGGACCGGGTGGGGTAGGTGTGTCGGCAGCAATAGAAGCGATGCTTTCAGGTTCGACCACTCCCGGCCCCTCTGTGGTGGCCGGATCGATGCTCGGCGAAGTTAATGGGTGTGCGAGAGGCTGATTGAGTAATTCGAGAGGCGGTATGTTTGCCCTAAACAAGTCGGGTTGGATTGCCAGATCGAGTCCTGGTGCCGGTTTTTTCCAGCGACTGAGCGGGCCTCGCTGCGGTCGCTCCAGCGGTGTCGTCGCAGCGGTCTCCAGGGAGAACGGATTGACAACGCTCTGTCGACTCGGTGCTACGGGAGCCGGTCTGGCTGCAAAAGAATTGGTAATGGTCGCAGGCTTCACCGAGGGGTATTCTTCGGCCCGCAACAAGGTCGCGAACTGCGCTGACAAAATGGTTGCCAGGATAATCGCCCGATGTCGATCAAATTGCTGTGACTTCCTTGCCACGAAATTCTTCCTTGATTTGGTAACAAACGAAGTTCCACTCCCCATGCCAGGTGCAAACCAGCAGGCGATGGTCATTCGCCAGGCTAGTTTAGCCGTGCGGTTCCGTCATCTGGCGGGAATCCAGGGCGATCTCAAGTTCTGCTTCTGGTAGCACCTGTTCCTCGCGACACAATTCTCGAATTGTTTTCCCCGACTTGAAGGCTTCCTTGGCCAGCGCGGTTGCCCGATCGTAACCAATGGTCGGAGCGAGGGATGTAACCATCATCAGTGATTGATCAATCAACTCGCGGCAACGGGCTTCATTGACTTCGAGACCGGCAAGTAACTTGTCGCTGAAGACGTTAGCAACGTTTGCCAACAACCTTACCGAGTCGAGGAAGGCATCAATCATTACTGGCATCGCGACATTCAACTCGAATATCGATCCAACACCGCCTAGTCCAGCAGTCGTCACTACGGCATCGTTGCCAATGACACGACAAGTGACCTGGATTACCGATTCGCAGATTACAGGATTCACTTTACCTGGCATGATTGAAGAACCGGGCTGAATTGCCGGCAGGTTGAGTTCGGCGATACCGCAGCGGGGTCCCGAACCAAGATGCCGGATGTCGTTGGCAATCTTTGACAACGACACGGCAATCGTTTTCAACTCCCCGTGAGCTTCCACGAATGCGTCCTTGGCGGCTTGCGCTTCAGGATGATTGGCGGCTTCACGAAAATCGTTGTCCAGTTGGTCACTCAGTATTTTGCAAACGCGACCCGCAAACTCCGGGTGCGTGTTGATCCCGGTACCGACTGCGGTCCCACCAATGGGCATGTTCTCCCGCATCCGCTTCAATGCCCGCTCAGCTCGAATCTTGGACAGTCTGGCTTGCGCAGCGTAACCCGAAAACACCTGGCCAACCCGGATCGGCGTCGCATCCATCAAATGCGTGCGGCCAATCTTGACCACTTCGTCCCACTCATGAGCTTTCCTGTCAAGTTCCTCCGCCAACCGGTCAAGTGCGGGAATCAACCCGTTATCTATCGTCAAAGTCGCAGCGATGTGCATTGCCGTGGGAAACGTATCGTTGGAAGATTGACCCATGTTGACATGGTCATTCGGGTGGACCGCCCCCTGTTCTCCCTTCGCTCCACGACCAAAACCAAGCTCGATGTTCGCAAGATTTGCAATCACTTCATTGGCATTCATGTTGGTCGACGTCCCGGAGCCAGTTTGGAACACGTCAACCGGAAAATGTGGATCGTGCTTTCCTTTGGCTACCTCGTTTGCAGCCACGAGAATCGCTTCGACAATCGTCGCGTCGAGTTTTCCCAATTCTTGGTTTGCTCGCGCACAAGCCCCTTTCAGGTGTCCAAATCCATGAATCACCTCCGGGGGTACAGGTCGCTTGGCGATGGGGAAGTTTTCGACTGCCCGCGCCGTCGACGCCCCATACAGCGCATCGACTGGTACCTGCATGTCCCCCATTGTGTCGCGTTCAGTCCGGAATTCGCTCATCAGTGCAAACCTCACCCCCCCCCGCTAGCAGAACATGGTAGCGGGCAGATAATAGTGGCTAGTGGCTGGTGCCGAAATGCCGATTCATTTCGCACAATCAACGATAGCGTTTCTTGCCGCGGTCGTTAAGATAGCTCACAGGCGAGTTCTCCTTGCTTGGGGTGATATCACTGCCAAAAATTGCGATTGCTGGAATGAGCCATCTAGAGGCTAATTTGGGAGAAATCAGGGAATTCATAGTTCCGGGCAAGCGAAATGACGAGTCGTTTGGCGGTTTGCGGAAGGGAGAAGCAGTCCCTCCGGTACTGAAGGGACAACAAAGTCCAACCGGCCCTACCCAGGCCTTCAAGATTGTTTGAAACCAAACTGCAATCGAGCGAACACCATTTGTGGTATTCCGTGGAGAGAGGCAATGCCCACCATTCTGGACAAAATTGTCGCTACGAAGTTGCAGGAAATTTCATCAGCCAAGGCGGCACGTCCCGAGGAGGAACTTCGCGCGGCGCTGGCCGACGCCCCCAAAATACGTGGATTCTTTGCAGCGCTGGCAGCTGACGGACCAATCAAGCTGATCGCAGAAGTCAAAAAGGCAAGCCCGTCGGCCGGTCTGATCCGGGCCGATTTCGACCCGGTTGAGATCGCTACAACTTACCAGCGGTATGGTGCATCGTGCATAAGTGTCTTGACCGACGAAACTTATTTTCAGGGTTGTCTCGATTACCTGCGAAACATTCGTGCCGCGGTCGACGTACCGGTGTTGCGAAAAGACTTCATTCTGGACACGTACCAACTTCTCGAGGCCCGCGTGGCCGGTGCCGATGCTGTCCTGTTGATTGCCGAATGTCTCGATGACTGCAATTTGAGAAAACTGTTCAACGAGACCCTCGCACTGGGCATGACGCCCCTGGTCGAGCTCTATGAACCTGATAATCTGTCCCGGGTACTTGAGGCAGGGGCCACACTTATTGGGGTCAACAATCGCAACTTGCACACGTTCGAAGTCGATTTACACCACGCGATGCGTCTCCGCAGCCAAATTCCGGACGACTGCTTGCTTGTGGGAGAAAGCGGGATCACGACATCCGCCGATGTCACCTTATTGGCCAGTGCCGGCGTCGACGCAATCCTCGTTGGCGAATCGTTAATGCGGCAGCCCGATATTGGGGCTGCGGTCACGCAGTTGTTAGGTCAACAAGGCGGTTGAATTGTTTTTTGGTTTCTGAAGGAAACGAGACGAGTACATAGGAGGTACCTTATGCAAAAAGCACCGATACACATTGCGCTAACCCATCCGGAACAGCAAGAAGCGCTAACCAAGCTCAAAAGTCTTGATTTTGCGGATATCCAAACCAACGAGGCAATTTTCCTGGCAGGGTATTACGGTGGGCGGGCCCTCATCCTGTTGCTTTTCTTGTTTCTTGCCTGGATTATATCTGCCTGGATCGCACGCCTCATGCGGACCAGCCTGAACCGCATGAATTTTGATGCAACCCTGACAAAATTCGTGGCCAAACTGGTTCGCTGGGGTCTGATGTTGTTAGTCGGTCTTGGTGTTTTGGGTAAATTTGGGATTCAGACGACGAGCTTTGCCGCAGTAATTGCCGCGGCTGGCTTGGCGATTGGTTTGGCGCTCCAAGGTACCCTTTCGAACTTTGCCGCCGGAGCCATGCTGTTGGCATTTCGTCCCTACAAGGTAGGCGATGCAATCAAGACGCAAAACCAGACAGGCAAGGTCGACGAAATCGATCTCTTCACCACGCACATTGACACGTTTGATAACCGCCGCATTATCGTACCGAACAAAGAGATCTTCGGATCGGTTATCGAGAACTTGTCATTTCATACGCAGCGACGTGTGGAAGTCGATGTTGGCGTTAGTTACGATGCCGACATTGACCAGGCGCGCGAAGTACTCCTGCAGGCGGTGGGAGAAGTACCTGATGTTCTGAGCGATCCGGAACCAGCCGTCATTTTGTCGGAGTTGGGGGGTTCCAGCGTGAACTGGTCGATCCGTGTCTGGGTTAACGCAAGCGATTTCCTGACCGTGAAACAAGCGTTGATCCGTGCTGTGAAGTTGGAATTGGATCGTGCCAACATTGATATTCCTTATCCCTATATGAACATCAATCTGCGGCAATCGGTCGACCAAAACAGCGGCTAGAAAACAGTCGCCGTGTACCTGGTTGGTGCGCCACCGCATCGGCCTGCCGCTGCACCTCTTGTTGGCTATCCTCGGACCATCGCCAGCAAGAAATGCGTAGCGGTTGATCGTCGCGACTGATCGCTTCGACGTACGCAGGTGTCCAATATTGTGCACTTTTCATCGTGGTTTGATGTTTTTGCAGAGTGAGTCCCCAATAACCTGGCGCGGGTTGCTTTCAGTTTGCGCTGCTATTGGGTGCCCTTTTCATGAATGGCCACGGATCGAGCGATCTTGCGGCCGGTTGTGCTCAGGGCATACTGCCCTAACTCGTTCAAGGGTGCCCAGCGGACAGGTTGTGCAGCGGTCGGGCGAATTCGCCCAAGAGCATACTGAGCTGCGTAGCAGTCCAGGGTGATGCGATACCGCGTCACGCCATGATTGATCGTTTGCAGAAAAGCACCAGGCAAGCAGGTGATACCGGTAAGTGCGTGCACTTTCTCGACAATTTCGTCGTGAACTGCATGGTCGATAACGTTGTCGGTCGATGGCGGGCAGGTGGAGCAGAAATTGGAAGGCCCCTGCGAGGCCGCTTCAATGGCAAAACGGGGAAAATCCCAGAGTCCTGTCCAACGTTCTCCCTCGACACATTGGCGCAACAACACGCTTTGGTGCTTCGTCACCACGATGGCTGCTTCGTGCAAGTCGGTCAACGGTATCTTTCGCTTGGGCCCTGGGATCTTCGACTGCAGGCCTGCCTGGCAAGCAGCGCACTGGGTTTTGATGGGGCACTCATCGCAGGCAGGTCCACTCGGCCGGCAAACAAGCGATCCAAGTTCCATCAACGCCTGATTGAACTCTGCAACGTTTTTCCTGGGCAGAATATCAGCGGCGATCCCCCACAACAGTTTTTGGCCCGCAGTTTTGGCAGGATCTTTGCGATAACCGAGCACTCGACTTAGCAGTCGGATGGTATTTGCTTCGAGGATCGGCGCCTGCTGGCCGAAGGCAATCGAGGCGATTGCCCCAGCCGTGTAACGCCCGACCCCTGGAAGTTGCTGCAGGGCGGCGACGCTTTGCGGAAACACCCCCTCCAATTCCAATGCAATTTTCTGAGCGGCAGCATGCAATTGCCTTGCCCGGCGATAATAACCAAGACCTTCCCACAGCCGCAGCACTTCCTCTGGCTGGGCCTGGGCAAGAGCCGCCACATTTGGCAGAGCTGCAATGAACCGTTCGAAGTACGGCCGCACGGTTTCGACCTGCGTTTGTTGAAGCATGATCTCGCTGACCCACACCGCATAAGGGTCCCGTGTTTTTCGCCATGGAAGTTCGCGTTTGTGTCTGCCGTACCAACGATGAAGGCGACGCCGGAACAACTGCTTCCATTTCGAATCGAGCGGCAATTCGAGAATCGAGTCGGCTGGCAACGGTTTACCCTTCCTTGAGGGCGGTAATCAGATCGAGCAGCACTTCCTTCCCGTCACCGAACAACATCAGACAATTGTCGGCTGCAAAGAGCGGATTGGGGATTCCGGCAAATCCAGGAGACAAACTCCTTTTTATGACGATGACGGTTTGTGCTTCATACACGTTCAGAATCGGCATCCCGGCGATGGGACTGTCGGGATCGGTGTTGGCGACTGGATTGACCACGTCATTGGCTCCGATGACGATCGCCACATCCACCTGATTGAGTGTCGGATTGATCGCATCCATTTCTTTGAGCTGTTCGTACGGCACATCTGCTTCCGCAAGGAGAACATTCATGTGACCAGGCATCCGGCCTGCGACCGGATGGATCGCGTACTCAACCGTCACTCCCTTGGCTTCCAGAAAATTGGCTAAATCGCGGGCCATATGCTGTGCCTGGGCGACGGCCAAACCGTAACCCGGAACGATGACAACCCGGTTTACGCCGTCCAGTAGCATGGCGACTTCTTCAGCCGAAGTCGCCTTGATTTTGCCTTCGTAAACATCGTCTGCCGAAGGCCCATCAGCCGTGGGCCCAAGTTTCGCAAACAACACGTTGGCCAGCGAGCGATTCATCGCCTTGCACATGATGCTGGTGAGAATCAGGCCAGAAGCGCCGACCAGTGAACCCGCAATGATGAGCACAATGTTGTCGATGGCGAAACCGGCCGCAGCAGCAGCGAGTCCCGAATAGGAATTCAAAAGGGCAATTATCACTGGCATGTCCGCACCACCAATCGGACAGACAAGAAATACTCCCAACACGCCGGCCAGGATGATCAAAGGCCAAAAAACCCAATTCGCACTACCGACAAACAACATCAGCACTGCCAGCCCTAAACAACCAACAACCAGGGCTGCGTTCACGGCCTGTTGCCCGGTAAAACTCCACGGTTTCCAGAACATCTTCAGTTCCTGAAGTTTTCCCGCTGCCACGAGCGATCCCGTGAAAGTAACCGCGCCAATTAATCCAGCCACTGCAGCGGCAAAGCTACCAACGCGTTCGTCGGTGTCACCCAACTTCAGCGACTCAACGCCTGCCACCAGGACCGAAGCAATCCCACCAAAACCATTGAATAAAGCCACCAGTTGTGGCATTTGTGTCATTTGTACCTGCGTGGCGAAAAAAAGCCCCACGCTACCGCCGACCAGCAAACCTGTCACAATGACCCAGGTTGGTGTTTCGGTGATCAGCAAAGTCACAATCACCGCCAGCAGCATCCCCAAGGCCCCCAGCATGTTGCCACGAACGGCCGTGCGAGGATGGGTCATTCCTTTAATGCCTAGAATGAACAGGACGGCAGCGACCAGGTAGCCCAGCCGGGAAGTGTCATGGCTGGAGGTTGAAACAGTCTCGATCGGTTCAGCTTTGGCCGGCGTGGATTCAGAGGGAGACTTGGGAGCTGGCTGCACCGTACCCTGGGAAGTCGCAGCTTTTCCCGGAACATCGCCGACCGAGGCCGCAGATTCGGCTGCTGGGGTGTGGGAACCCTCAACAGGGCCCGCCGATGGGCTCTGCAGAGCAAATAGCAGAAAGCAGGTAAGAAAATGCAGCACGTCCGTTTAACCCTTTTTCTTGAACATCGCCAACATGCGGTGTGTGACAAGAAAGCCACCGACCACGTTGACCATGGCAAATACGATGGCCAAAAACCCGAAGAATTGGCCCAGTGAAGTTGTTCCCGCTAACAGCGCTCCGACCAGTGTGATGCCACTAATCGCGTTCGATCCGCTCATCAGCGGTGTGTGGAGCGTGGGTGGCACTTTGGTGATGATTTCGAAACCGATGAAAATCGCCAGGACAAAAATCGTGATTGCCGAAAGGAGATCCATGGTAAAAGCCAGCTTGGGTACGTGGGTAGGATGTTCCGTCGGAAACGAGGTTTAGTTCTCAGCCAGGTGGTCAATTGGTGGACTGCCCTCGGGTAGAGTTTCCAGAGGCTCCATTCCCAAGAGTTCGCGGATCGTGGGGCTGGTGACATGACCGCGATACGCAACCAAGGTTTCGCGGACCACTTCGTCGTCGAGATTCAATTGCAAACTGCCTTCGCGCGTCAAGACTGCCACAAAATTAGTGAGATTCCTGCTGTACATCTGGCTGGCATGTGTGGGGACTTCGCTGGCCAAGTTAGTCGGGCCAAGAATCATGACGCCGTTTTCGTTGACGATTTCGTCTGGTTGGGAAAGTTCGCAGTTGCCGCCCCGTTCAGCCGCCAGGTCGACGATTACCGAACCAGCGGACATCCCACGCACCGCTTCGGCGGTGATCAAGCGGGGTGACGGTTTGCCCGGGATGGCGGCAGTGGTGATAACCACATCGCTCTCGGCAACGACGCGGGCCATCAAATCCCGCTGTTTTTGGTAGAAGTCTTCTCCCAGTTGTTTGGCATATCCTCCCTCGCCTTCGGCGTTCTCTGCCGGAAGTTCCATTTCCACAAACCGGGCCCCCAGACTTTCAATCTGTTCCTTGACTGCCACGCGCACATCGTAGGCTTGCACAACCGCACCGAGCCGCCGTGCCGAGGCGATCGCCTGCAAGCCAGCCACACCTGCACCAATGACAAACACCTTGGCCGCGGTCAATGTCCCCGCGGCCGTCATCAACATGGGAAATATCTTTGGCAGGTGTTCAGCTCCCAACAGGACTGCCTTATAACCGGCAATTGTGGCCATGGAGGAGAGGACATCCATGCTTTGTGCCCGCGTAATGCGGGGCAACATTTCCAGGGCAAAAAGTGTAGTACCGCGTTCGGCAAGTTGTTGCATCGCGTGGGGATTGCCAAGCGGATCGGCAGTGCCGACCAGAGTCTGTCGCTCGGAGAGTCGGTCGAGGTCTGCCTGTCCCGAAGCAGGGTTTGCTCCAGGGGTGCGAACCATCAGCAAAAGGTCAGCTGTTTCAAACAGCGTCCCTCGATCATCAACGATCTCGGCACCCTTTTCGCGATACGCGTCGTCACTGAATCCTGCGGCAATTCCCGCAGCTGATTCGATCTTCACCTGGCAATCGAGTTTGACAAGTTCCGTCACTCCGGCAGGTACCAACGCCACGCGACGTTCACCCGGATAAGTTTCTTTGGGAACTGCAACAATCATTGTCCGTGGCCAGGTAGGGGGACGATTACGACTAAGCTTGAGGGTGCAACTTAGCCAGTTCTGCAAAGCAAGACAAGTCTGCAAAGCAAGGCCAGCGGGGAAGAGAATCGATCGTGCACAGGTCCCTTGAAACACGCAATGTGGCCCTGCCTTGAGATGTTGCCCTGGCCCAAAACAACGGGCCGCGGAGAACTCAGGCAGCCCCCTCAAGGGCATAGAGTGGCCCGAATTTTCCTCGCAGATGGCTGAGGAGTGCCGCGTGTGAAAGCGGATTTCCGGTGATTTTTTTGACCAGCTCCGTGGGTGTGTATCTTCGCCCCCACTGGTGAATGTTGCTCCGCAACCACTCTCGAAGTGGCTCGAATTGACCCTTGCGGACCAGATCGTCCAGGTCCCCCAATTCCTGGCGAGCTTGCCCAAAAAACTGTGCTGCATAGAGATTACCGAGGGCATACGTGGGGAAATACCCAAATAAACCGGCACTCCAGTGGATATCCTGCAGGACTCCATCCCGATGGTCGGGTGGCTCGATGCCCAGGTAGGTTTGATATTTTTCGTTCCAGGCGTCAGGCAAGTCGGCCACGGCGAGAGTCCCTTCGAGCAGCGCAATCTCGAGCTCGAAGCGGATCAAAATGTGCAGGTTGTAGGTGACTTCATCTGCCTCAGTGCGAATGAGCGATGGCCGCACATCATTGATCGCAAAGTAAAAGTCATCCAATGACACATTGCGAAAGCCTGCGGGAAAGGCTGCCTGGCCAACCGGGTAGAAATGCTCCCAGAAATCCCGGCCGCGGCCAACCAGGTTTTCCCACATCCGCGACTGCGACTCATGGATACCGAGCGAGACCGCCTCACCGGTTGGCAAGCCAAAATTTTCGGCAGGCAGCCCTTGTTCGTAGATACCGTGTCCTGCTTCATGCATGGTGCTGAACAACCCACCCACCAACGATTGCTCGTGATACCGGGTTGCAAGACAGATATCGTGAGGCCCCAGGGTGGTACAAAAGGGGTGGTCGGTTACGTCGAGGCGTCCCGCTCGGAATCGAAAGCCCATTGCCTCCGCCACTTGCTTGCCAAAGGCTTCCTGGAGAGCAATCGGGTAATCGCCCGTGAGGAGTTTCACGTTCGGTGCCCGGTCACTGGCTTTGATTTGTTCGACCAGTGGTACCAACGCGTTGCGTAGTTCACTCAAAACTTGTGCCACGTCGGCAGTTTTTGCTCCCGGTTCGTAATCATCCAGGAGAGGATCATAGACAGAATCGGTAAAGCCAACCGCAGCGGCCTCTTGCCGTTTCAAATCAAGCGTTTTTTCCAACAGCGGTTGAAATCGGGAAAAGTCATCTTCTTGGCGGGCCTCGGCCCAAAGACGTTGGCCCGTAACCGCTGTGTGTGCCAGTTCCTCGACAAGCGACTGGGGCAGCTTTGCCTTCTTCTCGTAGTCGCGTTTTAATTGTCCGATGACCGCACCTGTTTCGCTGTGCGGATCGGCTGCGAGCGGGCTGGTCGCTAACACTTCCAGCCATTCGCCAACCTGGGGTGAAGTTTGCTTTTCATGAATGAGTCCGGCTAATTGAGTTACCTGCTCCGCTCGATATTCGCCCCCGGCCGCCGGGAGCCTGGTCCGCTCATCCCATTCCAGGACTGCTTGCGCGCTGCTCAGAAGCGCGGTTTCGCGGGTATGACTGCAAAGTTCTTCGTAGGTGGAATGCATGTACTTTTTTCAACTCGTTGCTACGGACGTAGATCGACGATGCT
>Ga0315336_1006515_pt1 | contig 11886 bp, 8 predicted proteins | sample ASW5metaG_FD_204512 | JGI IMG/M metagenome (GOLD analysis project Ga0315336, IMG submission 204512) | Ammonia-oxidizing marine archaeal communities from Monterey Bay, California, United States - ASW #5 | ecosystem: Environmental > Aquatic > Marine > Intertidal zone | place: USA: California...
TAGCAGTAGCCGACGACCAGCATGCGCACCATCAATTCCGGGTCAATCGAGGGACGCCCGATGGGGCTATAGAAATCCGCCAGGTAGGCGCGCAGATCACTGAGATCCAGGGACTGGTCGATGCTGCGCAGGAGATGTTGGGCCGGGACGTGATCTTCCAGATTGAACGAGTAGAACAGGCGCTGCTGCCCTCCCGGTAGCTGTCCCATCATGCTGTTCGCCCCCAAGCTCGCTGACCGAGCAATTTTGCCAACGGCATGGGGAGGTCGCTACTTTTTCAACAGAATCGGCCGGTGGCGGACGCTAGTGACACGCAGCTATCGGCCAATTGCGAGCAGTCAAGAACTAGCTTGGCTGGTCGGACTGGTGAGGCATGCAGGCTATTTTCTGGGCTTGAGCTTTTTCTTTGGCTCATGGACTGTAGGGAGCGGGGTCATGAGTCTCTCTCGTGAAAGTCCTGCTATAGATGCGTTATAGATAAGTCGGTTGGCGAGTTCAGCCATTGTGGAAAGTTGTGCCTTCAGAGCGTCATTCTCAGCTTGAAGTCGGGAAATTTTTTTCATCGCATCTAGTGTGCTTCTTGGTTTCGACATCCCATCGAGTTTTGTTTCGACGGACTTGAGTTGACCTTTCTTTGCTTTGTAGGCGCTTTTAATCAGCAGTTTTTTATTGAGTGCTTGACGAGTTGGTGGGGCTCCCCAGCCTAAAATTTCTTGAGCACCAAGGCAGATGCTGTTCCAGTTCAGTGAATGATCAGTCGGCCAGTTTCTAACAAGTTGCGCGATCTGCCTTTCATTCTTGTCAGAGATGATCTTAGGCATTGTCGGTGCTCCGGAGAAGTTCTAGGCAAGCTAGAAGGTCATCGCCATAAGTTATTCCAAGCATTTGTTTGTCAGGCAGCCTGATCGCGGCTGCTTCGGCTTTTTCGGAAACAATTGTCTGTTCATGGCTGAAGTCCCTGCCCTCTATTTCGATGGGACTCCCATCCGGGATCGATATATCATTCAAAATTGAAAGCAAATTAGTGATTTGCTTAATTTGTGCGGCCGTAACAAGCGTCCAGCGCGACGCCGACCTTTCTCCATCTGATATCGCCTGCTGTGCGGCATCGTACGTCTGTCTAAGGCTATCTAGATCATGTTGAATCGTATCAGTGGCCAGCCTATCTCCTTTACACATCAATAGCTCAGAGCAATTAAGACAGTCTGCGAATTTGTTGCAAGGGCCAGCTCGCCAGCTACGACGACAAATACCGTAGCGGCTGCGATGGAATGGACCATGGCCATATTTTTCTGCATGTTCTTCAGTAACCGGTTGAAGTGGCTCATTTTTCTGGACCGTACCTAGTATGTCTGCTCCTTTGGCGACGAACGTGAGCGGGTCATCATTCAAATATGTGCGCGTCTGCCGACTGGTGGCGCGACTGCTCCACTCCGTGATCAGATCCAATGAAATGCCGCTGCTGCGAGCGAGTCTATTAATTAGGTGGCGAATGCTGTGTGACTTTAACTTAAATGCCTTGTATCCGTGATAGGCGAAAAAGTTAATGGACTCGGCCGCGGCGTTTCCAGTGTCCAGGCGCTTCCCATAAAAACTAGGATCAAATGGCGCTAACAGAACGGGACTTGCAGTGCTCCGCAAGCGCAATTGGTTGCGACGAAGGCATAGCAGTGACTCAGACATTTTCAATGGAGGATTGGTAGATCCCTGGTGTGGCTCCTGGTAGGGGAAATATGGGTTGGTGGCTTTGTGCTCTATTAGTATAAGTTTCCAAAGCGAGTCTAGAGTAAATCCGGACAATGACCAACTACCGGTTAGTCTATGGATAAGGGATTGGCAGCAGGTTCGATCGGTAAAACCTAGAGCCTGCATTACTTGCTTTACCGAGAGTGGCTCGTTGTCTTGAACATTAGGGCAATTGGCGTGGCGGTAGAATCTCGATGGGTTGGTTTCCATGTAACGGGCCAAGGAGCGGCCTTCGTCAGTGATTTTTACTAGCCGATTTATTGCGTCTGTAGTGATATTTATTAGTGTTTTCGGAATTGGTTTGCGTGCAAACTCTTTGGTCTTTGGGACCCAGTAGACTAAATAGTATTGAATCTCCCCGTTTTTGTCGTGATCGTCTCGCAAGCAATCAATGCGAAAGCGCAGGGTCTCACCTATACGCATGGGTGCACTTAGTAGTAAAGCGGTAATGCAAGTGACCATAACGTCATTATCAATCTGCACTTCATAGGCGCCACGTGAGAATACCTCTGCAATCGCAAGTAGCGCATCCTGATCAGGAGCTTTCTGAGCCTTTACTTCAGCAGGTGCTTGAGAACCATTTAAGTAATCGTAACTGCGCGCACCTAGGTAAGGGTGCCTCCAAAAACGCGGGTCGACCTGTATTATGAAGAGATCTGATAACGATTTTAGAATGGAAAGCACTATGTTGCAGAGCGATTGCCGTATAGTGCTTGACTCCAAAGTGCAGACGATTATTTCCCAATGCCGCTGGTCAAATTTAGTGATGTCGGGTGTTGCCATGTTTTGGCGCAACGAAAATTCGATCAGTCGTAATGCAGCGATGTCTCTGCTTATTCCCTTGGTTGGGTGCAGGGTGTGTTTGTATCGGAGAAATGCCTTGGCGAATTCGATAAAGGATGGATGCATCAAATGGATTGGCTGGCTTCGGGACTTGGGTGGTAGGTCTTTATTTTCAAAGTTTATAAAACGGATGCCCGTGTGCGTTGTTTGCCACCTATCAGCTGTCCAAGTAAAGCCGCGCAGGTCGGACCAAAGCGTTAATTCGTTATGAGCAAAATTGATGAAGTCGTCTAGGTTCTGATTGGCTGATATTTCGTGCTTTGGAATAAATTGGATAATCTGGGTCATTGAGTTAGCCCCAGTTCGACAATTCGGTTGTTGCAGCGGGTAATGCAATTTTTTACTGCAAGAATGTCGGCAGAGAGATCAATGGGAATAAGTAGATTTCGCTGCCCGCCAATTCTTAACGCTTGATTCTCCTCAGACTGCCTCTGTAGCAGAGCATCTAGTACTTCATGGTGTGGCGCATGTACGAGAGGTTCGAAATGCTTGCAGCGGTAGCAGGGTATAGGAACCGAGGTCGTAGCGCAGAAGCTGTGCTTGCCACAGCGTCCGACGCTAAGTAGCTCTCCAGGGCGTGAGAACTCGAGTTTGCTAGTCGGATCGGTGGCTCTTGTGGCCTGCTCATCTGAATCGATCAAAGCTCCAGCAAAAGCCATTGCTAGCGGTGCCAAGGCCGGACCCATGGCCTCGTCTATGACACGGGCCTGTTCCGCTGGGTCGTTATAATAGGCTTCGAGTGCTCTTTCTGTTGTGTGGCCCAGCCAGTGCGAAAGCAAATTTTTTGGTACGCCCTTTCGCGCAAGTTGACGTGCTCGTGTATGACGCATTCGGGTCGCATTAATAATCATTACCCGACTGGTGCGGGGGCTGATTGGTGCCTTCGGGCATTTAGAGTACTGACCCTTAGCTGCGCCATATGCGCAGGACGGGGTGTTTCTCTTCCATCTTAATATCTCAGTAATTGAATGCCGTTCAAGATGGAAATGAGGAGAGTCTAGGCTGTCAAGAAGCTCTAGTTTGAGGTGGGTTTCAATCAGGCTGCGGGCTTCTTTAATGCGTTCTTCACTGCAGAAGAAAGGTAGTAGATTTAGTTGGTCGTCCGTGAGAGAGAGGCCGAGAGTATGCTCATAAAGTTCTCTGACTTCTTGGCGCTGAATTTGGCAAAGCCCCCATACGTGATCTGCCAGTGGGTGTGGTTCGAATTTGCTGTCTCGAAAGCCAGTCTCGGCTGCTTGGTCTTTGATTCCTGGGAAATCGATGATTCGGCCCGTTAGTCCGATTTCTTTTGATTCATCAAAGCCCCTTATATCGCCAGCTTTTAGTAGCGCGATTTGATTTGGCCTTCGCGCGTATTGCATAGACAAGATTTTAATTAGTGTTACTTGGGTGTCAGAGACTCCTGTGTCGTAGTTGTTCCAAGTGGACATCAACAAGGACTCGTATTCATCCTCGGTTAGCCAGCTCTTCTCAGGGTCGTCTGAGAGCACGTTACGTGGGCCGTTAGGGCGAGCAGCTGTTTCTTGCAGCAAGTGCAATGCGTCTATCTTAATGGCTGAATCGTAACGCTCCTTCCAGTGCAGGAAAAATTCGATGGCGACTCTTTTCGCGCCATGGAATCCCGGTCTGGCAATGGAATGCGCTATCCAGCCTGCGTTGAATTCTTCAGGAGGGTTGGAGTTCAATGCTGCCCTGAAGTTCATGAAGAAAGTCGTGCAGGAGGTGGCTGAATAAGTTCCCTGTTTGCTGAAGGAGATTAGGTGAAGTTTGAAGGAGGTCTTGATTGATGAGAGTAATCGCGACAGGCCATGGGTCATGTCGATCCGTTTTTGACCTGTTCTAACTAAAGTGTCATTATCCCAATAAAACAAATCTCCATGAGGCTCAGGGCGATCCGTGCGTTGTAGATCGATGTCAAGCTCTGTTGAGATGTTTGCATGTGTTGGCGTGCTATTCACTGTAGGCCCCTCGCTGAGTCAGATGCAATGGATAAGCCGACTTCGAGCGATTTTTCTTGCACATGTCGATAGTTGTAGCGGTTTGACATGGCTGAGCCGGGGGCCCAGCCCATTAAATACTCTCTTAATTGTCGTTCTTCTTCAAATGACATGCCGATCGCATCTACTTTCATTGAGAATCGATAGTTCCAATCGTGGCGTAAAAGGTGCGGGTGAATCGGTGTTAGTGCCGGAAAGGATTTTTTGAGGTTAGAAAGTCCGGAGTCGAAAGAACTTTTAGGGAGTGCTTGGCCTAGGGTTCGCCCGGCTCGATGGATTACAAAAATGAAGTCTTCGTCAGAGAAACCGACACCTTCGACTTCAGCTCGCCAGTTGTTGCAGTATTCATCAAGTTGTGCCTCGAGGCTTTCCGATATTGGAAGCGTACGGCCGAGTGTTTTAGCAACTGGCTGGTTCAGTCTTGAATCGAATTCATCATGGTGATTGCGGGTGATCTCTAAGGTGGCACTATCCTCGCCAGTTGCATTGCTAAAGTTTTTTAGCTTGAGGCCTAGTAGCTCGCCGACGCGCATGCCAGTTTCGTAGAGAATACGGAGCATTACGATATTCCGTATCCTGGATCCTAGATCTTGAGTGCGCGTTATGCCTTCGAATGGTTGCTCGAACAGGCTCAATAATTTGCCGCTGGAGGCAGTGGTCAGGCTTTTGGTAACTACACGACGGTTTTGCGAGGATTTTGAACCGCTTTTTCGGATTTTCTTTTTTAAGAGCATATCGCTTTGAGCTTCGATTGATGCTCTTACGTTTACTGTGTTCCAGTCCGTAATAACCTCTTGGGCAAGCCAGCGAAGATACTCTGTTGCATAGGCGACATAGGTGTTGTACTTCGGGCTTCCGATGACTTCGCCTTTTCCTCCGAGCTTGCTGGCTCTTAGATGGTTAGCAAGGTCATCAATCTGGGCACAGGTGAGAAACTTACTTCTATGGAAACAGTTGGCGAGGTCCACCTGTTTGGTAAATTCCCATTCGCAGATGCGCTTGATCACGGCCAGATAGACTTTCTGCGTCTCGTGAGTGGCTGAGCGGAGGAAGCGAGCGACAAAGGCTGTCGGGTAGAATAAAGGGAGGCCTGGCGTCTCTGTGTCGTAAAGCTGGGAAAACCGCTCGCCGGACCTTGTCATGAAGGTTTTGATTGTGTAGGGCATGTTTACATTTTTGCGCAGTTGAGTGGAAGACGATTTTTGGTTTACATCTTTGCGTTGGGCATCGCGAGCAATTTTGAGCTGGATGCCAGTGTTTGTGACTACTTTGGGGCAAGTGCGCTATGACGATTTACAAATCGAATACTGACAGGGTGGTAGTGCTGGATACCGAAACGACCGGCATGCCGGTGACCGATGGCCACCGGATCATCGAGATTGGCTGTGTCGAAGTCATCGGCCGCCGCCTGACCGGGCGGCACTACCATGTCTATCTGCAACCCGATCGTGAAGTGGATGAGGGCGCGATCGCCGTTCACGGCATCACCAACGAGTTTCTTGTCGACAAGCCTCGGTTCCGCGACGTCGCCGACGAGTTCTTCGAATTCATCAAGGACGCGCAGCTGGTCATCCACAACGCCGCGTTCGACCTTGGCTTCATCAATAACGAGTTCGCCCTGCTCGGTCAGCAGGAGCGTGCCGAGATCACCGACCATTGCTCGGTGCTCGATACCCTGCTGATGGCTCGGGAGCGTCACCCGGGCCAGCGCAACAGCCTCGATGCCTTGTGCAAACGCTACGGCGTGGACAACTCGGGTCGCGACCTGCACGGCGCTCTGCTCGATGCCGAGATTCTCGCCGACGTCTGGCTGACCATGACCGGCGGGCAGACCAATCTGTCCCTCGCCGGTGATGGTGAAAGTTCCGACGGCGGTCGGCCCCAGCCCACGCCGATCCGCCGGCTACCGGCTGATCGGCCGCGCACTGCGGTGCTGCGCGCTACCGAAGAAGAAGTTGCTGCGCACATGGCGCGGATGGCCGCGATCGAGAAGGCCGCCGGCGCGGCTCCGCTCTGGACTCAGCTCGACGGCTGAATGGCTCGGCATTGCCGCCGACTTGCGTCGCTGCCCCACAACCGCTCGTTTCAATGCACTGTTGCTTTGCTGCGGACGCTTCTACCCTGTAGGTGGATCGTTCGCAGAGAGTGCGCATGTACAAAGACCTGAAATTCCCCATCCTCATCGTTCACCGTGACATAAAAGCCGACACCGTTGCCGGTGAGCGAGTGCGTGGCATCGCTTCCGAGCTGGAGCGCGACGGCTTCAATATCCTGCCCACAGCCAGCTCGAACGAGGGACGAATCGTCGCCTCGACTCATCACGGGCTGGCCTGCATCCTGGTCGCGGCGGAAGGTGCTGGTGACAATCAGCGCCTACTGCACGACGTGGTGGAGCTGATCCGAGTCGCTCGTCGCCGCGCGCCGCGTCTGCCGATCTTCGCGCTGGGCGAGCAGATCACCATCGAGAATGCGCCCGCTGAGGCAATGGCCGACCTAAACGAGTTGCGTGGCCTGCTTTACCTGTACGAGGACACCGTGCCGTTTCTGGCGCGCCAGGTCGCTCGGGCCGCGCGCGGTTATCTCGAGGATCTGCTGCCGCCGTTCTTCAGTGCGCTGGTCCGACATACCGGCGAGTCCAACTACTCCTGGCACACGCCCGGCCACGGCGGCGGTGTGGCCTATCGCAAAAGCCCCGTGGGGCAGGCTTTCCACCAGTTCTTCGGCGAGAACACGCTGCGCTCTGATCTCTCGGTCTCGGTGCCGGAACTCGGCTCGCTGCTCGATCACACCGGGCCGCTGGCGGCAGCGGAAGCCCGCGCTGCACGCAACTTCGGCGCTGACCACACGTTCTTCGTGATCAACGGCACCTCCACGGCGAACAAGATCGTCTGGCATTCGATGGTCGCGCGAGACGATCTGGTGCTGGTGGATCGCAACTGCCACAAATCCATCCTACACGCGATCATCATGACCGGCGCGATACCGCTGTACATGAGCCCGGCACGCAACGAGCTGGGCATCATCGGTCCGATTCCGCTGGAAGAATTCACCCGAGAGTCCATTCAGGCGAAGATCTCTGCCAACCCGTTGGCGCGAGGTCGGCCGCCGAAGGTCAAGCTGGCGGTGGTGACGAACTCGACTTACGACGGCCTCTGCTACAACGCCAACCTGATCAAGCGCACCCTGGCTGACAACGTCGAAGTGCTGCACTTCGACGAGGCCTGGTACGCCTACGCGGCATTCCACGAGTTCTATGACGGCCGCTACGGCATGGATACGCGGGAGCAGGGTCCGCTGGTGTTCACCACTCATTCAACACACAAGCTGCTGGCGGCGTTCAGCCAGGCGTCGATGATCCATGTGCTCGACAGCCAGACCCGGCAGCTCGACCGCGATCGCTTCAACGAAGCCTTCATGATGCACATCTCCACTTCGCCGCAGTACGGCATTCTCGCGTCGCTGGACGTGGCGTCGGCGATGATGGAGGGCCCGGCGGGACGCTCGCTGATTCAGGAGACATTCGACGAGGCGCTGAGCTTTCGCCGGGCGCTGGCCAATCTGCGCCAGCACATCGATGCCGATGACTGGTGGTTCAGCATCTGGCAGCCGCCACTGGTCGACGGCGCCGAGGCGCTGGTGACCCCGGACTGGCTCCTCGAGCCAACGGCCGACTGGCATGGCTTTGGCGATATCGCCGACGATTACGTACTGCTCGATCCGATCAAGGTCACGCTTGTCACGCCAGGCCTTACCGCGTCCGGCGCACTGGGCGTAAGCGGCATACCGGCGGCGGTGGTCAGCAAGTTTCTCTGGGAACGCGGTCTGGTGGTGGAAAAGACCGGGTTGTATTCGATGCTGGTGCTTTTCTCCATGGGCATCACCAAGGGCAAGTGGAGCACTCTGCTAACCGAGTTGCTGGAGTTCAAGCGTCACTACGACGCCAATATCCCGTTGGTCGAGGCCTTGCCATCGATTGCGCGGGCCGGCGCAGCGGCCCATGCGGGCATGGGGCTGCGTGATCTCTGCGATGCATTGCACGCCTGCTATTGCGAGAACGCCACGGCGCGGGCCATGCGCAGGATGTACATGACGTTGCCGGAGCCCGCGATGACTCCGGCTCAGGCCTATGACAAGTTGGTTCGCGGCGAGGTCGAAGCGGTGCCGATCGAGGCGCTGCAGGGCCGGATCGCTGCGGTCATGCTGGTGCCGTATCCGCCGGGTATCCCGTTGATCATGCCGGGCGAGCGCTTTACCGAAGAGACTCGTTCGATTCTCGATTACCTTCGTTTCGCCCGTGATTTCGCCGAACGTTTCCCGGGGTTCGATGCCGACGTTCATGGCCTGCAACATGAGGCTGGCGCGGATGGATATGTGTATACCGTCGACTGTATCCGCGAAGGATGATGCGTCGATGCTTCCCGCTGTCTATAACGGCATGAGCAGGTCGTCTGCCGGCGTGGTCTGTATCACATCGTCTGCATCGACATTCACTCGTCGTGGTGGCAGTTGTTATAGTTGCCCACCGTCGTACGGATTTGCCCGCCACGGCGCTCCCTATGCGCCCCTGCTGTCGAGGATGATAGCGTGACCGAATACAAAGCCTTCCGCGTAGAGTTGGCAGACAAGATTGCCCGCGTCGTGATCAATCGCCCTGAAAAGATCAATGCGATGGACGCTGCGTTCTGGTCGGAAATCATCGATATCTTCAACTGGATCGATGTAACCGACGAAGCGCGCGTAGTCGTCCTCAGTGGCGCCGGTGACCACTTCTCTTCCGGTATCGACCTGCAGATGCTGGCTTCGGTTGGCAGCCAGCTTGGCAACGACGTCGGCCGCAATGCCGAGCAACTGCGGCGCAAGATCCTTTCCCTGCAGGCATCGTTCAATGCCGTGGACAGCTGCCGCAAGCCGGTCATCGCCGCGATTCAGGGTTACTGTCTGGGCGGCGCCATCGATCTGATCTCCGCTTGCGACATGCGTTACAGCACGGCGGACGCGAAATTCTCGATCAAGGAAATCGACATGGGCATGGCAGCCGATGTCGGCACCTTGCAGCGGCTACCTCGCATCATCGGCGATGGCATGATGCGCGAACTGGCCTTTACCGGCCGCACGATCAGTGGCGAGGAAGCGTGCAGTATCGGTCTGGTCAATCGCAGCTATGCCGATCAGCAAATGCTGATGGACGCCGTCCTGGAGCTGGCCCGCGAAATCGCCAGCAAATCACCGATCGCCATTCGCGGCACCAAGGAAATGATCCGTTACATGCGCGATCACCGGGTCGACGATGGGCTCGAGTACATCGCCACCTGGAATGCGGCCATGCTGCAATCGGCCGATATCAAGGTCGCCATCGCCGCTCACATGAGCAAACAGAAGCCGGACTTTGCCGACTGATGCGTCAACACACGTTTGCGCGGGAGGCGCACTAGGCATGGTTACTGGAGCTACTTCACTCGGTCTGGTCCGTGACGAGCTGTTCGCCACCATGGAAGAGGCCGAGCAGAGCCTCGAACATTTCATCATCGATCGCAACAATGGCGGCCTGTTGCAGCAGGCCGTGGAAAACCTCAAGCAGGTGCGCGGCACGCTCAACCTCATCGAGCTGACTGGCGCCGAGTTGCTTGCGCAGGAGATATTGCAGCTGGCTACCGACATCCCGGTCGGCGCCGGCGAGGACCGCGACGTACAGCTCGCCGCGCTGAGCAACGCGCTCTACGTGCTGCGACGTTATCTGGAAAGCGTCGATGCCAGTCGCCAGGAAATACCCGAACTGCTGCTTCCAGCCATCAACGCGCTGCGCCAGGCCTGTGCACAGCCGCCGTTGCCGGAAAGTTTCTTTTTCAGCGTCCGGCTCGACCTTGCCCGTCCTGCGTTGGACGTGCCGGCTCGTTCGGGAGCTGCGCCAGTTGCCGAGGCCCGGCGGCTGCGTCAGATGTATCAGGTCGGGTTGCTCGGCTTCATTCGTGAAGAGAATCTGCCAGCCAGCCTGAAACTAATGGGCCGCGCCTTGACGCGTTTGGATCATCTGTTCATCGAATCACCGGCCAGCCGGCTGTGCTGGATCGGCAGCGCAGCTGTCGAATCGCAATTGGACGGCCAGCTGTTGCCGCGCAAATCGCGCAAGCAGCTGTTTTCCCGCTTGGACCGGGAACTCAAGCAGGTCATTGGCAACCCTGCATACGAGGCTCCACGCAGCTTGCTCAAGGAGCTGCTGTATGTCGTCGCGCTGGCCGACACCCATGGGCCTATTGCCAGCCAGGTCCGCGAGGTGTTTTCGCTGGGTTCGCTGCCGTTCACCGACCACCTGCTGGAAGACGAATCCCAGCGCCTGGCCGGCCCGGGCCAGGCCGTCATGCGTTCGCTGTCCTCGGCGATCCGTGAGGAACTGGCGAGCCTGAAGGATCTGCTGGATCTGATCGAGCGGGGTACCGCCCAGGCGGAAGCTTACTCGAACCTGCATAACCTGCTCGGGAAGATGGCCAAGACTCTCGGCATGGTTGGCCTTTCCTCTGCGGCCAGCACGCTGCAGGCGCAGCTGGGCGACGTGTCTGGCTGGAGTCTGGAGCATGCGCCGGAACCGCATGTCATCCAGCGTCTCGCCGATGCCGTGCTGTATGTCGAGAGCATGGTCGCCAGCCTCGAGCGCGGCGATCGACGCGATACCAAGCCTCAGGTCGCCCGACCCGGAATGGAAGCGGAAGCCTTTGCCAATCACCAGCTCACCGAAGCGTGCATCGTGGTAATCGATGAGGCGAGCGCAGGTCTGGCGCTGGCCAAACGGGCGATCACCGCTTATCTCGAGTCAAACGGAGAGAAATTGCACCTGGCCAACGTGCCGTTCAGCCTGCAGGCCGTGCGCGGCGGCCTGCGTTTCCTTGAGCAGGAACGCGCGGCGGACCTGATCGGCGCTTGCGCTGATTTCATTCAGAAGCACATGCTCGAATCGAACCAGATGCCTCCTGAGCAACTGCTCGAAACCCTGGCCGATGCGCTGACCAGTCTGGAGTACTACCTCGAAGGTGGCGCAGTATTGCGACGTGACGATTCGCGCGTGAGCGTGCTTGATCTGGCCAGCGAGAGCGTACGCGCGCTGGGTATGCCGGTCGCCGCCTGATGAGCTTGCGCTGGCAGGCGGCGCTGCTCGATCCCTCGGTGGCAGGGGGTTGGGCGGTGGTGCACTGCCGGCAGCAGTTTCTGCTCGATGGCAACGGCGCGCTCTTTCCGCGGGACTGGCTCAAGCGTCTGGATCTGCCGCTGCTCAGCGAACAGGGTCTGGGACATTTCGATGGAGAGCCGG